>Ga0233425_10004654_pt1 | contig 22726 bp, 28 predicted proteins | sample Watercolumn_Towu_2_FD_181712 | JGI IMG/M metagenome (GOLD analysis project Ga0233425, IMG submission 181712) | Freshwater microbial communities from Lake Towuti, South Sulawesi, Indonesia - Watercolumn_Towuti2014_140_MG | ecosystem: Environmental > Aquatic > Freshwater > Lake | place... | reverse complement strand
GGTGAGCTATGCCACGGAAAACGCCCAACCCAAATTGAGCCAAGAGCCACAAAAACACGGCCAGTAAAACACCAACCGTATCCAAGGCTACATCAAAGACCGGTGTTGAGCCACGTCCTGGTACGGTTAGCTGATGAATCTCGTCGGACACCGCCCACAAGAAACAACCAGCTATTGCCATCAGGGTCGGCCTGGGGGACAGGGTAGAAAACCCGTCGTGGCAGACCCTGAGGGCAAGTGTGCCAATGACGACGGAACCGGCAACATGCAAAACTTTACCGTTTCCGTTTATAGCCAGAAACCAAAGAGTGCTTTTACTTAGTGAGGACAGGTAGAAGTTGGTCAGACCCAAAGCTATCACCGGCCCCCACAGAAAGACGTGCCTTTTGAGTCCGTCCATTTTTCTCTCCTTCAGAACGATATTATCATCTTAGCGCTTCAACCACGCAGCGTTCTCGAGATTTATGTGCTATTCGTAGCGTAACGCTTCAATTGGATCAAGCTTAGCGGCTTTGTAAGCGGGTAAGATTCCGAAAACTACTCCGACTAACGCCGAAAAAGAAAAGGCCAAAAGAACAGACCAAGCCGTAACTTCGGTAGAGATAAAGCGCCCAATAACGAAGGCGCCCAAGAACCCTAGAAGAATTCCAACAACCCCACCGAGGCTCGACACAACAGTAGCCTCTATTAAAAACTGCCAAAGAATATCGGTAAAACTGGCACCAACGGCCTTTCTAAGGCCTATTTCTCTGGTCCTTTCGGTTACCGAAACCAGCATAATATTCATAATACCGATACCTCCAACCATCAATGAAATGGCGGCGATTCCAGCTAGGGCCATGGTGACTGCTCCTAGAATGCTATCTACGGATTTCAGTAGATCCCCCGACTGCAAAACGGAGAACTCGTCGTCTTTATGGTGGCGTAGTAACGCATTTTTAACTTGAGTCACTGTTGTATTAATTTGGGACCGGTCAAGCACCTGAAAGTAAATTACCTGAACATTAAGTTTCCCGAATAATACTTTGGCAGCGGAAAGTGGAATAAAAACGCGCTTGTCAAAATCCATCTCCCCACTTCCGCCCTTTTGGGACAATATTCCAACAACCCTAAAGCGCTCGCTGCCAATAAGGACTGTCTTCCCAACAGCGCTTTCGTTAAATAAGTTCCTGGCAGTCGTCACACCCAAAACCGCAACTTTTTTTCCAGCGTTAACTTCCGATACGGTAAAATTGCGTCCCTCGGACACCGGCCAGTTCATGACTTTAGTGTAATTCTCGTCACTACCTAAAACCTCCACAACAACACTCTCGCCCATATTTTTAACGGGTAAGTAGCTGGCCGCGAAAGGGACCGCCTCAGAAACATTCGTCACCGACTTTACCAATTTTGCGTCCTCTGTAGTTAGCTTGGAAGTAGCCATTGCTGCAAACTGTTGAAACCCCCCACCGTTAAGATCAACTTTACCCGGCAAAATCATAACCAGATTAGCCCCCAAACTCATAAATTGAGTATTAATCATACTTCTTAACCCGTTCCCCATAGAAACTAGAATAATTACGGCCGAAACACCGATTACGATTCCCAAAATCGTTAGGACGGAACGCACCTTACTCACCCAAAGGGAATCAACGGCAATTTTGAAACTGGAGCGCAACAAGGCCAGCATAATTTTAAGTTACTCTCTCACTACTTCCCCATCTTTCATTCTAATTATCCTTTGGCAACCTTGAGCGACACTTAAGTCGTGGGTCACAATTACGAGCGTTTTTCCTTTACTGTTTAAATTCCGAAGTAAATCCATAATTTCGCTACCGGCGCGGCTATCCAGATTACCGGTCGGCTCATCAGCCAATATTAGTGGGGGGTCATTAATTAAGGACCGGGCAATGGCAACCCGCTGCTGTTCCCCCCCGGAAAGCTTGCTGGCGAGGTGGTTGAGTCGGTGAGAAAGCCCCACCTCCGCCAATAAATCCCTGGCCCTTTTTTCCGTACCGCCACCTTTGTGAGAATAAATAAGAGGTAGTACTACATTTTCCAAAGCTGTGAATTTTTTTAGTAGGTTGAACTGTTGAAAAACAAAACCCACCCTGTCCCCTCTAAAATCAGCACGCTCGTTATCCGATAACTGACTTACGTCACGTCCAGCAAATAATATTTTTCCCGAAGTCGGAGTATCCAAGAGCCCCAAAAGGTGCATCAAGGTTGACTTACCACAACCACTCGGGCCCATAATGGAAACCATTTCGCCCTGCTCAATCTCTATATTTAGACCCTTGAGCACGTGAACAAGCATCTCATCCAACTTATAGGTTCTCGTAAGATTTTCCGTTTTAATTAGGGGCTGTTTCATTTTTTGACCGGGGCGGCAACTATATCACCAAGATTAAGACCCTTCTTGATTTCGTACTGCCCGTCCACAAATTCCCCAACCTCAACCTCACGCTTGATAGGGCCCAATCCGTTACCGGGCCTTAGCAAAACCTGGTTCTTACCATCGGTTGGGGTCACAAAGGTGGCCGGAACAACTAAGGCACCCTTGATAACCTGTGAAAGCAACCGGACTTCGCCGTTTAAGCCTGGACGCAGAGTAACGGACTTTGGTACGTTATTAAAAGATATTCTCGCGTAGTAGGCAGTGCCTCCAGAATTAGTGGTATGCGGAGTTAGGTCAGCAACGTAAACTTCGCCGTCAAATTCCTCGCCAGGATAAGAATCAAGTTTGATTTTTGCTTTCTGCCCTCCCTCCGTAGCTTTAACATCCACCTCATCAACCTCTGATTCAAAATAGAACGAGGATGGGTCCAAGAGCATCAAAACTGTTTGCCCGGGAACCACTGTTTCGCCGACTCTCACTAAGGACTGCCCCACCACCCCATCAAACTGAGCCCTAACGAAAGCCTTGTTGTAGCTGGCTTTGGCAGCCTCCACAGCGAATTGGGCGGACTCCACCCCATCCTGGGCAATGGTCACATTATTGTTTGCCTGGCTCACGAAGGACTTAGAATCTTTATCTTCCTTCCACCCATACGCACGGTCGGCCTGACCTTTAGCTTCCAAATAATAATAGAAACTAGAGCGTGCCTTATTAAGGGCCGCATACGCACCTTGAAGAGCGGCCCAAAGATCCGCCGTTTTTAGGCGGGCCACAATCTCGCCGGATTTAAAGGAGGCGCCGCTGGTGGCTATCATTTCCACCTGCCCCGAAATGGGGAAGGAAGCCGTTTGCTCTCTAACAGCTCTGACCTTTCCCGAAGAGTTTAAGTAGACTTCTAAATCCTTCTGCTCAACCTTCGCTTCTTGGTAAGTTACTTTTGGAGAAAAAACAAATTTATAAAGGGCCAAACCAGCGGCCACTAGGATAATTAAAACGATTATTAACTTCTTCATATAACATTGGTGAGGATTTAGGCAAAAAGCGCGTTAATCCGTTGCTAACCTTACATCCGAAAGGAGCATCCCCTCAACAATCAAACCTTTCTCGGAAAGCACCTTGGCGATTTCTTCCTTAATCCTCGATTCAACCAAAGCTCGCCGCGTGGTAACGACCTCGTCGGCAGTGAAGTCGGCCAGAACAGAACGGACGCGGGAACGACTCACCGGCCGAACAATTTTGGAAACAAAGTTTTCCCCAATATTCTCCCACAGCTCCGTCACGTTCTCTTTGTCTACTCTAAAAAGGAGAGTCCCTTCTACGTTCACTTGCTTGCCGTCTTTGGTAGAGGTCAAAATTGGCTCGTCTCCTAAAACTTCCGGCTCGGCCCTAACGTTAAACCCTTTTCGGATTCCGTATTCCAGAGTCTGGGCATTAAAAAGCTTAACGACTTGCCAAAAAGGAATCTTCAAGTGAAGGCCTGGTCCCCAAATCTTTTTTAGTATGCCGTAGCCCCTGTCGTAAACACAGGCAACGTGTCCGGGCGGTACGGAAATAAAGAAGCCGCCAACCACCTCGTCCACCAAAAAACCAACTAGCAATCTATCTATTTCTGCCATAATCTACGGCCACAACACCCGGGCGGTCCCTTAAGCGCCCAAAGCCTTGCGCTGGCTAGCAAAACTATGATACACGTAAACCAACTGCCTTGCCAAAATAATTAATATCGAAAATAGAAGTGTCGTCGTCACAAAAAGCTTTTTTCCGGCCGGCATAAAGGCAAAAAAAGTAAAGGCCCCAAGCGGCAGGACGGCCAGCATCATGGAATCTTCGCGGGTCATGGGCAGTGGTGAGAATCGAATGCTCAGAAACTCGGCCATAAAGATGACGGCAGTATTAATAACGTTGATAACGAGACTCGGTTTGGAAAGGTCAAAGGTTCCGGCAAAAACCAAGTTAAAGGGCTCCGTAATTTTTGGCATGAAAGAATAAAGTAAATGGAGGTCGGTTCCCTCCAGACCGGTAGTAAAAATACGGTAGAGCATTAAAGCGATTAGAACCTGAACAAATAAATCGAATATTTCCCAACCTAGGACTTTTTTGTTGGAAGAAATAATTTCTCTAACAGCTTCTTTTCTTTTTACCGGATCGTCGCGAAAGGACCTTTCAACACTTTCTACCCTTTGGGAAATTTCCCGCCTTTCTTTTTCTGAACGCTCCCCCCGCAAAGACATGGGCAAAAGAATAACCCTAAAGATAACGGTGAAGATGATTACCGCCCAACCCATATCCGAGTGCCCTCCAGTTATTTTGTCCAAAAGGAGGTAGATATAAACCAATAAGTTAAAGAAAGGCTGATAAACAAAGGTCGTAATCAGACCACCAAAAAAGGTTATCATAACAACAAAAACCCCAAAGATGGGGCCACAGCTACCATTTACAGCACTCTATCCTATAATTATAGGATAGGTGGCCCAGTTTTGCAAGTCCCGGACTCACTTTGCGCAGGACTGTCCGCAGCAACAACACTTACTGTAAGTGGCATAGACCGCCAAGACAGTCGCTACCAAAAGCCACTGCGTGGAAGCCAACCAGATATCATTGCCGGTAAAGGCCCCATAGGCAGCCAGAACTAAAGCCGCCTTCGACAAAATGAGGCATGGTAAAGAGAAGTATTTTCCAAATTTACAACACATGAAACTCACCGCCCTTCAATTCTCAGCTAAGTATGTCTATCCGCCACCTTACTCGCGCCAAACGATTCCGGTTTTGTTTTAACCTCAAACCCATTACCCCGCACCATCCCCACAACCTCGGTGATGATGTCACGAGTTTGGCCAACCTTGCCCACGTCAACGTGTATTTCCAGATCAAGATCCAGCAGATTTGCCGCCACAAGACTCTCCACCAGCAACTTGGCAAAGTCTATGGAAAGCATCGCCTCTTTGTAAATTCGTTCCCTAAGAGTTACGGCTCTAGGCGTTGTCGTCTTTTGCCAAAAGTAAATTCCACCTAAGCCCACACGGTGAATCACAAGGGCAGTAATATATTCTGTGTGTTCACCGTTTCTTGGGGAGGAATCGGTACCAACAATAATACGGTAGTGGTATTTACGGGAGGGTATCCCGTCAAGACTTTCGCAGTTTATATACTGGCCGACCCTTTTTATAACCTCGGTAAAGGATAAGACCCCATGGGTGGGGCTTTGAAACAGAGTCTGGGTGTCGACAGTCAAAGTTTTCGGTCCGGAAGCTTGCATACTACCTATTTTACTCCTTTTGCACCTCCCAATTAAAAATCAAATTAACCGAAATTCGAAAAGGCTGGCATAGATATGCCCGCTGGGAACCGGACGGCTTTCAACCAAGTGAAAAGAGGAAATTGGAAGAGCCAGTCCCAAACCCTTATTGAATGGGTAAGGCTGTAGCAGTTTTGTATCCTCGGTTTTCCTAAAACGTAAAAGTGTGATGTGGGGTATCTGAGGTGTCACCGAAACAGCCGGAACAAAACTTTTTAAGGAGTCTCTAAGAGCATCAGAGAACTTGGAAAACGGGCGGCAGTCTTCAAAGCTTACCACGACACTCTCACCCAAACGATTAAGTTCTCTTGTTATGAGGGTAAACGACGAAAATTTCTTACTAACCCGCTCGGTTGCTGATCTAATTTCTTCGATTCTATCCTCTTCTACCTCTCCCAAAAATAGGACGGTAACATGAAATTTTCGTGGGTCCACAAAGACACCTTTGAATTGACCCCGTAGCCTTTCTTGGACAATATTAACGCTACGTTTGAACTCGTTGGGGGGAATTATAGAAAAAAACAGGCGCATTTCTAGTAGGCGGCCCCTTTAAAACCCCGGCAGCTACTTTTAGCCCAGGCCAGGTATTCCTTAGTACACAATTTTTGGGCCTCCGGCGTTAGTATTGGCATACAATCTACCCATTCCGTCTTAGGGCATGTATAAGACTGGGGCGGTGACGATATACTCTGGCTGACCGCAGCCGGTAGGAAGAATCCCGAGCTCAACAGGGCGCCGATAAGAGCCAAGACTACGGCCAACAGAAAAGCGACCATAAGAACATAATCGATCTTTTTGATGCGGCGGCGTTTTTCGGAAGGCTTGGTCATATAACTAATGAATTCCAGAAACGAAACGTTCAAACAGGTTCTGCATTTTTTGGCTGTCCAACTCCCCAGAGGTTTGATTAATAACAACACGGCTAGGATTCCGTCCGTTCCTCTTCCAAACATAAAGACGGTGGGTCAGCTCGCCGGAACCGGGCTGGAAATAATTTAATACTTCCTGTGCCTGTGTTTGCAAAACTTTAAGTTCACGGGTTTTAGCTTGGGCTCTTGTATCTGCACTGAGTTTGTTTAAGTCCCCAAGCACCCAACCACTCAAGGAGTCTGGAAGGCCGGAATTTGGCTGGTCGGTAAAATCTGGATAGCTGAAAGCTACCTGGTAAGTGTTTCCTAAATAATCCCCGGCCACACTCACAAGACCTCCGCTAGCCCCCTCGTCGCGAATTTGCCAAGACTCCGGAATATCAATGTCCCAGGAATCGCCGTATTTGTGGCGCGTCCAGACAATTCCCAAATTGGGGTCTACTGGCCTTGCCAAAAACTTTAAGGTGCCAAGAATTTCATCGATACTCTTTTGATACAGTTCTTCGTTCTGACTTTTAATGGAGCTCTTAATAAAAAAAATCCCCTCCCCAGTATCCAGTAAATAATAGTTTTGTGGAAAAACAGCCGAGCGCCAATTTATTGCCGCAACACCAGCCAAATTGAGTTCGGTAACCGGCTCGGTCGTTAGAAGCTTCCTCTCCAGGGCGAACTCTTTAAGAGTAGTGCCGCTTTTAGCCTCGATCCTTTTACTAATTCTTATATACCAGCCAGGCTTTTCCTCACCGATTTTAAATTCCACCGCGGGTTCAACGTAACGAAGCTCCAAAGCAATAGGCAGTGGGTCGTCCGGGCTTCCCCCTTCGGTAACGTAACTTGGGTGAGTTATGGAAAACCTGTTTTCTAAATTATTGTAGGTAGCAAGCCTGGCACCCGTTACCGGAGGCTCCGCGGGGGACGAAACCGCCGCCGGCTTAGTGGCAACGGGAGAGACACCGATGTTCTCCTTTTTTGGCAGGGCTTTGGAAATAATAAAAGAAAAAAAGGTAAGGGCGAGGGAGAATAATAAAACCACGGCAAAGATGTTTTTTGGTGTAAAGGGACTCTTTTCCAACTTGGCTTTTGTAATCGTCCCGTGTCCTAAAGCGGTGTACCCAACCAAATTAGGCGATTTATAAGCCGGTGAATTTTTAACCGAGTTTATCGGCGAAGAGTTTAGAGGGGAAACGGTAGGTACATCTTCATTAGCAGCTGTGTTTGGCTCCATTGAACTCATTATAAATTATTGAAGATGACTGGCAAACCAAAAAAATATACGCCTGGTTAAGCTGAAACACCTGCCAAAATATCTTTTTAACTATAAAACCAAAGAGAATGGGTTGGATCACGCTGCGGGTGCGAGTTCCTTTTCGTGAGAGCGGAGCAGCCGGGCTTGTGTTGCCAACCCCGCGTAATAAAAGGCGAGCCTGTTTCCATGAAAAGCTTCTAAGGCGCGTTCTTTAAAATCGCTCTGGAAACGCCCGGGCACACCCAAACCCCTCTGACCAGACAAAGCCTCAAGCAAAAATATACCGGTTTGGCCATTGCCGTCCATTAGAGGATGGATATCTGCGAATTCGGCAAAAGTACTAGCCTGCATAAAATCAAATAGGGCATCGGGAACCTGCGCTCTGACCGCGGCGTTAGCTCTTTCCAGTAAATCCTCCAACGCCTCTCGGACACGACTACCGGCGACCCGGACGCTTCCATCAACGCGGGTTTCGTAACCCTCTGTGCGGATACCTAAACTTTTCTGTGGAAAGATCCGATCGCAACTTAGCGCCTGTATTCTTTCGACGTCGTCGACCGTAACCCCGGCACCGGGACGTGAGGCAACCTCTTGGAGAAACTGCCCAACTCTAACCCAGTTCTCTTCCCTCTTTTTGGCTATTTGCTGAGGACTATCACCAAAAAAGAAGGCGCGTTGCCCTTCCAGGTCACGGACGCCACCGATGGCTTTTTGCTGCGCCTCAAATTTTTCCGTCATGGGATCATAAAGAACATCGCTGATCACGGATTCTTTTTCATCAAAAAACTGGCCACACGCATCACTAAGGTCTTCGGGCATAGAAGCCCTCCCACGAGCGAGCTTTAGAAAATTTTCCGCTACAAGACTTGCTGCAGCGTCTCCGACGCCGTAGGCCCCCGGATGCTCGCGGACGGATGTCCAATAACGGCTGGACTGCATCCCCTCTATGATTCCAACAACAGTGCCTAACCCCAACAGCAGACCGTCACGGTCCGTCTGTGACAAAGTTAGACCCACAGCTTCCCCAAAACATCGGACGGTCGCTTCAGCGTAGACAGCACTAATCGACGCTTCAGCATCGTAAGAAGCGTCCCGACTTTTAGATTCTAGCTTTCTGAGCTCCGTAAGTTTTTCCTTGACTTCGTTGTATAGGGCCATATATTCCGCAAAACTCAGCCTTCCGACGTCAACACCGGATCCGGAAAGGAGATCCGCGAAGCGGTAGTGTTCCCGGGAATAGAGTTCTTCACCATCAAGAAAAATATGAGGCTCGAGCGTCTGCGTATCTACTCTTACTTCACGAGCTGTCTTTTCCGGATAGACATTAGCCACAAATTCACCATAAAAGTCTTCCAAGGAACGGGCTTTATCTTCATTTTTGGCCGTGGCCGGAAAACGCGGTAAGGAGTGGTCCAACTCTAGCCTTATTTTTAAGTCATCAATTATTCCACTTTCCTTTTTATGGCAATCTGAGAGGGTTTTTTCCTTTTCTCTATTAATTTCTTCGACTCGCTGACGCTCGTCATCAGAGAGTGTCACGCCAGTAATTTCGTACTTATGTGCTTGTTCTGGAACCGAAAAATCTCCACCAACCTGCCCTTCTTGCGTAGCAGAGGTGCTATCAGAATGGGGCTCAGTCACCTGAGTAATATGATTTTCGTCACTCATACTAAATATTCTAATGGAAATAGCAGTCAAATTAAGGGCTCCTAAAAGCCCAGTTGCCTATAACTATATTATCAGTTTTACAAAAAAGCTCGCCGAAACTTAGCCGTAGCATCCTGAAGGGCAGAATCTAAATAATCATGGCCGAATAAAAACATCGGCGCGTTCCTAAAGTTAAGTTTATACAAGACCGAGCTGCTCTTTAACTTCCGATTTGACCCTGTCCAACCCCCAGGCCGGTTCCCAAACCAGTTCTATTTCCACCTTTCCCACTCCAGTTATTTTTGACACCTGGGCCTTCGACTCGTCCAAAAGTGACGCCCCATAAGGACAGAATGGCGTGGTCATGGTCATTTTAACAAAGACATCCTTCCCGTCTTTTACCTGGGCGCCGTAGACCAAACCCAAATCAACAATATTAAAATTCAACTCCGGGTCAAAGACGTTTTTTAAAGCCTCAAAGACTTGTTTCTCGTCAATCATAATATGAAAGAAATAAGAAGTAAGAATTAGTAGGTAGGCTGAACGGGACCTAATCCCTATCTGCCAACAGGCAGATTTACTTCCGGAAACACAACTTACTTCTGAACATCCGATTCCCTATAACCACAACTTTTGCAGAAAAGCTGTTCATCCTCGCCCAGCACGATAGAAAACCTTTCGCATTTTGGGCAGACGGACGATAAACCGCCCTCGCCCGAAGCTTCTCTATCGAATAGATAGCTGTTGCTAAAATCCAGATAATCGGTTGGAACCATACACGGTCAGGCCAATTATACTTACGTATTTAACAAGTCATCAAGCGGCACAGCCGCTATGTAACCTGTACCAAAACCTTCTTTAAAGCCTCAAAACTTAACAAGGCGCATTTGAGCCGGGCCGGGGAAATGTCGCTTAAATTTAATATTTCCAGAACTTTTGTTCCGTCTAACTCTTTTAGCTCTTGCAAGCTCCTGCCCTTAATGTAGTCTGTTAACATTGAGGCGGCCGCCATAGAAATCGCGCAACCTTCGCCAGTAAATCCGGCCTCTGTTACCTGCCCCTTATCACTTTTCACTTGAATACAGATTCGGTCACCACAAAGCGGGTTATATTCTTCAATAGAGATTTTTGGGTCAACAATTTCACCAAAGTTATGGGGGTTCTTGTAATGGTCCAATAATTCGTCTCTATACAAATCCATAATAACCAAAAATCAAATGTTTAAATATTGGAATTTTGAATTTGACTTGTCATTCGAGCTTTGAATTTACCTGACCAGTATTCTCTTGGCTTTCTCTAATCCCTCCACCAACCGGTCAATTTCCTCTTTGGTGTTGTAGACATAGAAGCTGGCTCTAGTAGAAGCGGGTATTCCGAGCTTTAGGTGGACGGGCATAGTACAGTGGTGGCCGCTTCTTACCGCAATTCCGTCACCATCCAAAATGGAAGCGAGGTCGTGCGGATGCAAACCATTTAGAGTAAAGGCCGCCACCCCGCCCCTTTTTTGCGCCGCTTTAGGACCATAGACTTTTAACCCGTCAATTGAACCTAAACGTTCCAAGGCATAGGCGGTTAGCTCTATCTCGTGTAGACGGACATTTTCCATACCCATTCCAGTAAGATAGTCAACCGCGGACCCTAGACCGACCGCGTCGGCCACATTGGGTGTCCCCGCCTCAAACTTGTAAGGAATGGCATTCCAGTCAGAGACGTCCAAAGTCACCTTGCGGATCATGTCCCCGCCAGACAGAAATGGTGGCATTGACTCTAATAATTCCTGACGACCAAAGAGAGCACCAATTCCCATAGGCCCCATCATTTTATGTCCAGAAAAAGCCAGAAAGTCGACGTCTAAGCTCTGCACATCCACCCGCATGTGTGGAACCGACTGGGCCCCGTCAACAACCACCACCGCACTAACCTCGTGGGCTAAATTGGCGATTTCTTTGATAGGGTTAATGGTTCCAAGCGAATTCGAAACGTGAACGACAGAAACGACCTTTGTCTTTTTTGATATTTGATTCTTGATATTTGAAATTTCCAACTCCCCATTCTCATTGAAAGGGATAAATTTTAGAACGGCCCCTACCTCTTTTGCGAGCAGCTGCCAGGGTACCAGGTTGGAATGGTGCTCCATTTCCGTAACGATAATTTCGTCGCCGGCCTTAACGTTCGCTCGGCCCCACGAATAAGCAACTAAATTTAAAGCCTCGGTGGCGTTTCTCACAAAAACGACTTCCTCTGACTTTTGTGCATTAATAAAACAGGCCACTTTGTCCCTAGCCGCCTCGTACATTTTTGTTGCCTCTTCGGCCAGGGTGTGTACGCCACGGTGGGCGTTAGCGTTATGATTCTCGTAATAGTCGGAGATGGCACGAATAACTGACGTTGGCTTTTGAGACGTGGCGGCGTTATCCAAATAGACTAAACTATGACCATTTATTTCTCTTTTTAGAATGGGAAAATCCCCCCTGATTCTATTTACGTCAAACATATCTTTATTGTGTTATCTTCTACCATTACGGGGTAAGTTTTAATTGGGGCTACAGCCGGTAGTGCCGCTGCTTCCCCTGTTTTAACATTAAACTTACCACCATGACAGGGACAGATTACTTCCACACCCTCTAAAGTTCCGCCGCTTAATGAGCACTGTTTGTGACTGCAGGTATCGTCAAAGGCGAAAAAATCTTTGCCCGAATGAACAATTGTAACAATTTTCCCACCAAGTTCTACCGAACGCATTTCCCCCTCGGCTACTTCTTCGGTTTTTAAAGCCTTTTGATACTCCATAGTCATTACCTAACCCTTCAAAACATCGGTCCAAATTTCTCCTCTAATTTCGGCGGCGGCCTTTTCGTCGCTAACTCTTCTTAGTACGGGCTCAAAGAATCCTTCAATTAACATTCTCGTTGCGGTATGTACATCTATGCCTCTTGATTGTAAGTAGAAAAGCTGGGTTTCGTCCAGCTTACCGACTGTTGCAGCGTGGCTAGCTTTTACATCGTCCGCTTCAATCTCTAAAGACGGCACGGACTCACAATGGGCTTGGTCGCCTAAGATTAAGGCTCGGGTTTCTAAAAGAGAAGCCGTTTTATTTGCCCCCTTCTCAATTTTAATGAGCCCAGAAAAATAGGCCCGGCTTTGATCAAAGAGAACGCTTCGAGAATGGGCGTAGGACGAGGTACTCAAACCTTGGTGAATAATATTAATTTCAATTCTTGAAGTTTCACTTTTCCGCCCAACTAAAGCGCCTAACACCTCTAATCGGCTGCCTTCACCCTTTAGAAACACGTTAAGAACCTTTGTAAGATGTGGAAACTTTGGAAGCAAAAATATTGTCAGTATTTCGTCCTGGCCCAAAACTATTTTCCCTTTTTCCTGGTCAAACCGGTCAACAATTATTTTTCCTGACGTTATTTCCAACTCTTTTTTTTGTAACTGCTTTTTTTCTCCCATAATTACCCAACGGAACCTTCCATCTGTAACTCAATCAATCTATTTAACTCCACCGCGTACTCCAATGGCAGCTGCTTAACGATCGGCTCCACAAACCCAGAAACTATTAAGCTTTCAGCTCGAGCCTCGGGAATACCTCGACTTTCCAAATAAAAGAGCTGCTCTTCTCCAACCTTGGAAACGGTTGCCTCGTGCTCGACGCTCACATCGCTTTCTTCAATTTTCATGGTAGGGTAGGTATCACTCCGGGACCGGCTATCAAGAATTAGGGCGTCGCAGACCACCTTGGACCGACTACCCTTGGCCCCCGGCAATATCTGCAAAAGTCCACGGTAGGATGTACGTCCGCCATTAAGAGAAACCGATTTGGAAATTATTTGCGAAGTAGTGTTGGGGGAAACGTGTACGGCCTTGCCTCCAGCATCCTGATGCTGACCAGATCCGGCAAAGGCTAGTGATAAAATCTCTCCGTGGGCTCCAGGCTCCATTAAATAGACACTTGGATACTTCATGGTTAGCTTCGAGCCACCATTAAAATCCACCCACTCCATCACTCCGTCGCCAGCAACCTTAGCCCGTTTAGTAACGAGGTTATAAACATTGGTACTCCAATTTTGAATAGTGGTGTAACGAACGCGTGCGCCGCGCTTGACGATTATTTCTACAACGGCGCTGTGAAGTGAATCGGTAGAGTAAGTCGGGGCGCTGCAACCTTCCACATAATGGACGAAGCTGTCCTCATCGGCGATAATTAGGGTCCGCTCAAACTGACCCATATTGGCAGCGTTAATACGGAAATAGGCCTGTAGAGGCAGGTTAATTTTCACCCCTTTGGGAACGTAGATGAAGCTCCCACCTGACCAGACAGAAGAGTTAAGGGCAGAAAACTTGTTGTCCGCAGGCGGAACGACAGTACCAAAATATTCTTTAACCAAATCCGGATATTTTTTAAGGCCTTCGTCCATTCCCAAAAACACCACACCCTTATCGGACAAAGACTTCATAAGGGAACCATAAATCACTTCCGATTCGTACTGCCCCTTAACTCCGGCCAGGTATTTTTTTTCCGCTTCGGGAACGCCGATTCTGTCGTAGGTCTCACGAATTCCGGGGGGCAGATCTTCCCAGTTTCTAGACTCCTTTTCTACCGGCTTTAGGTAATAATAGATGTCGCCAAAATCTATTTCGGAAAGATTCCCGCCCCAGCCGGGCAGCTGGCGTTTTAAAAACGTCTGGTAAGACTTGAGTCTAAAGTTCCTCATCCAAGTTGGCTCATTTTTAATGTAGGATATTTCTTCGACTACTTTTTGATTGAGCCCTTTCCGGCTCTTAAAGACATAATCCTCGGGAACGGAAAAGCCCAGCTTGTAACTGGACTTTAAATTTTCTAAGTCCTTATTTTTGCTCATAAATTAGCCCCTCACCCACCCGTAGCCGCTTTCCTCAAGTTTGTTAGCCAGCTGGGGTCCGCCCTCAGTAGCAATTTTTCCATCAATAAGGACATGGACAAAATCTGGTCGGATATACTTTAGAATTCTAAAATAATGAGTAATTAGAAGAATCCCAGGATTAAATGACTTACGCGCCCGGTTAACCCCATCGGAAACAACCCGAAGAGCGTCAATATCCAAACCCGAGTCGGTCTCATCCATTATGACTAACTTTGGGGAAAGAACTATCATTTGCAGTATTTCCGCTTTCTTTTTTTCTCCGCCAGAAAACCCCTCATTTAAATACCGCGACAGAAAATTCGGACTCATCCGCAACTTTTCTGCCTCACTTTTTACCATTTTGCCAAACTGACTATAGTCAATCTTTCCTTTAACCGACCCATAAGCCGTCTTTAAAAAGTTAAAAAGACTAACCCCGGTAACCTCCACTGGATACTGAAAGGCGGTGAAAACCCCCAGTTTGGCTCTTTCGTCCGGACTAAGTTTTAGGATATCCCTACCCTGTAAAACGACCCTGCCCTTGGTAGCCCTGTAACGCGGGTGGCCCGAAAGCACATTCGAAAGTGTACTTTTTCCGGAACCGTTAGGCCCCATGAGGGCGTGAACCTCGCCGGGGTTAATGGTTAAATTAACGCCCTTTAGAATTTCCTTGCCAGCCACTTCTGCGCGGAGGCCCTGTATTACTAATAGTTTCTGAGAGGTGCTGCTTTCCATTCAAATAATTACTTCAAAATACACTGCTTTTTGTCGTAAGGGCAGCTTGGGTTTACTTTGTAAAAGACCTGCCGGCCCCGGGTTTCGGACTTTAAAATCCCAGATTTTTCCAGCTCCGCAAGATGGTAGGAGATAGTGGGCTGGGTTAGTTTAAAATTTCCAACAACGTCCATTACAGCCAGCTCACCACGGTCTTGAATAAGGTTAACAATAGCGGAACGTACTTTTGTGGAAAGCGATTTAAAGCAGGCCGGGCACCCAGACTTAAAGTTTTTAGTCATGCATCCATTATATAGAATCTCTTCTATACGTGTCAAACTCCAGGGATTACTAGAACTCGGTCAGCAGAGCGGCGGCCAAGGAACCGGAGTATAAGTTTGGGGTCTTATTTTTCCATAAAAGCTCAATCAGAGTTTGGCGGGCCTCTTCCTTTTGGCCAAAGTGTTTAAGGACACTCACCGCCACTACGTTATCTTTGAGGACCTTCCTAGGAAATACTGCCAAGCCAACCTCGTTGTCAACCTTTCGACGGTCAATGAATCCTCCGTTAACCCTGTCATAAAACGTATTCATTGTTTTATTCCAGAGATCGGCAACCAGCTCGCTGCGGCTTAGTCCAACCGCGGGTTCAGATGGTAGCTGGGAACAACTCACTAGCAACCTGGTAAAATTTACCTGGTCCGTAAAGAAATCATTTAGGCAGCCGGTTCCTCCAATTCCGCAATGAAAAAATAACCCGTCAGGGGATCTCATGGATACCAAAAGTCGATTAAGATCCGCGTTCGAATACTCCTTTATTTTTCGCTCTAGGTAGAAATTGGCGGCGACAGCACCGACATTAGTATAAACCGCTCTGTCAACCAGCGGACTTTTATGCCCCTTAAGATACGCTAACCTTTCGGCTCTTGAGGCCAGTTTGTAATAATTGGCATCGGCGGATACAGAAGAATAAAACTCCTTAGTTTCCGGGTTCAAAAGCCACTGATTTACGAAACGGACAGTCTTTTCGTAAATATCCTGGAATCTGGCGTCACCCAGTATTCTTGCGGCGTCATAATAAATTTGTGCAAGCTCAATATTATCCACGAGCAACTTCTCGGAGCAGGGGAATTGCCATTTGCGGTCCAAGGAGTAGTGGAAGAACCCGCCCTCCAAAAAGTCGAATAGACCGCTTTCCACCATAGATTCTAAAGTCTTTTCTATGACCACCTTAACTTTGGACTCCCCGTCTAACTCGTAACGCTTAAGCAAATAACCCAAGGCATCAGGCAGCGGATATTTAGGGCCGTTTTCCCGGGGGTGAAAACCAAAACCGCCGTAGACTTGGTCGAAACTGGAAAATAACAACTCCTGAAACCGGTCAATAAATGGGGTTCTGTTTTTAATATAATAGAGACGTTTTTCTTCGAAACCTGCCATCGAATCCGTGTTCTCCGGCCCAAGCGCCGTGCGACCACTCCTATTTAGCGCTTCGTAAATCCCAACCACCTGCTCCAGAAGCTCGGTGAATTGTGCCTCTGGGACGTAGGTACAGCCGGTGATAACGCTCCCCCGCGGAGTCAGAAAAACCGTGCTGGGCCAACCACCCTGCCCGTATCGTAAATTTACATCCGGACGCTCTTCCCCGTTTACCCTCACCGGAATAAAACCCTGGTTGACCTTTTCGATTACTTCTTCACGGCTATATGTTAGGTCGCTCATCTCGCGGCAATAACTTGACCACGGGACAGTGATTGATAATAGAATCGGTTTTCCGTCCTTTACAGATTTGTCGAAGGCGGGCCTTCCCCAATCCAACCATTCAATATTTGAATTCATAAATACAAGAAAAGAATACCACGGATTTTTGGGGGATTGGGTACCGCCTACTCGAGATGAAACTTGAGGATTTTAAAAACGGGGTGCTCAATAAATTTATCGATTACGTTATTAATAATTAGACCGTAAAGGAGGCCCAAACCCAGACCCACCAAAACGTCCGATGGGTAGTGAGCCCCCAGATAGATTCTGGAAACTCCCGTTAGCAAAGTGAAAGGAAGAAAGAAGACTGTTAAAGAATATTTTTTTCTGGCGATCAAGACCGAAAGAAGCGCGATTGTGAAAGAATGGACTGAGGGAAAAGAATAATCGGTCTCGTGTCTTCCAATAATTGAAACATTGTCCAAACTAAACTCCGGCCGTGGCCTGGTGAAAGTATCTTTTAAGACAACCGAATTAAACAACAGACCCAACCCAAAAGCCAGACCCAGAAACGTGACCTCACGAAAATCTTTTTTTCCCACGAACGTCTCAATAAAAAGTGCGGCGAAAAATAATACGGCTAATGGGGCTACGGCCCGAGAGGCTAGGAGCATCAAGAAATCCAACCACGCGGGGTGGATTGTGCCATTGACAAAATAAAATAGCGCTCCATCTAAACTCATATGTTTGTGATGCAAAAGCTATTATATTACCACTGTTATTAAAGTGTCATTTGGAAAACTTAAGGGTAGCCAGAATTTTGTCCAAAACCGCGTTGGTCCCCGACTCCTGATAGTAGGCGCTTTGAAGGTATAAACTAACGACAGACTTCTTATCCGGGGAGTAAAATACCGCCTCCTCAAAAGGAACAGCGTGACCCGGATCCCCGGCACTGGACACACGCAGACCCGTAAGACCGTCTACTGTAATTTTCCTGGCCTTGGAAGCTATAGCGCCTAAGTACTCTGAAAGGGAAGAATAGGGCCTACCGGTCCCGTTGTTATAATTGGCAACGTACGAAACAGTAAATGGCGTTCCACTCCGGAATTCAAAGCCGACCTCACTACGGGAGGCAAAAACCTGCCGGGAAGTAACTTCCCAATCGCTGGGGTAGCTGAAACTTAGCGTTTCGTCCCTGTAATTTTTCCAGAGGGCCGGGGCGCTAGAAGTCTCTTGAGGTTTTGGGGCGCTCTTCAACCACGTGACACCTGTTACCCCCATTTGGGAAAGCTGCTCGCACATGTTAATGCTTGTTCCAGTTGGCTTCACTTTTTGCTCGTAGGCCAAGAACTTCCCTGTTTCCAAAGGCAGATAACAATTGGCGGTCGTAGATTCATCCCCAAAGCCGGTATCCAGATTAGTAATATTGGTGTTACAGGACACAGCGGTAGCATCAACCGAACCTACCGGATAACGAAAGGTCGTACAGGAAGTTTTTGTACTGGTGTGGGAAATTTTGTCTGTCTTTTCACTATTTTCGGAGAGATTTTCCAAATCTTTTGAGTCCGTTAGGCGCAGCTGGCTGTAACCCCCTGGTTGTAAATCGTAGAAGTAGTCTGCCTGCCTGGAATAATAGAGGTTGGCGCCCACGGCTTCTTTGAATAAGCCATCGGCGGGATTACTGTTTATAATGGGCCCGTCGACCTTTTTAACGGGAAGATTAAAAAGCGGCCGGCTCTCCACGTTTGTACTTTGTCCGTCCAAGGTAACGGTGAGATCTTTGAATTCCAACTTGAGGGCAACGCTTTTGGGAAATTTAGCTGCATCTTTAATCAAGACGTCTGTGCTTTGGTAAGTTGTAATTGCCTTCTGATAATTCAATCCAAAATAAAATCCGACAAAAGGCAGAGTAATAAAGGTAATTAAAGCAAGGATCTTGGAAAAGGCGGTAACCGTGGTAAAAGGATTCGGTCGTTTTTCTTCCATTAAACCCATTTAATCGGAGCTCTAGATAGTTGTCAAAGGATGTTTTGAATCTACCGCACCAAGTCCATGTTGTCTTGGTAAATAATCACTGCCTTATTGCTAATAATAATTTCGCCGTGTATATAATATGGTTAACTGTGTGAGATTCTTGCTCAAACTCTTATTTTTAATCCTAATCATTTTCTTGCTTTCTGCCTTTTTAGCTCTAGCCTATTTTGGAGTTATTCCAGGAATTTCGGACTTACTTGGCGCCAATAAGCCACGGGACTTGGGCATAAAATACACGGAGGCAGATAGGACATCTGGACGGGCCAAAAGCCAGATTGTCTACGAGGCCCTTCAGGAAAACACACCCGCAGCTCAAAGCATCCAAAGATTCGGCAAAAGGGAAGTCAACGCGGAGTTCTCTTCTTCGGAAATTTCGTCCCTCATGAACAATCGGCCCTGGAAGTATTGGCCCTACGCCAATGTCCAAGTGAAGTTTAACGCTGACGGTTCGGCCGAAATTTCTGGAATACTGCTTAAAGATAAAATATCCGGATACGGAGCCGCCATTGGCGCGCCACAAGAAGCCGTTGATTTTGCCCAAAAACTGCTTACGGCAAACCCCACGTTCTACGTAAAGGGCAAAGCCGCTCTAGCAAACAATAAAGTTTCCGAATTTGAACCGGAGAGATTCGAAATTGGACGGGTGCCTTTACCAGTTAGCGTGTTTTTGTCTTACTTCCCCAAAGTTTTCTCAGGCACAGAGGCTCTAGCGGCATCACCTACCGACACGATCTCGCAACTTTCGCAAATAAAGAATAAGAGAGAATTAATTATTAATTATATTAACGGCCGGCTTTCACAAATTAACGGATTCTATGCCAAGGGGGCGAGGTTTGGGGAAAATAAATTAATCTTCAACGGCACCTTGGCCGAACGGGAAGCCACCGTCAGATAATCAGTAAAAAATTCCATTTTAAAAAGTGATGTGTTAACCTAGAAGCTATGCCAGATACAGAAGAAAAATGTCCCAAGTGCGGATCCCCATTAAGTGATGCTGTAGAAACCCCCACCGGCAAAAAACTTAGACGCTGTTCCAAGGGTTCCTGGAATTCGGAAACTAAGAAAAGTGAAGGGTGTAATTATGTTTTATGGTTAGCTCCAGAGCCCCAAGAGCTTGACGAAAAATGCCCCAAGTGCGGCGCACCGTTGATACTCCAGGTGACCCGCTTTGGTAAAAAAATGAAGAAGTGCTCCAAGGGCGGTTGGGACAAAGAAACAAAACAGGCCACTGGTTGCGATTTTGTGGAGTGGATTAACGGAACAGCGGAACCTCTAAAGGAAGAGTGCCCCGATTGTGGTAAACCTCTGGTTTTGTTCACGACCAACGCTGGCAAAAAGATGAAAAAATGCTCTACCGCCGGCTGGGATAGGGAAAAGAGAGAAGCCACCGGCTGCAAATATGTCCAATGGCTAAGGGCCGGGGACTATAGTAAAAGCGCCTCAACAGATAGCGGCGGAGAAGAAAATCTTCCGGCGGAAGATTAGTTTACAATCGGAGAAAGATACTTCTTACTTAAGGTCCTCCTTCATTTTTCAGACTCCCCAGGAAGGGGACACGATTCCTCCCAAATTCTAAGACACTTTGCTTTGGAGTTACACCAGGAGTAGCCTGCCGAGCCAATACAACCGTGGGCGTCTCGGTCATTACCAACCACCTGCCCATCCGGCAAAGAAACCGGCAGCGGGGGCTCAGCTGTTAAGCTGCCATTCCGCACAGGTATTGGCGGCATAGACGCAGAACCGTTCAAAGTTACACTCTGACGTCCGAGTTCGTAGGTAACTAAACCAAAAATTACCAGGAAACCTAAAACGACTATTCCCAGCAGAATGTTTTTCACAGCCAAATTATAACAAAACGGCTGTCGGCTTCCACTGCAGCGAACGAATATACTAGGATTTAGCTGTGTGAACCGGTTAATTTATGCAACCGTTTTTAGCGTTCGTTCTGTTACTCCATGTTCTGCTCTCCGTTTACCCCATTGGATTTGTGCGTGGTTTCTTTGAAAAGCGCTTCCGCGTAAATGAGCGCATTGGCGAGTCAAGCCCAGGCCTAACAAAGTCCGACACTGCAAGTAGTACTAGCCTAGACAAAACCCAAAAACCTGTCCCAAAAGGGATAAAGCCGCAGTTCGTCCTGATTTCTTTCGACGGCTCGAAGAATTTGGAAATGTGGGAAGAAACAAGACGTTTTGCCAGGGAAATGACAGGCGCTGGAAAACCCCTGCATTTTACCTACTTCATTTCCGGGGTTTACTTTTTGCCACCAAACAAGGCCTATCTTTACCACCCACCACTGTTTCCCCCCGGCACATCCAGAATCGGTTTTTCGGACACGCCCGCCGAAATCCCGTCCCGCGTTGAGGAAGTTAAAGAGGCGCTTAAGGAAGGAAATGAGATAGCTTCGCACCTTAGCGGCCATTTTGCCGCTGGATCGCTTTGGGGTAAGGGCGCTTGGACTTCGGAAATCACACAATTTAAGTCGCTCTTAAGCAATGTTGGACCAAACGCTGGAAGTCCGGAAATTGAATTTCCTAATTTGGGAATAATCACTGGCATCAGAACCCCAAACCTCTCCAAAAACTTAAGTTTATACGAGAGTCTGGGAGAAGCGGGTTTCACCTACGACTCCTCCTACGTTGGCAAACCAAACGACCTTCCATATAAAATAGGAAAAATCTGGGAGGTACCCCTTAAAGACATTCCCCTTTGGGGAACAAAACAAACGGTTATTTCCATGGATTACAACTTCTGGAGCCGGCAGTCCGATGCAAAAGATATAGCCAAAAAGGGAACAGCCCTCTACAATAAGTTCCACGACCAAATGCTAAAAAGCTATCAGGAATATTTTAGTAGCGTCTACAGCGGCAACCGCGCTCCGGTGGTTATTGGCCACCACTTTTCTTTGTGGAATGACGGTGTTTACTGGCAGGCCTTGAAGGATTTTGTGGCCGAAGTCTGTGGGATACCAGACGTCTACTGCACCACTTTTTCCACCTACGTCAACTATCTTAATTCCACTGGAAAATAAACCCAAGGCTTATGACAAGAATAACTTGTTAAAAGTAGTTCTGCTTTTCCTAACCCTCGGCGGAATTCTCTACGCTGGCACTTACTATACGCAGGCTTCCCCAACCTATACTCAACCCGGCGCTCCAGCCACACCGGAAACGCAGAACAAACCGGAAAAATCGTAGTTGAGTAAGTTAGTTAATCAAGGGGGTGATAAACGTGATGGATCGAGGAAATCATAAACACGAGGATTATTGTTGTGGCGGTCAAGGAAGGCACGGAATGGGAACGCTGGGTTGCTGCGAGGAGCACAGAATGTCCAAGGAGCATCTGGAAATGAAGAAAAAAATGCTGGAAGAGAAGCTTAGATCTTTCCTAACGGTTTCGGCGGTAATTTATTTTGCTGTCGTCATGCCTATGAGTAAACTAATGGAAAAAATGAATGGTGGTAAAAGCACAGCCACGACCGAAAAGGTTTGCCCAGAATGTGCAAGCCTGATTCCGGTAGCAGCCAAAAAATGTAAATACCGCACTTCCGCTCTAGCAAGCTAGATCTGTGACTCTATTATTATATCCTCCGGAAGATTTTCCTTTTCTAACTGATGTTTCTTTCGTAAAAGAATAAAGAACGACAAACCCAAATAGGCGGCGCCGGAAAGAAATGGCAGTCCCGCCTGTTTTTCGTAAAGCGCTCCGGCAATAAATGGGCTCAATGTCGTACTTAGGCTGGCTATCGAAGACATTATCCCCAATACCTCTCCTCGTCTCTCCCATCCAGCAAAACCCACCACCTGACTGGTTATCACCACCCGGAGCACCGACTGACCAAAGGTCGTGAGAATAAGGGCTAAGTAGAAGGTTGTACTAGTCAAGTAATTCGGTAACGATTTTAGAGACTGATACATATTTCTGCCAAGGTGTGATGTAGTTCAATCCCCCATGTCTTCT
>Ga0233425_10004653_pt1 | contig 22729 bp, 20 predicted proteins | sample Watercolumn_Towu_2_FD_181712 | JGI IMG/M metagenome (GOLD analysis project Ga0233425, IMG submission 181712) | Freshwater microbial communities from Lake Towuti, South Sulawesi, Indonesia - Watercolumn_Towuti2014_140_MG | ecosystem: Environmental > Aquatic > Freshwater > Lake | place... | reverse complement strand
GGGGGGGGGCTTTTCTGTGTCTTCCCGGCGCTGGCTTGCGGTAGAATGCCGCCGTTTCGAGAGCCTATCTCACCATGTCAGTTGAATCCGTAGTCACACCATCCGATCTGATCCGTCCCGAGATCCTGTCCCTGCGCGCCTATCATGTTCCGCCTGCTACCGGCATGGTCAAGTTGGATGCGATGGAAAACCCTTATGCTTTGCCCGACGAAGTGCGCGCCGAGATCGCGCAACTGACGGCGGAGGCGGCCATCAACCGTTATCCCGATGCCTCGGCGGCGTCGCTGAAGCAGGCCATCCGCCGCGCTACCGGTTTGCCGGAAGACATGGAGTTGCTGCTGGGCAACGGTTCCGACGAGATCATCCAGATCCTGGCGATGGCGGTGGCCAAGCCGGGGGCGACGCTGCTGTCCGTCGAGCCCTCGTTCGTGATGTACAAGATGATCGCCGCCTTCACCGGGGTGAACTACGTCGGCGTGCCGCTGACCGAGGATTTTTCGCTCGACCTGCCCGCCATGCTGGCGGCCATCGAACAGCACCGCCCGGCGCTGGTGTTTCTGGCCTATCCCAACAACCCCACCGGCAACCTGTTCGATGCGGCCGCCATCGAGGCCATCATCCGCGCCACGCCGGGGCTGGTGGTGGTGGACGAAGCCTATTACGCCTTCGCCAGCGACAGCTTTTTGCCGCGACTGGGCGAGTTCCTCAATCTACTGGTGATGCGCACCTTCTCCAAGCTCGGTATGGCCGGGCTGCGCCTGGGCTTCCTGGCCGGGTCGGCGGCCTGGCTGGGCGAACTGGAAAAGCTGCGCCTGCCGTACAATGTCGGCGTGTTGCCGCAGTTGGTGGCAGAAAAATTGCTGGAGCACCACGATGTGCTGTTGGCTCAAGCCGAGCAGATTAAGCGCGACCGCCACTGGCTGTACGAGCGCTTGGTCGGCACCGTGGATGTGCGCGCCTGGCACAGCGAGGCCAACTTCATCCTGTTCCGCATCGCCGGGGCGACCAAGGTGTTCGAGGCGCTGAAGGCGCGCGGCGTGCTCATCAAGAATCTGGATGGCGGCCACCCGGCGCTGGCCGATTGCCTGCGGGTGACGGTGGGCAGCGAAGAAGAGAACGAGTTGTTTATCCGGGCGCTGCAAGACAGCCTCCATCAACCGGCATAAGGACACATCATGCGTACCGCGCAAGTGACCCGCAACACCCTAGAAACCCAGATCAGCGCTGCCATCAATCTGGACGGCACGGGGAAAGCTAGCTTCAATACCGGCGTGCCTTTTCTGGAACACATGCTGGATCAGATCGCCCGCCACGGGCTGATCGACATCGAACTCTCGGCCCAAGGCGACCTGCACATCGACGCGCATCACACCGTCGAGGACATCGGTATCACCCTCGGTCAGGCGTTCACTAAAGCCGTGGGCGACAAGAAGGGCATCCGCCGCTACGGCCACGCCTACGTGCCGCTGGACGAGGCGCTGTCGCGCGTGGTGCTGGACTTGTCCGGTCGCCCCGGGCTGACCTTCAGCGTGGATTTCGTGCGCGGCAGCATCGGCGAATTCGAGGTCGATCTGGTGCGCGAATTTTTCCAGGGCTTCGTCAATCACGCCCTGGTGACGCTGCACATCGACAACCTGGCGGGCTGCAACGCCCACCATCAGGCCGAAACGGTGTTCAAGGCCTTCGGTCGCGCCCTGCGCATGGCGCTGGAGGCCGATCTGCGCATGGCCGGTGTGATGCCCTCGACGAAAGGCACCCTGTAAGTCATGAGCAAGATTGCAATTGTCGATTACGGCATGGGCAACCTGCGCTCGGTCGAGCAGGCCCTGCGCCACGTCGCGCCCGGTCACGACATTGTGGTGACCGATGATCCCGCCGTGGTGGCTGCCGCAGAGCGAGTGGTGTTCCCCGGTCAGGGCGCGATGCCGGATTGTATGCGCGAACTGGACGCGCGCGGCCTGCGCGCCGCTGTGCTGGAAGCCGCCCGCAGCAAGCCTTTCCTTGGTATCTGCATCGGCTTGCAGATGCTGTTCGAGCACAGCGCCGAAGGCGACGTGCCGGGACTCGGCATTCTGCCCGGCGAAGTGGTGCGCTTCGCCCACGATCTGAAGGACACAGGCGGGAACAAACTCAAGGTGCCGCACATGGGCTGGAATGCTGTTCATCACGGCGATCACGCACTATGGGATGGTATCGCCCAGGACGCCCGTTTTTATTACGTGCACAGCTACTACGTGCAGCCGCGCGACGCCGCGCTGGCACAGGCCGCCAGCGACTATCCGCAGCCTTTCGTCTGCGCCGTGGCGCGCGACAAGCTGTTTGCCGTGCAATTTCACCCGGAAAAAAGTCATGCGGCAGGGCTCAAGCTGCTGCAAAATTTCGTCAACTGGAATCCTGTCTAAGCAACTTTAATCATGGACACCTCAACACTCATTATTCCCGCGATTGATCTCAAGGACGGCCAATGCGTGCGCTTGCGCCAAGGCGAGATGGAAGGCGCGACCGTGTTTTCCGACGACCCTGCCGCGATGGCAAAGCACTGGTTGGCTCAGGGCGCGCGTCGCCTGCATCTGGTTGACCTGAACGGCGCTTTCGCCGGCAAGCCCAAGAACGAAGAAGCCATCCGCGCCATCGTCAAGGCCGTCGGCGACGATGTGCCGGTGCAGCTCGGCGGCGGCATCCGCGACCTCGACACCATCGAGCGCTATCTCGACATCGGTATCAGCTACGTCATCATCGGCACCGCTGCGGTGAAAGTGCCGGGCTTTTTGCACGAAGCCTGCGACGCCTTCCCGGGGCATGTGATGGTCGGCCTGGACGCCAAGGGCGGCAAGGTGGCGGTGGACGGCTGGTCCAAGCTCACCGGCCACGATGTCGGCGATCTGGCGCAGCGCTTTGAAGGCTATGGCGTGGAAGCCATCATCTACACCGACATCGGTCGCGACGGCATGATGACCGGCGTGAACATCGAAGCCACGGTGGAACTGGCGCGTCCGCTTTCCGTGCCCGTCATCGCCAGCGGCGGCATCACCAATCTGGACGATGTACACAAGCTGTGCGCGGTGCGCGCCGAAGGCATCATGGGTGCGATCACTGGCCGCGCCATCTACGAAGGCACGCTCAACTTCCGCGAGGCGCAGGCGCTGGCGGACGAGCTGTCGCCCAAGCTGTAATGCTGGCCAAGCGCATCATTCCCTGTCTCGACGTGACCGCCGGTCGCGTCGTGAAGGGCGTCAGTTTCGTTGAACTGCGCGACGCCGGCGACCCGGTGGAAATCGCCAAGCGCTATGACGATCAGGGCGCGGATGAGCTGACTTTCCTCGACATCACTGCCAGCTCGGACGATAGAGGCATCATCTTCAAAATCATCGAGCAGGTCGCCTCGCAGGTGTTCATCCCGCTGACCGTGGGCGGCGGCGTGCGCGAAGTGCAGGATGTGCGCAACCTGCTGAATGCGGGCGCGGACAAGGTCAGCATCAACACCTCCGCCGTGGTCAACCCGCAACTGGTGGCCGACGCCGCTGGGCGCTACGGCTCGCAGTGCATCGTTGTCGCTATTGACGCCAAACAGACTGCGCCGGGCAAGTGGGAAGTGTTCACCCACGGCGGCCGCAAAGCCACCGGGCTGGATGCCATCGAGTGGGCGAAAAAGATGCAGACGCTGGGCGCGGGCGAGATCCTGCTCACCAGCATGGATCAGGACGGACAGAAAAAAGGTTTCGACCTCGGCCTCACCCGTGCCGTGACCGACGCGCTGGAAATTCCCGTCATCGCCAGCGGCGGCGTCGGCAATTTGCAACACCTGGCCGACGGCGTGAAACTCGGCGGCGCGGATGCCGTGCTGGCCGCCAGCATCTTCCACTTCGGCGAATACACCGTGCAGCAGGCCAAGGAATACATGGCCAAGCAAGGCATTGAGGTGCGGTTATGACACGGTGCGCACGAGCTGTAGGATGTGGTGAGCTTGCGAACCGCATCAATTGCGAACGATGCGGTTCCTTGGTCACCGCATCCTACGATGGCGGTTCTCATGACTGATGCTTGGCTGAACAAGATCAACTGGTCCGATGACGGCTTGGTGCCCGCCATCGCGCAGGATGCCGAAACCGGGCGGGTGCTGATGGTGGCCTGGATGAATCGCGAGGCGCTGAAGCAGACGGCGGAGAAGGGCGAGGCGGTGTATTGGTCGCGGTCACGGAAAAAATTGTGGCACAAGGGCGAGGAGTCCGGCCATATCCAGAAGGTGAGCGCGATCCGCACCGACTGCGATCAGGACGTGATTCTGTTGCAGATCGAGCAGCAGGGCGGCATCGCCTGCCACACCGGGCGCGAGAGCTGTTTTTACAGCAAGCTGGAAAACGGTCAGTGGGTGACGACCGACGCGGTGTTGAAGAACCCGGACGAGATCTATAAAAAATGAAATTCCCCGCTGTCGCGGGAAGGGCAAGAAATGAGCGAAATTCTGCAACGACTGACCGAGACGCTGGAAGCGCGCAAGGGCGCGGCGGCGGATTCGTCTTATGTGGCCAAGCTGTACGCCAAGGGCGACGACGCCATCCTGAAGAAGGTGATCGAGGAGGCGGGCGAGGTGCTGCTGGCGGCCAAGGACGGCGATAACGCCCATCTGGTGTACGAGGTGGCCGACCTGTGGTTCCACACCCTGGTGCTGCTGGCGCACAAAGGCCTGAGCAGCGACGACATCCTCAACGAACTGGCGCGCCGCGAGGGCGTGTCGGGCATCACCGAGAAGGCGAATCGTCCATGAGCGACAACTGTATCTTCTGCAAGATCGCGCGCGGCGACATCCCTTCGCGCAAGGTGTACGAGGACGACGATCTGTTCGCCTTCCACGACATCAATCCGGTTGCGCCGGTGCATTTTCTGTTGATTCCCAAGCAGCATCTGATCTCGCTGGCCGAGATGGACGACAGTCATGCCGCGTTGCTGGGCAAAATGTTGACGCTGGCGCCCAAGCTGGCGAAGGAGCAGGGGCTGGACAACGGCTTTCGCACCGTCATCAACACTGGCCGTGGCGGCGGGCAGGAAGTGTTTCATCTGCATGTGCATGTCATCGGTGGCGGCAACATTCCGCCGATGGTCAAGCGCAGTTAATTAGGAGAGCGTTATGGGTTCGTTGAGTATCTGGCATTGGCTGATCGTGTTGCTGGTGGTCGTTCTGGTGTTCGGCACCAAGAAACTGCGCAACGTCGGTGAAGACCTGGGCGGCGCGGTGAAGGGGTTCAAGCAGGGGATGAAGGAAGACTCCCCGGCGCTGCCGGACGGCAAGCCCCTGGAGGGCGAAGTCAAGGATAAGGCGCAGACCCACTAAGCGGCCGTTTCCATGTTCGACATCGGCTTTTCCGAGATCGTGGTGATCGCCGTGGTGGCGCTCATCGTGATCGGTCCCGAGCGACTGCCCAGGGTGGCGCGTACGCTGGGACATCTGTTCGGACGGGCCCAACGCTACGTGAACAACGTCAAGTCAGACATCTCGCGCGAGATGGCTATTGACGAACTGCGCCAGAGCGGTCAGAAGCTGGAGCAGGAACTGCGCACGGTCGAGCAGGGGGCGCGGGAAGAAGTGCAGGAAGTGCGTCACCAACTGATCTTCGAGGTGGATGAAACCATGGCCAAATCGGCGGCGGCCAATCAGGGGCCGATCAAGCACTACAGTTCCGATCGCCCCGCCCAGCCGGTGACGCCGACGCCCGAGCAGCACAAGTTCCCGATCGATTGATGGCCGCTAGCGAATCTTTCGTTTCCCACCTCATCGAGTTGCGCACACGGCTGCTCAACTCGTTCGCTGCTTTGCTGCTGGTGTTCGTCTGTCTGTTTCCCTGGGCGTCCGACCTGTATGCCCTGCTGGCGCAGCCCCTGCTGGCCAAGCTGCCGCAAGGCGGCCAGATGATCGCCACCGACGTGACCACGCCGTTCTTCGTGCCGATCAAGGTGGCGATGCTGGCAGCTTTCCTGATTGCCTTGCCCTACACCCTGTATCAGGTCTGGCGCTTCGTCGCCCCCGGCCTGTACGAGCACGAGAAACGCTGGGTGTTTCCACTGGTGTCGTCCAGCTTGCTGCTGTTCTTCTGCGGCATGGCGTTTGCCTATTTCGTGGTGTTTCCGGTGGTGTTCGGTTTCATCACTGCATCCGCCCCAGTTGGCGTGGCGGTGATGACCGACATCGACAAATACCTCAGCTTCGTGCTGTCCATGTTCATGGCGTTCGGCCTGGCGTTCCAGGTGCCGGTGGTGGTCGTGGTGCTGGTGCGCATCGGCATGGTCACCCCCGCAAAACTGCGCGACGTGCGACCCTACGTCATCGTCGGCGCGTTCATCGTCGGCGCCATCTTCACTCCACCGGACGTGGTGTCGCAATTCATGCTGGCCATGCCGCTATGGCTGTTGTACGAAGCGGGCATCGTGGTGGCGGGGATGACAGGAAGCAACAACGCCCAGGGGTAGCTGCCGCCCCGGCTGGAGCCCAGTTAAGGAAGCACTGAATAAGTCATCCGTTCGTGGTGAGCCTGTCGAACCATGAGGGGGTGATGCTTGCAAATCAGCAAGTTGAAACATTCGCCCTTCGACATAACCAGCGACTTGTCCGCTCGCGGACTTAGTCGAATGGCTAGTTGTTTCATCAAGCTCAGGGCCAACGGACTTATTCAGTGGTTCCTTAAATCTATACGCAGGATTCCCGCCTGCGCGGGAATGACGGATTAACCAGCGCTTCCTTCAGGCTAGGGGAAAGTCCATCGCTGGCTGGCCGGTCAGTGTCTTCAAGCGGAGAATGAACTCACTGCGCGAGACTGGGCGCGCCCCGAGCGCGGCGAGATGCGGCGTGTGGAACTGGCAGTCGATGAGGCCGAACCCAGCCTGGTTCAGGCGTTGTGCGAGGTGGGCGAGGGCGATCTTGGAACCGTCGCGGCGGCGGCTGAACATGGATTCGCCGTAGAACATCCGCCCCAGCGCCACGCCGTACAGGCCGCCGACCAACTCCCTGTTTTGCCAGACTTCCACCGAATGGGCGTAGCCCAGCCGATGCAGCTCACCATAGGCGGCGATCATTTCCTCGACGATCCAGGTGCCGCCGCCCTCCTCGCGCGGTTCGGCGCAGGTGCGCATCACGGCCTCGAAGGCGGTGTCGGAGCGGATCTCGTAGTCGAGGTTGCGCAGGGTCTTGGCGAGCGACTTGCTGCATTTGAATTCGCTAGGAACCAGCACCATGCGGGGATCGGGGCTCCACCACAGGATGGGTTCGCCCGGCGCGAACCACGGGAAGATGCCGTGGCGGTAGGCGTCCAGCAGACGCTCCGGGGAAAGGTCGCCGCCTGCGGCCAGCAGGCCGTTGGGTTCGGCCAGCGCCTGTTCGACGGACGGGAAGGGCGTGTGGCGTTCCAGCCAGGGGATCATGGTTGGATGCCTGCAGACCCTTCGACTTCGCGCTGTGCGCGACGCTCAGGGCGAACGGGGTTGGGTGAGGAAGAACGACAAACCATTCGTGTTGAGCGTGGCCGACGAGGCTTGCGAAGTCGAAGCGGCAGGATGTTCAACCGGGGTTGGCCTTGAGGTGTCGAGCAAGCCAGTGTCCGATGTCAGCGATCTCCTGCTGGCAGACGGAGTGCGGCATGGCGTATTCATGCCAGTCCAGCGCGTAGCCCAGCCCGGCCAGGTGGTCGGCGGACAGCTCGCCCAGCGCATAGGGCACCACCGGGTCGCTGCGGCCGTGGGCCATGAAGATTGGTGTCTGGAGTGAGGCGGCGCTGTGCTCGATAGTCAGGGTGTCGTGCAGCGGCAGATAGGTGGACAGCGCCAGGATGCCGCCCAGTCGTGCCGGGTGACGCAGGCCGGTGTGCAGCGCGATGGCGCCGCCCTGCGAGAAACCAGCGAGGAAGATGTGCTCGGGCGGGACGCCGCGCGCGACTTCCTGCGCGATCAGTTTCTCCACCTCCGCCTGCGAGGCGTGAATGCCCGCCGCATCCTGTCGCGCGCCGATGTCGCCGGTGAGGATGTCGTACCAGGCGCGCATCACGAAGCCGCCGTTGAGGGTGACCGGGCGCATCGGCGCATGCGGGAACAGGAAACGCACCGGAAGCGGCAGCGTCAACTCATCCACGATGGGGACGAAGTCGCTGCCGTCCGCGCCCAGACCGTGCAGCCAAATGATGCTGTGCTGCGGCGATTTGCCGGTGTCCAGCAGGATGTGGGTCAGCACGCTCATTCCGGCATGATCTCCTTCAGCATCTGGAAGATTTCGCGGTAGTTCTTGGGCGGTTTCATCAGCTCGCGCTCCTTGACGGCGTTGCGCACCAGGGTGCGCAGGCGCTGGCCGTCTGCTTGCGGATGGGTGGCCAGCAGTTCGCCCAGCGCCTCGGGCTGGTCGATCAGGCGGTCGCGCCAGTGTTCGAGGCGGTGCAGCCAGGCGACGTGTGTCGCCGAGGCGCCGTTCCAGGCATCCAGCTTGGCGACGATGGGCTCCGGCTCGACCTCGCGCATCAAACGGCCGATGTATTGCAACTGGCGGCGTTGCGCGCCGAACTTGTGGATGCGCTTGTATTCGGCGATGGCTTCCACCAGCCGTTCCGGCAGGTCCAGCTCGGCCAGTTTTTCCCTGGACAGTTCGAGCAGGCGCTCGCCCAGATCCTGCAATTCGTGCATCTGCTGTTTGATTTTGGTCTTGCTGGGGGGGCGGACGATCAGTTCGCCGTTCTCGTCGTATTCTTCTTCCTGGTGGGGGTGCATGGCGCATTCTGTGAGTCGGGAGGCTGCTATGATAGCGCCTCGCTCAACCATCACCAAGTTTGCCCGATGAACGCCGCACCCACGCGCTTTTCCCACGCCGACGCCACCTTGCGCCAGATCGCCGAAGACATGCTGCGCCACGCCCGTGAGTTGGGGGCGTCGAGTGCCGCCGTCGAGGTGTCGGAAGGCTTCGGCCAGGCGGTGACGGTGCGCCAGCGCGAGGTGGAGACCATCGAATACACCCGCGACAAGGGCGTCTCGGTCAGCGTGTTCCTCGGCCAGCGGCGCGGCAACGCCAGCACCTCGGATTTCTCGCCGCAGGCCTTGCGTGAGACAGTGGCGGCGGCGCTCAACATCGCCCGCTATACCGCCGAGGACGATTGCGCCGGGCTGCCGGAAGCGACGTTGCAGGCGCGCGAGTTCCCCGATTTCGACATCTATCACCCGTGGGAGCTGCCGGTGGAGCAGGCCATCGACCTGGCGCAGCGCTGTGAACAGGCGGCGTTCGACGCCGACCGCCGCATCGCCAATTCCGAGGGCGCGACGGTCAACGTCAATGAGGCGCAGTTCATCTACGCCGACAGCAATGGTTTCGTCGGCGGCTATCCCACTTCGCGCCACAGCCTGAGCTGCGCGGTGATCGCGGGCAAGGGCGACGCCATGCAGCGCGATTACTGGTACACCGTGGCGCGCGCGGCGGGCGATCTGCTGGACGCCGAGGCGGTGGGGCGCACCGCCGCCAATCGCACGGTGCGCCGCCTGAAGTCGCGCAAACTCAGCACCCGCCAGGCGCCGGTGCTGTTCGAAGCGCCCATCGCCGCCAGCCTGCTCAACCATTTTGCCCATGCCGCCAGTGGCGGCAGCCTGTACCGCAAATCCTCCTTCCTGCTCAACCAGCTTGGCCAGCCGGTGTTCTCGCCCAGCGTGCGCATCAGCGACGATCCCACCTTGCGCAAGGGGCTGGGCAGCGGCGCGTTCGACGAGGAGGGGGTGCGCACCCAGCGCCGCGACGTGGTGGCGGATGGCGTGTTGCAGGGCTATTTCCTCGGCAGCTACTCGGCGCGCAAGCTCGGCATGCAGACCACCGGCAACGCGGGCGGCACCCACAACCTGATTTTGCAGCCGGGCGAGCACGATCTCGACGGCCTGCTGAAGCAGATGGGGCGCGGCCTGCTGGTCACCGAACTGCTTGGGCAGGGCGTCAATTACGTCACCGGCGACTATTCGCGCGGCGCGGCCGGATTCTGGGTGGAAGACGGCGTGATCCAGCATCCGGTGGAAGAGATCACCATCGCGGGCAACCTCAAGGACATGTTTCGCGCCATCGCCGCCGTGGGGCGCGACGTGCTGGTGCAAGGTTCGCGCCAGACCGGCTCGGTGCTGGTCGAGGGTATGACAGTGGCGGGGCAGTAGTGCGGCTGTGGTCGCTGCCTCCGTCCTTGCTGGACGCCAAAGGGTTGGTGGCGCTGTGGCGCGAGGCGCTGCTCGCGCAGAAGGTGCTGCAAGGCGAAACCCGTGGCTACCGTAATCATCCGCAACTGGCGCGATTCAAGCAGCAGGACGATCCGGCGGCTGCCTTGGCGCGGATGGAGCAGGCAGACGGGATGGCGCTCCATCCGCTGTTCGAGCTGACGCCGGGGGATATTGAATCCTGGGAGGCGGTGGCTGACCTCGCTGCCCGTTGAGCAGTAAGCCAGAGCACCCGTCATGTCGGCCAATCCCACTTTTGATCCCAAAGACTACGTTGCCAGTCTGCCGCTGTTGCCCGGTGTGTACCGGATGCTGGATGCCGAGGGGCAGGTGCTCTATGTCGGCAAGGCCAACCAGCTGAAGAAGCGCGTCGGGTCGTATTTCCAGAAGAGCAATCTGTCGCCGCGCATCCGGCTGATGGTGTCGCACATCGCCAACATCGAGGTGACGGTGACGCGTTCGGAGGCCGAGGCGCTGCTGCTGGAAAATAACCTTATCAAGTCGCTCAAGCCGCGCTACAACATTTTGTTCCGGGATGACAAAAGTTATCCGTACATCATGCTGTCCGGCCATCGATTTCCGCGTCTGGCCTACTACCGTGGAGCGCCTGCACGACAGAACCAGTATTTCGGGCCGTATCCCAATTCTTCGGCGGCGAAGGAGAGCATCGCGCTGCTGGAAAAGGTGTTCCGCCTGCGCACCTGCGAAGACAGCGTGTTCAGCAATCGCACCCGGCCTTGCCTGCAACACCAGATCCAGCGCTGCACCGCGCCGTGCGTGGGGCTGATTTCCCCCGAGGATTACGCCGCCGATGTGCGCAACGCGGCGTTGCTATTGCAGGGCAAGCTGGGCGAGGTGGAGGCGCGGCTGCGCGAACGCATGGAGCGGGCGGCCGAGGCGCTGGAATTCGAACAGGCGGCGGCGCTGCGCGACCAGTTGCAGGCGTTGCGGGCGGTGCAGCAGAAGCAGTTCGTGGAGAGCGCCAGCGATACCGACGCCGACATCGTGGCGGTGGCCGAGCTGGACGGCGCGACCTGCGTGGCGCTGGCCATGGTGCGCGGTGGGCGGCATCTGGGCGACAAGCATTTCTTCCCGCAGAACGGCGACGGGCAAGCGCCCGCCGAGGTGCTGGAAGCGTTTCTGGCGCAGCATTATCTGGAGCGCAGCGCGCCCGCGCTGGTGCTGGTCAACGTGGCGCTGGAATCGGCGGCGCTGGAGGAATTGCTGGGCGAGCAGTGCGGCCACAAGGTGACTATCCGCAGCCAGGTCATCGGTGAGCGGCGGCAGTGGCTGGAGATGGCGGAGAAGAACGCGCAACTGGCTTTGCAGCAGCAGGCGGGTTTGCAGGCCGGGCAGCAGGCGCGGCTGGCGGCGCTGCAACAGGCGCTGGGGTTGGAGTCACTGGCGCGCATCGAGTGTTTCGACATCAGTCACACCCTGGGCGAGGCGACGGTGGCGTCGTGCGTGGTGTACGACAATCTGGCGATGCGCAACGCCGAATATCGCCGCTACAACATCAGCGGCATCACCCCGGGCGACGATTTCGCCGCCATGCGTCAGGCGGTGATGCGGCGCTATCAGAAGTTGCAGGCGGCTAGCCCCGAGCCTAGTCGAGGGGAGGAAGGCAGGCGGCCCGACCTGATCCTGATCGACGGCGGGGCGGGGCAGTTGGCGCAGGCGGAGGAAGTGATGGCGGAGCTGGGCCTGTCCGACATCGCGCTGGTAGGCGTGGCCAAGGGCGTGGAGCGTAAGGCCGGGCTGGAGCAACTGATCCGACCGGGGGGGGGCGAGCCGTTGCGGTTGCCGCCCGACAGCCCGGCGCTGCATCTTATCCAGCAGGTGCGCGACGAGGCGCACCGCTTCGCCATCAGCGGTCACCGGGCGAAACGGGGTAAGCAGCGAACGGAGTCGGCGCTGGAAGAAATCGAAGGTGTTGGAAAAATGCGACGCCGCAATCTGCTGGCGCATTTCGGTGGGCTAAGGGGAGTTCAGCAGGCCAGCATAGAAGAATTAGCCAATGTCGAAGGAGTAAGTATGGCATTAGCCGAGCGAATCCATAAACGATTTAGATAGTTACGTGAAATTGTCGGGAATATTAGGGAGTTTGCATATTTATGCTGACAAACAGAAGCACTAGACTTTTGTTTCGTTGAGGAATTTGGTAGAGGGGGGGGCGAGGCGGTTTTGAGTGAAATACATGAAATCCGGCATTGACAGAGACGTATCTGTCCATAAAATCGCCGTGTTTCCGCCCTGCTGGGGGCAGGCGGTCGCACAACACTGATAGGAATAACAATAAATGGAACGTACCGGACGTTATCTTTGGGGGGCTCCCAATAAGCTGCTGGATTTTCTGACAAACTGGTCAGGATGGAGTTTCCTCCCGGTTCGGGTGCTGGTGGTGATGTTGGCAATGACCGTTGCAGGCTGGCTGGTCATCATGCCCATGGACGGGGTGGAGCAACTGCTATTTGGTTCGATGGTGGTGCTGTTTGCGCTGGTAATCCGTAACTATGCGGGTTCCTTCATCACCTTGCTGCTGATTGTCCTGTCGCTGTTGATGTCAACGCGCTACCTGTATTGGCGCGCAACCGAGACCTTGAACGTAACGACGTGGTTGGACGGTACATTCAGCGTCGGTTTGCTGATTGCCGAGACTTATGCCTGGATCGTACTCAGCTTGGGTTTCCTGCAATCGATCTGGCCGCTGAAACGTCCCGCAGTCGCACTCTCTGCACGGCCATCGGAATATCCGACCGTGGATGTGATGATCCCGACCTACAACGAGCCTATCGATGTGGTCAGGGCTTCGGTGCTGGCGGCGCAGGTGATGGATTGGCCGGCAGATAAGCTGCACATCTATCTGTTGGATGATGGGCGTCGCGAGGAATTTCGCCGGTTTGCCGAAGAGGCCGGCGTGACCTATATCACGCGCGCCGACAACAAGTATGCCAAGGCCGGGAACATCAACAATGCCCTGAAGCAGGCGACGGGCGAATTCGTGGTCATCTTTGACTGCGATCACATCCCGGTTCGCTCGTTCCTGACCGAGACGATGGGGCAGTTCGAGCGCGATCCCAAACTCGCCCTGGTTCAAACTCCGCACCATTTCTTCTCTGCCGACCCGTTTGAGCGCAATCTGGACACGTTCCGCAAGATACCCAATGAGGGGGCCTTGTTTTACGGTCTGATTCAGGATGGCAACGATCTGTGGAATGCCACCTACTTCTGTGGTTCCTGTGCGGTGATGAAGCGTTCGGCCTTGGATGAGATTGGGGGCATTGCGACTGACACCGTCACTGAGGATGCCCATACTTCGCTCAATCTGCATGCCAAGGGCTACAACTCGGCTTATATCAACATTCCGCTGGCGGGGGGGTTGGCGACCGAGTCGTTGAGTGCGCACATCAAGCAGCGCATGCGCTGGGCGCGCGGCATGGTGCAGATATTTCGCATGGACAACCCACTCCTGAAGAGCGGGTTGTCTCTGATGCAGAAGTTTTGCTACACCAATGCCATCATGCACTTCCTGTATGGATTCCCACGGCTGTTCTTTATGACTTCTCCGTTGGCCTATCTGTTTCTGGGTGTCCACGTGATCGATGCCCCGGCGGGGGTGATTGCGGTATTTGCCCTGCCCCACCTGATATTGTCGTTCATTGCCAATTCCCGCATGCAGCAGGAAAAACGCCACTCGTTCTGGAATGAAGTGTATGAAACGACGTTGGCCTGGTACATCATGTGGCCGACACTGATGGCCTTGATCAACCCGCGCGCCGGAGCCTTTAACGTGACAGCGAAGGGCGGGCGTGTCGAAGAGGAATATTTCGACTGGAAGATTTCTCTGCCTTATGTGGTTCTGTTTATCCTTGATTTCTGTGGGCTGGTGGTAGGTTTGTTGCGGATGTTCTGGTGGAACTCTTATGAGTGGGACACCGTGGCCATGAACGTGGGCTGGGCGGCCTATAACCTGGTGATGATCGGTGCCACCATTGCCGTTTCCCTGGAGACCCGGCAGGTGCGCAACTTCAGCCGGGTGGAAGCGCGCATTCCAGCCAGGCTGGCTTTCAGCCCGGGCGACGTCTTGTCATGCCATACACGGGATTTCTCGCTGGGTGGGGCGGCGATCGAGGTTCCGTCGGGCACACCGATTGCGAAGGGAGAAACATTGAGTTTGCTGCTTGAGCGGGACGGGGAATTCCATGCTTTCCCCGCCAGTGTCGTTAACGTAGGCAAAGGATACATAAGCCTGAAATTCGATGAGATGCCCGTCGAGCAGGAGCGGCGGTTGATCGCGGCCACTTTTTCCAAGGCGAATATCTGGGAGAACTGGTTGCATGAAACGGATCGAGATCGCCCGCTCCATGGGCTGGCCGAATTGATTAAATTAAGCAAGTTGGGATTCAGCCGTCTGGCGGTTTCCGCGCACAAGGGTTGAGGACTGTATCGTGAGATGGCGCTCTAATTTGAAGCTGGTTTATCTGGGGTTGGCGGCGGGCTTGCTGTTTTCAGGTCATGTCGTGTCCGCCGAAGTTGTGGCAAAGGCTGGGGGCGTGGCGAAAACCCGGCAAGTCGGGCATGACTTGAAATTGCCCGAACCCAAAGAGGAGTTGTTGGCGCTCAACGCCTTGGGTGTTTCGAAACCGATCATGCTGGTCGGGGATGATGCGCTGTCCACAGTGGATTTCTCTTTCAAGACGCTGGATATCGTCAACCGGCTCAAGCTGCATCTCAAGTACGACTATTCGGCGAAGTTGGACGGGGCGAACAGTCGGCTCGACGTGCTTGTAAATGGCAAGCAGATGGCGAGCTTCCCGCTGTCGCCCGAGCATGCGCAAGGCATGGAGGTGGATATTCCGCTGGATTCCTCGGTGTTGTCCGAATGGAACCATCTGACCTTCAAGGTGGCTTCCCATTTTGCAGAGGGGTGCGATGATCCACGGGCGGCCAAGAAATGGGTGCGCATCTACCATCGCTTCAGCTACCTTGAGGCCAGCGTCATCCCATTGCCGCTGCTAAATGATCTGTCCCTGTTTCCGATGCCATTCTTTGATCGGCATGATCTAACTCCGGTGCAGGCGCCCTTCGTATTCGTCGAGAAGCCCGGGTTGCCCGCGCTGAAGGCGGCCGGGATTATGGCTTCCTGGTTTGGCAACCTGGCTTCGTGGCGGGGAACGGGGTTCTCGGTTAGCCGTGGGGCGCTCCCGGAGGGCGACGCGATCGTATTGGCCACCGAAGGCAGTCAGATCGGCGGTTGGCAGGTTCCTCGGGTGGAGGAAGGTTATGCTCAGGTCTCCATCATCGAGCACCCGAACAACCCGGCGAATGCTCGCCTGGTGTTGATCGTTGGGCGCTCGGAAGAAGATCTGGTGGATGCCGTTACGGCCATCACGCTGGGTAAGGTGCGCCTGGAGGGGGCGAAGGTGACATTCAGCGAAAGGTCGCGGGTTGAAGCGCGCCCGGAACTTGATGCTCCGAACTGGCTGACGACCAATCATCGCGTATTTCTGAAAGACCTCCTCACTCCAGAAGAGATTGTCCACAAGGGCGTTTTTGTGGATCCGCTGAACATGATCTTGCGTTTGCCATTCAATATGTACAGCGCCGAGGGGCGATCCTTGCCCGTCACGCTCAAGCTGAAGGCATCGAACGGGAAACGCCGGTTGGCGCAGATCGAGGGCAAGCTGAACGGGGTGAGCTTCCAGACGTTCCAGGTCAAGCGTGTCGAGGGGTCAGAGCTGATCGAGGTGCAGGCCGATTTCTCGGTTCCTGCCAACAAGATGACCGGGAAGGATGCGCTGAGTTTCTCCTTCCTCTTTCAGGAGGAAGGGACGCCCGAGTGCTCGTCGGCAAACATAAAATACGACGAGGTGCGCATCGACCCCAATTCCTACATCGATGTTTCGGAGTTGCCGAAGTTCGTGGCGATGCCGAATCTGTCCTATTTCGCCTATACGGGCTATCCATTTACACGCCATGCCGGTTTGTCGGAGACCCTGGTGCTGGTTCCCGACCAGTTTGGCGATGACGAGATTGCCAGTTATCTGACTATCCTCGGGCACATGGGTGAAAAGACCGGGTGGCCAGCGCTCCAGGTTGAACTGGCCGATTTTTCCCATGCGGAGAAATCGATCGATCGGGACATTCTCGTGGTTGGAACGGCGGCACATTTGCAACCGCTAATGGCACGCTGGGGAATGCGTATGCCGGTCAATCCGGAGCATAACTGGCAACCCTTCCCCTGGCCGGTGCATCCATCCGGAAGTTGGCAATGGCTGGTGGCGGATGATGAGGGCTATACGGATCGCCTGAATAACTGGTACGCGCTGTCGATGGACTTGTCGCGTCGGCTGCGTTATCCGGCGATGCTGACCGAGTTCGAGTCGCCCCTGGGCAAGAAGCGCGCCGCCGTGGTGCTGATAGCTCGCGACACTGTAGCGCTACGTGGGGCGGCGCAAATGATTGCCTCCTATGACTTGGCTCACAAGATACAGGGCGACGTCTCGTTGCTTGAGGTGGATGATTACTCCATCGACTCCTATCGTGTTACGTCGGCTTTCTCGTTGGGAGCCATGTCATACGAGGAGCGCCTCAAGAGAATGTTCTGGCATAACCCCTGGGTGTCGTTCGTGCTAATTTTCTTGTTGGCCTTGCTGTTGCCCGAAGTCCTGTTCAATCGCCTGAAGGATCAGGCCAATAAGCGACTCGAATAATCCGGGCATGCGTCGCGTTCTGTTTGGCATCTTGGGAGTTGTGCTGTTGAGTCTGCCTGTGGTCGGTGCAGCAGCCGAAGAAGCCTGGCCGATGTGGGCGGAGTTCAAGCGCCTGCATCTCCAGGCGGATGGCCGGGTGATCGATAACTTCGAGGGAAAAGCCATCACCACCTCGGAAGGGCAGGCATACGCCCTGTTCTTCGCGGTAGTGGCGGATGATCGCAGGCAATTTGATTTGCTCTGGCGCTGGACGGTGAACAATTTGATGCAGGGCGACGAAAGCACCTGGTTGCCGGCGTGGAAGTGGGGAAAAGACGAGACCAGCGGCAGCTGGAAGGTATTGGATGCCAATTCCGCCAGCGATGCTGACGTATGGATAGCCTACAGCCTGCTCCAGGCGGCTCAACGTTGGAATAGCGCGGAGTACCGCAAGGCCGGGATGCAGTTGCTTGGGCGCATTGCACGGCGTGAAGTGGTTGACTTGCCGGGAGTAGGCTGGATGATGCTTCCGGCCAGCTATGGTTACGCTCTGGCCCCGGCGCGGTGGCGGGTGAATCCGAGTTATTTGCCGATACAAGTCATGCGCTATTTTGCCAAGGTGGATGCCGAGGGGCCTTGGTGTGACTTGATCACCAATACGGAATTCATGCTGGGCGCCGTGGCCGGAGCGGGGGGGGTGCCTGACTGGGTGGTCTATACCCCGGAAAAGGGATTTCAGCCCGATCCGGAAATGGGACGGATCAGCGGCTATGAGGCGATCCGGGTGTACCTCTGGTGGGGCATGCTGGATCATTCCGACCAGTCGCATCATAAGCTCCGGCCTTTGATGCAGCGCGTGCAGGCGCTGAAGCCGGGTGAGGCGACGCCGGAACGGATCAATATCGAAACGGGCGCTACGGAGGGCAAAGCGCCGGAAGGTTTCGATGGTGCGCTGACCCCTTTGCGCAAAGTGCTTTATGGGGACGATGGACAGCCCAGGCGCGCCCTGTCGGAAAACCAGTATTACAGCTCCGTGCTCAAGTTGTTCGGGTACGGGTGGCTGGACGGACGATTCAAGTTCTGCCGGGATGGCAGTTTGGTGACTAAAGTGAGCAAACCATGTTTAAACTGAAAAAGCTTTCCGGAATCATTTCATTGCTGATGGTCGGGTTGCCGTGCGCTGCGGAAGATACGGTCAGTGTGACGCCGGGTATGGAAACGGTGGGCGCCTCCCGCCCCATGGTGGGAGAAAAATCCAAGCCCACAGTGAAGGCGGTAGCGCCCAAGGTTGAGACGGCCAAGCCGATCGAAATCGCTCCAGGGGTTTCGTCAACACAGGGGGGGGGCGAGGCTTCCGCACCGGTCAACGTGGAAAATGCGCCGATGGCGTCGCGTCCGTCATCGCAGGTCAAGCAGTCGAATGGCGGAGCGCCTGCCGCGACTGTAAGCGCGCCCACAAAAATTACGCCCTCCCAACCGAACGCGGTGGTGGATTCTTCCGCCCCCAAGGAAGGGGTAGGCAAGGCCGAGGCAGGCAAGCCACTGACGGAAGAACCCGCCAAGCCGGTGAAGGCAGTAAAAGCACCGACCGCGTCGCCGGGCGACGCCAAGGCAAGCTCTTCGGAGGCGGGCGAGATGCTGCTTGAAAAAGCACGGTATTGGCAGCGGACAGGGCAGCCCGGCTTGGCGGTGAGTGTTTGGCAGCGGATCCTGGCGAGCAATCCGCGTCATGAAGAGTCTATTGCCGGGCTGGCCAAGTTCTACACCCAAACCGGGCAGCGTGAGCAGGCCAATCAGTATGTTCAGCGTTTGCGCGAGGTGAATCCGAGCAGTCCGGCGCTCAAGATGCTGGTCAAAATGGGTATCGCGGAAGGCGCGGCACGAAATGCCGGATTGGTCGGCGGCCTGAGCGCAGAAACGGTGGATGCCCGGTACTACGAGTATCTGGACGAAGGCAACCGGGCGTTTGAACAACATCGCTATCAAGAGGCCGAGCATCATTATGTCCGTGCTCGCGAGGTATCGCCTCACATGCCCGAAGCCCAGGCCGCTTATGCGGACGCCCTTCTGGCGCAAGGCAACCTGAACGATGCCGAGGCGGCCTATAACGCCGTGCTGAAAAAGTTCCCGGACTATCCGGAAGCCTTGATCGGCCTGTCCAAGATATCGGCGGATCGTGGCAATTACAAGGAAGCCTTGCGGTTGCTGGACAAGCACGATTTCCTGCTGCCCGGCCAACCTTCGGCTCAAGCGTTGCGATCCAGCGTCTATCTGCGTATGGGCGAGCAGGCCGGGGCCGCCGGGCATGAGGAAGAAGCCTACGAGTATTATCAGAAATCGGAAGCCGCCAAACCGGACAACCCCTGGCCGATGCTGGCCAAGGCGCGCCTGCACTATCGCCACGAAAGAACCGCCAAGATGGAGGTCGAGCTTGCAAAAATATCGCACCTGAGCGGTGTCGATGCTCGTTTTGCCATGGCGCTCTTCCACGCCGAAGTGGGGGAATGGGAGAGCGGCCTGGCGGAGATGGAGCGCATCCCTTCCAAGGTGCGCACCGAACCGATGTCCCACCTGGTGCATCGTCTGCAGGTTCATTTGACCCTGAAGCAGGGCAGGCAGCAGTTTGATAAAGGGCAGAAATTGGCCGCGCGGGCTCGTATCGAAGGCGAGCAGGGTAAGATGGGCAAGGATGAAGACCTGATTGCCGACTTTGCCGAATCGCTGGGTTATGTCGGCCAGAGTGAGCGTGCCTGCGCTTTCATGGAAGCGAACGAGCCGCTGAGTCTTAATCTGCTGTTGGTGTATTCCGGCCAGTTAATGCTCGGCAAGCAGGGGGACAAGCTCGACGATGTTCTGGATTTGATCACGGCTCATCCAGATATGAATCGGCTGTCGATGAAACAGCAAAGGGATCTGCGTCAGACCCGGGTCGCCAGAACCATTCAGCGCGCCGACGTGTTGCGCTCGGTGGGTTTGCTGGGAGACGCTTCCCGCGAGATCAACGCCCTGTTGAAGGTTTATCCCAACGATGTGGAGTTACTGCAGGCCAAGATGCGGATCGCCCAAGCACGTGGACAAACCGAAGAGGCGGAGAGGCTGTCCGCCTTGGCAGCAGCACTGCTCGAAGCGCAAGCGACACCGCCCGATGCCGAGGCACTGAAAAAGCCGGAACACCGTGGATTCAACCTGTCTGAAATGCTGTCGGGGGGGCGTATCGAGACGGCGGATCTTGTTGGCAAGCCGGTGATGGATGGACTGAAAATCGAGGAGGTTCGGATCGAGATGGACCCCAAGGAAGCTCAGCTGCTGTTCTATAAATCCTCCGTCGATCATTCCAGCTTCCCGATGACCCTGGTGGTCGGGAAGAGTCGTCTGGCCGGGCGCATCCAGGTCAAGGGAAGTTCGACCCGCCGCTTCATCAAAAAGTCGCTGGCCATCAAACTGGATGCGACGGCGCAGGGAGACTGGAATGGCTACCGGCAGATTTCACTGAACTCGATGGCCACCGATCCCAGCATGATGCGTGAGTGGCTGGGTTGGGATTTGGCGCGGGCTCTTGGCCTGGCGACCCCCAAGGTGCAGTACACCCGGCTGTACATCAATGGAAAATACGCCGGCCTGTTCATGTTCACCGAATGGGTGTCGGCCAAGGTGTTCAATCGCGCCGGAACCGCAGGTGACGGAGAGTTGTACGAGCCAGACGAGCGCGGCAATGTATTCTGTGGCGATCTGTCGCAGAATTCGACCCGTACCGAGGGTTGTTATCTGAAGGTGTCTCCCCGCGACGGCAACATGGACGCACTCAAGGCGCTCTCGGACGAGATCGCCCAAGTCAAGCCAGCCGATTTCGAGAAATTCATCAACGAGCGATTTGATTCCGAACTGTTGATCAACTGGGTGGTGCTGAATGCCTTGATTCAGGATGGCGACACCTACAACAAAAACTACTTCCTCTACCACAGCCTGTCGGATGGCAAGTGGCAGTTCATGCCCTGGGATCTCGACCTGACGCACGGCAAGAACTGGGATCCGTATTTCACCTTCCCGTACAACACCTTCAACGATAATTTCGTGTACTACTATGGGCCGGAAGTCGGCTCTCCGGGAGTTCTGAAGAACAAGATGCTTGAGAATCCTGCCGTTCTGAAGCGCATCAAGAAACGCATCCGTCATTTACTGGGGATGGAGCATGACGGCAATTCAGAGACCTTCGGCTGGTTCACGCCGGATCGCGTGTCGGCCCGGATCAATGCGCTCAAGGTACAGACACAGAATGATGCGCAGGCCGACCCCTATTCGCCGACACGGGTGAAGTCTTATGACACTCATGTCGATGCGCTGAAGTATTTTGCCTTGGCCCATTACACGTTCCTCAAAACCATGGTTGTTGCGGACGAGAGTGACTGGAGTTTCAAATACGATCCGACGGCATCGCCCCTGCCAGCGCCCCTGGCGCCATCCTTGTTGCACTCTAGTTGGACGGCGCACCAGCCGGGCTTTGAAGTCCCGTTGATGGATCGCTTGTCCGGAAAAATGGTCGCGGTCGCCAAGATCAAGTCGCTGGAGAAGCCGGCGAACATTTACTTCGAATCGCTGGTGAGCCAGAAGCCAGTCGCACTGCCCGAGAAGTATGAGGCGAATCAATGTACCCAGCGTACCTGGCGTGTAACTGCGCAGACCATTCCGCCGAACAAGGTGGTGGCCGACCTGACCTTTGAGTATCTGCATGAAAACTCGAAGAATGCCGAGCTGGGCGACAAAGTGGGCGACCCGTCCGAACTTCGCCTGTGGCAACTGTCTGGCGGCAAATGGCGTGAGCTGGAGACCAAGGTCAACACGGTGTCCAAGACCATTTCAGTGCAGTCGCTGACTTTGCCGGAGAACGCCAAGCTGACTTTCGTGGCTTGTACCAAGACACCGCGCACCAGCGACGAAGTCGGGGTTCGCCTGAAGTCGCAGTACAAGTCTTCGACCCTGCCCGTGGTGAGCTTTGAGCCTGTCCAGATGCCGATGGGAGCTTCCACGACTGAACAAGAGGCCGGAACCAAAGCCGGTACTTCGAGGCCAGAGGCTAAGGCTACTGCGCCAGTGAAGGAGGAAGTCAAGGCAGTCGAACCGGTGAAGGCCGAAGTGAAGGTCGCCGAACCGGCGAAGGTGGAGGCGCCCAAGGCCGAGCAAGTCAAGCCGGTGGAGGTGATTCCGGTCGCCCCGTCCAAACCGGCGGTGGTGAAGCCGGTCGAAGCGCTGCAGTCCGCAGTCAAGGCGGTCGAGCCGGTGAAGGCCGAAGTGAAGGCCGCCGAACCGGCGAAGGTGGAGACGCCCAAGGCCGAGCAAGTCAAGCCGGTGGAGGTGATTCCAGTCGCCCCGTCCAAACCGGCGGTGGTGAAACCGGTCGAAGCGCCGCAGCCCGCAGTCAAGGCGAGCGAACCGGCGAAGGTGGAGACGCCCAAGGCCGAGCAAGTCAAGCCGGTGGAGGTGATTCCAGTCGCGCCGTCCAAACCGACGGTGGTGAAACCGGCCGAAGCGCCGCAACCCGCAGTCAAGGTGGTCGAGCCGGTGAAGGTCGAAGTGAAGGCCGCCGAACCGGTGAAGGTGGAGGCGCCCAAGGTTGAAGCCAGCCAGCCGGTCGAAGCGGCTCCGGTCGCCCCGTCCAAACCGGCGGTGGTGAAACCGGTCGAAGCGCCGCAACCCGCAGTCAAGGCGGTCGAGCCGGTGAAGGCCGGAGTGAAGGCCGCCGAACCGGTGAAGGTGGAGGCGCCCAAGGTTGAAGCCAGCCAGCCGGTCGAAGCGGCTCCGGTCGCCCCGTCCAAACCGACGGTGGTGAAGCC
>Ga0233425_10004652_pt1 | contig 22730 bp, 14 predicted proteins | sample Watercolumn_Towu_2_FD_181712 | JGI IMG/M metagenome (GOLD analysis project Ga0233425, IMG submission 181712) | Freshwater microbial communities from Lake Towuti, South Sulawesi, Indonesia - Watercolumn_Towuti2014_140_MG | ecosystem: Environmental > Aquatic > Freshwater > Lake | place... | reverse complement strand
AATCCCTTTCCTCTCGCCGCCCGCGGTTCCCGAGATTCGAAGAACGCGCCACGAGCGGAGGCTGTCGCCGGGCGGCCAACGGCGGCGGCTCGGACGGCGCGGCTACCGCGCCTCGATCTCGACGCTGCCGGAGTGGCTGTTGAACTCCGGCGCGTACATGCACTGGATCTCGGCCATGCCGGACTGGTAGCGGCCCTTGTGCACCACGCGCGCGGAATACTCGAAGACGTAGACGCCCTTGGGCAGGTAGTCGATGAAGAAGTGGCTCGCCGTGTCCTTCGTGCTCTCGTAGTAGGCCAGGCCGTCCTGGTACCGATACTGCGACAGCACGTTCACCGGTTCGACGCCGCTGCCGCGCGCGTCCTTCAGGTGGACGTACTCCAGGTCGCGGTCGGTCCGCAGCTCGATGCGAACGACCAGTTCGTCGCCCACCGCCACCGGGCCGTCCACCGCCTTCAGCACGGGGCCCTTCTTCGTGTTCTCCTTCACGAAGAGCGCCTTCTTCAGCGTGAGCGGCGTGCCCTCGTGGGGCGTGACCTTCGCCGCGTCCTCGAGGTACTGCCAGTGCACGCTGCCCCAGGAGACGCCCTCGTCGGTCTTCTTCACGACGATCGTCCCCTGCTCGGGCCGGATTTCGCCGCGCTGGAACCGTTCTTCGTAGAAGCCCGTCCCCGCTTCGACCTTCTCCGGCTTCACCGCCGCCCCGCCGAGCGACACCTCGACCCGCGCGTCGGACGCCAGCAGGTTCGCGCCGCGCAGCAGCAGGCCGTAGATCGCGTCGGCCGTCGCCTTGGTGGTCTTCCAGTCCTGCGTCTGCTTCTGCTTGAGCAGCCACACCCGGCAGGCCTCGACCGCCGCGGCGTCGCCGGCGACCTCGTCCAGCGCCTCGATCATCATCGCCTGGGTCTCGATCGGCGCGCGGTACCACCACCACGAGAACTCCGTGTCGCGCCAGAACATCCCCATCTCCTCGCTGCTCACGGACCGCTCCTTGATCGACGCCACGATGCCCGCCGCGGTCGCGGCGTCGCCGAAGCGCTTGAGCGCCAGGGCGAGGTGCCCCTGCGACTGGCGGTTGGCGAGTTCGAGCCAGTAGGTCCTGGCCTGGCCGAGGAAGTAGTCGACCGCCTCGCGGTGCTTCGCATCGATCGCCTGGTCCTCCAGGAAGAAGCTCCGCCCGTAGAGATAGAGCGCGATCGTCGGCGAGAGATGGTTCCGGCCCTTGTCGCCGTGCTTGAGGATGTCGCGGTAGGTCCGGTCGATCCACGCGTCGAGGCTCGTCAGCGCCTTCACCGCGCTCGACACGTCGACCTGGGCGCCGAGATGCCGCAGGCGGCCGAAGCCGGTCGCGATGTAGAGCGTGATGTAGTCGTTGCCGCGGCCGCCGGGGAACCACGGCCACTGGCCGTCGCCGAGCTGCTGCTCGGCGAGCTTGCGCAGCAGGCGCGCGGTCTCGTCGTTCAGGCGGTTGTCGTCGAACAGGATCCCCACGTTCTTCCGCGCGCGGCTCTCGTCCTGCGCCTGCCGCACCCACGGCGTATCCATCAGGGCGACGGCCTTGAGGTCTTCGTTCTTCTCCATCGGGCTGTCGAGCGCCACGGTTCCCCGCCACTGGTCGAACACGTGGCGGATCTTCGGGTCCGACGCCGCGATGTGCCGCGCGAGGACGTTCGCGTAGAGGCGGTTGAACGTCTGCTCGGTGCACTCGTAGGGGTACTCCATCAGGTATGGCAGCGCCATCACGGCGTACCAGGCCGGCTGCGAGACCATCTGCACGGTCAGGCTCTGGCTTCGAAGCGTGTCGGACTGGCCCGACGCGAGGAGCTTGTCGAAGCGGAAGGTCTTCGTCTGCGCGCCGCGCACGGGCAGCGGCAGCGACTCGGTCACGAGAATCCGCCGGCTGAGCACCGGCAGGTAGCCTTCTTCGCCGTCGGACAGGCGGCCGGTCGAGCCCACGGCCTTGTAGGTGAGGAAGCCGAGGTCGTCCGGCACGCGGAGGCGCCACGAGAAGCTGCGCGACTCCTTCGACGGGATGTCGAACGACTGATCGAGCTTCTTGAGGCCCAGCGAGGCGCTGGCGTCGGCCAGCGTCCGCGCGTCGGCGAACGCGAGCCGCACCGTGCCCTTCTGCGCCGCGGCAGACTGGTTGGACACCTTGACGGTGAATTCCAGCTCGTCGCCCTCGCGCACGAAGCGCGGCGGGTTGGGTTCGACCATCAGGTCCTTCGAGGTGACGGCCTTGTCCTCGAGGTAGCCGCTGCGCAGCTCGCGGTCATGGGCGAGCGCCATGAACTTCCACTCCGTCAGCGCCTCGGGCATCGTGAACTCGATGCGCACGACGCCGTCCGCGTCCGACACCAGATGCGGGAAGAAGAACGCCGTCTCCTGCAGGTTCTTCCGCGCGGAGACCTTGTCGAGGTCCGGCGAGGGCGCCGGCACAGATCCGACCCCGAAGCCGCCCGCGTCCTCACCCTTCTCGTCCGCCATCGCCGCGGCCTTGGCCGCAGGTGCCGCCGCGACGGCGTCCGACAACGAGGCTTCCAGCATCTCGCCGTCACGCGCGGCCATCCCGTTCAGCGACATCGTGGGCGCGCCCGGCGCCATGAGGGCGCCCCGGAGGAAGAGGCCGCGGCCGCGGCCCTTGCCTCCGAAGTAGCCGTAGCCCCAGAGATTCGCGATCAGCTCGGCCGGGAAGGAGCGGTAGGCGAACGATGCGTCCTTGTGGTCGCCGCGCCAGTTGCCGCAGATGTGGCTGAAGCCCTGCCCGTTGTTCGCGAAGCCGCACTGCAGCGGGGACTGGTCAATCCGGAAGCCGCCGATGCCGCGGATCCAGGAGTGCGGGAGGTAGGCGTCGAGCGAGGCGTCGTAGAGCCCGGCGACCACTTCCGCGACGGCGCGCTTCGCGTCGGGACCGCTGACGACGGCCGTCCAGGTCTCCTTCTTCCCCGGCTCGAGTTTTGAGACGAACCGCTCCCACTTCACGTCGAGGCGCTTATTCGACCACGGCACGTCGACGCGGCGGGACTCGCAGTAGGCGCGGTTCTCGCGCACGTAGGTGACGCGGAACGTGAAGCCGCCGCGGAACTCTTCGCCCACGGCCTGTTCGTACACCTCCTGCGTCTTCCCGGCCTCGGTCCAGAACGCCTTCAGAATCCTGCCGCGGTGCTCGACCTCGACATAGGCGCGGCCGGCGTCGTAGCCGGTGCCCCAGAGGGCCAGGAACGTCCCGCCGGGCTCGACCGACCATGCCGGCGACGCGAGGTGGTGGGCGATCTTCACGGCGAAGCGGCCGGACTTGACGTCCACGACCTGCACGGGCAGCCGCGCGGTCACGGCCTTGCCGAAGCGGTCGCGGGTTTCGAGGACGGCGCGGTAGAGGCCGGCCTTGAGGTCGAAGGAGAGCGTCTGCGAGCCCGACGCGTCGGTCGCGAAGGGCTTTTCGGCGACGACGTCGCCCAGCGCCCACGAGTTCGGGTTCGCGGGGTCGGCCGGCGGCGGCTCGGTCTTCGCCCCCCCGGCCGCGGACCCGCCGCGGCGGTTCCGGAGGAACGGCTGCGGCTCGCGCTCGAGCAGCGACGGCCGCGACGCCTTCGCCGGCTGCTTGAGCGCGCAGATGCGCACGACGCCCTTCGCCGCCTGGCCCCCGCCGTCGAGGGTCGTCGTCCTCACGCCGATCTCCACCGCCTGGCCGGCGGCCTGCCAGTCGTTCGCGCTCAGCGCGGCCTGGAGCGCCGTGTAGCCCGCCCGCAGTGCGCGCTCGCTGCTGCGCGTCTCGCCGGTGGTATCGGTCACGTCGGCGTGCACCGTGAACGCGAAGGTCGGCTCGTCGGACTCCGCCACCGAGAGGTCGGGCTTGGCGAAGAACGCGACCGCGAAACGGCCGTCGGCTTCGGTGACGGCCGTGCCGCGCGCGATCTCCTGCGTCTCGCCGGACGGCGCCCCCCACCAGCAGAACCAGTGCCACCAGACGGGGTATTCGACGCCGCGCGTCACGCGCCAGCGCACCTTGGCGCCGCCGATCGCCGCGCCGGTGTAGGCCGTCGCCTTGCCCTTGAGTTCCACCTTCGCCCCGAGTTTCGCGGCCTCCCCGGGCGCGTCGAGCGCGACCTGGAACTTCGGACGCTTGTACTCCTCGACGCTCACGCTGGCGGCGCCGCCGGGCCCCGCCTCCACGCGGATCGTCATCCGCCCCGCCAACCGGTCGCGCGGCGCGGTGAAGCTACCGGCGAACGAGCCGTAGGCGTTCGACTTGTGCGATTGCCGCTCGATCTCCTGGCCGTTGACGTCCTGGAAGACGACCTTGAGCGTCCGCCCGGCGATCGTCTCGTACCGGTCCTGCTCCCGGTCGACGCGGATGCACAGCCCCTTGTACTGGACGGTCTGACCGGGCCGGTACAGCGAACGGTCGGTGAAGAAGACGGTCTGTTCGTCGACGCGGTCCGGCTGATTCGCATAGCTCCACGCCTCTTCGCTCGCGAGTCCCTCATCGCCGAACTTCACGACGGCCCGCACGCTCTTGTCGGCGATGCCGGGGAAACGGAACAGGCCGTCCTTGTCGGTCTTCGCCGCGGGGCCGGGCACATGGCCACCCCGGTCCTGCCGGATCCAGAGCCGCACCTCGGCGCCCTCGACCGGCTCGCCGGTCCCGGCCTTCGCGACGAGTCCGCCGACCTCGCTCTGGCCGCCGCGGGTGCGGAGGACGATCGCGAGATCGCTCACCCAGACCGCCGCGGCGCTGACCTGGTTCTCGCTCTCGCGGAAGGTGGCGTCGGCGCTCGCGAGGATGTAGTAGAAACCGGGCCTGAGGTCCTTCGGGGCCGTCAACGCCTCCGTGCGGCGGCGATAGTCGCCGGTCTCCGGCAGCGGCGCGGACCACTCCAGCGCGGGTTTCGCGGCGAGGAGCGCCTTCTCGAGATTGCCGTCGATGCTCTCCGGGTCCCACGAGCGGGACTTCAGGCGCTGCTCGAAGTCCCAGGGCACGGCGCGGAACCAGACCTGCGTCAGATTGCGGTAGGATACCCGCACATCCGGCCATGGAGCGTTCCACACCCGTTCCGTGGCCACGGAAATCTCCTTCGCCAGGATCTCCTGGACGATGTTGTGGCATTCCCGTCCGCCGAGGGCGTTGGGGAAGGCGCCCGCGACCTGCCGCGCGATGGCGAGGGCCGCGACGAGATCGCCCTGCGCCTGGACGACCGCGGCCCACGCGGCCCGCGCGCGGGCCGACAGCTCGTGGTCGGCCCATTCGTCCGCGAGACGCGTGAGCGCGTCGATGTACCGTTCGTCCTTCCCCTCGCCCGCGGCCGCGTTGTAGCCGAACGTCAGCCGCGCGAGGTCGGCGTCGATGAACGCGCTCCGGTCGGCGTCGTTGCGATGGAACGCGAGCAGCTTCTGGTAGAGGCGTATGGCGCGCACCGTGGCGGAATCCTGGTCGGCCGTGTCCGGCTCCCACTTCAGGAAATCGGCGGCCGGGGCGAAGACGGGGCTCGACGCCTCCAGGTCGAAGGCGTCTTCGGCCCGCGATCCGGCCTGCTCGCCGGCCTGATAGAACGACAGCGCCTCGTGCGCGACGAAGTCGAAGAGCGTCGGCCGCCACGCGTCGGGCACGGTCCCCTTCTCGAGCAGGGCGTCGTACTGCGCGACCGGGATCGCCTGGAGTTCCTTCTCCGCCGCGAGCGCCGCGCGGAAGTGGCGGTCGATCTCCGCGAGGATGCGGGGCAGGTCCCACGCCTCGATGTCCGCGCCGGCCGGTTCGGCGGTCTGCGTGCGCTGCACGAAACGCCAGCGGTTCTGCTGGAAGTAGTGCCAGTACCAGTGGGCCAGGACGGCCTCCATGACGGGCTTCATCTCGGCGGGCGCCTTCGCGATCTCCGCCTCGAGGCGGACGATCTTCTCCTCGGGCTTGTTGCCCTCGATGTTGCCCTCCAGCGCAATCTTGCGCGCGACGGCCTTGATCGCCTCGGGCCAGGCCTTTTCCGCCATCGCGTCGCGGATGATCGGCTCCAGTTTCTCGATCGCCGTCTTGGGCAACCCCTTCTTCATGGCCTCGTCGACCTCCTTCCACGCCCCCGCGCGGTCCGCCGCCCAGGCGGTCAGGATCGCGAGCAGACCGATTCCCGCCGCGAAATAACGATGCGTCGTCTTCATGTATCCGCCTCCCCGGCCCTTTCCGGTCCGATCGTCCGACAGTCGGACGGTCCGACGCGGCCGCATTCGCGTTCCTAGTCCCCGATCCGGTACACCTTGCCGCCCGCGCACACAACCATCTTCAGCCCCTCGGCCAAGTAACGCCCGATGCCGGGGTGGCGGTCGAGGAGTTCGAAGTACGCGTCGCTCCAGCGCGCGACCTCCACGATCTCCGGACGCCGGCTCCCGTCGAACTCCGTGTCGTAGAACCAGCCGTCATCCGCCTGCACGAAGACCTTGTCCGCCACGCGCCGGACCTGCCGGCTCGCGCGTTCGACGTAGGCGGCCGCGCCCTCCGCCGCGGCGCCTCCGGCGCCCCACGCGGCGTCGAAACCCATCGCGGCGGGCGCGCCCGGCGAGAGCGTCTCGGCGGCGACCTTGGCCTCGGCCAGCGCGCGGCTGGCCGCGACGCCGCCGCGCCCGTTGGACGTCTGCTCGAACGACCGGCGGGCCGCCTCGCGGCCCTCGCGCAGCGGCGCGGGCTCGTCCTCGGCCACGAGGAACGACGTGTAGGGCGTGAGAATCCCGTGCCGCTTCCCCAGCGCGACGACCTCCTCCTCGAGCTCCTTGCTGTGCCCGTGCAGGCGGATCTCCTCCAGCAGGAACGCGACCTTCCGGTGCGCCCAGGCGGGCGGCAGGAAGTCGTGCCCCGGGCGGCCGTCGAAGTCCGCCTCGGTCTCGCAGGTCTCGGCGCGCTCGCCCCGGCGGCCGCGGACGACCACCGCGTGGCGCCCGCCGCCGCGATACCGGCCGAACAGCAGGATCTGCCCGCCCGCGAAGAGGTCGGGGATGCGTCGCGGATAGAGGTCGTACAGTTCCGCGCCCCGCGCCTCGACCGCCAGGTCCGACATCACCGGCCGCGCGATCTTGTCGTAGAACGCCGACACCTTCTCCTCGATGTCCTCCTGCTCGCCGACGTACTGCTGCGTGCCGCCGTTCTCGACGGCGAGGCGGTCCACGAGGTCGGTGTTGAGGTCGTGGCCGACGCCGAAGACGAAGAACCGCGCCTTCGCCGCGTTCGTCTTCTTCACCGCGCCGAGGATCTCGCCGACGTCCGTCGGCCCGACCGTCGGGTTGCCGTCGGTCAGGAAGACGACCATCGCCAGCCGCTTCGAATCGCCGACGAGCGCCGCCGCGCGCGTGGCGGCCTCGTGGATCGCCGTTCCCCCCCGGGCCTCCAGGGCGGCGACGCGCTCCTGCGCCTTCGACACGGCGTCGCGGCCGGCGTCGACCAGCCCGCCGGTCAGATCGTCCACGTCGGTGCCGAAGGCCAGCACGGCGAAGCGGTCGCCGCGGTCGAGCTGCGCCAGGCAGTACTTGAGCGCCGACTGCGCCTGCCGGATCTTGTCGCCCGCCATGCTGCCGGACTTGTCGAACGCGAAGACGAGGTCCTTCGGCGGCGAGCGGTCCTCCTCGCGACGGTCCGGCGGGGCGATGGCGATCAGGCAGTAGCCGTCCTCGCCGGCCGGCTTCCAGGTCGCGACGGAGAGGCCCACCGCCGCGCGGTCCTCGGACCAGTAGAGGTCGAAGTCGCGGTCGGGCAGAACGTCCGACTGCTCGAACCCGCCCGACGCTTCTTTCTCCCCCGGGCGGACGGTGTCGATCTTGTGCGAGGGCGAATAGAACAGCTTCACCGGCGCGTCGCCGCGGACCGTCGCCTTGATCGCGACCTGCCCCACGCGGCCGCCGCCCGTGTCCGGCCGGGCCGAGCGCAGCGGGTAGCGGAGACGGAAGAGGCCCGCGTCGGCCTGCACGACCTGGGCGTAGCTCAGCCGCACCTGGACCTCGGCCTTCGGCTCGATCGGGAAGATACGCGCCTTGAGCATGCGCGTTCCGACGTATTCCAGCAGCGCCGGGTCGCGCATCTGGCGGACGATGTCCTCGTAGGTCTTCCGGGCCTTGTCGGCGTCGAGCAGTTCCGCCTCCTGCTCCTTGCCGTTGACGACCATGGAGAAGCTGCGCACGACGGCGTCGGGCTCGATGGGGAAGAAGTAGACGCCCTCGATGCGCTGGTTGTTCGGGTTGTAGAACGTCGCGGAGACCTCGACGCGGGCCAAGCGACCTTCGATCCGGATATCGGCCTTGTGGACGCGGGTCTGCATCGGCTCCACGCGCGGCGGCGGGGGGACCTCCGGCGGGGGATGCGGCCACGGCGGCGGGATGATGATCCGGCAGGCGTGCGCGGGGCCCGCCAGCGCGAACAGGACGGCGGCGCCCAGCCCGGCCTTTCGCAGCAATGCGGTCATCCGACGGCTCCTTTCCCGGAAAGATCCGTTCTGCCGCTGAAACGCTTCCCGCCGGCCGCTTCTTCAGCGGATTCCGAGCCCCGGGTGGCTGTCGGGAAGACTACGCGGAATCGCCGGCCGAAGCGAGCCGCAAGGGGGCACACCGCCCGGAGGCCGCCCCGGGGCGTGCCGCCTCGAGCACAGGCCCGCCCCGGCCTCAGGCCCCCGTCCGCCGCCCCGCGTCGGTCGAACCGCAAGCCGCCGCGCGGCGTTGTCCAAGGGTTGGACAATCCAACCGGCCGGCGTCGGCGTTCAGCGCGCGGGGCCGAGGGCGCGCTTGACCGCCTCCACGAGCGCGGCGCCCTGGAGGTTGCGGCCGAGGATGCGGCCGTCGGCGTCGATGAGGTAGTTCGCCGCGTCGCCGAAGAGGCCGAGCGTCTTCATCGCCGCCCGCGCCTCGTCCGCCGCGACCAGCGGCCAGGCCATCTCGGGATGCGCGCGGCGGAGCTCCACCAGCCCGGCGGCGTCGCGGTTGATGGCGACGCCGACGATCTCGAAGCCGGCGGCGCGGTAGTCGGAGTAGAGGCGGGAAAGCTGCGGCACGGTCCGCTCCCACGGCACGCTGCCGACGGGGAAGAAGTCGACCAGGACGGCGCGGGCGCCGAGGGCGGCGGGCGAGACGGCGCGGCCGTCGATGTCGCGCCATTCGAACGGGGGGAAGGCGTCGCCCGGCGCGGCCATGGCCTGTTCGAGGTTTCGCCGCATCGCCGTGAGGATCAGATCGTCGCTGCCCCGGGCGGCGGGGCGGACGACCTCCAGCGGCACGTCGCGGCCCTGGCCGCCGCGGTAGCGGAACGGCTCGGGCGCGTAGTGCGGGCTCGCGCGGTATTCGGCGATCAGTTCGCGGAGGGCGTCGCGGTCTCCCAGCTTCGCGAGCGCCTCGGCCTCGGCCGCGTACAGCCGCTTGACCTCGGGGGCCTGCGACCCGGCCAACCCGCGGCGCGCGGCGCGCAATGAGGCGACGACGTCCGTCCAGCGGCCGCGCATCTGGCCCAGCAGGTCGGCCGTCAGGAGGCTCGTCTCCACGACGGCGGCGGCATCCTTCGCCTCGAGCGCCCGCGCGCGGAGGGCGTCGATGCCCGCGACCGCCTCGCGCCATTCCGCCTCGGTCGCGTAGCCGTGCCCCAGGGCCTCGACGCGGCTGCGCGCCGCGCGGATGTCCTCCGCCAGGTCCGGCGCGGCCAGCGCCGCGCCGGCTGCGAGGAGCCCGACGATCCCGATGCGAACGATCATCATGCCGCCCTCTCTCTCCGCCCGCCGCCCGCCGCCACGCGTCGCGCGGTCTCTCCGCGGGGAATCATACCACGGCCGCCCGCCGCGCAACAGAGCCGTCGCCACCCGCCGCCCTCTCACGGGCGCATCGGCGATTTGTTGCCGTCCAGCCGGCGCGTGCGCGGCATGGGCGGCGCGCCGCTCACCGTCCCGTCAGCGCGCGGCGGACCAGGTCCTCGACCGACAGGCCGTCCGCGTCGGCGGGCACGGCGGCGGCGAGCATGCGGATGGCGTCGGCCTGCTTGTAGCCGAGGGCGACGAGGGCGGACAGCGCGTCGCGGCGGCGGATATCGCCCGCGGATGCTTCCTCCGGCGCGCCGGCGACGGCCTCCAACGCCTCGCCCGCGGTCAGCTTGTCGCGCAGTTCCACGACGATGCGCTCGGCCGTCTTCTTGCCGATGCCGCTGATCGAGCTGAGGCGTTTCACGTCGCCCTCGACGATCGCCGCCGCCAGTTCCCGGGGCGACAGGCCGCTCAAGGCGCTGAGCGCCGTGCGCGGGCCGATGCCGCTGACGCCGATCAGCAGCTCGAACGCGCGGCGCTCCGCCGCGGTGGTGAAGCCGTAGAGTTGGCGCGCGTCCTCGCGGACGTGGTCATGGGTCAGCAGGCGGCACCGCGCGCCCGTCGACGGCAGCCGGTCGAAGCTGCTCAGGGGGATGAAGACCTCATGGCCCACGCCGCCCACGTTCAGCGTGACCCGCGTGGGCTGCTTCTCCTCCAGGATGCCGTCGAGAAACGCGATCATGTCCCGCCTCCGCCCCGCCGATCCGGGCGGGCGGGAGCATAGCGCGGCGCGGGCCCGCGGAGAACGAGAATCTCCGGCCCGCGACGGGCGCCGGGGCGAACCTTCGATGGAGGCGGTGGCCACGGCCGGCGCGCCCTCCCGTGTTGTCGACGCGCGGGCGGCCTGCTAACGTGCCGCCTTTTGGAGAGGATCGTCGATATGACGGAGAACGGCCAGACGGGCGACATGTACATCCTGGACCTGGGCGGGGCGTGGAGCGTGCGCGCGGCCGACGGTGGCGGGGAGATGCCGGCCCGGGTGCCGGGCGGCATCCACACCGACCTCCTCGCGGCCGGGAAGATCGAGGATCCCTTCTTTCGCGACAACGAGGACCGGCTCCACTGGATCGGCGAAAAGGACTGGATCTACGCGCGCGATTTCGACGTGCCGGCGGCGCTCCTCGCGAAGCGGCGCGTCCTGCTCCGCGCCGAGGGGCTCGACACGCTGGCCGCGATCGCGGTCAACGGCGTGGAGGTCGGCCGCGCGGACAACATGTTCCGGACCTGGGAGTTCGACGTCCGCTCCGCCCTCCGGCCCGGGGCGAACCGGATCGAGGTGCGCTTCGCCTCCACGCTCCCCCCCCTCCACGAGCGGCAGGCCCGCCGCCCCCTGCGGCCCCTGAGCCACCCCGTGGAACTCATCGGCCGCACGCACATCCGCAAGGAGCAGTGCAACTACGGCTGGGACTGGGGTCCGGTCTGCGTGACGTGCGGCATCTGGCGCGCGCTGGCGATCGTGGCGTTCGACGCCGCGCGGCTCGCCGGGGTGCGCGTGGCGCAGCGCCACGGCGCGGACGGCGCGGTCGCGCTGGACGTGCACGTCGAGGCGGAGGCCGTCGCGGGCGGCGGCGCGGCCGCGCCGCTCTCGGCCGAGGTCGAGGTCTCGTTCGACGGCGCTCCGGTCGCGACCGCGTCCGCCCCGCTGGATGGCGCGAAGGGCATCGCCTCGATCGATGTCCCCTCCCCCCGCCTCTGGTGGCCGAACGGCCTGGGCGCGCAGCCGCTCTACGAGGTGGCCGTACGCCTGCGCGGCGCGGACGGCGCGGCGCTCGACACGTGGCGGCGGCGCGTCGGGCTGCGGACGATCCGCCTCGTGCGGGAGAAGGACGAGTGGGGCGAGTCCTTCGCGTTCGCCGTGAACGGCGCGCGCTTCTTCGCCAAGGGCGCGAACTGGATCCCGGCCGACACGTTCGCGACGCGCGTGACGCGGGGGCTCTACGAGCGCCTGCTGCGCAGCGCCGCCGCCGCGCACATGAACATGCTGCGCGTGTGGGGCGGCGGGTACTACGAGGACGACGCCTTCTACGACCTCTGCGACGAGCTCGGCCTCCTGGTCTGGCAGGACTTCATGTTCGCCTGCGGGGCGTATCCGGCCGACGACCCGGCGTTCGTCGATAGCGTGCGCGCCGAGGCGGTCGACAACGTCCGGCGCCTGCGCCACCACGCCTGCCTCGCGCTCTGGTGCGGCAACAACGAACTCGAGCAGATGCGGGTGATGAACGACGACGGCGCCGGCGGGAACATGACGTGGGCGGAATACCGGCGGATCTTCGACGAGCTGCTGCCGTCGGTGACGGCCGGGCACGACCCGGCGACGCCCTACTGGCCGTCGAGCCCGCACAAGCCCTGGGGCGAGCGGCTGGAGGTCAACCGCCCCGAATGCGGCGACGCGCACCTCTGGCAGGTCTGGCACGGCCGGCAGCCGTTCGAGTGGTACCGCACCGCCTTCCACCGCTTCTGCAGCGAGTTCGGCTTCCAGAGCTTCCCCGAACCGCGGACCGTGCGCGGCTACACGAACGACGAGGAGCGCAACGTCACCAGCTACGTCATGGAACGCCACCAGCGCAGCGCGATCGGCAACCAGGCCATCGTGCAGTACATGCTGAGCTGGTACCGCCTCCCGACGGGCTTCGAGAACACGCTGTGGCTGTCGCAGATCCAGCAGGGCCTGGCCATCCAGTACGCGGTCGAACACTGGCGCCGCAACCGCCCGCGCTGCGAAGGCGCGCTCTACTGGCAGCTCAACGACTGCTGGCCGGTGGCGAGCTGGGCGTCGATCGACTGGCACGGCCGGTGGAAGGCGCTGCACTACATGGCGCGCCGCTTCTTCGCGCCCGTGCTCGTGACGGGGGTCGAGGACGCGAAGGCCGGCACGGTCGAGGTGCACGTCTGCAGCGACCGCCTCGCGGCCGGCCGCGGCGAGCTGGCGTGGCGCATCACGAATGCGGCCGGGGATTTGCTGCAGGAAGGGCGCGAGCCCGTCGCGATCCCGGCCAACGCGAGCGCCCGCGTCGCGACGATCGACGCGAGCGGCTGGATGGAGCGGCCGGGCCCGCGGGACCTGCTGGTCTGGCTGTCGCTCTCGGAGCGCGGACGGACGCTGTCCGAGAACCTCGTCCTCTTCGCCCGACCCAAGCACTTCGCCCTCGCGAGCCCGACGATCCGGACGCGCGTCGCGAAGCAGGGCGAATCGTACGTCGTGCGCCTGACGGCGGACGCGCCCGCGCTGTGGGCGTGGCTGGAGGTGGAGGGCGCCGACGCCGACTACTCCGACAACTTCTTCTGCCTGGTCCCGGGCGTCACCCGCGAAATCCGCGTCACGCCCTGTCCGCCCATGAAGATGCCGGCCTTCCGCCACGCCCTCCGCGTGCGGAGCCTGGTCGACACCTACGGGCCGGCCTGAACCGCCGGATCGCCCGGCCTCGACGGGATCGCCCGGCGGAGGGTCCAAGGGTTGGACGGATCCAGCCGGCCGGCGCCGTCCCGCGCGACCCCGCTCAGTCGAAGCCCAGGGCCGCGGCCTTGAGGCGGCGCTCGAGTTCGGCGATGACGCGGTCGTCGTCGGCGTCGTCCCGCGACTCGAACGTCGAGGAGAAGCGCAGGTAGGCGCCGGCGTCGTCCCACGGCACGGTCGAGATCGAGTGCTCGCGGATGAGGTACTGCGAGGCGTCCTCGGCGGTGCGGAAGAAGATCCCCCCGCCGCGCGACGGGGCGGGGACGTACATGAAGAACGTGCCGCCGGGCATCTCCGCGTCGAAGCCGACCCGCCGCAGCGCGCTGACCATCTTGCGCAGCCGCGCGCGGTAGTGCTCGCGGATCGCCTCCGAGAGCGCGACGTCCGCGATGCCGGCGCAGGCCGCGGCCTGGATGGCCTTGAACTGGCCGCTGTCGACGTTGTCCTTGACCTCGGCGAACGCCTGCACGGCGCGCGCCGGGCCGGCGACGAAGCCCAGCCGCCAGCCGGTCATGTTGTAGCTCTTGCTCATCGAGTGCAGCTCGATCGCGCACTCGCGCGCGCCGGGCCGGCTCAGGATCGAGAGCCGCGGCCGGTCGTAGGCCAGCGTGGCGTAGGCGGCGTCGTGGACGATCAGGATGTTGTACCGCTGCGCGAACGCGATCAGGCGGTCGAAGAATTCCGGCGTCGCCGCCGCGCCCGTCGGGTTGTTCGGGTAGTTCACGTAGAACAGCGTCGCCCGCTGGGCGACCATGGGGTCGATGTGCCCGAGGTCCGGCAGGAAGGCGTTCTCGCGGCGCAGCGGCACCTTCGCCACCTCGCCCCCGAGGTAGCGCGCGTGCGTCGCGAGCACCGGGTAGCCCGGCACCGTGGTCAGGACCGTGTCGCCGGGGTTGACGAAGCACAGCGGCAGCATGGCCAGCGCGGGCTTGGAGCCGATGCTGTGGTTGATCTCGCGGTCGGGGTCGATCCCCTCGACGCCGAAGAACTGGCGCAGGTACTCCGCCGCCGCGACCCTGAACTCGCGCGTGCCGTTGTCGGCATAGCCGCGGTTGGCGGGATCGTCGACGGCCTTCTTGAGCGCCTCGCGGATCGGCTCCGGCGCCAGGCGGTCCGGCTCGCCGACGCCGAAGTCGAGGAGCTCGACGCCCGGCCGCGCGGCGCGGGCCGCGGCCTTCGCCCGCTTGATCTTCTCGAACTTGTAGATCTCGTCCGTCGTGCCGAAGCGCGCGCCGCCGATGCGTTCCGCGAAGAGTTCCTGGAGTTTCATGCCGCCGTAGCCTTTCCGCTGCGTGTCCCGGGGCGACATCGTACCCGAATCCCGCGCCGGGGCCAGCCTCTTCCGCCGGCCGCGGCCAGGCATCGGCAGCGCGGGAGGGGGCACGGCCCGCCAGCGGCCCGACCGGCCAACGATGACGCCGGCTCAGCGCGAGGCGGCCGGCGAGCCCGCCGGCCGGGCCTCGTCGGGCCGCACGCCCCACAGCCGCCGCCGCGCGCGCCCGGCGGGGCAGCCGCCGAACGTGACGGCCATCTCGATCCGCTGCAGCCAGCGCGCGAAAGGCCGGCCCTTGCGGGCGTTCGTACAGACGGGGCAGTGTGACTCGCAGAACGCCGCGCCGATCTCCGACCAACTACTCATCGTATGCTGGCGGGGCGGACGCCCTTCATGCCGCGGCGGTCCAGCTCGTCGAAGACCCGCTTGAGCAGGGCCTTGCCCTTCGAGCGCCACGGCTCCTTCGGGCAGTCCACCATCTTGTGGGCGTAGTAGATCGCGTGCTGGAGCTCGTAGTTGTTCAGGTGCCGGACGTCCTCGGGGTCCTTGTCGGTGAAGTGGTAGCCGTAGGACGGGTCGTCCTTGTCCGGGACGACCAGTTCGGGCACGGGCGGCAGGGCGAGGCCCTTCGTCGCCTTCGCGAGCCGCGCGAGGGTCTTCTTCGTGGCGTCGATCTCGTTCTGCACCCACTCGCGGTTGAAGGCGCAGGTGACCCGCGGCGGCGGCGGCCAGCGGCCGTCGGAGTTGGCGGAGTTGGTCATGTGCAGCCAGAACTCCTCCACCAGCGGCCGGAACTTCTCGCGGTGGGCGTCCGCTTCCACGATGGGCTGGTACTTCGTCTTGTACTCCTTGCGCATGGCGTTGAGGACGGGGTCCCAGGTCTGGGCCTCGGGCGTGCCGCCCCAGGCGTCGGCGTAGGTCCGGTGCCACGCGAAACGGTCCTCGACGTAGAACGGCTCGTCGACCGGCTCGATCGTCTCGCACGCTTCCTTGAAGGTGCACGTCTCGCCCAGCGGCAGCAGGGCGCGGATGAACTTGTCGAGCCGCTCCGGCGCCTCGGGGTCGATCTCGAAGCAGCGCGAGTAGTCGCCGAAGTACTTCACGTAGTAGTAGCCGGCGGTGCCGCAGTACTCCGCGTCGTCGGCCATGACGATCGTCGCGCCCTCGCCCTTCCGGCCGGTCCAGTGGCGGATGTTCTCGACGACCGACTCCAGCGAGGCGCCGCCGCGGAAGTAGCTGAGCATCTTGCCGACGAGGCGGTCGGAGCGGCAGAAGCCGTGCAGGCCGGGCACGACGTCGCGGAACGGGCGGTGCAGGAACGGGCAGTCGGGATCGAGGTCGAACCACGGCAGGTGGCCGCCCCAGCCGATGTCGCGCGTGCGGTTGCGCTCGACCCAGGCGTAGTCCCTGTCGTTGCAGTTCATGTAGGACTCGAAGTCGAGCGTGAAGTACTTCGCGCCCGCGCGCCGCACGGCCCGCGGGACGTACTGCATCCACGTGCACTCGGGGTTCCAGAAGCTCTCGGACCGCGCGCCGAGATGGCGCTCGCACGCGCGCTGGGCGAACTCGCACGACCAGTAGACGTCCTCCTCCGGGATGTTCGCGAGGATCGGGTGCGAATACGGCGCGCCCATGAACTCGCAGCGGCCCTCCCGGATCGCCGCGCGCAGCTTCTCGAGCACGTCGGGCGTGATCTCGGCGATCTTGTCGAGCGTGTAGCCCGACGCCTCGAAGACGAACTTCGCCTCGGGGTACTTCGCGAAGCCGTCGAGGATCACCTCGTACGACGCGCGGATCACGCGCTCGTAGTTCTCCGGGATCAGGAACGCGTAGTTCAGGTTCGCGTGAAACAGCGTGATGTACTTCATGCGGTTCCGCCTTTCGCCATCGCGGGCCTTCCGGGCGCGCGGGCGCCGACTCTCCGCCGCCGGGCCGGCGATGTCAAGGGGAGATCACCCGTCATACAACTCGTCCCCTCCGCCCCCTCCCCCGCCGCCGAGGGCGTCGCCCATCCGGTCCTCGATCTTCTCCGGGTCCTCGCCGGCCTCGAGCCGGCGGCAGACCTCCTCCATCTCGGGATCGAGCGCCTCGCCCGTCTGACCCGCCAACTGCCGCATCGCGCGGCCCATCGAACGGGGGTTGTTCTCGTCGAGGCCCTCGAACGCCGAGAGATCGGGCATCGGCCCGCCGCCCTCGTCGCCCGGACCGCCGGGGCCCGCGGCGTCGGCGTCGGGCGCGAACCCGCCCGCCCCGGCGGCGCCGCCTTCGTCCTTGCGCCCGCCCTTCGCGGCGGCGAAGCGGGATATCGCGCGGCTCATCTTCGGGTGCCCGCATTTCGGGCATTTCGGCGCCTCGTGGGCGGACACGTTCCGCACGAGGAAGCTCGACACCCGCCCGCACTTCGCGCACTCGTATTCGTAGATCGGCATGTCCCCTCCTGCGGCGCGCGGGCCCGGATCAACCCTCCCCGCCCGCTCTCGTCTTCTCGATCAGCGCCGCGGTCTCGCGGGCCAGGTCGGCGAGCGTCACCACGAGATACCCGGCGACGCCGGTGTGCAGGGTGTCGCGGAGCGGCCGCGTCCAGCGCTCCGGCAGCGCGGCGCGCCCGAGGATCAGCCCCAGCACGCTGCCGGCCGTCGCGCCGTTGCAGTCGGTGTCGAACCCCGGCATCACCGCCGCGGCGATGGTCTTCCCGAAGTCCTTCCCGCCCCACAGGAGCGCCATCGCGACGATCTGCGCGTTGGAGTTCGTGTGACACCAGTGATGGCCGTTGGCCTCGTCCCACTTCGCGTGGACGGCATCGGCGGCCTGCCCGCAGGTCTTCCCCGCGCGCCGCCAGGCGAAGACCTCCTCGATGTCGCGCGTGAAGCGGCTGCGGGCCGGCACCTGCGCGAGGCCGGCGCGGATGACGGTCTCGACGTCGTCGCAGACGAACGCGGCGGCGAGCATGGCGGCGACCCACATCTCGCCGTAGAGGCCGTTCTTCACGTGCGAGAACGCGGCGTCGCGCCACGCGAGTTCGGCCGCGCGCGCCGGCCGCCCCGGGCAGACGTAGCCGTAGAAGTCCGCCCGGATCTGCGCGCCGATCCATTCGCGGTAGGGGTTGCGCCAAGTCGCCGTGCTGAAGCGCTCCGCGCAGCGGCCGGCGGCGTCGACCGCGGGACGTCCGAGGGCGAAGTTGCGGTAGGCGACGCGCTCCGCCGTGCAGGTGTGGAGCAGCGGGATGTTGGAGGCCCAGAACTCCCCGACCTGGGAGGGCGTGAAGCCGGCGCCGTGCCGCTTCACGATCCCCAGGCCGGCGGCCGTGTAGTTCGTGTCGTCGTCCTCCGGCATGTGGTCGAGGTTGTCGACGTGCATCGGGTTGTCCGGCGTCAGCCAGGCGGGGAACGAGGCGGCCTTGCGCACGGCGTCGTCGATGCGGCCGGACCAGTAGTCGTCGAGCGGCCAGCGGCCCTGCGACTTCAGAACCGTCTCGATCTGGGCGCGGCGGCGGCCTTCGACGGGCTTGCCCAGCAGACAGCCGCAGCAGCGGCCGGTCCACGCGCCGTGGATCCTGTCGAGGAGGGCGTCGCCGGTCGGGGCGTCCGGGGGCAGGTCGACGGCCGGACCGCGCCGCGCGCGGATCGCCGGCCACGCGGACGGCTCGTCGAAGGGATAGGCCTTCCGCATCCGCGCGCGGACCGTGCGGTCCAGCAGCCGTCCCGCCCGCTCGTTGAGCCGGGGATCGTAGCCGTCGGGCACGGCCTCCATCGCGGCAATCAGCTCGTCGAAGCGGCCCTCGAACGGCGCGAGGTCGCGCCCTTCGTCGCGGCATTGTTCGCGCTCGATCCGAAGGTCGCCCGGTCCGATCCACAGCCACCTGTGAGGCGTCATGCCCGTTCTCCCCCGCCGCCCGCCGGATGCCGCCCGGCGGCACGCGCGGCCGACGAACGATCTATGGCAAATCCCGCGCGGAAAGTGAAGCGGAGAGGCGCTCCCCCCGGAGGGGCGGGCGCCTCTGCGAGTCGTTGCCGTTCAGGCCTGCGCGGCTCGAACAGACCCCCGCAGCCTCGGTGCGACAACAACTCTCAGATGCGCCCGAGGGGGGTTCAGGGCTCGGGGCTCAGATGTCGGGTTTCAGGTGTCGGGTTTCAGGTGTCGGGTTTCAGGTGTCGGGTGTCAGCCTTCAACCTCCAGCCTCCAGCCTTCAGCCTCAGGGATTGGGCGTTTGGTTCGAGGGGGCGAGATCTGAGGGCTGGGCTTCGACATCCTGGAGATCGCCGCCGTAGTAGACCTTCACGACGTAGCCCAGGAACGAGACGGACCCGTCGGCGCGGCCTCCCCGCGGGACCTGGTAGGTCGCCGCGACCGCCTTCGGCCGGCCGCTGGGCCAGATGCCGGCGGCCAGCCGTATCGGGTTGGCCGTCGTGAGGGCGCGCGCCGGCACGGGCCGGCCGCTCGCGGCCTCCTGGTCGAAGAACTCCACCTCGACGGCGACGCGGTCCTGCAGGACGGCCTTCTCCTCGGGGGCGGGATCGAGCACGACGTGGAGCACGCGCAGCTCGTCGGCCTCCTCGCCGGCGGGGAAGCGTTTCTGGTCCACGGATACGATACGGATACGCCTCGGCAGGGCGGTGGCGGAAGGCCGCGCCGGCGCGGCGGGAGGCGCCGGGATCGGCGTCGCCGCGCGCGCGACGGCGGCCGGGCCGGCGGGCCCGGGCGTCGGGGTCGCCGGCGCCGGCGTCGGCGTCGGTGCGGGCGCGGCGGCCGGCGGCGGCTCCGGCGGCGGGCGCGGGGGGGCGGGGGGCGGCTCGTTCGGCTGTCGCAGCGAGGCGAGGCGGGCCAGTTCCGCGGCCGCCGACTCGGCCAGCGGGTCGGACCCGGCGCGGTAGAGCAGGTCCGCCCAGACCCGCTCGGCTTCGCCGCGGCGGCCGAGTCTCTCGAGCAGGCGGGCGGACTCGGCGTAGACGGGCAGGAACTCCGGCGCGGCGGCGCGGATTCCGGCGAGGCGTCCGAGCGCGGCCTCGGGGTCGCGCGCGGCGTCGGTCACCGCCCGGCGCAGTTCGTCGGCGAGCCGCGCGTCGCGGCCGGCCGCGGCCGCCTCCGGCGTGGGCTCGGCCGCCGGCAGGGCCGGCACGCGGGGGGGCGCCGGGAATTCCTGCGGCATCGGCGCGCGCACGGCCACCTCGGGAGGCGTCGACGGAACGTCCATGGCCGGCCGCTCCTCGGGGAGCTCGCCGGTCAGCCGGGTCATCGTCCGGAGGTCCTCCGACTCCCTCGAGGGCGGCGGCGCGCGGGATCCGCCGGCGACCAGGGCCGCATCGTCCGCCGCGCGGCGCGCGCTGCGCCAGCGGATGCCTTTCCGCATCCCGATCCCGGCCGCCGCGAGGACCGCCGCCGTGAGGACCGCCGTCCGTATCCAGCCGAGCGCCGCGGGCGGAGCGCGCTCGCAGCGGAATCGCGCGGCGCCGATTTCCACCACGTCGCGCGGCCCGAGCACGCGCTCATCGACCGCCTCGCCGTTGACGCGCACCGGCGCCCCCGCCTCCAGGCGCCGCAGCCGCAGGCCCCGGGGCGTCTCCTCGAGTTCGACGTGCCGCGGCGAGACGCCGGCATCCGGGAACCAGATGGGGCAGGCGAGGTCGGACCCCAGCGTCACGGAGCGCCGCTGGACGATCCGCCGCCGCCCCTTCAGATCGCCGCTCAGATGAATGAGCCGGTACATGACATCTTCGGCGCCCCCGTGAAACCGGCGCGACGCCTATCCCTTCCGCATGCGGCGGTTGACCGACTCGGCGTCGAACCGTTCCGGATCGAAGCCGCCGCCATAGCGCTCGACGGCGTCGGCGTGTCCGGGGTGGGCGGCGTCGGCCATCGCCCGGAGGAGATCGGCATAGCCCTCCGGCCCTCCGCAGCCGTCCGGCGGCGCGGCGCGGCGGCCGTCGAGGCAGCGGAAGCCCCCGCCGTCCGCCGGCTCGATGCGCTCCACGACGATCGCGTGGCGCCAGCGGTCGGCGAAATCGTAGAGGTAGTCCATCCGCCGCCGCGCGCCGGGCAGAATGCGGTCCAGGCGCGTGTCGCGCTCGTCGAGGAGGCCGCCATCGGCGTCGTCCTCTCGGGTCGGACCGTAGAAGGAGCCCAGCGCGGAAAAATGGTGCAGGTGCAGGTCGTGCCAGTCCATCGCCGCCTGGATGACCCCGTGGAGCTGGGCGAGCGAGATGTCGCCGGGCACGGCGACGCGCCGCCAGACCGGCGGTTCGACATCGCGCAGTTCGATGCGCAGGTGGTAGATCGCCGGCGCGGCCGTCGGTTGACTCGCCTTCGTCATGGCGGGACGGAGTATAGAGCCTCCGCGCGCGGATGGCCACGACGGAGCGCCCGGGCGGACCGGTTGCGCGGTGCGCCGACCGATGAACGACGGGGCGGCTCCGACTCCGACCGCGAGGTCGATCGGGGGCGAGTGCCGGCGGGTACCGGCAAGATCAACGGCCCGCCCGCGCACGAGGCCGTCCGCACGGCGCGCGGGCGCGCGGCGCGGGCACCTTCAGAACGCCTTCCGCCGGTAGCGGCGGAGGATGTCATGGACGTAGCGGCGGGTGGTGGGGTAGGTGATGCCCTTCCAGAACGCCTCGGGCGTGGCGGCGTCCAGCGCCCAGCGCCGAGCGTTCTCGGGACCGGCGTTGTACTCGGCGAGGGCGAAGGGGAGCGGGTCGCCGCGGTCGGACCAGCGGCGGATGGCGCGCGCGAGGTACCAGGCGCCGGCGTTGAGGTTGGTGTCGACGTCGAACAGGTCGGCGCGCGAGGGCGCCTCCCGCTTCTCGGCGCGGGCCCACTCGGCGGCGGCGGCGGGCGTGACCTGCATCAGCCCGATCTCGCCGCGCGCGCCGGTCGCCCAGGCCCGGTACCGGCTCTCCTTCCAGATCACGGCGGAGAGCAGTCGGGGATCGACGCCCTGGGCGCGGCCGACCTCCTCGATCCGCGCGTCGTACCGGTGAATCCGCCGCAGCCACGCCGACCAGCCGAGGCCGACGACGAGGAGCGCGACCATGGCGTTCCAGTAGAGGATCTTGACCGCCCGTCTCAAGGGCACCGCGCTCATGCGGCGAGCATAGCGGGACCGGCCGCGCGGCGTCGAGGGCGGAGCGGCCGAAACGGCGGCCCGCAGGAATCCCTGGCGAAGGCCTCGTGCGACATCCGGAAGGATCGGCGATGGCCGAAGGGGCGGGTCAGTCCTCCGTCGCGACGGCGGCGAGGGCCTCTGGCGTGAAGTGTCCGCCGTGTTTCGGCGTCCAGCCGTAGCGGCGTTCGAGGGCGGCCAGGTCGACGAACGAGGTCAGCGACTCGGCCGGCGCGCGCAGCGGCACCGTGGGGTAATACTCGCGGATGACTTCGGGGATCGGCAGGCCGAGGAGGTTGTCGGGCGCGGCGGGCAGGATGCAGCGGCAGCCCGGCGTCTCGCGCCGCAGCACCGCCTCGATGAGCGCGCCCCCGTCGTCGGATACGAGATAGGTGAATGCTTCGTCGAGGAGGTCGGCGATGTGTCGGCGCTTGCGCGCGCCGGCCTGGTAGTACGGGATGTGGTGCCGGCTGATCAGCACCGGGAACCGGATGGCCGTCGCGCAGACCTTCGCGTCCTGCGCCGCGTAGTGCTCGAGCAGCATCTCGCCCGCCACCTTGCTCAGCGCGTAGAGATTACCGGGACATCGCGGGGTGTGCTCGTCGAGCGGCAGGTAGGCCAGCTTGCTGGGCCTCTCCTTGCCGCCGCTCCATCCGTCGCGGTCGCCGCAGACGGCCTGGATCGAGCTGGCGAACACGAAGCGCCGGATGCCCAGGTCGAACGCGGCCTGGAAGACGTTCGCGTTCATCTGGTTGTTCTCGCCGTACACCGCCTGCGGCGATGGCCCGTGGTGGACGCCGGTGTGGTTGGCCAGGTGAACCACGGCGTCGCAACCGTCCAGGATCGGGTAGAGCGCCTTGCCGTCCAGCAGGTCCACGAGGTGCAGCTTCGGCACGTCGCGGCTGAAGCAGACGTCGATGCCCGCGACGTCGTGCCCGGCCGCCGCCAGCGCCGCGCGCGTCGCCCGGCCCAGCCGCCCGGAGATTCCGGTGACCATGATCTTCATGGATGTGCGTTCCTGTCGTTCCATGGCGAACGTCGAGCGATGGATGCCGCGGGATTCCGGATCCTCAGCGTCTCCTCCACGCGTGGAACCGCCGG
>Ga0233425_10004651_pt1 | contig 22740 bp, 14 predicted proteins | sample Watercolumn_Towu_2_FD_181712 | JGI IMG/M metagenome (GOLD analysis project Ga0233425, IMG submission 181712) | Freshwater microbial communities from Lake Towuti, South Sulawesi, Indonesia - Watercolumn_Towuti2014_140_MG | ecosystem: Environmental > Aquatic > Freshwater > Lake | place... | reverse complement strand
GTTCGTCTACACCACGAGCAACTGCATCTTCCGGGGCGTGCCGCTGGAGAACTACGAGGTCATGTTGCGGGTGCGGGAGGAGTTCTGCGCGGAAGCGGAAGGTCAGGCACCGCGATAGGACGGGAGGCTTCTCGGATGCTGCCGCTGATTGCCGGCCTGCTGTGGTTGGCGCCGGGCGACGCGCCAGCCCAGTCCGCGAGAAGGGAGTTGCATCGCATGAAGTACCCCCTCACTCGTCGAGACGGTACGGTCGACGTGCTCCACGGTGTGTCGGTGCCCGACCCGTACCGCTGGCTGGAGGAGGTGGACTCGGCGGAGGCGGCCGAGTGGGTGAAGCAGCAGAACCGGGTGACCTTCGGGTACCTGAAAGACCTCCCGGGGCGGGAGCGGCTGCGGCGGAGGCTCACGGAGTTGTGGAACTACGAGCGATTCGACCTGCCCGTCCGGCGGGGTGAGCGGTTCTTCTTCGAGCACAACACGGGGCTGCAGGACCAGTGGCCGCTGTATTGGATGGACGGGGCGGCGGATGAGAGGCATGTGCTGCTGGACCCCAATTCGCTCTCGAAGGACGGCACCGTGGCACTGTCGGGCTGGACCCCCGATGAGGAGGGCAAGCGCCTGGTCTACGGCCTCTCCGAGGCGGGATCGGACTGGGTTGAGTGGCATGTGCGGGAGGTGGAGACGGGCTGTGACCTACCCGACCACATCCGGTGGAGTAAGTTCTCCGGGGCCTCGTGGAGCAAGGACGGGAAGGGGTTCTACTACAGCCGATATGACGAGCCGAAGCCGGGAGAAGAGCTCAGCGAGGCGAACTACTACCAGAAGCTGTACTACCACCGGCTGGGCACGGCGCAGAGCGAAGACCGGCTGGTCTACGAGCGGCCGGACCAGAAGGAGTGGGGCTTTGACGGGAGCGTCACCGATGACGGGCGGTACCTCATCATCCACGTCTGGCGCGGCACGGAGCGGGAGAACGGGCTCTTCTACCAGGACCTGACCGAGCCCGGGGCGTCGATCTTGGAGCTGCTGAACGAGTTCGATGCGAGCTACGGGTTCCTGGGGAACGAGGGCTCGACGTTCTACGTGAAGACAGACCTCGATGCCCCACTCGAACGCATCATCGCGATCGACCTCGTGCGTCCGGCACGAGCGAACTGGAGGGAGGTCATCCCGGAGGCGGCCGATCTGCTCGAGTCCGCGTCGCTCATCAACGGGCGGCTGCTGGTGAGTTACCTGCATGATGCCCGGAACGTGATGCGGGCCCTGCGCCTGGACGGGTCGGTGGAGCGGGAGATCGCGCTGCCGGGGCTGGGAGCGGCCGTGGGCTTCTGGGGGCGACAGCGTGACCGGGAGGCCTATTACATGTACTCCGACTTCGTGACGCCGGGGGTGATCTTCCGGTATGACACGGAGACGGGGGAGAGCGCCGTGTGGCGGCTGAGAGAGCAGAAGATCGACCCGGCGGAGTACGTCACCGAGCAGGTCTTCTACCCGAGCAAGGACGGGACGCGGGTGCCGATGTTCATTGTGCGGCGGAAGGACGCGCCGCCCAGCGCGGAGCGGCCGTGCCTGTTGTACGGCTACGGGGGGTTCGCCGCGGCGATGACCCCGTGGTACGCGGCGTCGCAGGCGGCGTGGCTCGAGATGGGAGGCACGTACGCCGTGGCCAACATCCGCGGGGGCGGCGAATACGGGAAGGCGTGGCACGACGGCGGACGCAAGCGCAACAAGCAGAACTGCTTTGACGACTTCATCGCCGCGGCGGAGTGGCTGATCGCGAACGGGTACACCAGCACGCCGAAGCTCGCCATTGCGGGAGGCAGCAACGGCGGCCTGCTAACGGGGGCGTGTCTGACGCAGCGGCCGGACCTCTTCGGCGCCGTGCTGATCGACGTGGGTGTGCTGGACATGCTGCGGTTCGACAAGTACACCATCGGGTGGGCATGGGTGTCCGACTACGGCTCGCCGGACGACCCGGAGGACTTCCGCGCGCTGCTGGCCTACTCGCCGTACCACAACCTCAAGCCCGGCACTCGCTACCCTCCGACGCTGCTGACCACCGGTGACCACGACGACCGGGTGTTCCCCGCACACAGCTTCAAGTTCGCGGCGGCGCTGCAGGCGGCGCAGGCCGGGGAGGCGCCGGCGCTGATCCGGCTCGAGACACGCGCCGGGCACGGCGGCGGCAAACCGACCTCCAAGCAGATCGCCGAGAGCGCCGACGTCTGGGCGTTCGTTGCGCATGCATTGGGCATCGACGTTCCACCGCGCAAAGGGGAGAGGTGAATGGAGTCGCGGTTCGTGTTCAAGGAGGCGCCGTTTGCGTCCTGCCATGCGTCCACCATCGCAGAGGTCGCGCCGGGGCGGTTCGTATGCGCGTGGTTCGGCGGCACGCAGGAAGGCGCCAGGGATGTGGGGATCTGGGTCGCGGAGTTCGCGGGCGAGGCGTGGTCGGCGCCGCGGCTCGCGGCGAACGACCCGGAGCAACCGTGCTGGAACCCGGTGCTATTCCAGACCCGGGCAGGTGAGACCCTGCTCTTCTACAAGGCCGGGCCGCGACCGTCGAACTGGAGCGGCCTGGTGAAGCGCTCGCCGGACGGCGGCGCGACGTGGAGCGAGGCGGAGTGGTTGCCGGCGGGCATCCTGGGACCGGTCAAGAACAAGCCCATCGAACTGCCCTCGGGCCAGATCGTCTGCGGCTCTTCGGTGGAGAGCTGGCGGCTGTGGGCGTGCTGGTGCGAGATCACCCCCGACGCCGGACGGACGTGGAGCAAGCACGGGCCGATCGGCGTGCCGGGCCGGCCGTATGGGATCATCCAGCCCGGCGTCGTGGACCTGGGCGACGGGTACATCCGGTTCCTGTGTCGGTCCCACGGGATGGAGCGGATCGTCTGCGCCGACAGCCTCGACGGCGGACGGACCTGGGGCGACGCCTTCGTGAGCGATCTGCCGAACCCCGGCAGCGGCATTGATGCCACACGGTTGGCCGATGGCCGGGTCGCGCTGATCTACAACCACACCACCACCGATCGTACGCCGCTGAACGTGGCCATCTCGGAGGACGGCGGCAACACGTGGGCGCCCCCGCTGACGCTGGAGGACGAACCGGGCGAGTACTCGTATCCGGCGATCATCCAGGCCGGTGACGGAGCGGTGCACATGACGTGGACGTGGCGCCGGGAACGCATTCGGCACGTGGTGCTGGGGCTGGGGGAGTTGTAGAGCGACGGCCGGAGGAGGAGCTGCCCGGTGTTACCCCTCGTGCTGACTGCCCTCCCGTGTCTGGCTCAGGAGACGACTGCCACGATGGGTGTGCCCGCGCTGCGCCCAGCCTTCCCGCTGACGGACTGCACGATCGTGCATCCCGCGTCCGAGGTCGGTTTGGCACAAGCGAGGAGGATCGCCGGCAAGCTGGCCGGAGCGCAGGTCGTCGCGGTGCCGGAGGCGCTGGAGCCCTCGGGGTTGCGGCTGACGGACGACATTGCCGGGAGGCCGCACATCCTGCTCGGCAACATCAACACCAACCGCGCGCTGTTGAGCTACTACGGAGAGCTGTTGGACTTCTCGGATGCCTACCACCCGGGGGGCGACGGCTACGTCATCCGCGGTGTGCCGGAGGGGTGCGGGCGAGGCGGCGACGCGCTGATCGTGGGCGCGAGCAGTGACGCGGGGCTTCAGCGAGGCACGGATCGGCTACTCGAGCTCATCGGGGCGGCGCCGGGCGTTGAGTTCTCGCATGTCTTCGAGGCGCAACTGGAGGGTCAGGTCTCGCAGACCGTCCCCACGTACGAGTTGCCGGAGCCCCCCGATCCCGGACGGTACGCCGGCGAAGCCTACTACGGCCACGCCGTCTACGCCGGGTACTCCTATGCCCTCACGGGGCGCCCGTCTTCGGCTGCAGTCACCGTGGCCAGCCTCCTCAGCGGGGCAGAGCATCACGGCGGCTGGTACGCGGTGAGCGACTACCAGCTCGAAGCCTTGGTGCGCTCGTGGGCCTACGTGCGCGACGCGCCGGGTGTCTCTCAAGAGGACGCGGAGAGGCTCGACAACGCCATCCTCCGGACGCTCTACCACGATCAGAACGAGTACTGGCGCGCACGCGACGGGGCCAACATCCACGGCCGACACCAGACGATGGGCACCAGCGCGTTCTACGCGGCGGTGCGGCTGCTGCTGCGCCGGGGCAATCCGGATGCGGCGGCGCGGGCGCAACTGGAGCAGTGGCGGACGGAGTGTGGCACGTACTTCGCCAATGCGGCCCAGGCCTTCCACGACGACCTGGAGGGCATCCCCTGCTACCACTCGATGCAACCCATTGCGGATGACGCGCTACGGAGCGGCGTGGCGGGCTACTTCGAGACGAACCTCGACCTCGCGGTGCGGCGGGCGCTGGCGGTCACGGACAACCTGGGCTTCTACGCGGGCACCGGGACCTACGAGGAGGCGCGGCCGGGCACGACGCGTCAGGGGATCATGCTCGGCTACCCCCTCGCGATGGCGGCCGGGGTCAACGGTAACGCTGGCGCCGAGTGGCTGCTACGCAACTTCCTGGGCACCGGGCGGGGAACGTGGGGCCTGACGGTGGGCTGGGGCGCGCGGGCCTTCGCGCGGGAGCCTGGTGTCCCGGCCGAGGAGCCGCGCGACCTGCTGGGGGTGATGACCGTGCCCCTGGGAGCCTACCGGGAGGCGAGACTCGGCGCGACGGTCGGGCCCACGGCGTACGAGAAGCTCTGTCTGCGGGATAGCTTCGAGACGCGCGGGCAGTACATGGTGCTGCAGGGCTTCCAGGAACTCGGGGCCGACAACCTGCCCCCCAACGACGCGAACTCGATCATCCGGTACACGGACCTGGGCCACATCTGGCTGTACGCGAACTCAGAGCGCTCAGGCAACTTCCACCGGAACGCCTTGTATGTGAGCGACGGCCTGAACGAGACGCGCGGCGCGGCGGCGGCTGAGGTCGTCGTGAACGTGGACCCTGGCCCCGTCGTGATCGTGGGCAGCCGCCTGCGGGACTACGTGGCGGCGGACTGGACGCGGTACGTCTTCTGGCGGAAGGGCAGGTACCACGTCCTGATCGATGTGCTAGACCAGACGCGGGAGGGGGATTTCGCGGCGACGTGCACGTTCCGCACGCCGTGCGCCGCGGAGCAGACGACGACGGGGATGCGCGCTTGGGAGGGTGACGCGGAGATGCGGATTGCCAACGCCGACGGTGTCGCGCAGTCGCTGCAGCGGCACCCGGGGTTGGAGGGGGCCGCGATCCCCACGTTCCTCCGGCAGCGGCGGCCCATGGCGGGCCAGGTAGGGGGGAGGACGGCCTTCCGCAACCTGCTCTTCGCGAGCGACCCGCAGCGCCCGATCTCGCTGGAGACCCGCCCGGTGGGAGAGTGGGCCGTGATGGTGCGCGGCCAGCTTCCCGAGGGCGAAGAGCTCGCGCTCCTCGGTGTCTGTCCGGAGGGCGAGCGGATCGAGGAGGCCTCCTTGGAGGCGGCGGCGCCGGTGTTCTTCGTCGCCCCGGACCAAGTGATCGGCGAACCGGGCACGGTGAAGCTGGGAGGGGCGGACGTGGGTCCAGGGGTCGGTCAGAGGCAGTTGCGGGCGGCGCTGGAAGCGCTGTGGGAGTCGTTACCTGAGGCGGGCGCCCCGCCAGCGTCCGTTGTGCCTCAGCAGCCGGCGGAACGACGGTTCAGCTTCTCCGGCTTCACCCCCCGTGGGCAGGCGATCCTCGGGCCAGACCTCTCCGTGGAACCGGGGCCGACCAGCGGCCTGGCGCTCGACCTCATCGACGGCACGATCCCGATGTGGCAAGGCGTGGGGTTTGCGGGGGATCGCGAGATCCGCCTCCGGTTCGACCTGCGCCGCGCGGAGCGCCTCGAGTCGATCGAGATCGCCACCGGGCTACTGACGGCAGCGAACGTCGTGCCTGACCCGACGCAGCTGCCGCCGCCGAGGGCGGCGACCATCGTGCTCGACGACGTGGCGCGGGAGGTGGAGTTCGCGTGTGGGTACACGTACGAGCCGCTGCACAAGGGCGTCGTGTGCCCGATGGGGCGTTGGCGCGCGGAGCTGGGGGGCGCCGAGGCGCGGCTGATCGAGGTCGTGCTGCCGAAGGAAGCCTGGCCGGGAGGCGCGGGGATGCGGGAGGTGATCCTCCGGCGCGCGGGCACGAACGAGGTGGCGCCGACACACGCCGCGGAGGGCGACATCGATGGCGACGGTGCGCCGGAGCTGCTGCTGGCGGCGGATACCGGCGAGATCGTGTGCCTCGCGTCGGATGGGACCGAGCGCTGGCGCCGGACGCTGGGCGGCCCGGTGACGGCGCTGGAGTGCGTGGACGTTGGCGAGGCGGCGCCGGCCATCCTGGCGACGACGCGGGAGGCGCTCCTGTACCGGCTGACGGCGGAGGGCGCCGTGGCCTGGACGGCGGACTTCATCGGCGAGGCGCAGGAGAACGGCGACCTGCCGACGGGGTACAGCATCGCGAGATGGGTCGATCGCGACGGGAAGCCCGAGATCCTGTGCGGCAACTACAACGCGTGCAGCTTCGTGACGCCGGACGGGTCACGGGTCGAGTACTGCCGGGCCCACGGGGCCTTCGAGACAATGATGCTGCCCGACGGCCTCGACCTGAACGACGATGGGATTGAGGACCAACTGCTCTACAACGTGTGGCAGAGCCTCTCGGTGATCGACGGGGCCCAGCGCAAGACGGTGGACTACCGCGTCGCGCCCGGCGGCGAGGGGCTGCTGTTCAGGTGGTGGCGGAAGGACTCGGCTGAGCCGCTAGCCCTCATCGCGGCGGAGAACGGCGTCGGGTTGATGAACGCCAAGACGGGGGAGTTCCGCTGGCGGCGGAACATCTCGCCTCTGAGTGGGGCGGCTACCGGCGACTTCAGCGGGGAGTTTGGACCCGTCGCGGTCGTGGCCAAGCGGGACGGGTTCCTGCTGGTTTTCAGCGAGGCGGGGGAGATCGTGCGGCGAACGCGGGTCGAGGAGATGCTGGATTGCGCGGCCGCGGTGCGGACTGCAGACGGCACGCTGCGTCTCGTCGCAGCGACCGACAGCCGGATCATCCTCTTCGATGCCGACCTGGGCAACCCCGTTGAGGTCGCACCGGGGACGGCCACGAAGCTCGTGGCGCTGACTGAAGCCGGAACGTTCGCCGCACTGCGCCCCAGCGGCACGGTGGATGTGTTCCGGCTCCCCTGAGGAGGGCTCATGTCGGACATTCGCTTCTTCGACGCGTTCTGTCAGCTCGGGCGGAACATGCACATGCCCGAGGGTCAGCCGGAGACCGTCGACGCTCTGCTGGCCGCGATGGACCACTATGGCATTCACGAGGCCTTGGTCATCGACGCGCTGGCCAAGGACGCCAACCCGGCCGCCGGGAATGCGCGGCTGCTGGAGCGCGTCGCCGGACAGCCCCGGCTGCATCCGGCGTGGACGGCGCTGATGCCGCACTCGCGGGAGCTGCCCGCGCCGGGGGAGCTGCTCGCGCGGATGGAAGCCGAGGGGGTCGGGGCGCTCTTCCTGTTCTACCGCGCCTTCGACATCCGCCTCGACGACTGGGGCGTCGATGAGCTTCTCGAGCCTATGGCCCAGGTTCGGGCGCCGGTGTTTCTGTGCCCGGATGCCGCGGGCGCCCGGCCCGCGGTAGACCAGACGGACTGGCCGGCGGTCGTGAGCCTCTGCCGGCGATTCCCACAGTTACCGGTCGTAGTGACCGAAGCCCGCATCTACAAGACGCAGCGGTCCGTGTACTCGGCGCTGGCCGCGTGCCCGAACCTGCGGCTGGACCTGCGGTCGATCTGGCTGCACGGGAGGATCGAGTTCATCTGCCGCGAGTTCGGCGCGGAGCGGCTGCTCTGGAGCTCGGGGCTGCCGGGGCTGGAGCCCGGGGTCCCGATGATGCAGCTCGCGTACTCCGCCATCGAGGAGGGGGAACTGAGGCTCATCGCCGGAGAGAACCTGCGCCGGCTGCTCGGCTGGAACCCGAACCTCCACCCCGCCGAAGAAGTCGCCCTTCCTGAGCCGCTGGACGGGCTCCACCGGGCTGCACGCGAGCGCCTCGACCTCAGCGACCTGGAGGTCTACGACTGCCACGGGCACCTGGGGACCAGCACGCCGCACCATGTCATCGACAACTCACTGGAGGAGATGGTCGCGGAGATGGATCGGTTCGGGGTGCGGGTGTGCTGCGTGTTCGGTCTCGAGGGCGTATTCGGGGACGAGACCTACGGGAACGAGGTGGTCGCCGACGCGGTGCGACGCTACCCGGACCGGTTCATTGGCTTCACGATGGTGAACCCAAACCACGGCGAGGCGGACATGCTGGCACAGCTCGAACGGGGCCTCCGCAACGGGATGCGGGGGATCAAGCTGATCTGCAGCTACCACGGCTACCCGACCGAGGGGCCGCTGATCGACGTGGCGTGCCGGTTCGCCCACGAGCACGGGCAGTTCATCCTGAACCACGACTGGGGCAGCGCGGCGCAGATCGAGCGGCTCTGTCGGATGTACCCCAACGCGTGCTTCTTCACGGGGCACTCAACGCTCGCCTTCGCAGAGGTGACGCAGCGGGTCGAGAACCTGTTCATCTGCACCTGCCCCTTCCATACCTGGGGGCAGACGGAGCAGCACGTCGCCGCCTACGGCGCGGACCGCATTCTGTTTGGGTCAGACCTCACGGACCTCCCGATCGCGTGGGGGCTCGCGCCGATCCTATACGCGCGCATCCCCGAGGGGGACAAGCGGAAGATCATCGGCGGGAATCTGCAGCGGCTCATGGAGCAGTACGGGATCGGGAAGGACGGCTGAATGCGGGTGCGGAACCGGTCGGCCCGAGGCCCCTGGCGCAACAACGCGCCCGGCGCGAGTCCGGGTGCGGTGAGGAGACTTCGCAGGAGCGGGCCCGCGGGCTCGCTCACCAAGGAGGGACGGGAATGATCAAGTCCATCAGTTACTGGTCGATGCCGCCGGGAACGGATGTCGAGGGCGCCATGCGGCTGGCGAAGAAGACGGGGTTCGCCGGCATCGAGCTGGCGGTGGATGAGGCGGGCGAGTTCAGCCTGGAGACCACCCCCGACGGGTACGCGCGGATCCGGGGCTTGGCGGACGAGATCGGCATTCAGCTGCCGACCGTGGCGACCGGTCTCGGTTGGGCATACCCGGTGGTGGGACCCGACCCGGCGATCTGCGTGAAGGGCAAGCAGGTCGTGCGGAAGTGCCTGGAAGCCGCGGAGGCCTTGGGCGCCGGAGTGATCCTGTGCGTGCCGGGCTCGGTCACCGACGCCTATGCCTACGACGTCGCGTGCGAGCAGCTGGTGACGGCGTTCCAGGAGCTAGCCCCCGAGGCGGAATCGCGGGGCGTCGTGATCGGCCTGGAGAACGTCTGGAACAAGTTCATGCTGAGCCCGGTGGAGTTCGCGGGACTGGTGGACCGGATCGGGAGCGCCTACGTGCAGGCGTACTTCGATGTGGGGAACGTGGTGCTGACCGGCTTCCCGGACCAGTGGATCCGCATCCTGGGCTCGCGGATCAAGGCCGTGCACTTCAAGGACTTCAAGCGTAGCATCGGCACGATCGAGGGTTTCATCGATCTGCTCGAGGGCGACGTGCCGTGGGACCGCGTGATGGCCGCCTTCCGGGCGATCGGCTACGAGGGCGCGATGACGGCAGAGATGATGCCGCCCTACGCGCACTTCCCCGAGCGGCTGCTGGAGGCGACCTCGGAGAGCATGGATCGGATACTGTCGCTGGCGTGAGCGCCCAGCGAGGGAGGCACCTGCGATGGCGGAGCAACAGTACGAGTACCTGATCATCCGGCTGGCCGAAGCCCGGGCGACCCACATCACGGAGCGGCTGAACCAGCACGCGGCGGAGGGCTACGAGCCCATCGTGATGTGCGGGGATGCGACGCTGAGCCTGCTGCTGCGGCGGCCCAAGCAGGCCAAGACCGAGTCGACGGAGGGCTGAGGGCCCGGCGACCCGCGCACTGCAAAGACGAAGAGCCGCCCGGCTGGGGGGCGGCCCTCCGTGTTTCCCGCCTTGAACCGCCTGGGGGGTGCGTTTCCGGCGGGAGGCTCCTGCAGGGTATACCCCCGCACGGGAGCGCCCACGCGTGATGTTCGTCACGCTCAACGACTGTGCCTCGAAAGGAAGAGCGAACGTGGCTGAAGTCGGACTTGGACTCATCAGCTGTGGCAACATGGGCCGGAGCCTCATCACCAGCGCTGCCGACATCCCGCACTGTGCCGCCCGGTGCGTCGCCGATGTGGACGAGGCCAAGGCCAACGCCCTCGCGGAGGAGCTGGGCTGCGATGCGGTGACGGACAACGCGGCGCTCCTGGCGCGGGACGACGTGACGGCGGTCATCATCGCGGCGCCGAACTTCCTGCATCGCGAGATCGCCGAACAGGCCGCCGCGGCCGGCAAACACATCTTCTGCGAGAAGCCGATGGCGCTGAACAAGGCCGACGCGGTCTCGATGGTCGAGGCGGCCAAGGCGGCCGGCGTGAAGCTCATGGTCGGGCAGGTGCTGCGCTACCTCCCACCCTGGCACTACATCAAGTCCCTCGTCGACGGCGGCCGGCTGGGTAAGCCCTTCGCGATGCAGACTACTCGCATCGGCGGTGGCTGGGGCGGCGGCACCTACCACGCGCAGTGGCGACTGCGGCGCGAGACGTGCGGCGGCCCGCTGTTCGAGATCAACGCCCACGAGATCGACTTCATGCGGCAGATCATGGGGGAGGCGACCCGCGTGACCGCCGGCCTCGGCCGCTTCGTGGAGACCGAGATCGACTACGAAGACCTTGCCATGCTGCAGATCGACTTCGCCAACGGCGGTCACGGGCAGCTCCTCGCCGGCCACTGCGCGCAGATCGGCAGCTACGAGATGAAGCTCTACTGCACCAACGGCACCGTGATGGCCGGTGGGCCGTACGGGCTGCAGTACAAGCTCGTGGGCGAGGACGCCGTCACCGTCTCCGCCGAAGAGCAGCAAACCGAGCCCGGCGTCCGCCGCGAAGTCCGCGAGTTCGTAGAGTGCGTTCTCAACGACACCGAGCCGACCATCCCCGGCGACGAGGGCGTCCGCAACGTCGAGATCGCTCAGGCCGCTTTGATCTCGTCCGAGGAGCACCGGCCGGTGGAACTGCCGCTGTAACGGCGACGGGGAACGGCGGATCAGGGGCCAGACTCACCGTGCGGCTGTCGTCGTTGGCCGCTGTCCGTGGTCTGTAGTCTGAGGTCTGTAGTCTGAGGTCTGTAGTCCGCCGCAAGAGAAGGCGTATGGAACGGGAAGCGCTGGAAGAGCTGCTGCAAAGCGTGCGCCTCGGCGAGATGAGCGTCGAGGACGCCATCGGACGGCTGCGGGAGCTGCCGTTCGAGGACCTCGGCTACGCCAAGGTGGACCACCATCGGGCGCTGCGCAAGAACTTCCCGGAGGTCATCTTCTGCCAGGGCAAGGCGCCGGAGCACGTGGTTGGGATCGTGCAGTCGATCCAGGCGCAGTCGAGTCTGGTTCTGGCCACCCGCGCAACTCGTGAGGTCTACGATGCGGTGCGCGCCGAGACGCCGGAGGCCGTATACCACGAGCAGGCGCGCATCATCCAGGTCGGGGAGTTCCGCCCCGACCCGGCGAGCAAGGGGACGGTGCTCGTCATCAGCGCAGGTACCGCCGACATCGCCGTGGCGGACGAGGCGGCGATCACGGCCGAGGCCGCGGGCTGCAGGGTGGAGCGGCTCTACGATGTGGGGGTCGCGGGGATCCACCGGTTGCTGGCGCACCGCCAGGCCCTCGACGAGGCGCGGGTCCTCATCGTCGTTGCCGGCATGGAGGGGGCCCTGGCGAGCGTGGTGGGGGGCCTCGTAGACAAGCCCGTCATCGCCGTCCCCACGAGCGTCGGCTATGGCGCGAGCTTCAACGGGCTGGCGGCACTGTTGGGGATGCTGAACAGCTGTGCCTCAGGGCTGGTAGTGGTGAACATCGACAACGGCTTTGGCGCCGGATTCTTCGCGGCGATGCTCACGAAGATGTGAGGCGCCGGTCTCGTGAAGGGGGAAAGACACATGCTGCGGTGCGTGGCGCTGTGGGGCGTAGCGGCCATGGTCTTGCTCGGATGTCGGGGCGGGAATGCGCAGCAGGATGGTCTCGCCGGGCTGATCGAGCGGTGCACGGTCGACGCCGCGCAGCGCGCCGGAGTCGAGGTCGAGACGGTGGCCCTGCTGAAGGCCGAGTCGGTGGTGTGGAGCGATGGCTCCCTCGGATGCCCGCAGCCCGGCATGGACTACTTCCAGGCGCTCGTGCCGGGGTACCGGTTGACACTCGGGGTGGGGGGCAAGGAGTACGACTACCACACCGACCGGACGAAGCGCTTCGTGTTCTGCGAAGACGGCGGGCGGGAGCCCGCTCAGTTGGTCGGGCCCGTCGAGTTGCCGACGGTGGTGACTGAGCCGCTGCGGGCGCGGCCCGGTGTGCTGTACCTGGAGCCGACGCCCGGTGAGCCGAACGGCAACTGCCGGCTGCAGCTCCTCGGGACCCGCGGCGAAGAGGCGGTCACCGTTCGGGAGCGCTGCACGGGCTTCGCGGTCTCGGCGCGCGGGTGGCTGCTGGCCAAGGAGCGGACGAGCCGCTCCACGCACGACCTGTCGCTCGGCCGGGTGCGTGGGGAGGCGAGGGTCATCGCCCAGGCCTTCGACTTCGAGGCGCTGTCCTTCAGCCTGACCGACGACCGGTACGCGGTGCTGGTGCGGGGCCAAGCCGGGCAGCCCTGGGTCGTGCACCTCGGCCGGGTGGAGGGCGGGGGACCGGAGGCGCTCGAGTGGGCCCCGACGGTGCGCCGCGGGGACCGGGCGCGGGTGAGCCTCGCGGGAGACGTGCTGCTCATCACCGAGGCGGACTCAGACGACGATCCGCCGAAGACGACGGTGCTGGACCTGGGCGCGCAGGGGGTCCTCGCCGAGTTCCGCTCCCCCCAGGCGGCACTGGCAGGTTCCGGGGCGGAGACGGAGGACTGACGCGGGCCCCGCAGCCTGCGGCGCCCGCGTCAGTCCTCTCGACGCTACTGCACCTGGAAGGAGCCGCCGAAGGGGCTGCCGCCGCTCGACTCCTGTGACTTGCGGAAGCGCTCCAGCCAGCCCTTCTCCTTGTCCGCCAGCTCCTTCTCCTTCAGCTCGCGGAAGGCCATCTCCAGACGGAAGTGGACGAACTGGTTCTCCTGCTTCACCGGGTCCGCGAGGCGCGACGCCTCCTTGTAGCGGGCGACGGCCTCGTCGTTGCGCTTCAGCTCACGCAGCAGGTCGCCGGTCGTGAGCATGAGCTCGGCGGAGCCGCCGCCGGGGACGTGGCCCTCTTCCGTGACGGTGAAGTCGGTGCCCTGGATCTTCTCGATCTCCAGCAGCAGGGCCAGGGCCTTGTCCTTGTTGCCCTTCGACTGCCAGAGCTTCGCGGACTCGTAGCGGGCGCCGGCGTTGTTGGGGTCGTTCTGGATCGCCTGGTCGAGCAGCGAAATCGCCTTGTCCTGAGCGCCACCCTCGTCCAGCAACCGGTAGGCCGCCAGCTCCGGGTCGTGGACCTCGACCTGCGCGGAGTCCTTGAGCTTCTGCTGGTAGGCGGACCAGGCGCGCCACTTGCGCTCCTCTGTGTAGTCGTCCCGGTACTGCTGCTGGTTCTTCTTGAAGTCCTTGGGCAGCTCCTTGCGGCGGCCCAGGACTTGGATGATGTGGTAGCCGAACTGGCTCTTCACGACACTGCTGATCTCTTTGGGCTTGAGCGTGAACGCCGCCGCGTCGAACTCCTCGACCATCCGACCGCGCTTGAACCAGCCGAGATCGCCGCCCTGAGCGCCGCTTCCGGGGTCGTCGGAGTTCTCGGTCGCGAGTTTGGCGAAGTCCGCTCCGCCGCGCGCCTCCTTCAGGAGGGCCTCAGCCTTCCGGCTGGCCTCGGCGTCCCAGTCCTTTGACTCCAGCCCCTGCCGGTCCGCCGCGATGGCGTCGAGACGCTGCTGGAGGGCGGGGTCCGGGGTCTTGCCCGCGTCCTTGGCCGCCTGCTGCTTCTCCTCGAGGTCCAGCGTCTCGTCCTCAAGCTTCTGCAGGGCCTTCTCCTTCATCCGCTTCGGATCGATGAGGATGTGGCGGCCCTTGACCTCCTCGAAGCTCGCATCGAGGTCGGCATCGCTGATCTGGACCTGGGCCTTGATCTTCTCCTCGAGCTTCTTGTAGGCCAGCTCGTCGCTGATCGTGCGATTGCCGCCGCGATCGCTCTTCTCCAGCTCGGCGATGCGCTGCTGCCGGTACTGCTCGAGGGTGATGTTCTCGCGCTTGAGCCGCTCGGCGAGGGCGACGCGCTCTTCCTTCTGGGCCGCCAGTTCCTCGTCGGCCATCTCCTCCCGGCGCTCGCGGATCTCCTTGTTGGAGACCTTGATGCCCTCGGCCTCGATCGCCTGGGCGATCAGGATGCCCTGTGTCTTGCCCTCCAGCCAACTGGTCAGGACCTGCCGCTGGTACTCGACGGGCAGCCCGTTGCCGCGTTGGGACAGATACCACAGGTACTGGTCGAGTTCCGCGCGCGACAGACGCTTGCCGTTGACCGTCGCGACGTACTTGGCGACCTTGCGCTTGCCCCCGCCGCCGGCGCCCTGGCGTCGCTCCTGTGAGCGCTGATACGAGCTGAACGAGAAGGCGCCGCCGATGATGAAGATGACGACGATGGCGTAGAAGAACGGCCGCACAGCGTGTCGAATCCGGTACTTCAGCTTGACGAAACTCATGCTCTTGCCTTCTCCTGCAGGGAGCGTCGGAGCGCGGGGCGATCACGCCATCGCGTCGTCGACGAATGCGCTGAAGCGCTGCTTGAAGCGTTCCGTATCGAACTCACGAGCCCGCTCACGGCACCGGACCTTGCTGAAGCTGAGCCGCTCGAAGCGAGCGACGGCGTCGGCCACGCTCGCGGGCGTCTGGCGGTCGAAGAAGACCCCGGTCTCATCGGCGACGACGGTCTCGAGCGCGCCGCCGGCGCCGTAGGCGATCACCGGGCGTCCGGCGCTCATCGCCTCCACGGGGGCCAGCCCGAAGTCCTCCTCCTGCGGCATCACAAACGCTCGACAGCGGGCGTAGTGCCGCCGCAGTTCGTCCTCCGACACCTTACCGAGCAGCCGCACGGTCGGCCCCGCGCTCTGCTCGATCTGCCGGCGCAGGGGGCCGTCGCCGATGACGACGAGTGGTTTGCCCAGTTGGGTGAACGTCTCAACCGCCAGGTCGACCTTCTTGTACGCGTTCAACGCCGCCACGGCCAGGTAGTAGTCTTCGTCGCAGTCCTCCGGCAGGAAGCTGTCGGTGTCTACCGAGGGGTGGATGACCTCGGCGTCCCGCTCCCAGTACCGGCGGATGCGATCGCGCACCGCGCCCGAGTTCGCGATCAGGTGCGTCGGCCGGCCGGCGGTGCGCTTGTCCCACCGCCGCAGTCCGGGCAGCCACGCCTTGGCCAGGCCCTTGGCGAGACGGCTGGCGTCCAGCGAGTTGATGTACTCCTCGCTCCAGTGCCACAAGAAGCGCGCGGGGGAGTGGCAGTAGCAGACGTGCGTCGCCCCCTCGCGCTGTCGGGCGCTCTTCGTCCACGCGCTCGAGTCGCTGACGACGAGGTCGTACTCATCGAGCCGCAGGCGCTCGATGGCCGCCGGCATCAGCGCGATGAGCTTCTGATAGTGCCTCACGCCGCCCGGCAGGCGCTGGATGAAGGACGGGCGGACGTCCCAATCGGCGAACTCAGGCCCCATGGCGACCGGATCGTGCACGAGGGTGTAGATCGGGGCCGCGGGCCACATATCGTGCAGAACCGCGAGGACGCGCTCGGCGCCGCGCAGGCCCTGCACCAGGTAGTCATGGACCAGCGCTACCCGCACTCACCGGGCCTCCCGGCCGCAAGGGGCACCTTCATCGAGCAGTACCGACCGCACATGCTGCACGCCTCGTGCCCGGCGGCGGCTCCCAGGGCCCGGGCGGCCTCAACCTTGTCGGGGTCGAGCGCCAGCTCGGTCATCGCGGGCCAGTCCAACGCCTTCCGGGCCCGGGACATGCGCGCGTCCCACTCCGCCGCGCCGGCGACGCCCTTGACCAGGTCGGCCGCGTGAGCCGCAATGCGCGAGGCCATGACCCCGTCGATGATGTCGCGCTCGGTCGGCAGGGAGAGGTGCTCCGCCGGGGTGACATCGCACAGGAAGTCGGCCCCCGCCGCCGCGCACACCGCGCCGCCGATGGCGCCGGTGATGTGGTCATACCCCGGCGCAATGTCGGTCACCAGCGGCCCGAGCACGTAGAACGGCGCGCCATGACAGAGCCGCTTCTGCAGCAGGACGTTGGCCGCGACCTGGTCGAGCGGCATGTGCCCGGGGCCCTCCACGAAGGCGGGTACGCCGGCCTCGCGCGCGCGGTCGACCAACTCCCCGATGAGGATCGTCTCCGCGACCTGCGCGCGGTCCGTGGCATCAACGCCCGCCCCGGGCCGCAGGCCGTCCCCGATGCTGATCGCGACGTTGTACTGCCTCAGGATCGCCAGGAGCTCATCGTAGCGCTCGTAGAGGGGGTTCTCGCGGCCGGTGGCCTCGATGTAGTGGGCGACGAGACTGCCGCCGCGGCTGACGACGCCCGTGGTCCGGCCCTCCAACCGCAGGCGCTCGAGGGACATCTTCGTGACGCCGCAGTGCACCGTCACGAAGTCCACGGCGTCACGGCAGTGGAGCTCGACCGCCTCCAGGAAGAACTCGGGCGGCACGTCCTCCAACGACCCGAACCGCTCGGTGGCCCCCACGCCGACCTCGTAGAGCGGCACGGTGCCCAGGGGCAGGTCAGTCGCCTCCCGGATCGCACACCGAACCTCGTGCAGGTCGCCGCCCAAGCTAAGGTCCATCACTGTGTCGGCGCCTGCGGCCTCGGCCGCCCGCAGCTTGGCCAGCTCCGTCTCGAGGCAACAGATGTCGGGCGAGGTGCCCAGGTTGCAGTTAACCTTCGTCCGCAGGCCATGGCCGACGCCCACGCGTCTCGCGCGGTCGTAGCCGCCCAGGATGACGGCGACGCCTTCGCTCAACCGCTGACGCAGCGCCGCCGGCTCGAGGTCCTCCTCGGCGGCGACCCGCGCCACGGCGTCGTCCTCGACGCTCGAAAGCAGTTGGGGCCAGGATCGGTTCATCAGTCTGTCTTCCGTGCAACACAAAACGGCCGGGCACTGTGCGCCGCGCCGGCCTGGGATCGGCGGTCGAGACCACGGGCCCACCGGACCCGCCACAGTCTCCCGTGGGCCTTGAGTATAGCCCATTTCCCCCGGCAAGGCAACCGACCCCGGCGCGGTGGTTACGTTCCCGTCGTTGTGTACGCCGTTCCCGTTGGGCGGGGGGCAGCGGGTGTGGCGGTGTGGTGTGGTGCAGTCGGACGCGGTGGGCGAGCAGGTCGTTGGCGACGCAGTGGACCCAGTCGGCGCCCAGCCGATGGCAGTTGTGCTTCAGGTCGATGAGCCGCGCCAGGGCGGCGAAGTTGTCCTCTCGTTCCACGCCGTGGGCCGGCGCGGCTCGCTCGAAGGCGTCCAGCGCCTCTCACCGACAACGGTCACTCGCGGCGGGCGCGAACGAACCGGCCCAGGAGGCTCCGGGCCAGGTTCCCGTCCTCGTCGAAGCACTGCGCGTCGTAGACGACGAGCAGCTTGTCGGGTTCGATCTCCTCGACGCTGTTGTAGCTCGTGGGCGCCCCTTCGCAGAAGCACGTGTGGCCCACCCATGTCCCACCGTCGTCGAGGCTGAAGGCCAGCCAGTTGCCGGGGCGCCCGTAGGTGACCGCCAGCACGCCGTTGGCCATGCGGCAGGCGTTGGGCCAGACGCCGCGGTCGGCGATGGCGCGCGGCGTCTCCCATGTCTTCCCATCGTCGTGGGAGACGCTCAGGTAGAGCGGGGAGAAGGTCGGGCCGCTGCCGCCTGTGCGCATGAAGCAGAGCAGGTCGCCGCTGGGCAGGGGCAGCAGGTCGGCTTCGCAGAAGCTCTCGATCCCCACGGTCGGGTCGTAGGCCACGGTGGCCCAGTAGTCCCATGTGGCGCCGCGGTCTGTGGAGCGCATGACCCATGTTCGGTACTTGTACAGCTTCCACTCCGGCGGGAAGGCCTCGCAAAGCACGGTATCGGTGGTGAAGTAGCCGTACATCGCCGCCAGCAGCGACCCGTCCCGGCACTGCACGATCGCGTGATCGACGGGCGGCCCCTCGTAGTACTTGCCGTCGTCTCCGGTCCCGCCGGTGGCCTCCGGGATGTTGAGGCGCGCGCTCTCGGTCGCGAACGTCCTGCCCCCGTCCCGCGAGCGGATCAGTGGGACCTCGAACACCCCGTCCCCGAGCTTCTTCGTGTTGAACCCCAGACCGATGACCTCTCCGTCGGCGAACTCGAAGCAGTGCGTCCCCAGCCCCGGGCCGTCGGCCCAGGTCCGGCCGCCATCGGCGGAGTGCCGGCCGCCGACCGCCAGTCGCCCATCGCGAAAGCGGAACAGGCTCGTGTAGATCGCATCCGGGAGGATCACGAACGGCGGCCCGAACTCGAGCCGCAGCCCGGCAGCGGACCCCGGGACTTGCGGCGCGGGGAGTGAGCTACGGAAGCGGACCCACTCCCAGATCGCCTCCCCCGTTGCCGTCGAGGCGCCGCACCCGAACCCGCACTGGTTCCGGGGCGGGTCGAGCTGCGCGGGCGTCGAGAAGGCCCCCGGCCCCTCGAACAGGAGTGCGTCGTCCACGAAGAGCCGCAGGTCGTCGCCCTGCACTTCGAGTCGGTAGGTGTGGAAGCCCCCGGCGGCATCGAAGGCGAACTCGCGCCCCGCGTTCACAAGCAGCAGTCGGTCGGGGAAGACGGTCAGCGACTCCTCATGGACGCCGTCCGCTACGAACATCCCGCAGCCCCACGGCTGAGAGCACGCGACCGCCTTCACCCGCGCCTCCAGCGCCGCGCCGTGCATCGGATCGGCCTGCCACTCGAGCATGTAGTGCCGCCCGCTGCCCGGCTCGGTGGACGTGTCCGCCACCCGCAGCCCCTCGGCCGTTCGCTGCGAGTGGGTGCCCTCGCCGATCCAGGCGGTGGTCCCGGCGGCCCACTCTCCGGCCTCGTGGAACGGCCGCCAGACCGGGGCCTCAGGCTCCTGGCCCCAGCCCGAGGCGGAATGGAGGACGGGAACGAGGAGGAGGCTGTAGGTCATGGCGAACTCATCCCTCTCGGCGGGATGCGCGTACGGACCACGCTTGGGAGGACAGAGGATGCTCGTAGCCCGGCTTCCGCTGGCCGGCCTGACGGTCCTGGCTCTGACGGCAGGCGCACGCTGCCAGGAGGCCCCCGTCCTCGTCCTCACCCGGGAGCGCTTCGACGCCATGGACCGCGTCCTCGACGGCCAGCGCGACCTCGCCCACGCGAAGGCGGACGCCTACGCATGGGGCGAAAGCTACATGCTTCGCGGGTACCTGGAGATGTACCTTGCGACGGGGGACGCCGACTACCTCCGGCGGCTGGTACGGGTGGCCGATCAGATCCTCGCCACGCGGGAGGCGCGGACGGCCGTGTGGAGCGTGGGCGACCCGTACACCGTGGCCCGGCTGACGCTGAAGGACGCGGAGGGGCGCGACGCCCTCCTGCTGAGATCGATCCGGTACGCCTACAACGGGCAGACCGTGGTCGAGGTGCAGCCCGGGACGGCGCCCGGTACGTTCACGCTGAGCACCCGCAATGCGTTCTGGCAGGAGCACGGTCCCGCGGCGGCGACGTTCGCCGACCTCAGCCTGGACCCCGCGTCACCCCGGTACTTCGAGGCGGTCATCAACGATCCGCGCTACGTTCCGGAGGAGGGGTTCGAGAGGAGCCCGGCCGCGACCGAGGGGGCCTCGTTCCTGCTGGTGGCGCGGGACCTGCGACGGGGCGCCCAACGGACGGTGGCGCCGCTGCCGCCGACGAACCTCGTCGCGGACGCGATCCCCTACTACGGGTACATCGGGCCGATCTACTCCGGGATGACGCGGTTCGCATGTCTGGTGCGCGGGCGGCCGGAGTTGCAGCGGGAGTTCGGCGGGGCGGCGCGCCGGTATGTGCGGGCGGCGCGCGAGTCGCTGGACGCATGGGAGTCCTGCTGGCGGGATGGCCCGGCCGATGACGAGGGCTACTACCTGCTGCAGCCCAAGGGCGCGGGCATGTGGTGTGACGGCATCGCGGCACCCTTCAACTACCTGGGCTCTGCGGGCATGGTGCTGCTGGATGTGTGGGAGTGCGCTGGGGACGAGCGGGCGCTCGACCATGCCACGCGGATCGCCCGGCTGTTCCGTCGCGCCTGCGCGCTGACCCCGCAGGGGGGCTATAGCTTCTGCTACTGGCCGCCCTTCGCCGCGGATGGTTGGGCCAAGAGCGAACGCCTGAGCGTCAACACGCCCGAGTACGGCAGGTCCGATGCGCCCGATGACTTGAGCCACGGAGCGTGGGAGGTCGAGTTCGCGGTGGCCTGCGAGGAACGCGGCATCGTGTTCGGGCGGCACGACCTCCGCCGCTTCGCGAAGACGTTCACCCGCCAGCTGTGGACCGGCGACCCGCAGGCCCTCGCCTCGAGGGTCGACGGAACCGGGGGCCTGGCGCAGGACTCGATGGGTGGCGGGCGATGGCTGGACCTCTGCGCCGTGGAGCCGCGCATCTTCGAGCTGAACCGGGCCCTGTGGGCCGCCAATGGCTGGGAATCGGGCGTCTACGGGCAGCTGGCCGGGTGCTACGCGCGGCTCTTTCGGTGGCAGGAGGAGCTGGGACAGCGGAGGCCGGCGACCGACTGAGGTGCAACATGACGCGATGGAGTCTACTACTGCTGCTCGCAACGGGGTGCCGGGCCGAGACGCTGCGGCTGGAGTGCGAGGACTTCGTCGGCCCGTGGCGCGAGCAGACGAACATCGCCGGGTACTCGGGGCGCGGGTTTGTCGTCTCCAACGCGGCGGGCGTCGCCACGGCCTCGATGAAGCACGCCGCGCAGCTCGGGGAGACTGCCACGTACGCCGTCTGGGCGCGAGGCTGGGAGGGAGGGGGCGCCGACCGGCGCTGGCGTGTGCAGGTCGGGGCGGTGCAACTGGACGTGACCCACGCCGGCCGCGACGCCGGGCGGTTCTCCTGGCAGAAGTGCGGCGAAGTGGACGTCGGGGCGGGCGAGGTGGAGTTGCAGCTGATCGACGCCGGTGACTCCTACGAGGTAGCGGATGCCATCATGCTGACCACTGACCTTGCGCTCAACCCGACGGAGGACGAGGCCCGGTGGCGGGTGCTGCCGCGCCATGCTGCGGAGACGATGGTCTTTGACGAGATAATGGTCCGCACGCGGGCCTACGCGGCCGCGATGCCGGTCCCTCGCACGCCCGAGGAATGGCGGGCGCGGGCGGAGGCCTTGCGGCCGCGGGTGCTGCGCGCGCTGGGGCTCGACCCCCTCCCCGAGCGCACGCCCCTCAACGTGCAACTCCTGGGCGAGGTGCCGCGGGACGGCTACCGCATCCAGCAGCTGACCTTCGAGAGCCGGCCCGGGGTGGTGGTGCCCGCCAACGTGTATGTGCCCGAGGGCGAGGGGCCCTTCCCGCTGGTGCTGTGCCCGGTCGGCCACTGGACTCATGGCAAGAACGAGGAGACCCCGGCGGCACGCAGCCGAGGGCTCGCGAAGTTGGGCTACATCACCCTCACCTACGACCCCTTCGGCCAGGAGGAGCGCGCCGTCCCCGGTAACGCGCACACGGAGGCCTGGAACCTCGCCCTGACGGGGCGCTGCAACATGAGCCTGATGGTCTGGGACACGGTGCGGGCGCTGGACTACATGCTCACCCGCCCCGATGTGGACGGCACGCGCATCGCCTGCACGGGCGCCTCGGGCGGCGGGCTGAACACTCTCTACTTCTCGGTGGTCGATGATCGCCTGGGTGTCGCGGTCCCCGTGGTCTACATCACCCAGTGGGAGGACTTCCTGGGGACCGGCGCGGCGCACTGCCCTTGCTCGCATGTCCCGGGCCTCGGCGCCTTCACCGACATGGGGGAGATGACCGCGCTCTTCGCACCGAAGCCGCAGTTGTACATGGGCGCGGCCGACGACCCGCACTTCCTGCCCAGCGGCGCGCGCCGGGCCGAGGCGCAGGCGCGGGTGGTCTATGACCTCCTCGACGCGGACGCGAACCTCAGGTGTGAGATCTTCTCCGGCGGGCACGACTACAGTCGCCCGATGCGCGAGACCCTCTATGGACTCGTCGAGCAGCACTTGCGGGGACAGGGCGACGGCGCCCCCGTCCCCGAGCCGCCGGACGTGACACCCCCGCCCGCGATTGAGGAGCTCTGGTGCTTCGAAGGCGGGAAGGCCCCGGCGAGCGGCACTACCGTGCGGCAGCTGGCGGAGGAATGGGCGCGGGAGGCCATTGGTCGGCTGCCCCGACCGGAGGCGATCGACCCGACGCAGACGCGGGCGGCGCTGATTGAGCTGCTGCATCCGCCCTCCCCGGAGGAGCCGCCGACGCTGGAGCACGTGGGCGAGATCGAGGCTGATGGGCTGACGGTCCGCAAGCTGGAGCTGCGCGTGCAGCCGGGGATCACGCTGCCGGCGCTGCTCACGGTCGCCGCGCCCGGTGCGCCGGCGGTGGTCATCGCCGACGCCTCGCCGGACCCGGCCTCGGCAGAAGCGCTGCTCCGCCAGGCGCACGCTGCCGGGCTCACGGCGCTCTACGTCTCCCCG
>Ga0233425_10004650_pt1 | contig 22746 bp, 19 predicted proteins | sample Watercolumn_Towu_2_FD_181712 | JGI IMG/M metagenome (GOLD analysis project Ga0233425, IMG submission 181712) | Freshwater microbial communities from Lake Towuti, South Sulawesi, Indonesia - Watercolumn_Towuti2014_140_MG | ecosystem: Environmental > Aquatic > Freshwater > Lake | place... | reverse complement strand
GTGCGCACCCGCAGCAACACCACCCGGCGGCGCATCGCCGGCGGCGACCGGCGGGGCGGCGGCGTCCCCGGCGGCCGCGCAACCCGTCCCGGGCGGCCGCATCGTCGTCGGCTCGTTCGTCGACATCCAGCGGCTGAACCCCTCGACCTCGAACGACACCGGGTCGTCCAATGTCAGCGGCAAGATCTACGACGCGCTCATCACGGTCGACCCCAAGACGGCCGAAGTGAAGCCGTGGCTCGGCTCGTGGAAGGTGAGCGCCGACGGCCTGACGTTCGACTGGACGATAGACCCCAAGGCGAACTGGTCCGACGGCAAACCCATCACCGGCAACGACTTCCTGCTCCGTGTGAGGATGCAGGGTCGCAGCAAGGTCACGCCCAACAAGAGCGTCTTCAACGACATCGACGGCTACCAGGACTACGCCGCCGGCAAGGCGACCTCGATCTCCGGCATCAAGGTCGACAGCGCCGACCCGAAGAAGTTCACGGTCAAGTTCACGCGCGTTTTCTGCCCGGCGATGACGAATGTCTTCGGCGCCGCGCCGATGCCCGAGCACATCTTCGGGAAGTACATCGTCGACGGAGATGCCACGAAGAACGCCGACGAGGCAGCCGAGAACAACAACCCGCCTGTCGCGAGCGGGCCGTTCAAGTTCAAGGAGTGGCGCAAGGGCGACCAGACGATCCTCGTCAAGAACGAGAACTACTTCAAGGGCGCGCCGTACATCGACGAGCTCATCTACAAGGTCGTCGCGGACACGAATGTCCTCGCTGCCCAGCTGAAGACCGGCGAGCTCTCCGTCGGATCGATCAACCCGCCGGATCTCGCGGGCTTCCAGGGTGAGGACCGCCTCAAGATCTACAAGTGGCAGGCCAACTCGTACACGTACATCGGATGGCGCGGGAACAACCCGAACGTCGCGTTCCTGCAGGACAAGCGTGTCCGGCAGGCGCTCGCTTACGGCATCGATACCGCCGCGGTCGTGCAGTCGGTGCTCCTCGGCGAGGGCGCGAAGATGATCCAGCACCACCCGAACGTGTCGTGGGCCGCGGCGCCCGAGAAGGACCTCAACTCGTACAGCTACGACAAGAAGAAGGCCGAGGACCTGCTCACGGCGGCCGGCTTCAAGAAGGGTGGCGACGGCGTCTACGCCAAGGACGGCAAGCCGCTCGCCATCACCATCGTCACGAACCAAGGGAACAAGCTCCGCGAGACGTTCCTCCAGGTCGCGACCGAGCAGTACAAGGCGATCGGCGTGAAGATCAACCCGAAGGTCGAGGCCTTCGAGTCGCTCGTGCCGAAGCTGACCGGTGGCTCGCCCGAGATCGAGGCCGTGATCATCGGCTGGTCGCTCGGCGTGGACCCCGACCCGTTCACGATCTGGCATTCGAGCAACGTGGCCAGCCCGACGAAGGCCGGGAACAACTTCGTGGGCTACTCGAACCCTGAGGCCGACAAGCTCATCGAGCAAGGCCGCAACGGTCCGGACTGCTCGCAGGGCGCCCGTCAGAAGGTGTACCAGCAGCTGAACAAGATCCTGAACGATGACCAGCCGTACATGTTCGGCTACTCGCCGAGGACGATCCTCGTCGCGGATGCCCGCATCCAGGGCATCGATCCGGGCACCTTCAACCTCGAGGGTCTCTGGAACGTTGACAAGTGGTGGATCAAGAAGTAGCCAAGCCGGTCTGAGCTACGAAGGGCGGCGGCGGGACCCGTCCCGCCGCCGCCTCGATCGCGTGCGGAGGTCAGGGTGCGGAACTACATCTTCCGGCGGCTCCTCTACGCGATCCCCACCCTCATCGGCATCTCCATCCTCGTCTTCGCGGTCACGCGGCTGGCGCCTGGTGATCCCGTCCGCCTGTACACGTTCGGTGCGCTGAACATCACCGAAGAAGACATCCAGGCGCTCCGGGTGCATTACGGCCTGAACAAGTCCCTGCCCGAGCAGTACGTCGACTGGGTGACACTCGCGATCCAGGGCGACTTCGGGAAGTCCCTTCAGTACAACCGCCCGGCGCTGCCGCTCCTCCTTGAGCGGCTGCCGGCGACCCTACAGCTGGCGAGCGTGGCGCTCGTGCTCCAACTCAGCATCGGGATCCCATTGGGGGTCGTCGCGGCGCTGCGACGAGGGACATGGATCGACAACGTGATCCGCGTGTTCGCGGTCATCGGCCACGCCGTCCCGACGTTCTGGATCGGTCTGCTCTTCATCATCCTGTTCGCTGTCACCCTGCGATGGCTGCCGAGCCAAGGCCTCCTCACGGTCGGCCACGACGTCTGGGACATCGGTGACCGCATCAAGCACATCGTCATGCCCGCGTTCGTGCTGGCCCTCGCCGGGATCGCGAACTACAGCCGGTATCTGCGGACCGAGACCCTCGACGTCATCTCGCAGGACTACATCCGCACGGCGCACGCGAAGGGCCTGCGTGAGCGTCGCGTCGTGTACGTGCACGCGCTTCGTAACGCGCTCATCCCGATGGTGACCGCGCTCGGCCCGCTCCTCGCGGTCCTCGTCGGCGGCTCGCTCGTCATCGAGCAGGTCTTCACGTGGCCGGGGATCGGGCAGTTCACGTACGCGGCCGCGCGGAGCAAGGACTACCCGGTCATCATGGCCGGCGTCATGGTCAGTTCGACGCTGCTCGTCGTGAGCTACCTGCTCCGTGACGTCGCGTACGCGATCGTCGACCCGCGGATCAAGGTGAAGTAGGCGCGTGGCCACGGTAGCGACGGCGGCGCGTCCGGTCGAGGTCGGGCAGCGCAAGGTCGCGGCCGGTCTCTGGGAGGACGCGTGGTACCGATTGCGCCGCGACCGCCTGACGATCGGGGCGGCGGCCGTGCTCGTGCTCTTCGTCCTCCTCTCCGCCGGCGCGCCGATCTTGGCGGAGCGGGTGTTCGACACGACCGAGCTCAGCCAGGACCTCCTCAAGACGTACCAGCGCCCGACCCTCGACCCGCCGAAGTACCTCTTCGGCTCCGACGAGCTCGGGCGCAGCCAGGTCGTCCGGCTCTTCTACGGCGGCCAGGTCTCGCTGTTCATCGGGTTCGTCGCGGCGCTCATGAACATCACGATCGGCGTCGGGCTCGGCCTGGTCGCCGGCTACCTGCGCGGGCCGGTAGACGACGTGATCACGTGGTTCGTCACGACGCTGAATTCGGTGCCGATCCTGTTCCTGCTGGTGATCTTCAGCGCGCTGTTCGCGCCGAGCGCGTTCCTGCTCACGGTCGTCATCGGGGTGCTGTTCTGGACCGGCGTCACGAACTTCGTGCGCGGTCAGACGTTCGCGTTGCGGGAGCGGGAGTTCATCACGGCCGCCCGGACCGTCGGCGCGACCCCAGGCCGGATCATGACTCGGCACATCCTGCCGAACGTGCTGCCGCTGATCTTCGTGCTGATGATGATCGACGTCGGGACGATCATCCTCGCCGAGTCCGCGCTCTCGTACCTCGGTCTCGGCGTCCCACCGGGCACCCCGAGCTGGGGGAGCATGCTTACGAACGCGGCGGCGTACATCTTCAAGGCGCCGTGGCTCGTCGTCCCACCGGGCGCGGCGATCTTCCTCACCGTGCTCTGCCTGTACCTCATCGGCGACGGCCTGCGCGATGCGCTCGACCCGCGCCTGAAGCAAGGGTAGGTGGGCCTCCGCGTACAATCCCTACTGAAGTGATCGGAAATCCCCTCCAGTCGGCCGCCTTCCACGTCTCGACCCGAGGCGAGTACGGCATGCGCCTCATGACGGAGCTCGCGCGCAACTGGGGTCGCGGCACCGTCAGCCTGCACTCGGTGGCCGAGCGCGAGGCGCTCCCCGAGGCGTACCTGGAGCAGCTCGTGGCGACGCTGCGCAAGGCTGGCCTCGTCACCGGCAAGCGCGGCGCGGGCGGCGGCTACATGCTCGCCAAGGAGCCCGCAGGCATCACCGCGGGCGACGTCGTGCGCGCGCTCGAGGGACCCATCGAGCCGCAGATCTGTACCGCCGAGGGCGAGGCCATCCTGAACTGCGTCCACGAGCCGAGCTGCGGGACGCGCCTCGTCTGGGTGAAGCTCCAGGCGACGATCGCGAAGGCGCTCGACGCGCTCACGCTCGCCGAGCTCGCGACGTGGCCGAGCAGCCGGCCGCAGCCGGCGCTCGCGCGATGACAGTGAGGCAGCGAGTGCGATCCGGCTTTGCCGGTCGAACGAGTGCACCGACCATGCACGCCGCGGCGCGGCGAGCCTAAGCGAGTGGCGACGCTCGAGGTCGGCGGCCTCCACGTCAGCGTCGAGGGCAAGGAGATCCTCAAGGGGATCGACCTGACGGTCCGCAGTGGCGAGGTGCACGCCGTGATGGGCCCGAACGGGTCCGGCAAGTCCACGCTCGCGCTGACGGTCATGGGTCACCCCCGCTACAGGGTCACGGCGGGATCCGTCACCTACGACGGTCAGGACCTGCTCGCCATGCCGGTCGACCAGCGCGCCCGCGCCGGGATGTTCCTCGCGTTCCAGTACCCCATCGCGATCCCCGGCGTGTCGGTCGCGAGCTTCCTGCGGACCGCGATCAACGCGCGGCGCGTGAAGGGCGACGAGAAGAACGACATGCCCATCCCGGAGTTCCGGCGGCTCCTGAAGGCGAAGACCGAGCTGCTCGAGGTGAACGACGCGTTCCTGACGCGCTCGGTGAACGACGGGTTCTCCGGGGGCGAGAAGAAGCGGCTCGAGATGCTCCAGATGCACATGTTCGGGCCGACGTTCGCCCTCCTCGACGAGACCGACTCGGGCCTCGACATCGACGCGCTCCAGACGGTCGCCCAGGGGATCGAGGCCCTCCGGTCGCCCGAGGTCGGCATCCTGCTCATCACCCACTACGAGCGCATCCTCCGGTACGTCCATCCGGACCGCGTGCACGTCCTCATCGACGGGCGCATCGTGCGCGCCGGCGGGCCCGAGCTGGCAGCGGAGCTCGAGAGCAAGGGCTACGACTTCGTCCGCGAAGAGCTGTACGCCGGGAGGGCCTGATGGCGGTCACCGCACGCGCTGAGGTCGCGCGGCCGCTCGACGTCGAGCGCATCCGCGGCGACTTCCCGGTGCTCTCGCGGACCGCGAACGGGCGCCCGCTCGTGTGGCTCGACAACGCGTCGACGAGCCAGAAGCCCCGCCAGGTGCTCGAGGCGATGCGCGTCGTCTACGAGGAGCACAACGCGAACATCCACCGCGGCGTCTACGAGTTCTCGGAGCGCACGACCGCCGCGTTCGAGGAGGCGCGCGCGAAGGTCGCGCGCTTCATCAACGCCCCCGCCACACGCGAGATCGTCTTCGTGCGCAACGCGACCGAGGGCCTGAACCTGGTCGCCTACGCCTGGGGCCGCGACAACGTGAAGGCGGGCGACCGCATCGTCACGACGGTCCTCGAGCATCACTCGAACTTCGTCCCGTGGCAGCAGCTCGCGAAGGACGCCGGCGCCCAGCTCGTCGTCATCGACGTCGACGACGAGGGCCGCCTGCGCCTCGACCAGCTCCGGCGCGAGCTCGAGCGCGGCGCGAACGTCCTCGCGCTCACCCACACGAGCAACGGGCTCGGCGTCGTGAACCCGGTCGCGGAGATCGTGCGCTGGGCGAAGAGCGGCGGCGCGACGGTCGTCGTCGACGCCGCGCAGTCCGCGCCGCACACGCGCGTCGACGTGCGCGCGCTCGGGTGCGACTTCCTCGCGTTCAGCGGCCACAAGATGCTCGGGCCGGTCGGCTCGGGCGCCGTGTGGGGGCGTGCCGAGCTGCTCGAGCGCATGCGCCCGTTCCTCTACGGCGGCGACATGATCAGCCGCGTCAGCGTCGAGCGCAGCGAGTGGAACGAGCTGCCGTGGAAGTTCGAGGCCGGCACCTCGTCGTACGTAGACGCGATCGGCCTCGGCGCGGCCGTCGACTACCTCCAGAGCGTGGGCATGGACCGGATCCACGAGCACGAGATCGCGCTCACGCGGCACCTCCTGCCGAAGCTGCTCGCCGACGAGAGCATCACCGTGTTCGGGCCGCACGGCCTCGAAGAGCGCGTCGGCGTCGTCTCGTTCGACGTCAAGGGCATCCACCCGCACGACATGGCGACGCTGCTCGACCGCGAGGGGATCGCCGTCCGCGCGGGCCACCACTGCAACCACCCGCTCATGACGCGTCTCGGCGTCCCGGCGACGACGCGCGCGAGCATGTACCTGTACAACACGACGGCCGAGTGCGACGCGCTCGTCGACGCGGTCGGCAAGGCGAAGAAGGTGTTCGGCATCTAGTGGACGACCTGTACCGCGACTACATCCTCGACCACTACAAGAATCCGCGGAACTTCGGCGAGCTCGAGGGCGCGACCCACCACTACCACGACACGAACCCGCTGTGCGGCGACGAGATCACGATGTTCCTCCTCGTCGGCGGCGACGGCCGCGTGAACGACGTCCACTTCACCGGCCGCGGCTGCGCGATCTCGCAGGCGTCGGCGTCGATCCTCACGGACGAGGTGAAGGGGAAGACGCTCGACGAGCTGAAGGGGATCGACCGCGAGCGCGTCCTGTCGAACCTCGGCATCACGATCAGCCCGGCGCGCGTGAAGTGCGCGCTCCTCTCGCTGAAGACGCTGAAGGGCGCGGCGTGGGGCCTCACCGAGTGGCCGGGCGAGGGCGCGACGGAGGCGGCGAAGGGCTGAGCGACGGCGGGAATGGCCGCCGCGGTGCGCATGTTGTTCCTGGCGCGATGCACGACTGGAACCGCCGCATGATCCGAGACGTGGAAGGCGGCCGACTGGAGGGGATTTCCGATCACTTCAGTAGGGATTGTACGCGGAGGCCCACCTACCCTTGCTTCAGGCGCGGGTCGAGCGCATCGCGCAGGCCGTCGCCGATGAGGAGTTCCGCGCGAAGGGCGGGAAGGGTGTGACCCACCCGTATCGCTACCAGCTCCTCCTGCTTACCGTGCGCGGGAAGCGGAGCGGACGGGACATCACGATCCCGCTCGCGTATCGCATGGACGGCGACCGCTACGTGGTCGCGGCAACGAAGGGCGGCTCGCCGACGCACCCCGACTGGTACCACAACCTCGTCGCGCATCCCGACGTGACCGTCGAGGTCGGAAGCGAGACCTTCCGCGCGCGTGCGACGCCGATCGCCCGCGGTCCCGAGCGCGACCGGCTCTACGAGGAGCACTCCCGGCAGATGCCCGGGTTCGGCGACTACCCGAAGAAGACGAAACGGGTCATCCCTGTCGTCCTCCTGGAGCGCGTCTAGCCGCGGCGACGACGTCACGGATCGCGCTCAGACGATCTCCTCGCGCTCGTCCTCGATGACGATCGCCTGGCCGTCGCGGAGCCGCCGGTGCGGCAGGCGGGCAAGCGACTTGGATTTCCGACCTGGAAGGTAGAAAATAGGCGCATGGCTACTCAGCCGACCATCCAGTCCCAACTCCCTGAGGCCTACCAGTACGGCTGGACGGACAGCGACGCGCGCTACGTCAACCCCAAGAAGAAGGGTCTCACCGAGGACGTCATCCGCGAGATCAGCCAGACCTACAAGCACGAGCCGGACTGGATGCTCCAGCGTCGGCTCAAGGCGTTCCGCCACTTTGTGAACCGCGCCATGCCGACGTGGGGCGCGGATCTCTCGGGCATCGACTTCGAGGACATCTACTACTACCTCCAAGCGTCGCCGAAGGCGTCGAAGAGCTGGGAGGACGTGCCCGACTACGTGAAGCGCACGTTCGACAAGCTCGGCATCCCGGAGGCGGAGCAGAAGTACCTCGCCGGCGTGGGCGCGCAGTATGACAGCACCTCGGTTTACCACAACATCCGCAAGGATCTCGAGAAGCTCGGTGTCATCTTTGTTGACACGGACACCGCGCTGCGCGAGCACCCCGACATCGTCAAGGAGTACTTCGGCACGGTCATCCCAGCGAACGACAACAAGCTCGCCGCGCTCAACACCGCGGTGTGGTCGGGTGGATCGTTCGTATGGGTCCCGGAAGGCGTGAAGGTCGAGATCCCGCTGCAGGCGTACTTCCGCATCAACAGCGAGAGCGCGGGCCAGTTCGAGCGCACGCTGATCATCGCGGAGCGCGGATCAAGTGTTCACTATGTGGAAGGGTGTACCGCGCCCGTTTTTAGTAGCGCGACGCTCCACAGCGCCGTCGTCGAGATCATCGTCAAGGAGGGCGCGGACGTCCGCTACACGACGATCCAGAACTGGAGCCACAACGTCTACAACCTCGTCACGAAGCGCGCCATGGTCCAGAAGGACGGACGCATGACGTGGATCGACGCGAACCTCGGCAGCAAGGTCACGATGAAGTACCCGTCGGTGTACCTCGTCGGCGAGCGCGCGCACGGCGAGGTCCTCTCCGTCGCGTTCGCCGGCCATGACCAGACGCAGGACGCCGGCGCGAAGATGATCCACGCCGCACCGAACACGACGTCGATCATCACGAGCAAGGGCATCAGCAAGGACAACGGCAAGCAGAACTACCGCGGGATGGTGAAGATCTACCCCGGCTGCCACGGCGCGAAGAGCACCGTCCGCTGCGACGCGCTCATGCTCGACCAGACGGCGCAGAGCCAGACCTTCCCCGTCATGGAGGTCGACGAGGACGACGTCACTATCGGCCACGAGGCGAGCGTCTCGAAGGTCGGGGAAGAGCAGCTCTTCTACCTCATGAGCCGCGGGCTCTCCGAGAGCGATGCCACCGCCATGGTCGTGAACGGCTTCATCGAGCCGATCGTCAAGACGCTGCCCATGGACTACGCGATCGAGATGAACCGGCTCATCCAGTTGCAGATGGCGGGAGCGATCGGCTGATCGCGTGACCGTCGTCGCGCACGCGACCGACCGACGCCTGCCGCTCGACCGCGAGATGGTCGAGCGGCTTTCACGTGCGCGACACGAGCCACCGTGGCTCCTCGACGCGCGCCTCGACGCCCTGACGCGATACCGCGAGGCGCCGTGGCCGACCGGGCAGGAGGAGGAGTGGCGGCGCTTTTCGCTCAGGGACCTGCCGCGGAACGTGCTCGACGGGGTGGCGCCGCCGGGCGGCGTCCAGCGCATCGAGGAGCTCGCCGGCGATGACCGCCGCAACGGCGTGACGGCCGATCACTTCGGCAAGGCCGTCGAGAGCGTCCCGCACCTGATCCAACCGTTCATCGCCGACGCGGGCGGCGTCCCCTCGCACCGCGCGCTGCGCGACCTCGCGCGCACGCTGTTCTCCCACGGCAGCACGTTCGTCCACGTCCCGCGCGGCGTCCGCGTGTCGCGGCCGATCGTGCTCACGAAGCGCTGGCCCGGAGGCGACGGCGCGATCGTCCTCCGGACGCTCGTCGTGGCCGAGGCGGGCAGCCGGGTGACGGTCGTCGAAGATCTCAGCTCCGACGACGGCCCCGCGCGTGTCGCCGTGCCGCTCCTCGAGGTGCACGCCGGCGTGGGCGCCGAGGTGCGGTACGTGCGCGTCCATCGGTTCGCGAGCGGCGTGTGGGACGTCGGGTCCCAGCTCTACACCTCCGCGTCGGACAGTCGGCTCGAGAGCTACAACGTGCTCGTCGGGAGCTCGCGCACGAAGCTCGGCGTCCTCTCCGACATCCGCGGCAACGGCGCCGAGGTGAAGCTGTACGGGCTCGTTGCGGCGGGCGCCGACCAGCGCATCGACGTGAACTCGCTCCAGCGCCTCGACGGCCGCGCTTCGCAGTCCGACCTGCTCTACCTGTCCGCCCTCTACGAGGAGGCGAAGGCGACCTACTACGGAGTCGTCCGCGTCGAGCCGACGAGCAGCGGCACCGGCTCGTATCAGGAGTGCCGGAACCTGCTCCTGTCGGACAGGGCCGGCGCGAACCCGATCCCGGTCCTCGAGATCCTCACGAACGACGTCGCGCGCTGCGGCCACGGCGCGACCGCGGGGAAGATCGACGAAGAGGAGGTCTTCTACGTGCTCTCCCGCGGTGTCGACCGCGCGACCGCGGAGCAGCTGCTCGTCCGCGGGTCGTTCGCGCGCGTGATCGACCGCATCCCCGAGGCGGCCACCCGCGCGCGCGTGCTCGAGGCGCTCCGTCCGCGCATCGGCCGCATCGCCGAGCTCGAGATGGCAGAGGCCGCCGCGTGAGCGAAGACTTCGTCGCCGTCGCGCGCGAGGACGAGGTCGCGCCGGGCGAGGTGAAGGTGGTCGACGCGAACGGCCGGAGCCTCGCGCTCGGGCACTGCGCGGACGGCACGTGGGGCGCCATCGACAACGTGTGCACGCACGACGGCGGCGTCCTCGGCGAAGGGGAACTGGACGGCTGCAACGTCGAGTGTCCCCGGCACGGCGGGCAGTTCGACCTCAAGACGGGCGAGGTGCGAGCGCTGCCTCCCGTCTACCCCGTGAACGCGTACCCCGTGCGCGTCGTCGAGGGCCGCGTCGAGGTGAAGGTCGACGTGCCGACGCGCGAGCTCGAGATCGGGTAGCTCATATGATTTATCTGCAGCCATCGCCCTGGAGGGATACGAGTGATCAGCACGGCCGCGCGCGACCGCGTCAAGCTCACGATCGATCAGCTCGAGGAGCTCTACCACACGTTCGACGAGCGATCGTCGCGCGACGTGAACGACTCCTACGAGGGAGCGGTCGACCGGGCGAAGGCCCTCGCCTTCCAGGAGGCCGCGCATCTCGTCAAGGCCGCGCTGCACGACATCGACGTCAAAGCGCTGTAGCTTCCGCACTCCCTAGACTCATCCCATGCGCGCCGTCGTCATGGCCGGCGGCGAGGGGAGCCGGCTCCGACCGCTGACGATCAACCGGCCGAAGCCGATGGTGCCCGTGGCGAACAAGCCCTGCCTCGGCCACATCTTCGACCTCCTCAAACGCCACGGCATCACGGACGCGTTCGTCACGCTGCAGTACCTCGCGACCGTCATCCAGGACGCGTACGGCGACGGCGGCTCGATCGGGATGCGCCTGCGCTACAGCATCGAGGAGACGCCGCTCGGCACGGGCGGTTCGGTGCGCCAGATCGGCGACGCGATCGGGACCGAGCCCTTCCTCGTGATCTCGGGTGACGCCCTGACGGACATCGATCTCACCAAGGTCATCGACTTCCACCGCGCGAAGGGAGCCGCGGTCACACTGTGCCTCAAGCACGTGCCCGACCCGCTCGAGTACGGCGTCGTGATCACCGACGCCGATGGCCGGATCACGAAGTTCCTCGAGAAGCCGTCGTGGGGCGAGGTCTTCTCGGACACGATCAACACCGGCATCTACGTCATCGACCCTCGCGTCATGCAGCGCTACGAGGTCGGCGGCGCGTTCGACTTCAGCGAGGATCTCTTCCCGCAGCTCCTCGCCGAGGGCGAGCCGCTCTACGGACACGTCGCCGACGGGTACTGGACGGACGTCGGGAGCATCGCCGAGTACGCGCGCGCGAACGCCGACATCCTCCAGGGGAGGGTGCGGGTCGAGCCGATCGGGCGCGAGCTCGCGCCCGGCGTGTGGTCCGACGGCGACGCCGAGATCGACCCGAGCGCGGTCCTTCTCGGTCCGATCTTCCTCGGCAACGGCTCGCGCATCGGGCCGGAGGCGCAGATCGTCGGGCCGACGGTGCTCCGCGACCACGTCATCGTCGAGCCGGGCGTGATCATCGACCGTTCCGTGGTGTGGCGGAACACGTACATCGGCGAGCGCTCGGAGGTGCACGGCTCGATCGTCGGCCGGCAGTGCGCCCTGAAGGCGCGCGTCGTCCTCGAGGAGGGCAGCGTCGTCGCGGACCACTCGATCGTCGGCGAGGCGGCGCGCATCCGCGCGCAGGTGAAGGTCTGGCCGGACAAGCAGGTCGAGAGCGGCGCCGTCGTGAACACGAGCCTGATCTGGGGCGCGCAGGGCCGGCGGACGCTCTTCGGACGCTTCGGCGTCACCGGCGTCGTGAACGTCGACCTCACGCCGGAGCTCGGCGCGGGTCTCGGCGCGGCATACGGGTCGACGCTCGCGCCCGGTTCGACGATCACGATGAACCGCGACCAGCACCGCACGAGCAGGATGCTCAAGCGCGCGCTCATGAGCGGGGTCGTCGGCGGCGGGGTCCACGTCGCGGACCTCGGTCAGGTGCCGCTCCCGATCGACCGCTACGAGACGCGGCGCATGGGCGCCGCCGGCGGGATCCACGTCCGCATCTCGCCGTTCGACGACCGTGTGTGCGACATCAAGTTCTTCGACCAGCAGGCGCTCGACATGGGCAAGGCGCAGGAGCGCAAGGTCGAGAACGTCTTCTTCCGTGAGGACTTCCGCCGCGTGACGTATGACGGCGTCGGTTCGATCTACGACCTCCCGCGGGTCGGCGAGGCGTACAGCGAGGCTTTCCTGAACGAGGTCGTGCACAAGCGCGAGCTCGCGGCCGCCAAGTTCAAGATCGTCGTGAACTACTCGCATGGCACCGGCGCGCAGTTCCTGCCCCAGCTGCTCTCGGCGCTCGGCGTCGACGTCATCGCCATCAACGCGGTCGTCACCGAGAACGTCGGGTCGCGCTCGCTTGAGCAGTTCCAGCAGGAGATGCACGAGCTCGCCTCGATCACATCGACGCTGCGCGCGTCGTTCGGCGTCACGATCGACGCGGGCGGCGAGAAGGTGTTCTACGTCGACGACCGCGGTCGCATCGCGGAGGATCGCCACTTCCTCACCGCGTTCATCGCCCTGGCCGCGCAGACCTCGCCCGGCGTCGTCGCCGTTCCCGTGTTCGCCCCGGCCGCGGTCGAGCGGCTCGTCGGCGAGGCCGGTGGCCGGGTGCTGCGCGTCCGCAACTCGGCCGAAGCCCAGATGCGGTTCGCGGCGCGCGAGCATCCGCTGATCGTGGCGGACGGGCTCGGGGGGTTCATCTTCCCGCGGTTCCATCCCTCGTTCGACGGGCTCTTCGCGGTCGTGAAGCTCCTCGAGCTGCTGGCGGTCTCGCGCACGGCGCTCGCCGAGGTGGTCGACCGCACGCCGCTGCCGCGCATGGCGCGGTTGAAGGTCGCGTGCCCGTGGGAGGAGAAGGGGCGCGTCATGCGCATGCTCGCGCAGGAGCCGGCGACCGAGCGCACGAAGCAGGTGGACGGCGTCAAGCACGTCTACGACGGCGAGTGGGTGCTCGTCCTGCCGCACGCCGACCAGCCGCTGTTCGACGTCTGGGCCGAGGCGAACGACGAAGGACGCGCGTGGGCGCTCGCCCACCAGTACGCGGAGCGGGTCGGATCGCTGCGAGCCGCGTCATGAGCGTGCGGATCGCCGCCGCGCAGTGCGCTCCGGCGCTCGGCGCGTTCAAGCGGAACGTCGCGATGCACCTCGAGCTCATCGAGCGCGCGAAGAGCGGAGGTGCGGCGCTCATCGTCTTCCCCGAGCTGTCGCTGACGGGCTACTACGTGAAGGACCTCGCGAACGACCTCGCGTGCGCGGCGGACGATCCGCGCCTCGCGCCGATCGCGGAGGCGTCGCGGGGGATCGACGTCCTCGCGGGCTTCGTCGAGCGCACGCCCGACGGGCGCATCCACATCGCGTCGGGCTACTGGTCGCGCGGACGGGTCGTTCACGTCCACCGCAAGGTGTACCTGCCGACCTACGGCATCTTCGACGACGGTCGCTACTTCGCGAGCGGTGAGCGCTTCGACCTGTTCCCGAGCGCCGCGGGCGACGCGGGCGTCGCGATCTGCGAGGACATCTGGCACGTGTCGACGCCGTACCTCTACGCGGTGCGCGGCGCGAACGTCATCTTCTACCCGTCGGCGAGCCCCGGCCGCGGCGTGGCGGAAGGCGGCGACCTCGGGACGGCGGAGTCCTGCCGCCTCATGGACAGCTTCTACGCGCAGTACCTGACCGTGTACGTCATCTTCGTGAACCGCGTGGGGCACGAGGACGGCATCGCGTTCTGGGGCGGATCCGAGGTCGTCGCGCCGGACGGTACCGTGATCGCGCGCGCGCCCGAGTTCGAGGAGCACCTGCTGTTCGCCGAGGTCGACCCCGCGCTGGCGCTGCGCGAGCGGGCGCGCAACCCGCTCCTCCGCGACGAGCGCCACGACCTCGTCCTGCGGCACCTCGCCGAGCGCGTCGGCGTCCCGGAGCCACGCGACTGACGGAGCAGGCACGAGTCCGCCCGCTCGAGGCGCAGCGCGTCGGCGCGGTCCGGCCGGACCCGAACGATCCCTCGCCCCTCCGCATCGACGAGTCGCTGGTGCGCCGGATGCTCGTCGCGTTCCTGCGCGACGAGACGGCCAAGGCCGGCCTGCGCCGCGCGGTCGTCGGGCTCTCGGGCGGCGTCGACAGCGCCGCCGTGGCGGCCCTTGCCGCCGAAGCGTTCGGCCCCGCGAACGTCCTCGCGGTCCACACGCCCTACCGGACGAGCAGCGCGGCATCGCTCGAGGATGCGCGCGACGTCGCGGCGCGGCTCGGGATCGAGATGCGCGTTGTCCCGATCACCGCGCAGCTCGACGCGTATGTACGCACCCTGACAGGTCGTCCCCCGGGCGCGCAGACCGAGGCGCGAAGCGACGAGGTCGAGCAGCGCTCCGCGCATGGGGGCCCCTACCCCCAGGCACTCGCGAGCGGGTCCCCCGCGAGCGATGTCGGAAAGGTCCGGATGGGGAACAAGATGGCGCGCGAGCGCAAGTCGATCGAGTTCGACCTCGCGTGGCCCGACGGCGCGGTGCTCGGCACGAGCAACAAGACGGAGCTGCTCCTCGGCTACGGGACGTGGTTCGGCGACATGGCGTCGTCGCTCAACGCGGTGGGGGATCTGTACAAGACCCAGCTGCGAGAGCTCGCGATCCTCGTCGGCATCCCCGAGCGCATCGTCACGAAGGCGCCGACGGCCGAGTTGTGGGAGGGCCAGACGGACGAGGAGGAGCTCGGGTTCACGTACGCGGAGGCCGACCTGATCCTCTACTTCATGGTCGACCGGCGCGCCCGGCCCGAGGAGCTCATCGGCGCGGGCTTCGACCCGAAGCTCGTCATGCGCATCCGCGAGATGGTCCGGAAGAGCCACTTCAAGCGGGTGATGCCTCTGATCGCGAAGGTCAGCCTCCGCACGATCGGCCACGACTTCCTCTACCCGCGCGACTGGGAGGCCGACTAAACCCGCGGTCGGGTACGCTGGACGGCGGAACGTACATGACCGGACGCCGCGCGCCGGATCTCTTGACAGATGTCAGACAACTTGCCAGATTGAGCGGACCGCGCGCTCCCGCGCGCCGGTGGGTAAGACGGCACGGGAGGGGCCGAGCAGAGATGACGAACGAGCGCTCCGCCGGAGCCCGACGATGAGCACGACGCTCACCCGCGGCTCGGTGTTCCCGCTCGACCCGGCGCGCGCCTATCCCGTGCTCGTGCGTGGCGAGGGGTGCTGGGTGTGGGACGCGGAGGGGAAGCGCTACCTCGACGCCGTCGCCGGGATCGCGGTCGTGAACGTCGGGCACGGCCGCGCGCGCGTCGCCGACGCCGTGCGCCGCCAGGCCGCGACGCTCTCGTACTGCATCTCCAACATCTTCGCCAACGAGCCCGCCGCGGCGCTGGCCGAGAAGCTCGCCGCGCTCACGCCCGGCGACCTCGACCACTTCCAGTTCACCTCCGGCGGCTCCGAGGCGACCGAGGTCGCCATCAAGCTCGCGCGCCAGTACCACCTCGCGCGGGGGAACGACGCCAAACACCTGGTGATCGGGCGGTGGCAGAGCTACCACGGCGCGACCGTGGCGTCGCTCTCGGTCGGCGGCATGCCGAGCCGGCGCGCGAAGTTCGAGCCGCTGCTGCTCGACGTCCCGCACGCCGCGCCGAACTACTGCTACCGCTGCCCTTTCGGGAAGGAGTATCCGAGCTGCGAGATGGCCTGCGCGCACGACCTCGAGCAGGTGATCCGGCGCGCGGGCCCGGAGCGCGTAATGGCATTCATCGCCGAGCCCGTGGTCGGCTCGGCGGGCGGCGCCATCCCGGCACGGCCGGAGTACTTCGGGGTCGTCCGCGAGATTTGCGACCGCTACGACATCCTCTTCATCGCCGACGAGGTCATCACTGGGCTCGGGCGGACGGGGCGCAACTTCGCCATCGAGCACTGGGGCGTCGCCCCCGACCTCATCACGATGGCCAAGGGCTTGGGTGGCGGGTACGTGCCCGTGGGGGCCGTCGCGATGTCGGGCCGCGTCGCCGACGCGTTCCGCTCGCGGGGCCTCGCCTTCGACCACCTGTTCACGTACGCGGCGAACCCTCTCGCCGCCGCCGCGGCGTGCGAGGTGCTTGACATCCTCGTCGAGGAACGCCTGGTCGAACGCGCCGCGAGCCTCGCCGACGGGTTCTTCGCGCGCGGCCGGCGGCTGCTCGCGCATCCGATCGTGGGCGACGTTCGCGGACTTGGCCTGCTCATGGGAGTGGAGCTCGTGCGCGACAGGGCGACGAAGGAGCCCTTCCCGACGGGAGCGAAGGTCGCCGCGCTCGTGGCCGGCGAGGCGCTGCGCCGCGGGCTCGTGATCTATCCGGGGAGCGGCACGGCCGACGGTGTGTCCGGCGACCACTTTTTGATCTGCCCCCCGCTCACCATCGAGGAGGCCCAGCTCGACCTGCTGTTCGACCTCCTCGACGAGTCGCTCTTGGCAGCCGAGGGGCGTCTCGAAGGATCAGTTGCGCCGGCCTCGGAGCACGCGACCCGGTAGCGCGCCGGTGGGCCCCCCCGTCGTGACGACGGCGCTCCCGTTGACGAAGACGTAGCGCACGCCCGCTGGCGAGCGCTGCGGTCGGTCGAATGTCGCGCGGTCCTCGATGGTGGCGGGGTCGAAGACGACGAGGTCCGCCGCCATGCCCTCGGCGATGCGGCCGCGGTCCCGCAGACCGACCTTGTCTGCCGGCAGCGACGTCATCCGGCGCACCGCGTCCTCGAGGGTCAGCACGGCCTCCTCGCGGACGAAACGCTGGAGCAGCCGGGCGGCCCAGCCGTAGTCGGAGATGCTGAAGGTGAAGTCGGCCGTCGGGCCGTGCGGGCTGAGCACGATCCCGTCGCTCTCGGCCATGCAGATGGGCTCGCGAAAGAGGCGCCGCAGCTCCTCGGCGTGAGCGAAGTGGCTGCGGCCGATGACGTTGTAGAGGTCCTCGCCCTCGGCCGCGATGACGTCGAGGATCGCGTCGTAGGCGTCGCGGCCCAGCAACGCGCTGATCTCGGGGTACGTCTTGCCGACGAGCTCGGGACGCGCGCGCGAGTACACGAGCACGTTCTCTCCGAGAAGGCCGAGCTTCGCGGCCAGCGCGAAGCGCGTGCCGGCGCCGTCGCGCATGTGCGCGCGCTGCTCGCCGTCGCGCAGGCGCGCCAGGACGTCGCTGGCCGTGCCCTCGAGGGCCCAGCTCGGGAGCATCGCCGCGACCGGGCCGGGACCCCACTCGTAGGGGAAGGTGTCCACGTGCACCTCGACGCCGCGCGCGCGCGCCAGGTGGATGTGATCCATCGCGCGGTCCCACTCACCCGGAGGCGTGTACGAGCGCGGGGCGAAGTGCGAGATCTGCACGGGCAGGCCCGCCGCCTCCGCGATGGCGATGGCCTCGTCCGTGGCGGCGACCAGACCGTGCCCGCGGTTGCGGATGTGGCTCGCGTAGATGCCGCCGCGCGCGGCCACGACACGGCAGAGGTCGATGAGCTCGTCGGCGTCCGCGTGCCGTCCTGGGGCGTACTCGAGGCCGCTGGAGAGCCCGACGGTGCCCTCGTCCATCGCGTTCGCCACCAGGTCGAGCATGCGGGCCTTCTCGGCCGCGCTCGGGGAGCGCGCCGCGAAGCCCATCGCGGCCACGCGGATCGCGCCATGGCCGGCGAGCGGGGCGACGTTGACCGCCACGCCCGGCGTGCGCAACCGCTCGAGGTACTCGCCGAACGTCCGCCAATCGATGGGGACGTCCCACTCGGACCGCCGACCGATCACGTTGAGGGCGTCCGCGCGGCCATCCGCGACCGGGGCGCAGGCGTGCCCGCAGTTCCCGGTGACGACGGTGGTGACGCCCTGGCATACCGCGCTTTCCGCGGTCCGGCACGCGAGCAGGCTGAAGTCGCCGTGCTGATGGATGTCGATGAAGCCGGGGCTCACGGCGAGGCCGGACGCGTCGATGCGCTCGGCCGCCACCGCCTCGGCCAGATCGCCGACGGCCTCGATGCGACCCACCTTCACGCCGACGTCGGTAGCGAAGGCTGCCGCCCCCGTCCCGTCGACGACGCGGCCGCCATGGATGACCAGGTCGAGCATGCCGTCCCTACCCGAGGATCTCGCGCAGCCGGTAAAGGAAGATCGCCGCCCCGCGCTCGTAGAGCTCCATGCCCGCGACCGTGGCGTACTCGTCGGCGCTGTGCGCCCGCGCCCCGTGCCCGAGGCCGCCGGTGACGAAGGGCATGCCGAGCTCGTCCGTGAGCAGGTAGAAGGGCGCCGAGCTCGCCTGGAGAGGCCAGATCTCCGGTTCGAAGCCGAGCTCGCGGCACGTCTCGACCATCGCGCGCACCGGCGCCTCGGTGACGCTCACCTTCGACCACGGGAAGGCGTGATCGACGCGGAGCTCGATATCACCGAGTCCGTGGCGGTCGAGGTGATCGCGCAGGCGCCGCACGACCCTATCGGCGCGCATGCGCGGCACGAAGCGCACGTCCATCTTTGCCCTCGCCTCGTGCGGCAGGATCGTCTTGGTGCCCTCCCCGGGATGGCCGGACACGATACCGTCCACGTTGAGGCTCGGCTCGTAGACGTACTTGCGCAGGAGGTCCACGCCCCACAGGTCGTGCGTGAAGCGCCGCACCTCATCGGTCTCGAGCTGAGTTCGCGGGTCGAAGCGCCCGGCCAGGGCTGCGAGCAACCCCTCGTCCTCGGCACCGGGCGGCTCGGCCCCGTCGCGGAAGCCCTCCACGGTGACGGTCCGCTGGTCGAGCGAGAACATCGAGGCGATCGCCTGCGCCAGCCGGACGGGAGGGCTCGCGTACCAGACCGCGGTGGACCCGTGCACCGCGCGGCGGGTCGGTCCGCCCCACGCGCCGCCGCGGCACACGAGCTCGAAGAACAGCTCGCCCTTGCAGCCGAGGCGCAGCACCGCGTTCCCCGTCGCGTCCTGCTCGAATCCCGGGAAGTAGCCAGCGTCGGCCGCGAGGCTCGCGCGACGCGCGGTCACGAAGGCGGGGAGGCTCGGGCTCCCCAACTCCTCCTCGCCCTCGATCATGAAGCGGACGTTCAGCGGCAGGCGCCCCTCGACCTCCCGGATGCTCTCGAGGACGTTGAGGAAGCACGCCAGTGGGCCCTTGGAGTTGTAGACCCCGCGGGCGACGATGCTCGGCCCCTGCGGGTGGCCCTCGACGAGCTCCGCGCCGAACGGGTCGGAGACGCTCCAGCGCTCGCCGACGACCGGCTGCACGTCGTACATGCCGTAGAGCAGGAGCGTGCGCGGCGCGCCGGCGTCGATCTCGCCGTAGACCACCGGATGACGCGCCGTCGCGATGACCTCGGCGCGCGCACCGATCTCGCGCAGCCGGGCGGCCACGAGGTCGGCCATCTCGCCGATCCCGCGGTCCTCGCCGCTGATCGAGACCTGACGGACGAAGCGGCGGACCTGACCCAGGTGCCGGTCGAACGTGCGCGAGATGTGCTCCTGCACGCGGGCGGCCGGCGCCGCCGGTGCGGGCGCGGAGCTCATGCCCTCCCTAGCGCGCGGCGGCGGGCGCCCGCGCGCTCCGCTCGGCTCCGGCGGAGCGCCCTTGCGCCTCGGCCCTCGCCACGGCGCGCTCGACTATCCGGTCGACGGCATCGAGGTGCTCCATCATCACGCGCCGAGCCTGCTCCGGATCCTTGCTGCGCAGCGCCTCGACGAGGGCGCGATGGCCGCGAAGCTCCTCGGCGGCCGAGACGTACGGTTGATAGAGCGTGATCTGCGCCTCGCCGATCATGTTGCGCAGGATCGCGAGGACGCGCGCCATCACGCGGTTGCCACTGAGCTCGGCCAGAGCGTTGTGGAAGGACCAGGTGAGTTGGTAGGTGTCCTTGCGCCGCTCGGCGGCATCGGCGATCTGCTGGAGACGCTCGTCGAGCCGGGCAGTGTCCTCGGCCGTCGCGCGCTCCGCCGCCAGCGCGGCGATCTCGCCCTCCAGGACGCGCCGCGTGTCCTGGATCTCGTGTAGCGCTTCCGACAGCAGGAGGATGGGGACCAGCTCGCGGCGGATGACGACGTCGCTCCGAAGCTGCTTCACGAAGGTCCCCTGTCCGTGACGGGGCTCGACGAGGTCGAGCGCGGCGAGAGCGCGGAGCCCTTCTCGGACGGAGGGCCGGCTGATCTTGAGCCGGCGGACGAGCTCGTTCTCGGGCGGCAGGCGGTCGCCGGGGGCGAGCTTGCCGCTCTGGACGAGCTCGACCACGCGGCGCACGACGCGGTCGCTCGCTGCCCGCTTCTTCGGGACGGTCCCCTTCTCGCTCACGGCCGCCATCATCTGCCTCGGAGGTCTGACGTGTCCACTCACAAGCGGAGGACGACGCGCCGTCCGTCGGACAGCGATCGGGCAACGGCGGCCATGAGGTGCATCGTCCCCGCCACGTCCTTGAGGGCCGAGTCGGATGTCGCGCCGGTGCGCACGCACCGCAGGAAGGCAGCGAGCTCGGCGGTGTAGCCGCGCAGGTAGAGGGGATTCAGCAGGCCAATACGGGAGCGAGCTCGGATGCCAGACCCGCCCGGTGGCGGAGGAGAGGTCGTAGCGGCCACCGCCGCGGCCGTAGGTCACGAGGTCCCAGCCATTGCGTGCCGAGAGCCAGGTGCGGCCGCCGGTCACATCCACCGCCTCGAGCGGCGCCGAGGGATTGTCGGTGGGGCAGCTCGTGACCACGGCCGCGTCGCCGCTCCGGAACTCGAGGAGCGCGACCTCGTGACCGGCGAGGCGCGACGCGGTGACCGCGCGCACCTCACCGGCGAGGAAGCGCGCCAGGTCGTAGTAGAACCAGTTCCAGACGAAGTAGCGGATGGCGACCAGGCGCGGCGTCGGATCCCCGCGTCGGCTCGCGGCGATGAGCTCGCGCATCTTGCGGTAGACGGGCATGTAGCGCGTGCAGGCGCCGTACACCAGGACGCGCTCCTTCGCATCCGCCAGCGCGCGCCGCACGGCGTCCGCCTCCCGTGGCGTGCGCACGCCGGGGGCTTCGCAGAAGACGTGCTTGCCGGATCGCAGCGAGGCGACGGTGGCGGCGGCCATCTGCGCCGGTGGGACGGCGATGAGCACGGCGTCGACATCGTCGCGCGTCAGCAGGTCCTCGTAGCCGATGTGCACCGGGACGTGGTGCTCGGCCTCGGCCCTGCGAGCGGACCGGCGGCTCGCCGTGGCGACCCCGGCGAGCTCGCAGGCACCGGTCCGCCCGCCGCGGCCATACACGCGGCCGAACGGGACCGTGAGCAGAGCTGGCAGCAGGACGGATCGCATCTGTGTGCCGTAGCCGATGACCCCTACTCGCGGCCTCGACCGCGGCGTCATCGGACGCGGCGGCTACCGGCGAGGCCGCGCGTGGTGCGCGACGCGGGTTGACTGGGCACTGGCCGCACGCTAGCTTGGGAATGGTTGTCTGACAAGTTGCCGTGCGCTGGCGCGGAGCCGTTTCGGGCGGGAGGTAGATTGCGCAGACCGGCCGGGTGCCCCTAGTGACCCGTTTCCAACGCTTCTTGACAATGCTCGACCTTGCGCAGTATCGAGCGTGTTGATGCGGTCCAGATGAACGGCCGAGGGTGCGTGTTGTTGTCCCGAAGGTACTTGCGGATGGCGCGGACCAGATCGGGGACGCTGCGGAAGGTGCCGCGGCGGATGCGCTCGCGCGTGATCTCGGCGAACCAGCGCTCGACGAGGTTGATCCACGACGACGAGGTCGGCGTGTAGTGCAGGTGGTAGCGCGGGTGGGCCGCGAACCACTCCTGGACCTTGGGGTGGGTGTGGGTGCCGTAGTTGTCGAGGATGAGGTGGATCTCGCGCTGGCGCTTCGGCACGGCGCGCTCGACGCGCTCCATGAAGGCGATGAACTCGCCGTGCCGGTGGCGCTCCTGGCACGCTCCGATGACCGTGCCCTCGAGCACGTTGAGCGCGGCGAAGAGCGTCGTCGTGCCGTGGCGCAGGTAGTCGTGGGTCTGGCGCTCGGGGACGCCTTTGCGCAGCGGCAGGACGGGGCGGGTGCGGTCGAGCGCCTGGATCTGGCTCTTCTCATCGACGCACAGCACGAGGGCCTTGTCGGGGGGCGAGAGGTAGAGGCCGACGATGTCGCGCACCTTGCGGACGAAGTCGGGGTCGCGCGAGAGCTTGAAGCGCTCCACCCGGTGGGGCTGCAGGTGGTGCTCGCGCCAGATGCGGTGCACCGTGGCCGGACTGACGCCCTTGGCCTTGGCCATGGTCCGCACGCTCCAGTGCGTCGCGTCCGGCGGCGTGGTGTGCAGCGTCGCGTCGACGATGGACTCGACCTTGCGCCCGCTGATCTGCGGCTTCCGTCCCGGGCGCGGCGCGTCCTTCAGGATGCCGTCGACCCCGAGCTCCGCGAACCGACCGCGCCAGAGCAGCACGGTCGGCCGGCTCACCCCGAGCTCCTGGGCGAGCGCGTGGTTGGCCCGACCGTCCGCCGCGCCGAGCACGATGCGCGCGCGCAGCGCGATCTTCTGCGGCGTGCTGCCGCCGCGCGCCAACGCGCTCAGCATCTCGCGGTCGCCGGCCCTGACCGAGAGCGCGGCGGCCGCCTCCCAGGGCATGGAGCCACGCTATGGGCTTGATCACTCATTGTCAAGATACTTCTGATACGGAACACTAG
>Ga0233425_10004649_pt1 | contig 22749 bp, 22 predicted proteins | sample Watercolumn_Towu_2_FD_181712 | JGI IMG/M metagenome (GOLD analysis project Ga0233425, IMG submission 181712) | Freshwater microbial communities from Lake Towuti, South Sulawesi, Indonesia - Watercolumn_Towuti2014_140_MG | ecosystem: Environmental > Aquatic > Freshwater > Lake | place... | reverse complement strand
CAGCGCCTTTGCAGGCCAGGTGCTCCGACTACCAGACGGTGGTTATCCACCGCATGGCAGACCAAAATTTTGGTTCTTGATGCCGTTTTTGATCAAATCGCATCTGATTGCACAACCGTTACGCTAGGAGGCGCTATACAATTACAAAGTAATCCAAAGGGTACAAAGGTGACCGTCGAGGTGCCTTATGAGTGACGTGATTAAAGTCTACATTACGGACGATCATCACATTGTCCGTCGCGGTATAAAGCAGCTATTGAGCACCGAACCTGGCATCGAAGTTGTCGGCGAGGGGACCAACGGCCGTGAAGCGGTTGCGGATATGGAAAAACATAAACCGGACATCGTGCTGATGGACCTCGGCATGCCCGTCATGGATGGCATCGAAGCCACTCGTCAGATCAAAGCCGCCCATCCGTCAATACAGATCTTGGTGCTAACCAGCTTTGCCACCGATGACAAAATCTTCCCTGCCATCAAAGCCGGAGCGCTCGGTTATCTGATCAAGGATACCGGTCCGGATGAACTGATACACGCCATTCGACAGGTCCATCACGGCCAACCTACTTTACATCCAAGCATTGCGCAGAAACTGCTCAAGGAACTTTCCCTGACATCCGAGCAGCAGCCGTCGCCCGATCCACTCACCTTCCGCGAAGTGGAAGTATTGAAATTAATCGCACGCGGCTTGAGCAACCAGGAGATTGCAGAAACTCTTGTGGTGAGTGTGGCAACGGTCTATACACATGTTTCCAAGATTCTAGAGAAACTTCATCTCGCCAGCCGGACGCAAGCTGCGCTCTATGCCCTGCGCGAGGGGCTAACTTCTTTGTATGATGGCGGGAAAGGGAGTTAATATTGACCAAAAATACCTTAAAGGCAAACGGAGACAACCTGCCATAGGCAGTCTCCGTTTAGTCTTCGCATAATATTTAACAGATAGGATCCCCCTGCGGACCGGACTTCCTTACCGTATCTTGAACATGGTCATCAGCTTCATGGCCAGGTTCAGGTCGCCGGACAGCTTGATCTTGCCCTGCATGAAGGCCTGCATCCCGTCCAGCTCGCCGGTGAAGATCTTGACGTAATCGGAGGAATCGGCTGAGAGGGTCATCCTCGGGTTGGCAGCCACGCCCTTCGCTACGGCGCACTTGCCATCCTTGATCGTGATGTTCCAATCGCCCGCTTCCGCGCCGCTGAACTTGAACTGCAGCACGGCATCCAGGCCGGGGGCTTTTTCGGGAAGGAAAGCTTCGGGCATCTTGCCCATGAGGGATTCGACAGTTAGAGGCATTTTGGACTCCTTTTCTATTGTAGGTTCTCGAATATGGCTGCTGCGCCCATCCCGCCGCCAATGCACATGGACACCATGCCATACTTCGACTTGCGGCGTCCCATCTCGTAGATGAGCTGCGTGGTCAGCTTGGCGCCGGTACAGCCGAGCGGATGGCCGAGGGCGATCGCGCCGCCATTGACATTGGCTGTGTCGGGATTTAATCCGAGCTCGCGGATGACGGCCAGCGATTGGGCGGCAAAGGCTTCGTTCAGCTCGATTATATCAATATCGCTCAATTTCAGGCCGGCCATTTTGAGCGCCTTGGGGATGGCCACCACCGGGCCGATGCCCATGATCTCCGGCGCGACGCCTCCGACCGCAAAGCAGACGAAGCGCGCCAGCGGCTTGAGCCCAAGCTTCTTGGCCTTCTCTGCCGACATGACGACCACTCCCGCCGCCCCGTCCGACATCTGCGAGGAGTTGCCCGCCGTCACCACGCCGCCGTCCTTGAATGCCGGCTTGAGCTTGGCCAGGGCTTCGAGCGTGGTATCGGCGCGCGGGCCTTCGTCGCGCTTGACGGTCAGTTTCTTCGTCACCGGCTTGCCATCCGCGCCCATCTCTTTGACTTCCACCTCCACCGGCACAAGCTCCGGGTCGAAGCGCCCGGTATTGACAGCATCGGCGGCGCGCTGGTGGCTGACCAACGCAAAGGCGTCCTGGTCGGCGCGGCTGACGTTGTACTTGACCGAGACGTTCTCCGCGGTGAGGCCCATGTTGGTGTAATACTGCGGCAGTTCCATGGAGAAGTAGGTGTTGGGCGAGAATTTATAGCCCATCATCGGCACCATGGACATGGACTCCACGCCGCCGCCGATGCCCACTTCGATCTGACCGGCCATGATGGCGTGGGCTGCGTGGACGATGGCCTGCACGCCCGAAGAGCAATAGCGGTTGATCGACTCGCCAGGCACGCTTTCCGGCAGCCCGGCGCGGATGACGACGGCGCGCGTCATGTTCATGCCCTGCTCCCCCTCCGGGAAAGCGCAGCCCAGGATCACATCGTCAATCTCCTTCGGGTCGAGGGCGGGCGTCCGCTTGAGCAATTCCTGAATGACCAGCGCGGCCAGCTCATCCGGACGGACAGTTGCCAGCCCACCTTTCTTTGCCTTTCCAACAGGTGTTCTGGCGGCTGAGACGATTACGGCTTCTCTTGTCATGTGATTCTCCTTATCTGTGTTACAAGTTACAAGATACAAGTTACATGTTACGGGTTACTTTTTCTTACCAAGGTTTCGTTTATGGGCGTTGAGTGTATTGACGACCAGCGAGCGCAGGTGGTCAATAACTGTGAAGCGGTGTTCAAGCAGATCGGCCGGCAAGGCGCGGCGGCAGCGATAGTACCAGCCTCTCGTCTCGCGGATCTCGCCAAGGCAGATTTTCATGATACGGATGTAATCAGGAGTTCCGGTGCCGCGACCGAATGCTTCTTCCATGTTTGCAGAAATACTACCAGAACTATGGATCAGTTGAGCGATGTTATGCACGGCGCGGAAGTCTCTTCGCAGAATATCGCAATCCTCCCAGACCAGATCATACAGGTAAAGGGCAATGCGATAATACAAAGACTCCCACAACGGATCTTTCTTCACAATGTCGGGAACCGGCCTCTCCCATTCCTCGAACTTCAAGAATTTCTCGCTCGCGTCCATATCTCGTAACCCGTAACTCGTAACCCGTAACTTATAACTAATTCCTCAACGGCTTTCCCGTATTCAGCAGGCTCCACATCCTCTCCTGCGTCTTCTGATTGCCGCATAGCGAAAGGAAGGCCTCGCGCTCCAGGTCGAGGATGTACTGCTCGCTGACCCAGGCGGGGCGGCTCATGTCGCCGCCGGTCATCACGTTGGCAAGTTTCCCGCCAATCACCTGCTCGTACTCGGTGATGTACTTGCCTTCCTTCATCGACCACACGCCGACGCGCAACGCAGCCAACGCATCCCGCCCGGCAGCGTAGATCAACTCCGGCGCGGGTGGCTTGTAGCCCGAAGCGGCCAGGTGCAACACTTCCTTCTTGGCCTCGGTCAGCAGGTAATCGCGGCTCAACACCACGCGGTCCGCCGGCCCAAGGATGGCGAACTGGCGCGCCTCTTCGGCGCTGGTCGCCACTTTGGCCTGCCCGATCTGCTCGAAGACCTTCATCAACCCTGGCAGCGCTTCGGCGCTGGGAACGCGCATCAGCGGGTTGACGATACGGCGCAGGTATTCTTTCGTGCCGCCTCCCGCTGGGATGACTCCCGCGCCCAGCTCCACCAGCCCGATATAGGTCTCGCCCGCCGCGACCACGCGCGAGGCGTGCATGGTGACCTCGCAGCCGCCACCCAGCGTCAATCCGGCCGGAGCAACCACCACCGGCTTGGCCGAATAGCGCATGCGCATGTTCACATCCTGCAAGCCCTTCACGGCCTGTTCCAACGCGTCCCACATACCCCCCTGGGCGCCCATCACCACCATGAACAGGTTGGCGCCGGCGCTAAAGTTCTCGCCCTCGTTGCCCACCACCAGGCCAAGGAAATCATTCTCCACGCGATCGAGCGCCTCGTTGATCATGCCGACGTTATCCGCCTCCAGCACATTCATCTTGGTGTGGAATTCGACTAGCGCCACGCCGTCGCCGATATCGTACATCGTCGCGCCGGCGTTCTCGCTCACGACCGCTTTCTTGCCCAATTCCTTGAGCAGCACCAGCCCGGCGGGGCGTTTGATCGGAACGTATTTCTGCTTTTTAACATCGTAGGCGCTGACCTTCTGCCCGGCCTCGTACTTGTAGAACGTCTCGCAGCCGGACTTGAGCATGTCGGCCACCCATCCGGCCGGGGCGAACCCTGCGGCTGTCATCTTTTCGACCGTGGCTGCCACGCCGACCATATCCCAGATCTCGAATGGGCCAGCCTCGTGCATGAAGCCCCAGCGCACAGCATCGTCAACCGGCTTGGGCGTATCGGCCACTTCGGGGATGATCGAGGCGGCGTATTGGAAGCCCTGGTAGGTCAGCGCCTGGATCAACGTTGCAGCGCGGTCGGATTCGGCCATAAAGACCTTCAAGCGTTCGCCCAACTCGGGCAGATCCTTGGCCTTGCCGACCGAGGCGAAGCGCGGCTTGGTCGCCGGGACATGCTCCATCGTCTGCAGATCGAGCGACCAGAACTCTTTCTTGCCATCCTCGGTGCGGACTTCCTTGTAGAAGCCGACCTTGGTCTTGTTGCCCAACCATTTGCGCTCGACCAGGGTGGCAATGAGTTTGTTCGGCTTCTCGGCTTCGAGGAAAGGCATGGCCAGCTTATCGTGGGGGATGGCTGTCTTCAAGTTCTTACCGACGTGCTGCCAAACATCAATGCCCACCAGGTCGATCAAGCGGAAGGTCGCCGTCTTCGGGTGACCCATCAGCGGGCCGGTGAGCGCGTCCACCTCGTCAACTGTGTAGTTATGTTCGAGGAAATAGTTCATGCCGAACGCGCCTGTGCCGAAAGCGACGCGGTTGCCGATGAAGTTGGGCGTGTCCTTGCACATCACGATGCCCTTGCCCAGCCGGTACTCGCCGAACCATGAGATGAACTCGGTCACTTCCTTCTTCGTGTCCGCGGTGGGGATGATCTCCAGCAGTTTCAAGTAGCGCGGCGGGTTGAAGAAGTGCGTGCCGAGGAAGTGCTGCTTGAAGCCTTCCGAGCAGCCTGCGGCAATATCCCTGACCGGAATGCCCGACGTGTTGGTGCTGACAATCGCCTCCGGCTTGCGGATCGCGTCGATGCGCGCCATCAAGCGTTGCTTGATATCGATCTGCTCGACGATCGCCTCGATGATCCAATCGGCCTTGCTGACCACATCGAAATCGTCCTCCAGGTTGCCCAGCTTGACGAAGGTTGCCAGGTCAGAGGACATCAAGTTGGCCGGGCGGGCTTTGATGCAGCGCTCCCAGCCTTCGGCAACGATCTTGTTGCGGGCAGCCTTGTCGCCCGCCGGTGCGTCGCTGGGGACGATATCCAGCAGCACGGTTGGGACACCTGCATTCGCCAAGTGTGCCGCGACCGCTGCCCCCATCGTCCCCGCGCCGATGACAACGGCGTTGTGAATCTTGTAAGTCATAGTCATCCTCCATAGCGTTCCAAGTTTCAAGTTCCATGTTCCACGTTTATCGGCGCATGGAACTTGACACGTGGAACTTGGAACTTATCTTAACTCCGCCCCGCTGTAGCCCAAAATCTGGCGGGCGACAACGAGCCGGTTGATCTGGCCGGTTCCTTCGTAGATATCGGTGATCTTGGCATCCCGGAACCATTTTTCGAGCAGGAACTCGCGGCTGTAACCCAGCGGCCCCATGATCTCGACCGCCTTCTGCGTGATCTTGGTCACCACGTCGCCGCCTTTGACCTTGCTCATCGAGGATTCCAGCGCGTTGGGCTTACCATTGTCGGCCATCCAAACCGCCTTGATCGTCATCAGCCAGGCCGAGCGCAGCATGATCTCCATGTCGATCACCTCACGCTCGATGTTGGTCAGCTTCTGGCGCGGCAGGCCATAGCGAATGGTGACGCCATTCTCGGCTAACTTTTCCTTGACGAATTCCAGGGCGGCGCGCGCCACGCCGATGCCGGTGGCGGCGATCAACGGGCGGGTGGCGTCGAAGGTGGCCATGGCGCCCTTGAAGCCTTTGGTGGAAACCTCCACGGTGGGGCTGCCCAGGATGTTCTCGAATGGCACACGCGCATCCGTCAGGGTGATCGTGGCCGTGTCGGAGCAGCGGATGCCCAGCTTATGCTCCAGTTTCTCGACGCGCACACCCGGCGTCCCGGACTCGACGACGAACGAGCGCATCCCGGCGCGACCAGCCTTGGGGTCGATCGTCGCCCAGACGACGATGAAGCCCTTGCCGAACTTCGCGTCGGGGACGATGGACTTATGCCCGGAGGTGACGAAGATCTTCTCGCCGTTCAACACCCATTCGTTCTTCTCCTTATCCAGCACTGCGGTGGAGCGAATGGAAGCGGTATCCGAGCCGGCCCCCGCCTCGGTCATGCACATGGCCGCAAAGGTGGGCTTTTCCTCGCCAAAGCGCGCCAGGAACTTGGCCTTCTGCTCATCATTGGCCGCGGATTGCACCGCTGCCGCGCCCAGTCCACCACCCGGCGTCACCAAATACATGCCCACATCGCCCCAGCAGAGCATTTCGAGCATGTGCGCCAGCATCTGGTAACCGATGGGCGGGCGCTTGGGCTTGTTGGGATCCGGCGCTTCTTCTTTTTTCTCTTTTGGCGCCAGCGAACCGGCGCCTGTGGCGCGCATCGCTATGTGCATGAACTCGATGTAATCGTAGGGGATTTCGTGTTCATGTTCGTCGAAGTAGCGCGATTTGGAGCGCATCATCTCTTCGGCGACGGTCTTCAGCATTGACTGCTGATTTGCAATCGGTTTGGGAGCTTCGAATTCTATGGTCATATCTTCCTCCTTACACAATCGCCAACCCGGTAAACATAGCCACGCCGCGCCCCTCGCGCGTCCACATCTCGACCGGATGCTCGCGGATATAGCCATGTCCGCCCAGCACCTGCACGGCGCGGTCGGTGACCATCATCGCCATATCCACTGCGCCGGTGTAGGCCAGGTAAGCCTCCTTGAAGGCCTCCTCTTTGCCGGTATCCAGCATCCAGGCCGCCTCCCAGGTCAGCACGCGGATGGCGTCGATCTCGGTGGCCATCTCGGCCAGCATGAATGCAATCGCCTGTTTCTGGGCAACCTTGACGCCAAATGCCTCGCGCTCTTTGGCATAATCGCGGGCGTACTCAAAGGCAGCTCTCGCCAGACCGACGGCCATCGCTGCCATCGCCACGCGCTGCGCGGCCAGCAGGGGCGCAAAATCACCGGGCAGCAGGTTGGCTGCCGGGACTTTGACCGCCTGCAGCTTGACGCGCTGGAACGGGATCGCATTCAGTCCCATGAACTTCTCGCGCTCGGCGCCAAACGAGAGGCCAGCTGCGCCTTTTGGGACGATGAACCCTTTCGTAACGCCATCCAACTTGGCATAGACGATCATCGCTTCGGCCTTCTCGGCATAAGGGACGAGCGTCTTCTCGCCGGTCAGGAGGTAATCTCCGCCTTTGGCCTCTGCTGTGGTGCGCAGGTCGTTGGGGTCGAAGTCAAAGGCCGGCTCGATCAACGCAGCGGTGTAGGGCTTCCATTCGGCCTCGATGACCGGCATGAGGTATTGCTGTTTCTGCTCCTCAGAGCCAGCCAGGAGTATCGGCAATGCAAACAAGCCCGGGGTACCGACCGCCAGCGCCCCGGCCAGGTCGCCAAAGGCCAACGCCTCGGCTGCCAGGACGCCGGTCACCGCAGAGCGATCGCCGAACCCGCCATAGGCCTCAGGGATGGAGGCCTGCAGGAGTCCCAGCTCCCAGCCCTTATTGACCAGCTTGAGCGGAAGTTCCTTGCCCTCCTCCGCCTCGCGCCCTGCCGGACGCAGGTCGTTGGCCGCGTAACGGCTGGCGGCATCCATCAACATCTTCTGTTCGTCAGACGGTTCAAATGAATACATAGGCTCTCTCCTTTGAGAATAGTTCTGAATTCATGTAGGACAAGTCTATATACTTGTCCTACATGAAAAAAGTACCGAATTGGCATTGTGTTTCATTTGGCAGTAGCGGATCGCAGGGGTCTCCTCCTTTTCCAATTCATCCAGGTTGGTGATCTCCAGCAAACCACGCTGGTAGAGATACTCGACGAACGCGCCGGTCTTTTCTAATACCAGCAAGCCATTGTAGCCGTTGATATCTGGATACTGATGGGCCGTGATCTCGGCAATGGTATGCGGCTCGCTGAGGTATTTCATCGTCTGGCGCAGGCGGGAATCCAGCGAGAGGCGGATAAAGCCAATGCGGGTGGACAGTCGTTTGATCGGGGCGTCGTGCCCGTTCAGCACGAGCCTGGCATCCGCGGCCCAGCGTTCCAGCTTGGTCAGCGACTCGAGGTAATGCCCCAACCCCATATACTGGATGATGCGCTCCGGCGCCTGGTGCGGGATGATGTTCTCTAGCACGTGGTCGCCGCTAAAGACGATGTCGTGCAAGCGGATGGCGACGTGACCGGGGCAGTGGCCGGGGATATGAATCATCTCGAACGGATCGAGCCTCATGCCGGCGGTTTCGTAGGTGAAATCCACCGGCATGGAGTGATATACGACCTTGGTGAATTTGTACATCTCCAGCAAGCGAGCGCGTTCCCCGTCAGGGATGCCGGCCTCGGCCAGGTAGTCCTCCAGCCAGCGGCTCATCAGCGCCAGGCGCTCCTCGTGATGTGTCAGTGTGTGCTGGTCCAACTCGTGGACTCCGATCATCGCGCCGGTTCTCTCGCGCAAGCGAACCAATCCTCCGAAATGGTCAATGTGGCCGTGGGTGATGAGAATGTGGGTCAGGTCTTCGAGCTTGACAGCAACACCGAACTCCTGGCCCACTCCTTCCAGCGCGGCTTCCAGACTTTTATATGAGGCCTCGCTGCCGGAGCCGGTATCGATCAGCACGCGCATATCATTCACAAACACCAGGTAGGAATAAGCCCAAAAGCGGGGGAACGCCTCCAACGGCAGGCTAAAAATCTGTGCGCCGCCGGAAGTAATAAATCTCTCCACAAAATGATTAGAAGCCATCAGCCATCTGCCATCAGCCATCCGTTAACCGCGACATAACAATCCATTCAAGAAAAGGTTCGCAATGTGATCGGCAATTTGCTCTATCTTCAACCGGCCGGTAGGCTTGAACCACATGATCGTCCAGTTGAGCACACCGAGCAGGGCGCGGGCGGTCAGTGTGGCATCGGTAGCACAGAAGTTGCCGGCGTCTATTCCTTCCTGAATCAAATCCCGCCACAACCTTTCAAAGCGGTCGCGGCGGGGAATGTGACGGGAGTGGTACTTTGGTTCGAGTGAACGGTGCTCGATTAGCAAAACAGAAGCCAGGTCCACTTTCTCGGTCAGGATGCCGAGATAACAAGCAATTGCCTGGCGCAGCCGCTCATTGGCGGGTAGATCTTGCTCCATTACTGCCGAGAGGCGTTCGATCAGCAGATCGAGAGCCTGGTCAAGCAAATCTAGCAGGATTTCCTGCTTGTTCTTCACATGATGATAGAGACTGGCTTTTTGGAGATTCACCGCCTCGGCAATATCCTGCATGGAGGCAGCATGATAACCCTTCTGGCGGAAAATTTGCGCGGCAGCTTCGAGAATCTGATCTTTAGTCATTTTTCCCTACCGACCGGTCGGTAGATAAAGGATAGCAAATTTACCCACAAAAGTCAAGAGGTGGAAGAAAATTTAATGTGCTATAATGACTCCATGGCCGAATACGAACCGGAAGGGCTCAGCCCCGAAAAAGCCGCAGTCTCCGCAGCAGACTTGCGCCGCCGGCGCTGGACAATAGTTGGGATCGTTATCATCGCCATTCTGCTCCTGACCGGGATCGGGTTTGCGATCTTCGCCCTGTTGCAGAACAGCGAAACGACCGCCAATATCCGCGATATCTTCATCATCTTCATGGCCTTCGAGTCGCTGGTCATCGGCGCGGCGCTGGTGGTGTTGATCATCCAGCTCGCCAGCTTGATCAACTTGCTGCAGAACGAGGTCAAGCCAATCCTGAAGGCCACGGACGAGACCGTGCGTACGTTGCGCGGCACAACGGCCTTCCTGAGCGAGAACCTGGTGGAACCGGTCATCAAGCTGAACAGTTATTTGGCCGGGATGCGGCGGCTCTTTCAACTATTCGGCATCAAGGAATAATAGTTACTGCCCAGGTCGTCATGCTGAGGAGCGTTCTATGCGACGAAGCATCCCCTCCCACGTTGGAGGAGACCCTTCGCCAAAAAGCGGCTCAGGGTGACATGCCTGAACAGTAACGAATAATAATTCAACCTGTGAAAACTCGCGAAAGGAGAACAATATGTCTGACCATGATGATTTTGGAGCGTTCCTGATTGGGTTCGTCGTCGGCGGCGTGGTCGGCGCGGCAACCGCCCTGCTGCTGGCCCCGCAATCCGGCGAAGAGACACGCACGCTGCTCAAAGAGAAGAGCATCGAGTTGCGCGACAAAGCCTCGCAGACAGCCGAAGAGACGCTGGCGCGCGCCGAAGCAGCGGCCAACGAAGCACGGGCAAGATACGAGAAGTTGACCAAGGAGGTCAAAGCTCGCGGTGGTGAGGTAATCGAGAAGACCAGGAAAGCCGTCACCCCGCGCAAGAAGGTCGCAGTCCCAACCGAGACCGCTCCTTCTGCGTAGAACTCAACGACGCGCACGCTTATCTTACTCAAATCCAGACAGGGGTTTGGCCATCCTGACCACGAGGCTGGCTAGACCCTTGTTTTGTTTCAATGCGCCTCTTGCAGTTCCTCCTCCGCCCCATCTACTACCTGCTCTACCACCAGCTTGCCTGGACTTACGATTTCGTCGCTGCCCTGGTCTCGCTCGGCCACTGGAATGAGTGGGTGGCTGCCACCCTGCCCTATATCCATGGGGAGCGCGTGCTGGAGATCGGTCACGGCCCGGGACATTTACAGCTTGCCCTGCAAGAACGCGGCTGCCAGACGTTCGGCCTCGACGAGAGCCGCCAGATGAGCCGCCAGGCGAGACGCCACTTGCTCAGGAAAGGGATTATTACCAATTTGACGCGCGGCCTCGCCCAGCGCTTGCCCTATGCCAGCGGAACTTTCCACAGCGTCGCGCTCACCTTCCCGAGCGAGTACATATTTGACCCTAAAACGCTCACGGAAATCCAGAGGGTGCTGAAGCCAGGAGGCGAGCTGGTCATTTTGCCATTCGCCTGGCTGATCGGCCGACGTCCGCTCGAAAAGACGGCAGCCTGGCTGTTGCGTGTCGCGGGCGAGGTGCCTGGTAAGCCGGGAGAACTGGATGCGAGGCTTATAAGCCGGTTCGCCCACGCCGGGCTGGAGGTCCGGCAAGATATCATACAGCAGGGCGTCAGCCTGCTGTTGTTCATCATTGCCGAGAAGAAGTAGGGCGGGTTTCATACCCGCCACCTACACGGCGGGATTGGAATCCCGCCCTACATCTGTCGCACTTACAACGCGAATTGCGCGAATGATTTTTAAGAACATTCGCGTTATTCGCCCTTTCGCGCTATTCGCGTTCGCTCCCGATTTGGTGTAAAATCAAGGCATGGAAGTCCAGATCGCGGTTGCCAAGATTAACAAGTGGGCCGTCTCCGAAAGCGGTGACACGCTCGAAGTTGTCGAGCGGCCCAACGGTGGACTCTCGGTGGTGCTCGCCGATGGGCAGACCTCCGGCCAGGGCGCCAAAGCCGTCTCGATGCTGGTGGTGCGCAAGGTCATCGCGCTGCTGGCCGAGGGCGTGCGCGATGGCGCCGCGGCGCGTGCCGCCTCCGATTCGCTCTACACCGAAAAGAAGGGCAAGGTCATCTCCACGCTCAACATCGTCTCGGTGGACCTGCAGACCCGCACCGTCGTCATTGCCCGCAACAACCCCGCGCCGATCTTCATCGCGCGCAATGAGCAGGTTGATTGTCTCAGCTCGGAGTCGGAGCCGATCGGCGTCTCGCGCAGCGTGCGGCCGGTGATCAGCGAGATCCCCATCGAGAGGGGGCTAACCATCGTCGTTTTCACCGACGGGCTGCAAAACGCCGGGGAACGGAGCGGCCAGCCGATGGATGTTTGCACCGCACTGCAAGCCATGCTCGAAGAGCAGGAGCCTTCCCCGCAAGCCATCGCCGACGCGCTGCTCAATGAAGCCATCCACCTGGACGAGGGGCGCCCATGCGACGATATCAGCGTGGTGGTGCTGAAGGTGTTGAAACGACGCGGCGACGCAGTGCGCCGAATGACCGTCCGCCTGCCGATCAACTCGGGGTAAAGGCGATGAACATCCGGTGGCGTCGTTGGCGCGCCAGCCTGCGCGATACGCTGATCCTTTTGGGGGAGTTCCGCGGGCCGCTGCTCGTCTTCATCGCTGCCATCGTCGGCATCGGCATCATCTATTTCTCCGTTGCCCGCCAGGTCGGCGAAGCGCTCCACAGCCTGCCTGAAGCCTTTTACCTGATGCTGACCCTGGCCTTTCTCCAAGCGGGTGGCGACTTTCCTCAGCATCCTTTCTTGCAAATCTGGTACTTCATCCTGCCGGTTGTCGGCGTGGCCACGCTGGCGCATGGGCTGGCCGATTTCGGCATCTTGCTCTTCAACCGCCGGGCGCGGAATAAGGAGTGGGAAATGGCTGTTGCATCCACCTTCAACAACCACTTGATCCTGGTCGGCTTGGGCCACTTGGGCTACCGCGTGGTCAGCCAGTTGCATGAGATGAATGAGGCAGTGGTAGTCATCGAAGAGGACCCGGCTGCCGACCTGTTCGCAGTGGTGCAGAACATGGGCGTGCCGGTCATCGAAGGCGACGCCTCACGGCAGACTGGCTTGGAAGCCGCCGGCGTGAAGAGGGCAAGAACGATCGTCCTGTGTACCCAAAACGACGCGCTCAACCTGCAGATCGCCCTCAAGGCGCGCAGCTTGAATCCAAAGATCAAGGTGGTCGTGCGTATCTTCAACGAAGACTTCGCCAAGTCGCTGCACGACCAATTCGGCTTCACCGCCCTCTCAGCCACCGGCATGGCCGCGCCGGTCTTCGCTGCGGCCGCCGCCGGCGCGGATGTGACCCCGCCGATCACGGTCGAGGGTCAGGCCCTCAGCCTGGCGCGCCTGACCGTCTCGTCTACCTCCGCCCTGGTCCAAAAAACCGTCGGTTACATCGAAGACAACTACAACTTGAGCATCGTGCTGGTGCGCCATGACCATCAATCGGAAATGCATCCCACCGACAGCAAGGAGATCGCAGCCGGCGATGTGGTGGCTGTGCTGGGCGGCCCGCAGGAGTTGTATCGCCTGATGCACGATAATGAAGGATAGCCTCATCGGCATCGTCGGCCCGTGCGGGGCGGGAAAATCCACGCTGGCAGAGGGGCTGAAACGGCTCGGCTACCGCGCCCGCGCCATCGTCCAGGAACACTCGTATGTCCCAGCCATGTGGCAAAAGATCACCAATCCGGATATCCTGATCTTCCTGGACGCCTCTTATCCCGTCACCTGCCAGCGGCGCAAGCTGGATTGGACCGCAGCCGAATTCGCCGAACAGCAACATCGTCTGCGCCACGCCCGCCAGCACGCGGATTACTACCTACTGACCGATGAGTTGAGCATCGCGGAAGTACTGGCGCAAACAGCAAGGTTCGTATCCGATGAATGTTGAAGAATAACAAAATAATCTGACATAATATAGATACCACTAAATACAGGCACAGTCGGCGTTTTAGGAGCTTTCTCTCCACATCTGGCGAAAACCATTGCCGAAATTGCTGGTAGAGAGGTGGCACGGTGCCCTCATATGTCGCATTATTTTGTAAAAATACAAAATTCATCCTCTGCGACGCAAAACGCGCTGAAGCGCGTTGAATTCCCAACCCGATGAATGAATTCATCGTCTGCAAAGCGAAACGCACTAAAGCGCGTTGAATAGCGAAACCTGTTTCCCTGGCCTGTCCGGCCACACCGTCCCGGTGTCCTTCGGGAGGACAGGCAACAGGTTTCGAATCTCAGCCGCCGAATTTCGCGAAGCACCCTTTAGGCAGCCGTCTTCAGACGGCTGCGCAATCTCAGCCGGGGATTTCAACCCCCGGCCCCCGGCGGAGGAGGATGGCTGTGTTATTGCGAGCCCCTGCGCCTTTTGCAGGGGCGAAGCAATCCCCTGGCCTGCGAGGGGACTGCTTCGTCGGGCAAAAAACGCCCTCCTCGCAGTGACAAATTCCTTTCTTGAAAAAGCCATACCAAAGAAAAAAGCACCCCTTTCCAAACCAGAACAATCGTGCTGTCATACCCGTCGTCGCGGCAAGGCGTATAGTTCCCGCGACGTTTTATTTACTCCTCTCCTCAGGCCTCCAGCCAATGCCTCACCCGACCCTCCCACCATTGATCTCCTCCATATCCACCCCAGTTTTGCGCAAGCATCCCCGCCTTGAATATTCCCCAAAGCAGAATATTCGTTCCTCCTTCGATACTGAGGATCGAATACCCAATCCTCTCCTGTATTTTTCTTCATTCATCATTCGTTTTCTTCAGGAGTTACTTAAGGTTTGTGCAAACTCCCTTCCATCTTCTTCCTTCTTCCTTCTTCCTTCTCACCCTTCTCCCTTCTTCCTCCTCCCTCCTCCTCTCTACCCACCTCCCCTCATTGGGAGTATAATCCCCCCAGCCAGCCGAAGGCTGGCATTTTATTGAGCGGAGAAGAGCTTTATGACCCGTCGCCCTTATTTGATGTTGGGCTTGATCCTGTTGTTGACCGCCCTGGCCATTTGGGTGGATTCCAGCCAGCGCATCACCATCATCAACCCTTTCAACCAGAAGACGCTCGTTGACCGCAACGTAGCCACCCGCCTTGGCCTCGACCTGCGCGGCGGCTTGCAGACCCTGCTCGAAGCCGACCTGCCCGCGGATGCTGACATCACCAGCGATGATCTGGGTGTCACGCGGCAGATCCTTGAAAACCGCGCCAATGCCTTGGGCGTGAGCGAGGTAGTCATGCAGGTCGCCCCGCCGCGCCGCATCGTGGCCGAATTCCCCGGCATCAGCAACACGGAGGAAGTGGTCGCCTCGCTGCAGCAGACCGGCTTGCTCGAATTCGTGGATTTTGGCACCTCGCCGCTGGAGCCCGGCACGGTCATCCAAACAGATTATGGGCAATCCCCGGAGGCGTCGGCTACTGCCAAGCCCGAAGCGACCGCGACTGCCCCCGTTGAACCTTCGCCCACCCCGACAGCCATCGCCCCACCCGAAGCGGCCGCCACTCCCGCTGCTGAAACTCCGACCATCTACCACACGGTGATGACCGGTGCAGCGCTCGATACCGTGAACGTGGTACGTGATCCCACCACCGGCTCCTACGAGATTTCCTTCATCCTGAAAACCGATGCTGCGCAGCTCTTCGCCGATTTCACCAAAAACCATATTAAACAATACCTGGCCATCGTGCTGGACAAGAAGGTTATCTCTGCGCCAATCATCGAAAACGAGATCAGCGATGGCCGCGGCGTCATCCGGGGTGGTTTCACCAGCGACAGCGCCAACACGCTGGCCGTCCAATTGCGCTACGGCTCGCTACCCATCCCGGTCAAGATCGTCGAAAGCCGCACCGTCGGCCCAACGCTTGGCGAAGAATCCATCCGCCGCAGCATGGTCGCAGGCGTCATCGGCCTGACCATCGTCATCCTCTTCATGGCGCTCTACTATCGTCTGCCGGGTGTGCTGGCCGACCTGGCCCTCGGTGTCTACGCCGTGACCTCGCTGATGCTCTTCAAGCTCATCCCCGTCGTGCTCACCCTTCCTGGTATCGCCGGTTTCATCTTGAGCATCGGCATGGCCGTGGACGCGAACATTCTCATCTTCGAGCGCTTGAAAGAAGAACTGCGCGCCGGTCGCAACCTGCGCCAGGCGATTGACCTGGGCTGGTCGCGCGCCTGGCTCTCCATTCGCGATGCCAACTTCTCCACATTGATCACCTGCGCCATCCTCTACTGGTTCGGGAATACATTTGGCGCCAGCCTGGTCAAGGGCTTCTCGTTGACCTTGGCGCTGGGCGTCCTCGTCAGCCTGTTCACAGCCATCGTCGTCACCCGCACTTTCTTGCACGTGGTATTGGATAACGTCAAATTTGCCGAACATACCCGCTGGTTCGGAATCCAGGAGAACCCGCGATGAACATCATAAAGAATCGTTACCTGTACTTTGGCATCTCTCTGCTGGTCATCATCCCCGGCCTGCTGGCGCTGATCTTCTGGAAGCTCCCGCTCGGCATTGACTTCACTGGCGGTAGTCTGCTCGAAGTCCAATTCGCGTCCGGCAGACCACCAACCGTCGCCGAGGTAGCCGTTGTGTACGAAGAGTTCTCCACCTCGACCCGTGACCTGTCCAATCCACTCGTCCAGCCGCTCGGCGCCGACTCCATATCCGTCCGCTCGAAAGAAATGGATGACGCCACCAAGGGACAGGTTGTCGCCGCGCTGAAAGAACGCTACGGCGGTGGCCAGGACGTGACCGTGCTGCACTTCACCCACGTCAGCGCAGCAGTCGGCCAGGAAGTGGCCGTGCGCGCCGCCGGCGCGGTCGGGTTGGCCGCGCTCGCCATTCTGCTCTACATCACCTTCGCCTTCCGCGGCGTCCAGCACGCGTTCCGTTACGGCGTATCGGCCGTCATCGCCATGTTCCATGATGTGCTCGTGACAGTCGGCGCGGAAGCCCTGCTCGGCCACTTCCTGGGCTGGCAGGCCGATTCGCTCTTCCTGACCGCGCTGCTGACGGTCATCGGCTTCTCGGTGCATGACACCATCGTCGTCTTCGACCGCATCCGCGAAAACACGAACAAATATCGTCGCGTGGATTACGAGACGGTCGTCAACCACTCCATCGTCCAGACCCTCGACCGTTCGATCAACACCCAACTGACCGTCATGCTCACTCTGCTGGCGCTGGCGCTCTTCGGCGGCGAAAGTACGCGGCACTTCGTGGTCATCCTGTTGATCGGCATCTTCAGCGGCACCTACTCATCCATCTTCAACGCCCCGCCCCTCCTGGTCGTTTGGGAAAACAAGGAGTGGAAAACCTGGTTTAGGAAAAAAGAACAACCGGCTTCACTTTAGCCAACACAAGGGCTTCCGAGGCTTGCACTTCGGAAGCCCTTATTGTTCATCCATTGATTTGTGTGCGCTCTCTAGCGCACCGTGGAGGCTAGATGCAACCAGCGACCATGAGCGTCTCGCCCGAATCTGGTTTTCATATTAGAATAGCTCGTAGCGTTGCCGAAATCGGTCAGCCCGGATGGGATGCCTTGAGCAAGATCCAGCCCTTCCAAAGTTACCGCTGGTACGCTTACGGCGAACGCTGCATGGCAGACTGCCCGCCCTTTTACATCATTCTCTCGCTGGACGAAAAACCGGTGGCGCGCGCCAGCTTTTACCTGGTTCGCCAGGAACCCCTGCCGCTTCCCCCGCTGTTGCGGACTCCCGCGCAGGCAGTCTTGACCCGCTGGCCGCTTCTCATCTGCCGTTCCCCGTTGGCGGGGATTTCGGGTCTGATATTGCCCGATCCACCGTTGCGCGAGCAGGCACTTGGAACCATCGCCCAGGCAGCGTCCGCGGAACTTCGCCGGACAGGCGGCTCGTTCCTTATTTTCGACTACCTGACACTCGACCAGACCGCCTGGTCTGGTTGGCCCAGTGGTTCCCGCTCCATGGCCGTCTTGGACCCCAACACCCAGATGGAAATAAAATGGGAACACTTCGACGCCTATCTGGCGGCTGGGAACAAGAAAGACCGCCAGCATTACAAACGCAGTTTGCGCCAGGCCGAGCTACTTGATATAAAAGTGACGAAACACGCGACCGTTCCCGATATGAGCACTGCGCTGATCCTCATCCACAACGTCGAGAAGAAGCATGGCAGCGCGCCAAATCCGTGGACAGGCGCGATGCTGGAAAACCTCGCCATGACAGACGGCGCCTTTCTCGCTGCGCACATTGGCGAACGGCTGGTCGGCTGCGGAATAGTCGTCTACGATCAGGGCATACAGCTTGCCGCAGCGCTCGGTCTGGCAGAAGATGTACCGAATGTCTACTTTCAACTGGTTTACGCCAGCCTGCAGGATGCCTTCGAGAAGAAGGCGCGCCTTTTGCGTTGGGGCAGTGGCGCGTATGATGTGAAGAGGAGGCTGGGGTTCGAGAAAGAAGAGAATAATCACGCGGTTTTCGTGGGACAAGGTTTCGCCGCCCGATTGGCAACAAAATTGGCAGGATGAAATTAGCTATGTTCCTTGGCATTACGCAATCCCTGGTGATCTTGAGCTTTTTCATCCTCTTCTACGCGATAGATTTTATTATGATCCATCGCTACGACAAACTGCGCCAGGGGCAAAAGTCAGGCCGTTCCTGGGATTACACCCTGCTCATGTTTGTTGCGGCGAGCGCGATCATCCTTCAACCGATCTTTGTACCCAAACTTGGTCTCCGCCTCGAACAAGGTTGGGCAATCATCATACAAGTAGCAGGTATAATTATCGTAGCCGGGGCACTGGGGTTGCATGTTTGGGCTCGGTTGCATTTACAACACTTTTATGCAGAAAGGGTAGAGGTTTTACTTGAACATCGAGTAATTGATACCGGTCCATATCAGTTGATAAGACACCCAATCATTACATCATTCTTTGGTTTAGTCATTGGCTTTTTCCTGATCAATCCTGCCCTGACAACTCTCGCGCTGTTGCTATACACTTATTGGGACTTCGGGCATGCTGCCCGACAGGAAGAAGAATTACTTTCCCAAAACTTGCCTGAATATAAAGAGTATATGCAACGGACGCCGCGTTTCCTGCCTCGCTTGCGGAGACAACGATGATTCTACGTAGAGCCTGGTCCGAATCCAAAGCATTCCGCGTATTCCTGATCCTGTCAATCGTCTGGTTCGTGCTGCGCTTTACATTCCAACTCGTCTACGCATCCGGCTTCTTCCCGGAGTTGGCGAGTGAGGGGGGGCTACCAATCGACCTTCCCGTGTACCTGGGAGCTGCGGAAAAATTCCTGGCGGGGCAAAGCCTGTATCCCCAAGACCTGAGCGACTCAACCTATCACTACCCCTATTCCCCTCCCTTTGCCATGCTTTCAATCGTCCTCCTTTGGCTGCCTGCACAATGGGTCGCCATTCTGGGTACCTTGGTCAGTGTGATCGCGGGGTTTCTGATCTATATCCAATGGCTCAAGATTTTTCGTAAATTCGAGCCACCCAACCTCGAAAGACAAATGACCTGGATGATCCCCGTCTGGCTGGTTTATTCAGCGTTTTGGGGAGAAATCACATATTTGAATATCGGCGTATTGGTTGCCCTGATCGCTACTCTTCTCGTTCGCTGTGTGTTGGAAGAACGTCTGGGATGGGCGGTTCTTTTGCTCACCTTCCTTTGTATCTCGAAAATCATGTGGGCTTTCCCTGTTGCGCTACCTTTCCTCTTTGGACGACGGCGCTTCTTTTTCAGATTGATAGGCCTGACCGGTGCAGCCTATCTGGTATTGGTTGGATTAACCATGCTTGCCTCCAGTCCCGCCTATGTCACCCAACAATATGGAGAATACTTCAATCATCTCCGCCGCCTGGGAACGGAATTTCCCTGGCATTTATGGAGTAATACCCACATTCTGGGATACAACCATTCCATCAAACAGCTAGTTATTTTCCTGCTGGGCGTCAAGCCGTGGGTCTTTACACTTGCCACTGGTATTAAATTGATCTTCCTCGCCCCTCTGGCGATAATAGGTTGGCGGCTTTTCCGTCATCCCACAGGAGATACAAAACCAGCTTCCCACCCAACGCTATCTCTCGATCTGGTCTTTGCCCTTTACCTGGGCGCTTTTATCTGGCTGGATATCGTTTGGGAGGCCTTGTTGGGGATTGCGATCTTCGCTTATCTGCTGGCTACCCTGGAACATAAATGGAAAAAAGGATTTATTTTTGGTGTATTCCTTCTGTATGCCCTGGTCGACGTAATCCAATTGGTAAGCTATGGAATTGGCGGCGATGCGGTTCTGGAATTGCACGGTCAGTATGTTCTAACTGACCCTAGCATTTATTTTCCATTGACAATGGTGGTTATTCTGCTGTTCTACACACCGTTGATGGTTCGTCTTTGGAAAACAACCGGGAAACTCATCCCGGGAAACGCAGCAGCGTATGAACAATAGCATCCCTTTTGATCTTGAAACCTTCCAGGAGTTACCCACCGAGGAAGTTGCCCGCCTGGTGCGCGCCGCAGGCCCTCAGGTCTGCGTATTTCCCATCAATGGGACACGCCGTTGGTTCCTGCTCGAATACGGCGATCAAGAATGGGATGATCCGATTCAGGCTTTCATGGATATCGCGGCCGAAAACCATATATCGCTCTGCAAGCTCATCTTCGACCATGGCGTGGACACCCTGATCACCCCGACCATCGGATTGGACATCCTCCTAAGAGGCGAGAAATATATGGGGCGTATCGGCAACGAAGGCTTGGCACGCTTGGCGCAAGGCTTGGATTTTCTTAAATTCTACGATGAATATGATGTGCGTGTACATTTTTATGGGAACTACCGCAAGGCGCTAGCCCCCACGCCTTACACTCACTTATCCGACGTATTCGACGCCGCCGCTGACCGGACAAAGAACCACAAACAATTCCGCCTGTTCTTCGGCATATTCGGTAACGACGCGACCGAGACGGTCGCTGAGTTTGCTGTGAACTATTTCCGAGAGCAAGGAAAGGCTCCCGACCGTAACGCCATCGTCGCCAGGTACTATGGGGAATACGTGGAACCAGCTACAATCTTCATTGGTTTCGACAAATTCTCTGCCTTCGATTATCCCTTACTGAATTCAGGCGAAGAGGACTTATATTTTACGGTCAGCCCCTCTCCCTATTTATCCTCGAGACAATTACGCGCTATTCTCTACGACCATCTATACACACGTGAGGCAGCAAAGGCCGATTATAGTTCCTTATCGCTGCAAGCCAAAAACAGAATGCGGAATTTCTACCATGCCAAGGCGAACCAAGTATTTGGGTTGGGTATTTTGCAGGATGGTATTTGGTATCCTTGTCTGGCAGGTGAGGAATTGGAACATGCTTGAAAAACAATCATCCAGATGGACATTCGATACTTGGCAATTCCATACCCGTCAATTGCTAAATGAAATGGGAACAGGGTTGATCACACCTTCCGCGTATGACACTGCCTGGGTGGCCCGCCTCATCGAACAAGACCAGGACCTGGCAGAAGCCGCGTTGGAATGGTTGTGTACCAACCAACTCGCTGATGGAAGTTGGGGGACGAAGAAGCCTGTTTGTTATCACGACCGGGTAATATGTACACTCTCAGCTTTGATCGCGCTTGCACATTATCCGGGTGACAATCGCTATCGTAACTTGATCACCAAAGGTAAGGGATTCATGGATGGTCTAGCGCGCGATGGGACGCGCAGGTTGATGGCCAATCCTGCTGGGGCGACTGTGGGATTCGAAATGTTGGCGCCTGCCCTCCTTGCAGAAGCAAATCAACTGGGAATACTCGAAAATCAAGGAGACAATATTTTAAGAAGACTGGAAAGTCTACGCCACCAAAAACTTGCCAAATTAAGTGGAAAGAATATCGACCGCACGATTACAGCGGCGTTCTCCGTAGAGATGGTTGGAGAGAATTTGTCTCGAATAGATATTGATAATTTACCTGAAACCAATGGCTCAATCGCCTATAGTCCATCGGCGACTACTTTCTATTTGCTGAAGATCAAGCCAGGAGAACAGACGGCATTGGCATACCTGTCGAAAGCCGCGAGGAATGGGGCTTTTCCATACGTTTCGCCTACAGATGTGTTCGAGTGCGCCTGGTCATTATGGAATTTAGCAATGACTGATTGGGGAAAAAGCTTGAAAGACTCTTGCACAAAACATCTCGAGATATTGGAACGAGCTTGGAAACCTGGCATTGGTGTAGCTGCCGCGACAGGTCTCTCGTTGATAGACGGCGATGACACCGCGATGACATTCGAAGCTGTGCGGCGATGGGGCCATTCGTTGGACACTAAAGCGCTACTTTCTTTTGAAGCCGCGGAACACTTCCTTTGCTTCAAACTGGAAGCAGATCCTTCCATCAGCACCAATATCCATCTCCTGGGTGCGCTTCGAGGAGCTGGCTATGACCATTTGCATCCCTCCGTTCAAAAGATCCTGGGTTACTTATCAACAAATCGGATGGCAAGTGGAATGTGGGTTGACAAATGGCACCTCTCACCATACTATCCGACCGCGCACGCCATTATCGCTTGCACTGGGTACGAGGAAGAACTAATAAAAAGCGCTGTGCAGGGAATAATCGCTTCTCAAAATCAAGACGGCAGTTGGGGAAGACCTCAGCCGACGGCCGAGGAGACGGCTTATGCAATCCAGGCATTGTGTACCTGGAAAAGACATGGAAACTCAGTGGATAATCAAGTGTTGCGCATAGGGGCAGAATGGCTAACTCAGCATTTCCAGCCACCATATCCACCTCTTTGGGTGGGGAAATGTTTGTATTGCCCGGAGCGAGTCGTGCAAGCAACGATCCTTAGCGCATTGGGTATGGTATTTCAAGAGATAAAAGGTGACCTGTGAAGGCTTCGTTAGCTAGAATAATAAATTGGCTTGATATCCCTTCAGACGACCCGGATGATGCCCGCCGCCGGAAGTTATTAGACCTCTTGCATAAGTGACAATTGTGCCATAATAGGCACATGAGATACGAGGCTGTTCAAAACCTGAAAGATGAAGAATTCAAAAGGTCAACTGGCGTTCAACGCAGCACATTCGGGAAGA
>Ga0233425_10004648_pt1 | contig 22753 bp, 24 predicted proteins | sample Watercolumn_Towu_2_FD_181712 | JGI IMG/M metagenome (GOLD analysis project Ga0233425, IMG submission 181712) | Freshwater microbial communities from Lake Towuti, South Sulawesi, Indonesia - Watercolumn_Towuti2014_140_MG | ecosystem: Environmental > Aquatic > Freshwater > Lake | place... | reverse complement strand
CACGGCGTCCTCGACGACCACGGCGCTGTCGAGCGGCCGGCGGAAGCGGACGGTGTGCGGGCGGGCGAGGTCGTCGACGGTCGGCTCGCGGTCGCGCCAGGGCGACTCGAAGGGCCGGCCCTCCGCCTTGGCGGCGTCCCGCAGGGCGCCGGTCTCCTCGGCGGTCAGGAAGTCGCGGTAGGCGCAGCCGCTTTCCAGCAGCAGGTCGACGACTTCGCGGTGCCGGTCGGCGCGGGAGGCCTGGAAGACCGGTTCCTCGTCGGCGAACAGCTCCAGCCAGGCCAGACCGTCGAAGATCGCCTTCACCGCCGCGTCGGTGGAGCGCTCGCGGTCGGTGTCCTCGATGCGGACGAGAAACTTTCCGTTGCGCCCGCGCGCGTACAGGTAGTTGAATAACGCCGTTCTGGCGCCGCCTATGTGAAGATAGCCGGTCGGCGAGGGGGCGAAGCGGGTGACCACTTCGGGCTTCGGGTCAGGTGAGGTCATGGCGGGTCGGTCCGTTCGGGCGGCCCTTATAGCGCCCGACGCGGCGAAGCCCACCCCGGCGGCGCGGGCGCGGCGCTTCCTGCGGGACCAGATCGCGGCCCAGGCCCTGCGCTGGCGGCTGTGGGCCCCGGTGGCGTTCGGCGGCGGCTGCGCCATCTACTTCGGCCTGCCGTCCGAGCCGCCGGTCGCGCCGCTCGTGATCGTGGCGGCGGCGGCGGCCGGCGTCTGGCAGGCGGTCCGCCGGCGGGGAGCCGGACGGGCATGGACCCTGCCGCTGATGCTGCTGGCCTGCCTGGCCCTCGGGCTGGCGACGGCGCGGCTGCGCACCGAAGCCGTCGCCGCCCCCGTCGCCCCCGCCAGCGACGGCCCGACGGTCATCGAGGGCTGGGTGGTGGACGTCGACAGCCCCGGGGCTGCCGGACCCCGCGTCGTGCTGGCGCCGGTGCGGATCCGCGGCCTGGCGCCGGAGGCCACCCCCGTCCGCCTGCGCGCCACCCTCCGCGGCGAGGCGCCGCCGCCGGGGACGCCGGTGCGTCTCTACGCCATCCTCAATCCGCCGCCGGCCCCCGCCAGCCCCGGGGCCTACGACTTCGGGCGGGCCGCCTTCTTCCAGCGCATCGGCGGCGTCGCCCTCGCCGTCGGCGAGACCCGGCCGACCCTCTTGCCGGAGCCGCCGTGGCGGCTGCGGCAGGTGATGGCGGTGAACGCCGTCCGCTACGATCTCGCCCGCCGGATCGTGGCGCGCCTCGGCCCCCGGACAGGCGGCGTCGCCGCGGCCATGACCACGGGTCACGAGGCCTGGCTCGACCCGGACGAGGTCGAGGCGATGCGCGACTCCGGCATCGCCCACATCCTGTCGATCTCCGGCCTGCACATGGCGGTGGTCGGAGGCTTCGCCTTCTTTCTCGTGCGGCTGCTCGTCGCGGCCTGGCCGTGGCTGGCGCTGCGCGCGCCCGGCAAGAAGGTGGCGGCGGTCGCCGGCCTGCTGGCGGTGAGCGTCTATCTGGTGATCTCCGGCGCCCCGCCCCCGGCCGAACGGGCGGCGATCACCGCGGGCATCGCCTTCGTCGCCGTGCTGCTGGACCGGCAGGCGATCACCATGCACGCCCTCGCGGTCGCCGCCCTCGTCGTGCTGGCGCTGCAGCCGGAGGCCATCGTCACGCCCGGCTTCCAGATGTCCTTCGCGGCCACCGCCGCCCTGGTCGCTCTGGTCGAGGCGTGGCCGCGGCGGCCGAAGGAGATCTCGGCCCCGTGGCCGATCCTGGCGGTGCAGCGCACGGGCGCCTGGCTGGGGGCGGCGGTGCTGGCCAGCCTCGTCGCGGGCGCGGCGACCGGACCGTTCGCCATGCAGCACTTCAACCGGGTGGCCATGTACGGCCTGGCGGCGAATCTGACGGTGGCGCCGCTTTCGGACTTCCTGGTCATGCCCGCCCTGGCCCTCGGCGCCCTGCTGGAGCCCGCGGGGCTGGGCGGGCCTTTCCTGTGGCTGGCGGGGCAGGGGATCGACGCGACCCTCGCCGTCGGCCGCCAGGCGGCGGGGCTTCCCGGCGCGGTGCGCACCGTCGCCAGCGCGCCGGACGCCGCCCTGCCGGTCGCCTTCCTGGGCGTGCTGTTCATCTGCCTGTGGCGCGGACCGCTGCGCTGGCTCGGGCTGCCGTTCGCCTGCGCCGTCCTGCTGTGGCCGCGCCCCCCGGCCCCGGACCTGTGGATCGGCGACGGCGGGACCCAGGCCGCCTATGTGAGGGGCCGCGAGGCGGTGGCGGTCCGCCCCGGCGTCCGCGAATTCGCGGTCGACGTCTGGTCGCGACGGCGGGGCCTGACGGCGGCGGCGCGGCCGGCGGAAGGCTGGGCCTGCTCACGCCTCGCCTGTGCGCCGACCGCCCCCGAAGCCGGACCGGTGGCCCTGTGGTGGGGGCGCCGGCCGCCGCAGCCGGCTGAGATCGCCGGGATGTGCCGGTCCGCCGCGGTCGTCGCCGTCCGCGCCGAGGTCGCCGCCCTGCCGGCGGTCTGCGACGGCAGGCTGGTGCTGGACGGCGTCGACTTGGCGCGCGGCGGGGCCGTGGAGCTGTGGCGGGACGGGCCGCCGGCGGCGGGCCGGTGGCGGGCGTCGTGGACGGCGGACGCCCGGGGCGACCGCCCGTGGTCCCGGATGGCGGCTGCGCCGTCTCCGGGATGACAAGGGGCTTCCCGCTCGAAGGGAAGCGCCGTCCCTGTCATCCCGGCCGAAGCGCAGCGGAGAGCCGGGACAGAGCCGCAGCGCGATCAGTGGTAGCGGCGGATGAGTCCGACCAGCTTGCCCTGCACCGCCACCTGGTCGGCGCCGAAGATCTTGGTCTCGTAGTTGCGGTTGGCGGGCTCGAGCGCGATCGACGCGCCCTTCTTGCGCAGCCGCTTCAGCGTCGCCTGCTCGCCCTCGACCAGGGCGACGACGATCTCGCCCGAGTTGGCGTGGTCGGTCGATTTGATGATCACCATGTCGCCGTCGAGGATGCCGGCCTCGATCATCGAATCGCCCTCGATCTCGAGCAGGTAGTGCTCGCCGGCGCCGAGCATGGCCTCCGGCACCGGGTAGCGGGCCCGCTCGTGCTCGATGGCGTCGATCGGGGTGCCTGCGGCGATCTTGCCCATCAGCGACAGTTCGCGGGTGTCGTTGGCCGGTTCGGCCGGGGCCGGGCGGCCGCCGCCCTCGATCACGCCGGGGGTGAAGCCGGCCCGGCCGCGCGGGGCGCCGGTGGTCGCCTGCTCCGGCAGCTTGACCACCTCCAGCGCCCGGGCCCGGTGGGCCAGCCGGCGGATAAAGCCGCGCTCCTCCAGGGCCGTGATCAGCCGGTGAATGCCCGACTTCGACGCCAGGTCGAGCGCCTCCTTCATCTCGTCGAAGGACGGGGAGACGCCGGTCTCCTTGATCCGTTCGTGGATGAACATCAGCAGTTCGTGCTGTTTGCGCGTGAGCATGGAGACCTCGAGGCGAATCCCGTTCCGGGAACGCTAACGGAACAAACCGCAAACGTCCACAAGGTGTTCCTGTGCTGTTCCGGTTAAGGTCCGGTTACCGGCTGCGAGGCGGCTTCCCGCCGTCGGCTTCGCCAGCGGCGAACGTGGAGCGCCGTGCGCCAGCCGCTGAGATGGGCCGCCGCCAGCGACGCCCACCCGAAAGTCGCCTCCAGCCAGTCGGCGCCGCCGAGACCGACGGTGAATGTCCGTGCGCCGAACAGAAGAATCGCCAGCGCAGCGAAGGCCAGCGCCATCCGGTCAGGCCTTGGGCCCCGTGCCAGGTGAAGATCGGTCACCGGAGCTCCTGAAGCGATCAGCGGCGGGCAGACTGCAGAAACGGGGGCGGCTGTTCAAGCTGGAGTTGCGCGTCAGGCCAGCAAACTTCGCGTCGCCGCCTCCACGTCCGCCTGGCGCATCAGGCTCTCGCCGACGAGAATGGCCTGGGCGTGGGCCGCCGAGACGCGCGCCACGTCGTCCGGGGTGAAGATGCCGCTTTCGGCCACCAGCAGGGCGCGGACCGGGCTGAGCATGGCCAGCCGCTCCGTCGTCTCGAGGTCGACCGCGAAGGTGCGCAGGGACCGGTTGTTGATCCCGACCAGGTCGCCGCCCAGACGGCAGGCGCGTTCCATCTCGGCCTCGTCGTGGGTCTCGACCAGGGCGTCCATGCCGAGCCGTTCGGCCTCGGCCAGCAGTTCGGCGGCGAGGGCGTCGTCGACCATGGCGAGAATGATCAGAATGCAGTCGGCCCCCAGCGCCCGACTCTCGGCCACCTGCCAGGGGTCGACGAGGAAGTCCTTGCGCAGGCAGGGCAGGGCGGTCGCCGCGCGGGCGGCGGCGAGGAAGGCGTCGTCGCCCTGGAAGCTCGGCCCGTCGGTCAGCACCGACAGGCAGGTCGCGCCGCCGCGCTCATAGGCCTGCGCCAGGGCCGGCGGGTCGAAGTCCTCGCGGATCAGCCCCTTCGAGGGGCTGGCCTTCTTGATCTCGGCGATCAGCGCCGGCCGGCCGGTGGCCTCGACATGCCGCTCCAGCGCCGCGCGGAAGCCGCGCGGGGCCGCCGCCGCGCGGGCGCGCGCCTCGACGGCGTCCTGCGACAGCGCCGCCTTGCGCGCCGCCACGTCCTCGCGCTTGTAGGCGGCGATCCGCTCCAGCACGTCGGTCATTGCGGCGACTCCTCGACCGGCAGGTGGCTCACCTCGATGAGCCGGGTCAGCGCCCGGCGGGCGGCGCCGTCGTCCAGCGCCGTCGCGGCGAGCGCGGCGCCCTCGCGCAGGTCCCCGGCCCTGTCCGCGACCACCAGGGCGGCGGCGGCGTTCAGCAGCACGATGTCGCGATAGGCGCCCGTCGCCCCCTCCAGCAGGGCGCGCAGGGCGGCGGCGTTCGCTTCGGGGTCGCCGCCCCGCAGGGCGGCGATGTCGGCGCGCGGCAGCCCGGCGTCCTCCGGCGTGACGGTGAAGCGGCGCACGGCGCCGTCCTTCCACTCCGCCACCTCGGTCGCGCCGGTGGTGGTCAGCTCGTCCAGCCCTTGGCCGTGCACCGTCCACGCCCGCCGGGCCCCGAGCCGGCCCAGCACCTCCGCCAGCGGCTCCAGCAGGGCCGGGTCGTAGACGCCCATCACCTGCCGCCGCGCCCCGGCCGGATTGCACAGGGGGCCCAGCAGGTTGAACACGGTGCGGAAGCCGATCTCGGCCCGGACGGGTCCGACGTGGCGCATGGCGCCGTGATAGGTCGGGGCGAACAGGAAGGCGATGCCCGCCTCGTCGAGGCAGCGGCGCTGCTGGGCCGGCGTGGCCGCCAGGTTGACGCCCAGCATGGCCAGCACGTCCGACGATCCGGATTTCGAGCTCATCGCCCGGTTGCCATGCTTGGCCACCTTCAGCCCCGCGCCGGCGAGGACCAGGGCGGTGGCGGTGGAGATGTTCCAGGTGTGCTGGCCGTCGCCGCCGGTGCCGCAGGTGTCCACCACCTCATACGGGTGGTCCAGGGTCAGCGCCGCCTCGCGCATGGCGGTGGCGAAGGCGACGATCTCCTCGACCGTCTCGCCGCGGATGCGCAGGGCGGTGACGGCGGCCGCCACCTGGCCCGGGGTCGGCTCGCCGCGCAGGCAGGCGGCGAAGAAGGCGTGCGCCTCCTCGCCCGACAGCACGCGGCCGTCGACCAGTTTCGCCAGCAGGGGCTTGAAGGCGTCGGCCACCTCAGACCATCGCCCGGCGCTTCACCGCCGCCAGGTCGAGGAAGTTGGCCAGCAGGTCGTGGCCGTGCTCGGTGGCGATCGATTCCGGGTGGAACTGGACGCCGTGGATCGGCCGGGTGCGGTGCGACAGGCCCATGATCTCGCCGTCGGCGGTCCAGGCCGTGACCTCCAGGGCCTCCGGCAGGGTCTCCCGGCGGACCGCCAGCGAATGGTAGCGGGTCGCCGTGAAGGGCGCCGGCAGGCCGCCGAACACGCCCTTGCCCTCATGCTCGATGGGGGAGGTCTTGCCGTGCATCAGCGCCTTGGCGCGCACCACCTCTCCGCCGAAGGCCTGACCCATCGCCTGGTGACCGAGGCAGACGCCGAAGATCGGCATGGCCTCGGGGGCCGTGGCGAGGAGGTCGAGACAGATCCCGGCCTCGTTGGGCGAGCAGGGGCCCGGCGACAGCAGCACCGCCTCCGGCTTCAGCGCCCAGGCCTCCGCCGCCGTCAGGTCGTCGTTGCGCACCACGCGCGTCTCCGCGCCCAGCTCCGCAAGGTAGTGGACCAGGTTCCAGGTGAAGCTGTCGTAGTTGTCGACGACGAGGATCATGCGGCGCTTCTAGGGGCGAAGGCGCGCGCCGCCAAGGCGCAGATCGGCAAGGCTTCGTTAACCATGATCGTCCGATGTGGGGTCTCGAGGGAGGGGCTCATGGCCGAGGATGGAATCGCCCGCGCACGCCGGCTGCTGGAGCCGCCGTCGAGAAAGTCCGCGGCGCTGCCGGCGCTCGGGGCCGCGGCCCTGGCCGCGACAGCGGCGGTGATGATGGCGGGAGTCATGGTTCTGGGACCGGGCGTGCGCTTCGACGGGTCGGCGACCGCTCAGCCCCTGTCGCCGAACGGATAGCGCCAGGCCTCGCCCGCCGCCCGCATCGGGGCCCGCGCCTTGGCCTGGGTCTCGGCGTATTCGGCCGCCGGGTCGCTGTCGGCCACCACGCCGGCCCCCGCCTGCACGTGGGCCCGGCCGTCGGCGAACAGGGCCGTCCGCAGCACGATGCAGATGTCCGCCTCGCCCCCGGCCGAGATGTACCCGACCCCGCCGCCGTACCCGACGCCGCGCTTCAGGCTCTCCAGTTCATCGATGATCTCCATCGCCCGCACCTTGGGCGCGCCCGACAGGGTGCCGGCGGGGAGGGCGGCGAGCAGGGCGTCGACGGCGTCGAGCCTGGGATCGGCCACGCCCTGCACGTCCGAGACGATGTGCATCACCGAGCTGTAGCGCTCGACCACGAAGCTCTCGGTCACCTCGACCGTGCCCGGGGCGGAGACGCGGCCGACGTCGTTGCGGCCGAGGTCGAGCAGCATCAGGTGCTCGGCCCGCTCCTTGGGATCGGCGAGCAGCTCCGCCTCGAGCGCCCGGTCCGCCTCCGGCGTCTCGCCGCGGGGGCGGGTGCCGGCCAGCGGACGGATGGTCACCCGTCCGTCCTTCAGGCGGACCAGGATCTCGGGGCTCGAGCCGGCCAGCTGGAAGCGGCCGAAGTCGAGGAAGAACAGGTAGGGCGACGGGTTCTGGCGCCGCAGGGCGCGGTAGAAGGCGAACGGATCGCCGGCCCAGGGCGCCGAGAAGCGGTGGCTGAGCACCACCTGGAAGATGTCGCCGGCGGCGATGTAGTCCTTGGCCCGGTCGACCATGGCCGAGAAGGCCGCCGCATCGACCGGGGTCGTGAACGCCGGGGCCGGCGTCTCCACGGCCGTCGGCAGGGGCGGGAGCGGACGCCGCAGTTCCTGCTCGAACGCGTCCAGCCGCGCGACCGCCGCCGCCTCGACCGCGCCCGCGTCCGCCTCGCCGTCGAACCAGCACGGCGCGACGAGCACGATCTCGTGCTGCACGGAGTCGAAGATCGCCACCACCGAAGGCCGGGTCAGCACCGCGTCCGGCAGGTCCAGCGGGTCGGGATTCGGCGCGCCCAGCGGCTCCAGCAGCCGCACCATGTCATAGCCGAACACGCCGAACAGCCCGGCCGCCATCGGCGGCAGGTCGTCCGGCAGCTCCAGCCGGGAGGCGGCCATCAGCCGCCGCAGGGAGGCGAGGGCGTCGTCGCCGTCCGGCGCGAACCGCTCCGCCGCGATCGCCGCGCCGCGGGCCAGCTCCGCCCGGCCGTCGCGGCAGCGCCAGACCACGTCGGGATCGCGCGCGATGATCGAATAGCGGCCGTTGACCGCGCCGCCCTCGACCGACTCGAGCAGCAGGGCGTGCGGCCGGCCCCAGCCGACTTTCAGGAAGGCCGAGACCGGCGTCTCGAGATCGTCGACCAGCCGGCGGACGAGGACCCGCGGGCGTCGTGGTCCGGCCGGACCGTCCGTCTCCGGCGTCATTGCGCCGGGGCGGGCGAGCCGGCGGCCGGAGCCGCGTCGGCCGCGGCCGGCGTCGCCGGCAGGCCGAGGGCGCGGCGCGCCTCCTCGAGGTCGTACTCGGCGCCCACCCGCTCCGCGGCGACGCGGATGGCCGTTTCGCCCAGGGCGTTGAGGTTGTCGGAGCCCATGCGGGTGCGGAACTGCTCGGCCATCGGCGCGGCCAGGGTCGGATTCGGCGGGGTGATGCGGTCGGTGCGGCCGATCACGAAGCTGTCGGCGGCCTGCTGCTGCGAGAACACCTCGTTGCGCGCGGTGGTGAACAGGCCGGCCAGCACGCCTTGCCCGCGCGCCTGGTCCTGGCGGCTCACGCCGCTGGCCGAGTTGACCTCGGCGCCGACCGAACGGGCGACTGCGGCGAGATCCTCGCCCCGGCGCACGCGGGCGGCGAGAGCGTCGACGCGGGTGCTGAGCAGGCGGGCGTTCTCGCGCGCCGTCCAGGCGGTCGCCAGCTGGGCGCGCACCTGCGGATCGGACAGGGACGGCAGCGCCGGCGGGGTGATCTCGTCGACCCGCACCACGAAGTACTGGCCGCCGCCGGCCTCGACGACCTCGCTGACGGCGTTGGCGCCCAGCGACCACATCGACTCCAGCAGCTGCGGCGGGGCGGTGAAGCCCGGCTGGGTCAGGCTGCGGCCGTCGCGGGTGACCGGCGGAATCTTCAGGGTGCGGGCGCCGACCTCGGCCACCGCCGCCTCCAGCGACTTCCCTTCCTGGCGGGCCTTGTCGTAGGCCTCGACGCGCTCGTAGACGGCCGCGCGGGCGGCTTCCTGGCGAAGTTCCTGGATCACCTGCTCGCGCACGTCCTCGAGGGTCGCGGGCTGGCCGGGGGTGACCCCCGTGACACGGGCGACCACGAAGCCGACGCGGGCCTCGACCGGGTCCGAGACCTGTCCCTCGTTGAGGCCGAACACGGCGGCCGCCACGGCCGGGTCGCTGACGGCGCTGCGCGGCGTGTCGGCGTACTCCGCCGGCTGCAGGTTGTTGGCCTGGCCGACGGCCGCGGGCGTCTGGCCGGCGCGCAGGGCGGCGGCGATCCGCTCCGCCGCCGCCCGCGTCGGCGCGGTCAGCGTCGTGAAGGTGCGGCGCTCCGGTTGCGACAGGGCTTCCCGCCGGAACTCGAACCGCTCGCGGATGTCCGCTTCGGAGACCGCCGCCGGCGCATCGGCCGGGTTGTCGAACAGCACCAGGGTGCCCGACCGGAACTCCGGCAGGCGCATGCGTTCGGCGTTCTGCTGCATGAAGGCGGCGAGTTGCGCGTCGGTGGGGGCGGGCGCGCGGCCGGCCATGGCCTGGGTGACGGTGAACCAGCGGCCGTCGCGGGTCTCCATCGCCTGGTTGGCGAGCACGGCCCCGTAGATCCGCGGCAGGCGGGCGCCCGCGCCGACCGCAGCCCCGAAGTGCCGCGTCATCACCTCGTCGCGAAGCTGCTCCTCGAACATCTCCGGCGTGGCGTTGTTCTCGGCCAGGACCGAGCGGTACTGCTCCTCGCTGAACCGGCCGGTCACCGAATCGAAGAAGCCGGGCGCCTGGCGGATCTGGCGCAGCACCAGCTCCTTGCCCGGGCGAACGCCGGCGTTCCAGGCCCAGGCCATGAAGCCCAGCTGCTGCGAGCGCTGTTCCAGGTACTGGACCAGCTCGCCGCCTTCGCCGACCAGCTGCTCAAAGCTGACCGCCTGCCCTGACTGCTGCTGGGCCGAGGCGCGGATGCGCTCCATGTCGGTCCGGAAGGCGGCGGCGTCGACGCTGCGGTCCCCGGCGGTGATCACATGCCGCGGGCCGAGGTTGGCGAGGATGTCCATCTGCGAGCCGCCGGTGATGAGCAGACCCAGCGCGAGCAGCACGAGCAGGCCGATGGCCCACGGTGACTTGGCGAAGTTGCGGAACGCGCTGAGCATGATCGATCCTGGCGGAAGGGCGGCGAAGGTAAGCCGCTCCGGCCTATAGGGGTTGATCGACCCGCACGGCAAGACGAAGGCGCCGCCGCGGCTTGGCTTCGGCCGCCCGGGCGCCTAAACAGGCCGGATGAAACAATCCGTGAAGCTGATCGCCGGCAACTGGAAGATGAACGGTCTCGGCGCGAGCCTGGCCGAGGCGCGGACCCTGCAGTCGGAGCTGGAGGCGCTGGTCCCGGCCTGCCGCGTCGCCCTGTGTCCCCCCGCCACCCTTGTCGAGCGCATGGCCTCGCTGCTGAAGGGCGGCCGGGTCGAGGTCGGCGGCCAGGACTGCCGGGCCGAGCGCGCCGGCGCCTACACTGGCGACGTCTCGGCCGAGATGCTTCGCGACGCGGGCGCGACCCTCGTCATCCTCGGCCACTCCGAGCGGCGGCAGGGCTATGGCGAACGGGACGGCCTCGTCGCCGCCAAGGCGGCCGCCGCCCTCGAGGCCGGGCTGGCCCCGATCGTCTGCGTCGGCGAGACGCTGCAGGAGCGGGAGCAGGGGCGGGCGGTCGAGGTGGTCCGCGAGCAGGTGCTGAACTCCCTGCCGCAGGCGCTGGCCGGGCGCGACTTCGCCGTCGCCTACGAGCCGGTGTGGGCGATCGGCACCGGCCTCACGCCGACCCTGCAGCAGATCGAGGAGGTGCACCGCGCCGTCCGCGCCGCCATCCTGGAGCGCCTCGGCCTCGCCGCCGCCGCCGCCCCGATCCTGTACGGGGGCTCGGTCAAGCCGGACAACGCCGCCGACATCCTGGCCGTGCCGGAGGTGGGCGGAGCCCTCGTCGGCGGCGCATCCCTGAGGGCGGCGGATTTCCTGCCCATCGTGCGCGCCGCCTGACCCCTAGCCCGGGCGCCTTGGCCATGATAGACGCCGCCGCTTGATCGGCGCGGGTCCGCGCCACACATATCGGCCGCCATGCTCCAGACCATTCTCCTCGTCGCCATGATCCTCATTTCGGTCGCGCTCGCCGGCGTGATCCTGCTGCAGCGGTCGGAAGGCGGCGCGCTGGGGATGGGCGGAGGCCCGTCGGGCTTCATGACCGCGCGCGGCGCCGGCAACCTGCTGACCCGCACCACCTGGATTCTCGCCGGCCTGTTCTTCGCCTGCGCCATCGGCCTGACGATCGTCGGCAACCTCGAGCGGGCCAGCCGCTCGATCGTCGACGCGGACGCCGTGGGCGAGCTGGCGGCCCCGCCGCCGTCGACCTCGGCCCCGGCCGCCGATCCGGCCGCCCCGGCCCAGCCGGCCGCGCCGTCGCTGCAAGACCTCGAGTCGAGCCTGACGGGCGCCGCCGCGCCCGCCCCGGCGCAGCCCGCGCCGGCCGAATAAGGGTGGGCGGGGCGTTTATCCCCGCCTTCCTGTCCCGCCCCCAATGTCTCCGGAGTAGCGGCGCCGAATCGGCGCTAAGGTGATTCCCCATGCCTCGTTATGTGTTCATCACCGGCGGCGTGGTCTCCTCCCTGGGCAAGGGCCTCGCCTCCGCCGCTCTCGGCGCGCTGCTCCAGGCGCGCGGCTACAAGGTCCGGCTGCGCAAGCTCGACCCCTATCTCAACGTCGATCCGGGCACGATGTCGCCGTACCAGCACGGCGAGGTCTTCGTCACCGACGACGGGGCCGAGACGGACCTCGACCTCGGCCACTACGAACGCTTCACCGGCGTCTCGGCGGCGAAGTCGGACAACATCACCACCGGCCGCATCTACCAGACCATCCTCGAGAAGGAGCGGCGCGGCGACTATCTGGGCGCGACGGTCCAGGTGATCCCGCACGTCACCGACCAGATCAAGCAGTTCTGCCTGTCCCCGGCGCTGACCGATGAGGGCGAACCGGTCGACTTCGTGCTGGTCGAGATCGGCGGCACGGTCGGGGACATCGAGGGGCTGCCGTTCTTCGAGGCCATCCGCCAGCTGGGCCAGGACCTGCCGCGCGGCCAGTCCTGCTTCGTCCACCTGACCCTGCTGCCGTTCATCAAGACGGCCGGGGAGATGAAGACCAAGCCGACCCAGCACTCGGTCAAGGAGCTGCGCTCCATCGGCATCCAGCCCGACATCCTGCTGTGCCGCTGCGAGCAGCCGATCCCGCCGGACGAGAAACGCAAGATCGGCCTGTTCTGCAACGTCCGCGAAAGCGGCGTCATCCAGGCCATGGACTCGGCGGACATCTATGCGGTTCCGCTCGACTACCACCGCGAGGGCCTGGACGCGGAGGTGCTGGCGCACTTCGGCATCGGCGACGCGCCGGCCCCCGACCTGTCGGGCTGGGAGGAGATCGTCCGCCGCCGTCTGCAGCCGGACGGGGAAGTGACCGTCGCCGTGGTCGGCAAGTACACGGTGCTCAAGGACGCCTACAAATCGCTGATCGAGGCCCTGCACCACGGCGGCGTCGCCAACAACGTCAAGGTCAACATCGACTGGGTCGAGGCCGAAACCTTCGAGGGCGACCGCGAGGCCTGCGACGCGCGCCTGCAGGGGGCGCACGCCATCCTCGTTCCGGGCGGCTTCGGGGCCCGCGGCGCCGAGGGCAAGATCCAGGCGGCCCGCTTCGCCCGCGAGCGCAACATTCCCTATTTCGGCATCTGCTTCGGCATGCAGATGGCGGTCATCGAGGCGGCGCGGAATCTCGCCGGCTTCCCCAACGCCTCCTCGACGGAGTTCGGGCCCACCGAGGAGCCGGTGGTCGGGCTGATGACGGAATGGACCCAGGGCAACGAGCGGGTGAAGCGCAACGCCGGCGGCGACCTCGGCGGCACCATGCGGCTGGGGGCCTATGACTCGACCCTGCAGCCCGGCTCCCGCATCGCGGAGATGTACGGCTCCACGACCATCAGCGAACGCCATCGCCACCGCTATGAGGTCAACATCAACTACCGGGAAGCGATCGAATCGAAGGGCGGCCTCGTCTTCGCCGGCCTGTCGCCGGACGGCGTTCTGCCGGAAACCGTCGAACGTCCGGATCACCCGTGGTTCGTCGGCGTCCAGTACCACCCGGAGCTGAAGAGCCGGCCGTTCGCGCCGCACCCGCTGTTCGCCGGCTTCATCGCCGCGGCGGTGGTGCAGAGCCGGCTGGTCTGATCGATCAGCGGGTCGCTTCCGTCGGCGGCTTCTTCAGGCCCTCGAAGGGCTCGCGCAGCCGGCAGCGGGTGCAAACCTTGGTGCCGGGCGTGCTGCGGCTGTCCACGAAGACATGGCCCTTGATCAGGCAGCGAAGCGCGTTGAGCTGCATGGCGAGGTCCCCCGGAGACACACTGCGCGCTCGTCACGCTCCAGGCAAGCGTTTCCGTAACGCTGTTACGGGCCGCCGGCCACGCTGCCGGCGACGGCCATGGCCAGCGCCTCGAGATCCAGTTCGCCCGCGACCGCGACGCGGCCCGATTCGCCGGGCGTCAGCGTCAGCCGTCCGTCTCCCTCGGCCTGCCGCCCCAGCTCGGTGCGAAGGGCGGCGACGATCTGGGCTTCCATGTCCATGGAGCGGGAACGGAGCCGACGGGCGCGCGGTTCCGCGTCAGCCCGCCCGCGCCCGCTGCGCCAGCACGTCGAGCACGTCCGACAGCGCCATGCCGCGGGCGTGCAGGAGGACCAGCAGGTGGTAGACCAGGTCGGCCGCCTCGGACGCCAGTTCCTCGTCGGGCCCGGCCGCGCCGGCCAGCGCCGTCTCGACGCCTTCCTCCCCGACCTTCTGGGCGACCCGCTTCGGCCCCTCGGCCAGCAGCCGCGCGGTCCAGCTCTGCGCCGGATCGGCGGCCGCGCGGGCGGCGATCGTCGCCTCCAGCCGCGCCAGCCCTCCGACGCCCGGCGCATCGGCCGCGCCGAAGCAGCTGGGGGTCCCGAGGTGGCAGGCGGGGCCGAGCGGCCGGACCGCCAGCACCAGGGCGTCGCCGTCGCAGTCGGCGGTGATCGCCGCGACCTTCAGCCGGTTGCCGGAGGTCTCGCCCTTGCGCCAGCGTCCGCCGCGCGAGCGGGAGAAGAAGGTCGCCTCGCCCGAGGCGACGGTCTCCTCCAGCGCCGCCCGATCCATGTAGGCGAGCGTCAGCACCTGCAGGGTGGCGGCGTCCTGCACCACCACGGGCACCAGCCCGCCGCCCCTGGCGAAGTCCACCCGGTCGATGTCGATCATGGTCTCACCTCCACGCCGGCGCGGTCGAGGAACGCCTTGAGTTCGGGGATGGGCAGCGCCCCCGAATGGAACACGCTGGCGGCCAGCGCCCCGGACACGTCCGCCTGCTCGAACGCCTCCAGGAAGTGCCGGGCCTCGCCGGCGCCCCCCGAGGCCACCAGCGGGATGGTCAGCCGGCTTCGCGCGGCCTGCAGCTGCGGTATGTCGTAGCCGCGGCGCACCCCGTCCTCGTCCATGCAGTTGAGCACGATCTCGCCGGCCCCGAGCGTCTGCGCCTCGACGATCCAGTCGAGCGTCCGCCGGCCGGCCCCGCGGCTGCGGCTCGGGTCGCCGGTGTACTGGTGCACCATCCAGACATCGCCCACGCGGCGGGAATCGACGCCGACCACCACGCACTGGGCGCCGAACCGCTCCGCCATCTCCGCGATCAGTTCCGGCCGCTCCAGCGCCGGGGTGTTGATCGACACCTTGTCGGCGCCGTTGTCGAGGCAGCGGCCCGCCTGTTCGACCGAGCGGATGCCGCCGGCGACGCTGAAGGGAATGTCCAGCAGCCGGGCGATGTCGCGCACCCAGCCGTAGTCCAGGGTCCGGCCCTCGGGGCTGGCGGCGATGTCGTAGAAGACCAGCTCGTCGGCCCCGGAGTCGCGGTAGCGGGCCGCCAGCTCGGCCGCATCGCCCATGTCGCGATGGCCCTCGAAGCGGACGCCCTTGACCACGCGCCCGTCCTTGACGTCGAGGCAGGGGATGATGCGGCGCGCCGTCACGCCGCGAGCGCCTGTTCGACGGTGAAGCGGTTCTCGTAGAGGGCGCGCCCGACGATCGTCCCGGCGCAGCCGGCGTCGCGCGCCGCAGCCAGGTCGGACAGGGCGGCCACCCCGCCCGAGGCCTGCACCTGCAGGTCGGGGCGCCGCCGCACGATCTCGCCGAGCAGGTCGATGTTCGGCCCGGTCAGGGCGCCGTCGCGGCCGACGTCGGTGACCAGCAGGTGCCGCGCGCTGCCGGGCGGGTAGCGGTCGAGCGCGGCCCACAGGTCGACCTCCGCCGCCTCGGTCCAGCCCTTGAGGGCCGGCACGTAGCGGTCGCCGTCGGCCTTGACGTCGAGGGCGAGGGTCAGCCGGTCCGGTCCGAAGCGCGCCAGCCAGGCGGCCACCGTCTCCGGCCGGCTCACCGCCAGGGAGCCGACCACCACCCGGGCCACGCCCGCCCCGAGAAGGGCCTCCACGTCGGCCTCCGAGCGCACCCCGCCGCCGGACTGGATGCGCACGGCGACCGAGCCGGCCAGTTCGCCGATCAGCCGGTGCTGCACCGCGCGCCCGGCCTCGGCCCCGTCGAGGTCGACGATGTGGACCCAGTCGGCCCCGGCCGCGGCGAAGGCGGCGAGCCGCGCCGCGGGACGGTCGTCGTAGCGGGTCGCCTGGTCGAACCGCCCGTGCAGCAGGCGGACGCAGGCGCCGTCCCTCAGGTCGATGGCGGGGTAGACGATCACGCGGTCAGCTCCAGGAAGTTCTCGAGAATGCGGGCCCCGGCGGCGGCGGAGCGCTCGGGGTGAAACTGGCAGCCCATGCGCCGGCCGCTGCGGACCACCGCCGGGACGACCCCGCCGTAGTCCGCCGCCGCCACCGTGGCCGGGCCGTCGGGACAGACGTAGCCGTGGACGAAGTAGGCCCAGCTCCCGGCCGGCACGCCTGTCATCAGCGGGTCGTCCCGCCGCAGGTCGAGCCGCGACCAGCCCATGTGCGGAACCGGCAGGGCGGGGCCGGGCTCCAGCCGCCGCACGCGGCCGGGGATCAGGCCCAGCAGCTTCACGCCGCCGCCCTCGTCGCTGGCCTCGAACAGCAGCTGCTGGCCGAGACACACCCCGAGCAACGGACGGTCGAAGGCGCGGATGGCCTCGTCCAGCCCCAGTTCCCGGAGCCGCGCCATGGCGTACCCGGCCTGTCCGACCCCCGGCAGGATCAGGCGGGGCGCGTCGGCGACCGCCTCCGGCGTGTCGACCAGCCGCACCTGCGCCCCCAGCCGCTCCAGCGCGAACTGCACCGAGGCGATGTTGCCGGCGCCGTAGCTGACCACCGCGACCTCGCTCACAGGACCCCCTTGGTCGAGGGCACGGCCTCGCCCTCGACGCGGATCGCCTGACGGAGGGCGCGGCCGAACGCCTTGTAGACGGCCTCGGTCTTGTGGTGGTCGTCCTCGCCGGTGACGGAGACGTGGATGGCGGCGCCGAGGTGTTCGGCCAGCGAGCGGAACACGTGCGCCGTCAGGTCGGTGCGGTAGTCGCCGAGGAAGGCGGTGTCGAAACGCCCCACGAACACCGGATAGGGCCGGCCGGACAGGTCGATCGACACCTTCGCCTCGGCCTCGTCCATGGGCAGGACGAAGCCGTAGCGGGCGATGCCGCGCCGCTCGCCCAGCGCCTGCTTCAGCGCCTGGCCCAGCGCGATGGCGCAGTCCTCGACCGTGTGGTGCGGATCGATGTGCAGGTCGCCCTCGCACGCCAGCCGCAGCGAGAAGCCGCCGTGCGCCGCCACCTGTTCGAGCATGTGGTCGAAGAAGCCGACGCCGGTGGCGATCCGCACGGGGCCCGGGGAGTCCAGGTCCACCGCGCAGACGATGCGGGTCTCCCTGGTGTCGCGGACGACCTCCGCCGTGCGGCGCGCGCCCGGCGCCGGCGCCGCCGCCCCCAGGGCCAGCAGGAGTCGGTCGTTGACCTCGGCCTTCGCCGACACCGGCAGGCGGAGCGCGTCGCCGTCCCGCTCCGCCGCGACGCCGTACCGGGCGAGGGCGGCGGTCGCCGCCCCGGCGTCCGCCGGCCGCAGGCGGATGGCGGGGCCGGGCTCTTCCTCCGCCGGGGCCGCCAGCGCCAGAGCCTTCGCCAGCCGGGCCCGCTCGGCGCGCACCGTGGCGATCCGCGCCGTCGTCTCGGCCATCCGCGACGGATCGAGCGCCTGTAGCGCCAGCCGGATCGACGGGGCGGGCAGGGCGTGCGGCTCCAGCATGGCCGCCAGTCGGGCCAAAGTCCCGGGCTGCGCGAGCACCGCGCCCACGCGCGCGCCGGCCAGGCCCCAGGCCAGCGACAGGCTGCGCAGCACCACGAGATTGGCCCGCTCCGGGATGATCGTCGCGGCCGAGACGGCGCCGGAGAATTCGACGGCGCCCTCGTCGACCACCAGCAGGGCGGGCGCCACGGCGGCCGCCTGCGCCGCCGCCGCCGCCGGATCGCCGCCGCCGCGGATCACGACCGCGCCGGCCCGGGCGTCGGTCGGCCCCGGATAGATGGCCGCGAGCGCCCGGTAGGGGGCCTCGTCCGGCGCCTGCACCGCTGCGCCTTCGCGTCCGGCGAGTCGCCACACCAGCTCCAGCCCGTGGGTCGCTCCGCGCACCGGCAGGATGCTGTCGACCGGCGCGCCGTAGATCTCCGCCATGCGCGCGGCGAGTTTCGCCGGCGTTCCGGGGTAGGTATCCAGCCCGACGTCGCCGCTGACGAGGGGCGGGAAGGGAGCCGGGAGGGTCATTGGCCCGCCTCCGTCGCCAGGGCGCGCAGGTCGGCGGCCCGGGCGTGCGCCTCCAGTCCCTCCAGCCGCGCCAGCACCGCCGCCGCGGGTCCCAGCGCCCGGGCGCCGGCCGCGTCGACCCGCTGCACCGACATCGAGGTCATGAAGCTGGCGGTGGTGATGCCGCCGAGGGTGCGGGCGCCCCCGTCGGTGGGCAGGACGTGGCTCGGCCCCGCGGCGTAGTCGCCCAGGGTTTCGGCCGCGTACCGCCCGACGAAGACCGCGCCCGCCGCGGTCAGGCGCGGCACCAGGGCCTCGGGATCCGCCGTCTGCAGCGACAGGTGTTCCGGCCCGTAGGCGTTGGCGACGTCGCAGGCCTCGGCCAGATCGCGCACCCGGATGAGACGCGCCTCGGCGAGGGCCGCCCGGGCGATCTCCGCCCGCGGCAGGCCGGCCAGCTGCGCCTCGACCTGGTCGAGGACGTCGACGATCCGTCCCTCGCTGTCGCTGACCAGCAGCACCTGGGCGTCGGCGTCGTGCTCGGCCTGGCTGAGCAGGTCGGCCGCGACGAGCGCCGGATCGGCGTGGCGGTCGGCGATCACCATCAGCTCCGACGGGCCCGCCGGCATGTCGACCGCCGGCCCCCCGGGGCGCGCGGCCGCCTGCTTCTTGGCCTCGGCCACCCAGGCGTTGCCGGGTCCGAACAGCTTGTCGACCGGCGCGATCTCCCCGTCGTCGAACGCGGCCCCGAAGGACAGGGCGGCGACGGCCTGGGCCCCGCCGATCAGCCACAGGGCGTCGAGCCCCGCCTCGGCGGCGGCGACGATCATCGCCGGGTGGACCTCGCCCTCCCTCGGCGGCGGCGTCACCGCCACCCGCCGCCCGACGCCCGCGACGGCGGCGGGAATGGCAAGCATGAGGAGGGAGGAGAACAGCGGCGCCGTGCCTCCCGGGACATAAAGCCCCGCCGCCCGGATCGGCCGCCACACGAGGCGCGAGCGCACCCCGGGGGTGGTCTCCACCTCGGCGGAGTCCTCCGGTCGGGTCGCCTCGTGGAAGATCCTGACGTTCTCCGCCGCGATGCGCAGGGCTCGCGTCGCCGCCGGGGGGAGGGCGGCGCGGGCCGCGGCCTCCGCCTCCGGCGTGATCGCGATGCGGCGGGGCGGGGCGCCGTCCAGCTGGACGCTCCAGTCGGCGACGGCTGCGCCGCCGCGGGCCTGCACGTCGTCGAGAATGGCGCCGACGCGCTCCACCAGGGCGGCGTCGCTGCGATTCGAAGGCCGCGCCAGCGCCGCCCGCCGGCCGTCCGCGTCGAGGCTGTACCAGTCGATCCGCCGCATCACATCATCTTCTCGATCGGGAGGACCAGAATGGCCGAGGCCCCGGCCGCCTTGAGCTTCTCCAGGGTCTCCCAGAACACCGCCTCCTGGCAGACGGCGTGCACGGCCACCGCGTCGTCGCGGCCCGAGAGCGGCATCACCGTCGGCGCCCCGGCGCCCGGCAGGATGGCGGTGATCTCGTCCAGCGCGCCCCGCGGCGCATTGAGCATCACGTACTTGGCGCCCTGGGAGGCGACCACCCCGGCCATCCGCTCGACGATGCTGTCCAGCAGGTCGCCCAAGGCCGGCTCGGGGGCGGCCGGGGCGCGAATCAGCACCGCCTGGCTGTCGAGCACGGTGTCGTGGGCGACCAGGCCGTTCGCCTCGAGGGTCGCGCCCGTCGACACGAGGTCGCAGATAGCGTGGGCCAGCTTCAGTCGCGGCGCCACCTCTACCGCCCCGCGCATGGTCACGATGTCGGCCTCGACGCCCTGCGACTGCAGCCACCGGCGCAGCACGCGCGGGTAGGAGGTCGCGATCCTCTTCCCGGCCAGCGACGCGGGGCCCGCATAGTCGGGCGACGGCGGCGTCGCGATCTTCAGGGTGCAGCGTCCGAAGCCGAGGGGCATCACCACCTCCGCGTTGGGCCCGCCGTTGCGACCCTCCTCCAGAACGTTCTCGCCGACGATGCCGAGGTCGCAGACCCCGTCCGCCACGAAGGTCGGGATGTCGTCGTCGCGCACCCGCAGCAGGTCGATCGGATAGTTCTCGACCCGGTAGAGCAGGTCGTTGTTGCCCTTGACCACGCGCAGGCCCGCGTCGCGGACAAGGTCGAGGCTGCGCTCGGCCAGGCGGCCGGATTTCTGGACGGCGATACGCAGCCGCCCTTCGACAGTGCTCATGATTGGAACTCAGGCTTTCAGACGGTCCAGCACCAGGCGGTAGCCCTGGTGCGGCATTTCCTTGAGGAACCGGGCGACCCGGACGACGGTGGTGGGGCTGGCGTGCGCCTCGGCGGCGATCTCGCGGTAGGAGCGGCCGCCGCGGTCGAGCAGGCGCGCCACATGCCAGCGCTCCGCGAAGGCCCGCAGCTCCGCCGGCGTGCACAGATCGGTCAGGAAGGCGTCGACCTCTTCGCGGGTCTTCAGCGTCAGCAGGGCGTCGTAGAGATCGATCCGGCTGCGCGCCGCAGTCGCCGCGCCGGCGGGGAGGGTGTCGGTCATGGCGTTCCACTATGCTGTAACAGTGAAACATGCAAGCGCCTTTTGCACCTGCGGCGGAATTCGGCATGCGCAGCGACGCCAGCCGCGTGCGCGTCTTGACGCCCGGCTCCGCGGAAGCCAGACGTAGCGCTGTTCGGCCGCTGAGGGCCGAGGGGGAATCCAACATGAAGTCCATCGTCTGCGGCCTCGTTCTGGCCGCTGCCCTGTCGCCCGCCGTCGCCCACGCGCAGAACGCCGGCCTGACCGCCAACTTCGGCGAGATCCGCCTGAACGCCGGCTTCACGCCGGATCCGTACCGGGTCTCCATCACCGCCGGCGGTTCGATCGACGCCTATGACGACACCGACCTGCCGGGCGCCTGCGTGGGCAACATCAGCGCCGCGCCGGACTTCGAGGTGACCTACAGCGCCGGCAGCCTGCCGCTGGTGTTCCGCACCCGCTCCTCGACCGACACCACCCTGATCATCAACGGCCCCGACGGCCGCTGGTACTGCGACGACGACAGCTGGGGCGACGGCGACGCCGAAGTCCGCTTCAACCGGCCGCAGAGCGGGACCTACGACATCTGGGTCGGCACCTTCGGCGGCGGCACCGCTTCGGCCACCCTTCTGATCACCGAAACGCCCTGACGGCGCGGCGGCGGGACGGACCACGCGCCGTCCCGCCCTTCGCCGGGCCCCTCAACAGGGGTGCGAGAATCGGCGACGCTGACGCTATCGTCCGCCGATGGTTCCGCTCGTCGCCCTGCTGATAAGCCGGCTTCGGCCGTCGCGCCCCGCTGCGCCGGCGGGCGCCGACGAGGTCAGGCTTCTGGCCGGCCCCGAGGCCGAAACCCTGGCCCGGTCCGCGGCCGTACTGGCCGCCATCGACCAGTCGGCCGCCGCCCTCCGCCTTGTCCGGAGCGGCGCTTCCGCAGCGGACCCGGCCTCGCCGCAGGCGCTCACCCGGCTGGCCCTGCTGCGCTACGGCGTCGTCCAGTTCGTCGATGCGCTCGAGGCGGCCGAGGGCGGCGCGCCAGATCCCCACGCGGTGATCGCCGGCGTCGCCGGCGGCGAGGCCTTCCACCGCCACCTCCGCGCCTTCCGTCAGCAACTGGACGGCTGCCATCCCCGGATGGTCGGCGAAACAGAGGCCGTGGCCCTGCTCCGGCGGGTGCAGGGACAGCCGGTGCTGGTCGCCGTCGCCACCCGCACCCGGCGGCCCGACCGGTTGACCCGCGCCGAGCTGGCGCAGATGTCGGCCTTCGTCGATCAGGTCCGCGCCGCCTGGGCAGGGGAGGTCGAGGCGCTGCGGGCGCGCCTCGCCGAACGGACCCGCGACCTCCCGCCGCAGGCCCTCGAGCGCCTGCCGGAGGCTCCCGCTCCCTAGGAGCCGTCGCCTGCGGTCAGTTCGAGTTCCGCAAACTGCAGGCGGGCGGCGCGGGCCGCGGCGCCGAAGCTGGCCGCGCAGTTCAAACCGCTCCGGGGGCCGGCCGCGATCCGCAGCCGCGCCTCGTAGGCCGCCAGGCTGTCCGGCGGGGCCTCCGCCAGCGTGCGGATCGCCGCGAGACCGAGCTGCCTCTCGGCCATGCTGCGCTGGCAGGCGTCCCGCGCCTGTTCCAGCAGCATCCGGACGCCCGGACGATCGACATCGGGCAGGGGAGTCGCGCCCACCTCGACGATGGCCGCGCCGCAGAGGTCGCGGGCCGTCTCCAGATCCTCCGCCCGCGGCGGTTCTCCGGAGGCCCGCCAACGCAGTTCGCTCGCCGACGCCGCCCGGTCGCACGCCGCCATGGCCGCCTTCACGCCGGACCACGCCCCGTCGAACCCGGCCTGGGTGAGGCGCCGCGCCGCCGGCGCAGGCTCCGCCTCGGGGCGGGCCGCCGGCGGTCGGCGAGCCGCCGACCACCAGGCCCGGGCGGCGGCCGGCGCCGAGGACAGCGTCGCCTCCGGCACGGCCGACCCGGGCAGGGCGAGGCCGAGCGCGACTGCGCTGCACCAGACGAGCGGGCGAAGCCGGCGGCGATGTCTGCGAGCGGCCATCCCTTTCCCCCTGACGGCGTGGGGGCGGCATAGCACGGATCGGCGGAGCGCGCGCGGGCGGTCAGGGGCGGGAAGAAGCCCCTTTCGCGCCGTCAGCCGCCGTAGCCTCGTCCGCCGCCTCCGAATCCGCCGCGGGACACCACCGCGGTGCGGCTCTGCACCCGGGTCGGCGCCTGACGGGCCACCGGCGTGTGCTCACGCGCGTTGGTGATGGTGCGGCCGGTGCGGTAGTCGCGGGACAGGTAGCCGCCGCCGTAGCCGTTGGAGTACCGGCCCTCGCGGTCGCGGTACAGCGGTCCGCCGCCGCGGTAGCCGCCGTTCATCATCTGGCCGATGATGAAGCCGGTCGCGAGCGGACCGAAGAAGGAGCCGCCGCCGGTGTTCAGCGGCCGGCACTGCTCCGGCCCCCACTGGCCCTCGCACTCGGCCCGGGTGGCGTAGCGCGGCGCGGTTTGCTCGGCCTCGGCCTGGGCCGCGGCGTAGGCGGTCTCGCACTCCGCATCGGGGACGACGTCGGCGGTCTTGCAGTCGTCGATCGAGGTGTAGGCCAGGGCCGGCTCCGCCGGCTCGGGCGCGGGAACCGATT
>Ga0233425_10004647_pt1 | contig 22753 bp, 10 predicted proteins | sample Watercolumn_Towu_2_FD_181712 | JGI IMG/M metagenome (GOLD analysis project Ga0233425, IMG submission 181712) | Freshwater microbial communities from Lake Towuti, South Sulawesi, Indonesia - Watercolumn_Towuti2014_140_MG | ecosystem: Environmental > Aquatic > Freshwater > Lake | place... | reverse complement strand
GGACTCGGACTCGGTCAGGATGTGCTTGTAGCCGTAGACGCCCAGGGGGATGAAGATGCCCTTGATGGAGGTCAGGTCGGTGAACACGCTCAGGTCGTCCACGAGCTGGACGGTACGGCCGTTGGCTGCGATGGATGCCTTGATGATGTCCGCGTGCTCCGGCGGGGCGTCGGAGGGCTGCCACACGATGTAGCCGTCTGCGACCAGCACCAGCACGGGGATGGTGACGCGACGCTCGATGCACCCGTCGGAGATCTGCACGACGACGGTGTGGCTTCCGATGTCTGCGTCGGAGGTGGGATCCACGATGAGCTTGGTGGACCAGGTGTTGGTCAGCCAGCTGTGGGCCACGATGGAGAGGGAGACGAAGGAGGGACCGGACACGATGGAGAAGGAGATCTCGTCCTCGTCCGGGTCCGACGCGGCGATCTTGTAGGATCCGACTCCGTTCCACGTGGAGTTGGCCTGAGCCGGCACGCTGGTGAACTCCGGGGCGCGGCCCGGGCACACCTTCACGTTGTCCAGATCGTAGTGGTTGAGGTTGTACGACGTCTGGGCCGCGACGCGCCACGCGATGTAGAGGTGCTCCGAGAGGTATCCCTTGGGAATGACCTGGGAGAAGTTCTCCGCGCCGATGTCGTCGGTGGCGGTGAGGGGAGCGATGGGCACGATGGTGTCGGTGGCGTCCGGGCCGTCGTTGCCGACGTCCTGGATGATGTAGATGCCCAGGTCGAGGGAATCCTGGTAGTGGCTGAGGTACTGGTCAAACGTCACGGTGACCGCGGAGAGGCCTGCCGCGTTGAGCGCGGGGGTCACCAGGTAGGAGTCGAAGGGCAGTGCGATCTCGGGGTTCCAGTCGAACCGCTCGTGGTAGTCGGTTCCCAGCGGTCCGGCGCTGGAGCACTTCCAGTTGCCGACCGCGGCAGCGCCCAGGTCCACGACCTTCCAGCCCAGCTTGGTGAGCGAATTCTGGGTGCAGGTGTTGAAGCTCTGGAGGTAGGGGAGATCCAGGGAGCAGACGCCGATGTCGACGTAGGTGCAGATGTTGGCCTCACACGAGACGGTGGTGCAGGGGTTGGGGGACTGCTCGCAGTCCGCGTCGGTCATGCAGCAGATGGGCGGCAGGTCGCACCCCGGGGGCTGGGTCGCGGGGTCGAGGTTGCGGCACTGGTTGAACACGCACTTGTCGCAGGTGCACGGGTTGTCGTCGTCGCATTTGACCCCCTCGTCTTCCGGCGTGCAGATGTCGTCGATGTACTTGTAGTTGCAGTGGAAGAGGTTGCAGGCCTCCTCGGTGGTCGCCTTGCCGTCGTCGCAGTCCTGGACCGTGGCGCAGCACTCCCCTCCATTGGGGGGCGTACCGTCGTCGATGGGCGTCCAGTAGCACTTGTGCTGGGCCTTGTTGCAGACGTCTTCGGTGCAGTCGTTGCCGTCGTTGCACTCGCTGTTCTCCGAGTCGCAGCAGGTCCCGCCCATGTCCACGTTCTTGCACTTGTACCCGACGCAGGAGTCGATGGTGCAGTATTTGTCGTCATTGCAGGCGGCAGCGGAAGTGCAGCACCCCGGTATTGCCGGATACTCGCACGTGTTGGTGGCGAGGTTGCACTTGTTCGTCGTGCAGACCTTGTTGTCCTCGCAGCCCGCGTCGCTGGTGCAACAAAGGAGGATCTGGGTGTAGCTGCACTTGTTGTTGATGCAGGTATCGGTCGTGCAGGGGTTGTTGTCGTTGCACGGGTGGGCGGCGTCACAGATCGTGTTGTCCGGGATGTTCACGCACTGGTTGTTGACGCACTTGTCCTTGGTGAACCCGTCGTTGTCGTTGCACTGCGGGTCCGTTGAGGAGAAGCAGCAGGCCGGGACCATTCCCGGGACCAGCGTTCGGATGCACGAGTGGGCGTCGGTGTCGCAGGATTCGACGGTGCAGGTGCTGGCGTCCTCGCAGTCCAGGTCGGAGTTGCAGCAGTCGGTGAGGGTCACGTCCGGGCCGTGGCGGCACTCGTGGTTGATGCACTTGTCCAGGTTGCAGGCGTTGCCATCGTCGCACTGGGAGTCGTAGTCGCAGCACAGCTCGACGGGCTTGAGGACGTGGGTGCACGTCTTCTGGCCCGGCACGTCGCCAGCACACGTGTCGACGGTGCAGGTCTTGAAGTCGTTGCACTCGCTGTCCGCGTTGCAGCACCCGGAGATGGTCGTGTGCTTGCAGATGTTGTTGACGCAGGCGTCCGTTGTGCAGGGGTTGTCGTCGGGCAGGCAGGGGATCTCCGCGGTGCAGCACTTGGGATTGTAGGTGTGCATGCACTGGTTGTTCTGGCAGTAGTCGATGGTGCAGACGTCGCCGTCGTCCCAGTTGCCGCCCGGGCCGCAGTCCGTGTGGAAGTTGCAGCACCCGTCCATGGCGTTGGGAGTGTACGTGCACACGTTGTCGACGCACGCGTTGTCGGTGCAGGGGTTGTTGTCCTCGCACTCCGCGTCGGTCATGCAGCAGTTGGGGTCGGGCACCGGTCCGTGGCGGCACTCGTGCGCGATGCACTTGTCGATGGTGCAGACGTTGCCGTCATCGCAGGCCGGGGACGGGTCCTTCTCGCAGCAGGGGGGACTCGCCTTGGCGACGTTCTCGCAGTGCTCCTCGCCGAGGTTGCAGTAGTCGATCGTGCAGTAGAGTCCGTCGTTGCACACGGCATCAGGGTTGGCCATGGCCGCGTGGCAGCACTTCTGCCCATCCACGTACTGCCAGACGTTGGTGCACTTGTTGGTGGTGATGTCGCAGGAGTCGAGGGTGCACTTCTCGTAGTCGTCGCAGCCCGGGTCATCGGGGGTCACGCACTCGACGCACTTGGAGGTGGTGGGGTTGCACTGCTCGTAGGCAGCCAGGGGGGTGGCGCCGTCGAGCTTGTTGACGCAGGAGCAGTTCAGCTTGGAGGTGCAGCACGAGAGGTCGAGGCTCCAGCCGTAGTTGCACTCCCACACGCCGCCGCCCTTGGACTGGCAGGTATCGAGGGAGCATGCGTTGCCGTCGTCGCAGACCGGGTCACCGGACTTGGAGCAGGGCCCCACGACCCTGACCTTGACGCACCCGGTGGCCTCGCAGTAGCCCATGGGGTCTCCCTGTGCCAGCGTGCAGCAGAGCTGGTGGTAGCCCTGGGGCACGTCGGAGAACATGTAGGAGTTCGTGGCGGTGGTGCCGTCGAACACCCCGTCGAGGTAGCAGTTGGCGAACTTGCCGTCCTCGGGATAGGTGTTCCAGTTGGTGACTGCGAAGGTAACGGTCACCGGGGTGACGGGCACCTGCTTCGGGAACTTCTGGCCCGGGGTAGCAGGGTCCGTGATGGTGAGCGTCGGGTTGGTGGACGCGGGAAGCAGCGCCTGCTGCTGCTGGAACCCGTCGAGGATGTCGAGGATCCCGTCGAACGTCTCGGCTCCCCCGGCCATCATGGCACCGCCTTCGTCTCCGCACCCGGATCCGAGAAGCGCCGTTGCCATCACCGCTGCCGCCAGTCTCTTCCACGCTGCGCCGTTACACATGTGCACCCCCCATGTCCAATCACCGGTCGCCCCCCCGGGCGCCCGGAAAAAAACCCCTAGTCAGAACCAAGAGAGACTATATTTCAATATGCCCCGCATTCGTGCATGCACGTTGCGTGCCGAAAGCGAGGCGGGTTCGGGCCCGCTGCGGCGATCCGCGTGCGGACCGCATGAACACTGGCTCACGACCGCATTGCCCCGCGCCCGGGCTGCCTGTGCGGCCCTGCGTTGGGTCGACTTCCGGTGACAAAAAACGGCAAACCGTACACCCGGAGGGCGGCCGGAGTCTGGGACAAATTATCAGATAAGTATTTTAAGATCAACTATTAGAGGGCGTTGCGTTCCGGCATTCGAATGGGAGGAGGGGCCCGGGGGGTGGAAGCCGGACGGGTGACGACGGGTTAGCTTTGTTGGATTACGGGCAATCCCGGCTTGTGACAAAAAGAGCCAGCGGCAGAGTCTGTCTATGCAATCCTTGCGTAGCTCGTAAAGGTTTTCCGCGACCTGCGGGCCAGTACGATTCTGAGCGCAGCGACCAGGGCAAGCAGCACGAAGCCCCCCCCTGACGGCCCTCCGGACTGACCGGTCCTGCACGAGCAGTCCGAGGCGTAGAACTGCGGCTGGCTGAACTCGACCGTTCCTCCGCTTTCCGGGGAGTAGAGGTCCTGCTCTTCGCCCTCGGTGATGGCCGGGCAGCCCGCGTAGTAGACCTGGCCACCGCAGCAGAAGCCTGCGTTGATGGTCTCGTCGCCGCAGTAGCAGGGCTCGGTCACGTACTCGTTTTCTGCGCAGACGTTGCAGGTGGAGCAGATGCAGACGACGAGGGGGCCGGCGATGTTGTCGCCCTCATTGGACTCCTTGACCACGTTGTCGGTATCGAGCACGGCGTATGCGTTGTAGCAGCCGTCGGGAACTCCCTCCCACTCCATGATCCAGGTCTTGTTCCCGCCTGCGGAAAGCCCTTCCACGGACTGGTTGTAGTCGCCCAGCTCTCCGAGGTTGGGTTGCAGCTCCCGGTCGCGGAACAGGTCCACGCGGAAGGGGGGCGTTTCGGCAATGTCCTTGTCACCGAAATTGGAGTACTCGATGAAATAGGAGATGGTGTCGACCTTCGCCTTGGCCGTGAAGTTGACGATGCCGAGGTTCGGGCTTCCGGGAACACAGCCCACGACGTTGATTTCCTTGGCCTGGACGTTGTTCGCATAGCCGGTCTCCCAGAGGGTGCGGTCCAGGTTCACGCTGACCCAGGACTGGTAGAGTCCCGCGGGCACGCCGTCGGGCGGCATGGCCCATTCGATGGGGGGGAGCTTCAGTGTGGCCCCGGGGTCGATGGGGTCGAGCACCTTGAACGGGAAGCCCTCGCCGAGCTGGTCGATATTGTCCAGGGTGGGCTGGACCGGGGAGTTGTAGAAGACGTCCACGTAGAACGGGGGCGTGGCCGGGTCGGTCCCCTTGTTCTGGATGATGACGACGTACTGGACGGAGGAGTGGCAATCCGCGTCCTGGTGCTCCACCGCGGAGAAGAGCTTGACGGCCAGGTCCGGGCCCGGGAGGTCGACGCAGTAGGTGAACTTGAAGTCGTTGTTCTTCTCGTCGACCTCGAAGATCTCGCAGTCGCAATCGACCCTGGCCCAGAAGTCGTAGCAGCCATTGTCCATGGGTCCGATCTTGGTGCCGTAGTCTGCCACGGCATTGACGTCGAGCCCGACATCACCGGGGACGAACTCCGCGTTCTGGATGATGCTTCCCTGGCCGTCCTCCACGGAAGGAACTGCGCACTGTCCGGGCTGGCCTCCCGGGTGGTCATACCAGATACAGACCTTGTAGGGCTGGTCCAGGGGAACCGGGACGTAGCCGGTGTTGGTGACCTGGACCGAGTAGGAGACCATGCTTCCCACGAGAAACACTTCGAATTCGGACACTTCCAGGTCGGGCTTGTCGAGGAACGTGGGCTGGACGAAGGGTTCGAGATCGAAGCAGTTGTTGTCCACGCTGCTCTCTTCGAACTCCTGGAATCCGTTGACCAGTGCGATGGGCTGGTAGTGGCCTGCCTGCAGCCCGTAGATCTTGCCTTCGACCTCGACGGATTCTCCCGGTCCCACGGTGGTGGCGTCGGTGGTGGCGAAGCCGTCGCCGTCCACGAGGAAGGGCGGCTGCTGGCAGGTGAAGGGGGACGTCGGATCCTCCTCGGGATTGAGGAAGAAGTCCACGTGGATGGACCCCACGGCGGGTGCGTCGCCGACGTTCGTGACGGTTGCCAGGAGGTTGACGTCCACCGGGGACTCGGTGTCATTGGTGATGGATGCGGAAGCGATGATGAGGTCCGGCCCGCTGTTGCAGGTTTCGGGGATGTTGAAGCTGCCGCTGTCGATGTTGTTGGTCTCGTCCTGTTCCGGGCACAGACCCAGCACGGAGTCGACGTAGGCGACATAGGAGATGGGGGACGGGGTTGGGTCAAAGGAGTAGGTGACGGACTGGGTGACGGACTGGCCTGGGGCGAGGTTGCCGAACTGCGAGCTTGCCCAGTTCGCGGACGAGGCCGCGGCGCAGGCTTCGGGCGGCGTGGAAAGGGAGCAGGGATAGGTGGCCCAGAGGTCGGTGAACCAGGTGCCCGGGCACGCTTTGTCTCCGTTGTTGGTGATGGTCACGTCGTACTTGACCACGACCTTGTCGTCCTCATTGCACCCAACCACGGTGGGAGCCACCTTGACAACGAGGTCGGGCTTGGCGAGGGCCGGGCCCAACGGGAACAACAGGACGAGCAGACCCACAAGGAAACAGCGCATCTCAACCTCACTGGCCCCACGCAGGGCACCGGTCCGGAAAAGCTGCTAGCATTATACATGCCAGATGCGGCACTTCAAGAAAAGGCAGACCGACCGGGGGCCTCCGGAACTCGCAGAATTCCTTTGACGATTGTTGATCAGCAGTGTAGGATTCTTGTCTTAGTTGGGTAGACGTGTCTGCGAGCGCGGGGGGTAAGATCATGGATCGCAAGATGGTTCTGGTTGCGGCAATGACCCTGGTGATGCTGGGTGGCTGTGGGTCGCAGAGCGGCGGGGGGTCGGGCGAGGAGTTCGTTCCGAGGGTGGTGGGGCTGTCGTCCACCGAGCTGTCCGTGGGGCAGACGCTGTACATCGTCGGGGAGGACTTCGTGGACGTGGACCAGGGCAAGACCGTGGTCACGTTCGACGGCACGTTCCGACGCGACTCGGACGGCAAGTTCGAGTCCACCTCCTTCACGGTGGCACCGTTGTTCGACGGCGTGCTGCAGGAGGACACCGAGCTTGGCGGGGTGCCGGTGGATGCGGGGATGAACGTGCTGCGGCTGTCCCGCTTCGGGCCGTTCTCGGTGCCGTTTTCCGCGACCGGGGACCAGACCGGGACCTTCTCCGGCAAGCTGACCGTGCGCAACTACCTCAAGAGCGGGACGGTCCAGGAGTCCAAGGAGCCGCTGGACGTGACCGTGACGGTGCGTCCGTCCATCGTGATCCGCAAGCTGGAGCCGTTCGTGGGCTACAACGCGGACGGGACCCCGGTCATGGCGAACTGCGGCGCACCGGCGCTCAGAGCGCTTCAGAACCTCCCCTACGTGCTGGAGGTGGAGGCCATCGGGTTCGAGCCGGAGTTTTTCATCTATGACTTCTATGGCATCAACGGCAAGGACAAGGAGGAGGTGTCGTATTCGCACAAGGCAGCGGGGAAGGTGGACCGGGTCGGAGATCCTGCCAGCGGAAACCTCATCGTGTTCAACGCGGTTCCCGAGGACACGTCGTTCTACTACGCGGCCATCCGGGTAGCCGCGACGGTCAAGGGTGCGTCGGGGGACTTTGTCGAGACCGCGCTGCCTCTGTCCGTCCACCGGGCGCTGGAGTTCCACATGGACCAGTCGACCGCGGTGCCTGCGCAGTACTACCAGCCGCAGGCCATGACCGGATGCATCCCCGGGTCCATTGGCAGCCAGGTGAGCTACGAGGAGTCGTACACCGAGGAACGGCAGAACTCGGTGAGCGTCGGGGTGGCGAAGCAGTGGTCTTCGAGCCACGGTACGCAGCAGTCCACGGACTGGAGCGAGGGGGTCGAGGAGACGACGTCGGTGTCCAACGAGTCGACGCAGACGTGGAACCACAGCGAGGCGGAGACCGCGTCCGAGAGCTACGGCGTCGACTACCAGCACAGCGATTCGCAAAGCGCGGCGTTTTCGACGTCGGACGGCGAGACGTGGGGGTGGAGCTACAACGAGGGAACGACCAACGAGGAGATGCAGCAGAAGACGGGTGAGATCTATGGCGAGGTTTCGGGCTCGATCACGACGCAGGTCGGGGCCGAGGGGTCGGTTCCCGGGTTTGCCAAGGTCAGCGGAAGCGTCAGCACCGAGGTGGGTGCCATGGTCGGGGCCAAGACGGGGAACACGGTGGGCCAGACGACGGGGCAGCACTCGGACTACGGCTCGTCCATGGAGTCCAGCTCCACGTCGGGCGAGGAGTACGGCAGCACCACGACGGACAGCGTGGGTGAGAGCGTTGACAAGTCCTACGCGCTGACCAGCCAGGACGACGTGGGGGGTGCGACGTCCAAGACGGAAGCCAGCTCCTCGAGCAAGGTGTACAACTTCGGCGGCTCCACGTCGGTGGACGACGTGGTGTCGGTGGGGGACACCGAGACATGGGACGAGACCTGGTCGAGCAGCACGAGCCACACCACGGTGGTGGGCACGACCAACCGGATCCCGGTCGGCAAATACGGCGTGTACTACCGGCAGACCACGCGGCTGGTGCGCAAGGGCCAGCTTTACTCCCACGACCTGTGCGGAGTGCGGGAGCTGATGGGCGAGCTGCAGTTCAACGAGTGGACGTGGGCCGCGGGCCTTGCCATCGGCGACGAGTGCGGCGGCAGCACCATGCCCCAGCCCACCACCTTCCCCGCGGCCGAGTGCGTCGTCCCTCCGTGTGACTAGTCGAATCCGCTGCCCGGAGCGAAGATCAGTAGACCAGGGTCAGGTTGCCCTGGAGGGTCCATGCCCAGGCCGACTCGCGGGCACCGACCTCGTAGCCGAGGAACTTCTCCGGCCGATCCAGCGCTGCAAACGGGAACATCATGCCGAAAGCGACCGAGGTGAGGAACCTGTTGGCTTCCTCGTAGAACATCGAGAAGTCGAATTCGAGGCCGAGGTTGCGGGAGTTGCCGGAGTAGGCGTCCGGCTCCATGGTGAGCGCGTACATTGCGGCGATGGCCCCGCCGAACGCGTTCTCCTCTGTGGGGATGATGTCGAACGCGAAATGCGGCCGGAAGTACGTGGAGTTGGTGACCGAGCCAACCACCTCGCGGTAGAGGAGCAGGTCCACGATGTAGTTGCGGTTGAACGAGTATGCGCTCAGCACGTTGTCGCTGCCCCAGGGGACGTCCTTTCCGGTGAACACGCCCATCATCTCGCCGTCGTCGCCGGATGCGAGGCCCCAGTCCATGCCGAAGGAGACCGCGCCGAGGGTCACGTCGGTCTCGAGTGCGACGCCGTACTGGGAGATGTCCAGGCTGTCCTCGCCGGGCGTGCCGGTGGGGTGCTCGACGCTTCCGATGACGTAGACCCCTTCCAACGCAGCGTAGAAGCGGGTTTCGGGGTCGGGTCTCCAGTCGAGGCGTAGCCAGAGGTCCGGAGTGGCCAGCCACGCGGAGCGGTCGACCAGCTCCAGCTTGGAGTAGGAGTCCACGTAGTCCAGCACGAGCGGGTCGGGCTGGCCGGACAGGGTGGTGGCCATGTCCTGGGTTCGCAGGGTCACGTAGAGGCCCCAGTCGAGGATGGGTCTGCCCGTGAACATGCCCTTTCTGCGCGCGAGGAAGTCCTGGCGCGTATCGGGCCTCGAGTAGACGGCCAGCTCGACCTGGCGCACGTCGTCCTTCTCCTCGATGTCGTAGGGCTGCAGGGAGGTGTCGTACTGGACTCGGGAAGTCGGTCCCGATGCGAGCATCCCGTAGCCTGCAAGGAGCTTGAACATGCCGAAGTCGTAGCGCCAGGAGATCCTGTCCAGGTAGTTGCCACCGTCCATGTCCAGGGCCCTGGCCCTGTCGATGGTGGAGAGAGACGTATCGTCCCGGGGGTAGTCGCCCGCGCTGGTCCAGATCCCGAGGCCCCAGGGCTGGGCGTATCGGCCGACCTTGAGGGTGCCGAGGGTGAAAGCGCCGGGCCTGGGCTCCTGGTCGAGGCCGATGTCCCACTCGGCCCAGGCTTCCTTGACCATGAAGGAATCGGAGACGGAGTTGAGGCCCGAGGTCGGTGGGACCTGAGTGGCGGTCAGGGTGTCGAGAGGCACCGCGGGGTTGATGCGGGTGCTCCTGTACTCCGGGGTGGAGCCGAGCACGACGTTGTCGAGGATGTCGATGGTGGTGCCGATGCGGAGCGAGCCCGCGACCCGCACGACCGGGCTCAGGCGCAGGCGCATGTTCGCGGTGCCGATGGTCTGCTCGGTCTCGCCGTCGAGGTCGTCTGAAAACGACGCTTCGCCCGAGGAGTTGACCGCATTGTGCAGGAGCGGGGGCAGGAACAGCGAGGTGGCGACGAAGTCGGTGGGTCCCGCGGGAGCGTAGGTCTCGAGGTCCGCGTCGGTGAACATGTCGGCCCTGAGGCGGAAGTAGCCGTGCCACTCGATGAACGGGTACTTCTGCGCGGGAGGCACGACGGTCAGGGCGCGGCTTTCCGCGGCCTTGCGGCACAGGTCGATGAGGGAGGGCGAGTCCGTGGTCTCGATGACGCCGCCCTCGTCGTCTCCGCCGGGGTCCGGCGGCTCATCGGGCTCGACCGCGGGGTCCTGGCCCGCGGCGTCGGGGTCTTCGGGCTCGACCGCGGGGTCCTGGCCCGCGGCGTCGGGGTCTTCGGGCTCGACCGCGGGGTCCTGGCCCGCGGCGTCGGGGTCTTCGGGCTCGACCGCGGGAGCTTCCCCTTCGGACGTCCCGGGGTCTTGCGCTAGGGCCCCTGTGTTCCACAGGGTCAGGGAAGCGACGGCAGCAATCACGAGGCGGTTCACAGTGTCCTCCCGCTCTACTTGACGACGACGTTGACGATCTTGTTGGGCACGACGATCACCTTGACGACGGTGTGGCCTTCCAGCCACCTGGCAAGCGCCGGGCTGGCCAGCGCTTCCTTCTCGACGGCAGCCTTGTCTGCATCCACTGCGACCGTGATCCGGGAACGCACCTTGCCGTTGACCGTTACGGCCATCTCCACCGAGTCCACGGCGCACAGCGCCTCGTCGAAGGAGGGCCACGGGGAGTCGGCAATCTGAGCCGGTGCTCCCAGCTCCGCTCCGATCTCCTCGGCCACGTGCGGCACCAACGGATTGAGCAGCGCTGCCGCGGTGAGCACCGCGTCGCGCACCTCGGGGAGGAAGCCGCCACGCATGAGTTGCTCCCCCTTGGAGAAGAGGAAGTTGGTGAACTCCCGGACCCTTGCGATGCTGGTGTTGAAAGCGAAGCGCACCATGTCGTTGGACACGGCCTTGACGGTGCGATGCTGGAAGCGCTTCAGCTCGAGAGCGATACCTGCCAGGTCCTCGTTGCGCGGCACGCGGCCGTCTGCCGAGGCCACCTCCTGGGAGAAGTTCCAGAGCCTCTTGAGGAAGGTGAACGCACCCTTGACCCCCTGCTCGGACCAGACGAGGCCCGCTTCGGGGGGGGAGTCCGACATGATGAAGAGGCGGGCGGTGTCCGCGCCGAACTCCTTGAGGATCCGCTCCGGGTCGACGACGTTGTTCTTGGACTTGGACATCTTCTCCGCGGCCCCGCGGGTCACGGTGACCGAGGGGTCGGACTTGAGGATCCAGGCCTCTGCCTGTTTCTCGACCTGCTCGGGGTAGAAGTACTCCTTTCGGGTGCCGCCTTCCGGCAGCGGGCGCTCGACGTAGCTGGTCTCCATGCAGACCATGCCCTGGGTGAGGAGGCGGGCAAACGGCTCGTCGAGGCCAAGGTAGCCGAGGTCCCTGAGCATCCGGGTGTAGAAGCGGGCGTAGAGCAGGTGCATGATCGCGTGCTCGACGCCGCCGATGTACTGGTCCACGGGGGCCCAGTAGTCGACGTCCTGGCGGTGGAATGCGGCATCGTCGATGTTCCCGCTGGCGAATCGGAACTGGTACCAGGAGCTCTCGACGAACGTGTCCATGGTGTCGGTCTCGCGGCGGGCCGGGCCGCGACAGGCGGGGCAGGAGGTCCTGGCAAACGAATCGAGCTTCTCGAGGGGAGAGCCCTTGCCGTCGAACACCACGTCCCGGGGAAGCTCGACGGGAAGCTGGTCGTCCGGGACCGGGACGATGCCGCAGGTGGGGCAGTGGATCATGGGGATGGGGCAGCCCCAGTAGCGCTGGCGGGAGATGCCCCAGTCGCGCAGGCGGTACTGGGTGGTCCTGCGGCCGAGCCCCTTCTCTTCGACGTACTCGGAGATGGCTTGCATGGCCTCGACGTTGTTCCTGCCGTCAAAGGGGCCTGAGGCAACCAGCGTGCCCTCCTCGACGTAGGCGCAGTCCATCTCCGTGGGGTCGAGCGCGGTGCCGGGCGGGTTGATGACGACCTTGACCGGAATGCCGTAGCGGCTGGCGAACTCGAAGTCGCGCTGGTCATGTGCGGGCACAGCCATGATCGCGCCGGTGCCGTAGGCCATGAGCACGAAGTTGGCAGCGAAGATCGGGATGCGGTCTCCGGTCAGGGGGTTGACCGCGTAGCGGCCGACGAACACGCCTTCCTTCTCGAGGTCGTCGGCTTCCCTGGCCGCGCCGAGGGTGCGCGTCTTCTCGACGAAGGCGAGGACCTCGGCCCTGCGGTCCTCGGAGACGAGGTCGCGGATGCGCGGGTGGTCGGCTGCCATGCACATGAAGGTGACGCCGAACAGGGTGTCGGGCCTGGTGGTGAAGATGCGCAGCGGCTCGGATTCGCCCTCGACGGGGAAGTCGACGAGGGTGCCGTGGCTGCGTCCGATCCAATTGGCCTGCTGCCTGAGGACATAGTCCGGCCACCCGTCACCCAGGGTGTCGAGACCGGCAATGAGCTCGTCCGCGTAGTCGGTGATGCGGAGATACCATGCGGGCATCTCCTTGAGGACCACGGTGGAGCCGCAGCGCCAGCAGACGCCGCCTTCCGCCTGCTCGTTGGCGAGCACGCCATGGGTGGCGCACCAGTTGACCTGGGAGGTCTTGCGGTAGGCGATGCCCTTCCGGAATGCCTCGATGAAGACCTTCTGCTCCCACCGGTAGTACCTGGGGTCGCACGTTGCCAGCTTGCGGTCCCAGTCGTAGGAGAAGCCCAGGGACTGCATCTGGCGGGACATGACGTCCATGTTGTCATAGGTCCAGGTGGCAGGGTGGATGCCGCGCTCGATGGCGGCCATCTCCGCGGGCATCCCCAGCGCGTCGAACCCGATGGGGTTGAGGACGTTGAACCCCTGCATGCGCTTGACCCGGGCGACCGCGTCGCCGATGGTGTAGTTCCGGACATGCCCCATGTGCAGCCGTCCGGAGGGATACGGGAACATGACGAGCACGTAGTACTTGGGCCGGGCGGGGTCGCGGTGCGCTGCCCACTTCCGCTCTGCGGCCCAGCGGGCCTGCCATTTCTTCTCGATCTCGCCGAACGCGTACTCTTTCTTGGGACTCACGTTGCACTCCTGCCGGGACCTGTGGGGGAAGGCGGGAACCTCCCTACTTCTGCGCTCCCTTGATGAGCGCGATGTTGTCGAAGAGGATGACGCCGCCGTCGGGCTGCTTGTCGCGAGTCAGCTTGAAGCTGACGGACTTGATGGACGAGGGGGCCAGGGCGTCCTTGATGAGGTCCTTGAGCTCCACGTCGTAGCGCTTCCAGGCGTCCACCGGGACCTCGAAGGGGCCCACGGCTTCCGTGCGACCCTGGTGGAACTCCGCGTACTTCTCCCACGCGACGAGCTCGACGAAGAGACGGTGCGGCTTGCCGTCGCCGGACTTGACGATGAAGGAGAGCTTCTCGAAGGGGGCCACGTCGAAGGGGGCCGACTCGCAGTCCTTGCCCATGCTGAAGGTCTCGAAGTATCCGCAGTATGCGTCGTCGTTGGGAAGGTCGTAGGAGAGGGCGAATGTGCCCTTCTCGTTTTCCGGCGGGTCCGCCATCTCGCAGCTTCCGAATTCGAAGGTCCAGGGGCCGAACGGCGCGTCCAGCTTGTTGAGCAGGATGCCGTCGTACGACTCGGTCACTTCCTTCGGCTCGTCGCCCGCTGCTTCCGGGGCCTTGCTGTCGCTGCCCTCCTTCTTGTGCTTGTCCGCGCCGAACGCGAGGCCGACGGAGACGCGCTTCTTCCCACCCACCACCATGGTGCACTTCACCTCTTTCGGGTCGAGGGAGGTCTCGTAGTCGTTGACCATGACCCAGTTGTCCGGGATGGGATTGGGCCTCGGGTCGAGCTGGGCAAACGCGGGGTTCCCCTTGACAACGATGTCGAGAGACGTTTCGTAGATTCCGGAAGTACCGGAGGCCTTGAACTCCACTTTCTGGGTGCAGTCCATGCCGTACTGGCCGGCGACGAAGAGGGCTTCCAGCCCCTTGGTCTTCTCGACCTCGAAGGTGCCGCAGTGACCATCGGCCTTCCACTCGACGGTGAACTTCTTTCCGGTGTTGTTCTCGGCCCAGACCCGGACCTTCTGGCCGGCTTTGGCGGTCTTGCTGGCCGGATCCACGAGGATCTTCATGCCGTCGGGCAGCGGTCCCTTGTCCGCTCCGGCCGATCCGGCGTCCTGCTTGCGTGCGCAGGAAGCCACGGCAAACACAAGAGAAAGCAGAAGTACGAGACACCTCATGTTCGCCCCCACGTGCGAGTCAAACCAAGAAGATAACTACATCAGAGCACCTGCCGATGCAATGGTAAAGAGAGGCCGGGCCGAGAATCGACGTTCGGGTCTGCACTGCACGCTGGGCGTCGGCGTGCGGCAGGAGCCGGGCTGCAGCGCCGGTTGCTGCAGGAGCCGGAGCCCGAATTGACGGGATGGGTCCGCGCATGTATAGTCGGTGGCGTCTGGGGGGAGGATGCAGCTGTCAAACGCCCTGTTCGTGCTGCCGACCTTGTTCACGCTCACGAGCGTGTTCCTCGGTGTTCTCTCCCTCGTCAACTCTGCGGAGGGGAGCTTCGGGGCTGCCGCACTGGCCATTGTCTTCGCGTTCGTGTTCGACTCCCTTGACGGCCGCGTGGCCCGCCTGACCCGCACCCAGAGCAAGTTCGGCACGCAGATCGACTCCCTGTCGGACGTGATCTCGTTCGGCGTGGCGCCCGGGGTGCTGGTGTACATGTCCCTGCTGCGCGACCAGCTGATGGTCGGCAGCCTGGACGTCGGACTGGTGCTGTGCTTCCTCTACGTCGCGGCAGGGGCGATCCGCCTGGCCCGTTACAACGTCGAGGCGGAGCGCAAGCCGGGGCCGGTCAAGATGTTCACCGGCATGCCGATCCCCGGAGCTGCGGGATTCGCCGCGGGGCTGGTGCTGGGCCTGGAGCGGGAGGGCTGCACGGTTGCGCCATTGGTTGCCGGGCTGATCATGCTGGGGCTGGCGCTCCTGATGGTCAGCACGATCAAGTACCGGAAGTCGGTGGGCGTGCGCGAGGCCAGCACGCGGGTGCTGCTGGGCATGCTGCTGGCCACGATGGTGGTCGTTGGGGTCGTCCGGCCGCCCTATGTCGCGTTCTCATTCTTCGCGTTCTACGTGGTGTCGGGGTTCATCGACGGGGGCATCAAGCGGATGTTCCCCGTCCGGGTTCCGCCGCCGGATGCCGCGGACGGCAACCGTCCCGGCGAGAGCAAAGACGTCTGAAATGACCGGTGGGCTGCGCCGGGCGATCGTGATGCTGGGCACCGGCGGTGTCGGCAAGACCACGTGCTCGCTGGCGCTGGCGCATGCGCTGGTGTCGCGAGGCCGGCGGGTCCTGCTGCTGACGGTGGATCCTGCGCGGCGGCTGCACGGGCTCATGGAGAAGGTCCGGCGGGACCGGACCGGGCTGGAGGTCCGACAGGTGAACGTCGCGACCGGGTTTGCGGACCTGGTGAGACGGCGCTCGCCGGACGAGGCGACCGCTCGGACGATCCTGTCGTCCCGCTTCTTCCCGTACCTGTCCGACCACCTGTCCGCGCTCCACGACTACGTTGCCGGCGACATCATTCTCGAGGCCGTGGCCTCGGACCGGTACGACCACGTGGTAGTGGACACGCCTCCGTTTGCGCACGCGGTGCATTTCCTGGAAGCACCGGAGCGGCTGCACGAGATGGCGACCCGGGCCGCGGCGCTGTTTCGCCACAAGCCCGCGGACGGGTCCACGGCACCTCGCAACGGCCCCGGGGACAGGGCCGGCGGGGCTGGTGGAGGCCCAGGCGGGGAGCGGGAGGCGGAGGGCGGCCCCGGGGACAGGGCCGGCGGGGCTGGTGGAGGCCCAGGCGGGGAGCGGGAGGCGGAGGGTGGGCCGGGGGCCGGCGAGGGCTCGCAGCGGCAGCTTCCGGCTTTCATCGCGCGGGGGTTGTCCTACTTCCTCGGCCGCGGCTTCCTCGTGGAGCTGGTGGAGTTCGTGGGGTCGTTCTCCAGGCTCTTCGACGGGATCGGTCAGGAAGCCCTCGCGCTGCAGGCCGTGTGGCGCCAGGACGCGACGTTCGTCGCGGTGGTGGTCCCGGACGTGCACTCGACGCAGGACCTGGAGCGATTCCTGGACCGGGCGCCCGAATGGGTGATGCCCGGGATGCTCGTCGTCAACCGGTTCCTCTTCCCCCCAGCCCCGGACCCCGGGGCGAGAGAGCTGGGACGGGCGCTGGGCCCGGTCCTTTCCGCCAACCTTTCCGAGGGGGAGCTGGCGACCTGCCGGGAAGCAGTCATCAAGGCAAACCGCGTGACCGCAGCCCTCGCTGCCGGACACCGGCAGGTGCTGGAAGCGCTGGTGCGCTCCCGGGGGGACCTTGCACGGGACGCGGTGCTGCTGCCCCTGCTGCCCTCGGGAGCCACCGATGCGGAAGCCCTGCGGGTCATGGAGGAGAAGCTCTGCTTGCATCCTCTTGTCGCGGCAGCGGGCTAGCCTGAAGCCGCGTGGAGCCGTGCCTTCCAAAGGCGAGCCCACGTTGGGATCGACAAGCGAAGCGGGTTCTGGTAAGAGGCTAGGGCTTGGAGGTGGGCCCATGCCTGTGTCGAAAGAGCTGCTGGAGGTGCTCGTTTGTCCGGTCTCCCGCCAACGGCTGAGGGAAGTGGATGCCGCGGCCGTGAAGGTCCTCCTTGGCCGGCTCAAGAAGGGGACGCTGGCGCGGCCGGAAGCCGCGGACTGGGCGGTGGAGGAGATCTCGGGGTTCCTCGCGACCGAGGACGGGAAGACCGTGTACCCCGTGCTGGACGACGTGCCGGACCTGCTTCCGTCGTCAGCCCTTCGGCTGGAGTGACCCGTGGTGGTCCAGCGGCACTACGTGGTGACAGGCCGCGTCCAGGGGGTGTGGTTCCGTGCCAGCGCCCGTCAAGAGGGGCAGCGGCTGGGGCTCCTGGGGTGGGTGCGGAACCGGCCTGACGGCAGCGTGGAAGCCATGGCGCAGGGCGAGACCGGAGCGGTGGAATCGCTGGAGGAATGGCTCCATCGCGGTCCGGAGCTTGCGCGCGTGGACGGGGTGGAGGTGCGGGAGGTGTCGGTGGATCCGGGGCTTGGGCCCTTCTGCGTGAGATAGGGGGACGGAGATGGAGCGCACGTCCCGCCGGATGGACGGGTTCTCGTCGTTCATCGTGATGGACATCCTGGAAGCTGCCCTGGAGCTGGAGGCCCGCGGGCACGACGTGGTCCACCTCGAGATCGGTGAGCCGGACTTCCAGCCGCCCGAGCCGGTGGTGGAAGCCATGGCCCGTGCGGTCCGCGACGGCAAGACGCACTACACGCACAGCCTGGGGATTCCCGAGCTGAGGGAAGCGATTGCCGCCACGTACCACGAGGACTTCGGGCTCGACGTATCGCCGGAGCGGGTGTGCGTGACGTCGGGCACGTCCGCAGCATTCCTCATGGTCTTTGCAGCGCTGGCGGAATCGGGGGACACGGTGGTGGTGACCGACCCGGGCTACCCGTGCTATCCGAATTTCGCGCGGCTGGTCTCGGCCGCGGTGCGTGCGGTCCCGGTGAGCGAGGAGGAGGGCTTCGAGCTGACGCCCGAGCTCCTGGCCCGGCACGACGTGTCGCGTGCGGCGCTGGTGGTGGTTTCGTCGCCGGCCAACCCGACCGGCGCGGTGACGCGGCGGGGCACGTACGAGTGGCTTGCAGGGTGCGGAGCGCCGGTTCTCTCAGACGAGATCTACCGGGGGCTCACCTACGGAGGCGTGCAGGACTTCACCGCGCTGCAGGTGGACGACCGGACCATCGTGGTGGACGGCTTTTCGAAGCGGTACGCGATGACCGGCTGCCGGCTCGGATGGGTGGTGGTGCCGCCCGGGATGGTCCGGAGCATGAACCGGCTGGCCCAGAACCTGTACATCTGCCCGCCCTCGCCTTCGCAGTGGGGAGGACTGGCCGCGCTGGCCCACGGCAAGCCGTTCGTTGCCGCCATGCGGGCGCAGTACGACCTGCGGCGCCGCGCGCTGCTGGACGGCTTGCGCGGCCTCGGCTTCGGGGTGTCGCACGAGCCGGCCGGCGCCTTCTACGTGTTTGCGGACATCTCCCGTTTCTCCGGCGACTCCCACGCGTTCTGCCTGAAGATGCTGCACGAGGCCCACGTTGCGGCAACTCCCGGCACGGATTTCGGCAAGTTCCGCACGAACCGGTACGTCCGGTTTGCCTACACGTCGAGCCTGGAGCGGATCACCGAGGCCCTCGGCCGCCTCGCGATCTGGACCGCGTCGCTTCCCCGGACGTAGCCTGCAGCTCTGCCGGGCAGGCCCGAGCGGCCCCGGCGCAGGCCCGAGCGGCCCCGGCGGCAGGCTCGAGCGCCCGGGCGCAGGATGGAATCGGCAAGCGGCCTACAGGTTGCCCGATGCGGAATCCCACAGGGTGATGCGGAGGTAGTACGGAGCAGACGAGATGCTCTGCTCGTAGTACACGTCCGGCATGATCCAGTAGATCCCCGGCGGGAAGTACTTCGGCCCGGTCCAGGAACCCCACTGGATGCTGTCGCCCCACTGGCACAACATGCCTTCCACGGGGACGGAATTGAAGTTGCAGGACGAGGCCTTCCAGATGAAGAGCCGCGGGTAGTTGAACGGGCTCCAGCCGCCGTTACGACCGTAGTAGAGGTCCACGTAGGTGCCTTCCCACGGGATCTCGAGGCGGTAGACCTTTTCGAACTCGTCGTGGCACCAGGAGCAGTCGCTGCACGAGGCCCAGGCGTAGGACATGAACTGGCCCGCGTTGTTGGAGTAGTGGCTCACGTCGTCGTGGTCGCCCGCGAGGTCGTCGTAGAACTCGAACCGCTGCGGCCTGGCCGAGACCGGGATGTTGATGAAGTTGCCGCAGAAGTCTCCGGACTGCCAGCATTCCACCGGGTTGTTGTTCTGGTCCTCGCCGTACCCTGAGTCGCAGACGCAGTTGCCGCACAGCGAGGTGAAGTCGATCTGGATGGTGTACTCGCCCCTGGAGGAGCCCATGCCGTCCACGTAGATGTACCAGTCGTAGCCGGGCTGGAGCTTCATGGAGATGCCTGCGCCGTCGCCGAGGCCCGGGTAGTCGTCGTTGTAGGCGATGAGCGTGCCGGCCTCGCCGCATGCGTCGCGCTTGAGGTAGATGATGGGGTCGAAGTTGCCCCACACCTTGACCGTGAATTCGACGCCGATGTAGTCGGACTTGGTGTCGAAGTGGTAGACGCGGTCATTGGCGTAGCTTCCGTCGGCCGAGGAGACGCCGCTGTACTGGTAGTCGTTGTTGCCGCCGAACGTGGATCCGTAGTACGTGCCGTCGCCGTTGTTGGGGTTGTCCAGCAGCGGGTCGTGGAGCTCGATGGTGGACGCGCACGTGTCGCCCTTGCAGCAGTACTGGCCCTTGTCGCACGGCACTGCATTGGAGCAGTTCTGGCACTGGGTGTTGGACTTGCACAGGGCCGTCGGACAGCAGTTGTTGTCGGTGAGGCAGACGGTGCCGCACGCGTCGCCGCTGCAGTCGAAGGGGCAGCAGTCGAAGGAGCCGGAGTCCAGGCAGAAGCCGCTTCCGGAGCAGTAGTCCGTGGGCGTGAAGATGTGGTTTACGCAGTTCTGCGCAGCGCACGCGACGGACGGTCCCCAGTACCTGCAGGCGCCGGAGCCGTTGCAGAGGCCGTCGAGGCCGCAGGTGTCGGTACCCTGCTGCGGGCAGTCGCCGCCGGGGTCGAGGCCTGCCGGCACGTTCGCGCAGGCGCCCGCTCCGTTGCATGCCTTGCACACCGGGCACTCGCCTGCTGGGTCGTCGAACAGGCCGACGAAGGTGCACCCGCCAACGTAGCCCGGCATGTTGCAGGCCTGGCAGGTGCCATCGCACGGCTTGTCGCAGCAGACGCCGTCCACGCAGAAGCCGGAGAGGCACTCGGCGCCTGCGCCGCAGGCCTGGCCGTTGGCCTTCCTGGCCACGCACGCGCTGTTGAGGCAATAGGAAGTTCCGCAGCAGTGAGAGTGGTCGCTGCAGGAGGACCGGCAGGACTGGCCGCTGCAAGCGTACGGGCAGCAGCTCGCGCTGCCGCCGTCCACGCAGACGCCGGAGCCGTTGCAGAGGTCGGGCTGCTCCAGCGTCGAATTGGTGCATTTCTGCGCAGCACAGACGGTACCCGTCGGCCACTGGCGGCAGGCGCCGCTGCCGTTGCAGTTGCCGTCCTGGCCGCAGGTGGATTCGAGGGACTGGAGGCAATCGCCGAACGGATCCTGGCCCGTGGGCACTGCGGCGCAGGCGCCCGAGCCGTTGCACTGGTAGCAGGCCGGGCACTCGTTGAGCGGGTCGGTGCCCGCGGCCTCTGGGGAGCAGGTTCCGAGCTTGGTTGCCACGTTGCAGGCCATGCAGGCGCCGGTGCAGGCGCTGTTGCAGCAGTAGCCGTCCACGCAGAAGCCGCTGGCGCAGGTGGAGCCATCCGCGCACGCGTCGCCGTTGGCCTTCTTGGTCACGCATGCGGAACCGCTGCAGAAGGCGTCCGCGCAGCACTGGGCGTTGGAGTTGCAGCTCGTGCCGCAGGCGCTGCCGGAGCACAGGTAGGGGCAGCAGGACGCGGAGGGGCTGTCCAGGCATGCGCCGGTGCCGTTGCAGTAATCGGTGGGCGACAGGGTGCTGCCCACGCAGGAGGACGCCGCGCACACGGTGCTGACCGGGTACTTGCGGCACGCTCCCGCGCCGTTGCACGCGCCGTCGTCGCCGCAGGTGGCGGGGGCGGCCGCGGAGCAGTTGTTCTTGGGATCCTGGCCGTCGGTGACGAACTTGCAGGCCCCGGCGCCGTTGCAGGACTGGCAGAAGCCGCACTCCGCGGCGACGTCCTGGTTGTTGGTCACGAAGGTGCACAGGCCGATGTTGCCCGCGAGGTTGCAGGCCCGGCAGGTACCGGTGCACGCGTTGTCGCAGCAGGTGCCGTCCACGCAGTATCCGGAGAGGCACTGCGGGTTGCTGCCGCACGCCTCGCCGAGCCCCTTCTTGGGCACGCACACGCTGGCGGAGCAGTAGTAGCCCACCAGGCAGTCCGTGTCCGCCGCGCAGTTGGTGGCGCAGGCATTGCCTGAGCAGAGGTACGGCGCACAGGTCTGGCTCCCGCCGTCCACGCATGCGCCGAGACCGTCGCACTTGTCCGCGTAGTAGACGGTGCTCCCGGAGCACGACTGGGGAGCGCACTCGAGGCCCGCGGGCCAGGTGCGGCACGTTCCGGACCCGCTGCAGAAGCCGTCCTGTCCGCACGGCGATTCCTGGACGCACTCGGAGACGGGGTCCTGGCCGTTGGGGACGTTGACGCACGAGCCGGCGCCGTTGCACACCTTGCAGACGCCGCACTCGTTGTCAGGGTCGAGGTTGACGCCGATGAGGGTACAGGTTCCGAGATTGCCTGCGAGGTTGCAGGCCTTGCACGTGTCGGTGCACGCGCTGTTGCAGCAGTACCCGTCCACGCAGAAGCCGGAGTCGCACTCGGAGTTCGCGGAGCAGGTCATGCCGTTGGGCTTGACCGCCTTGCACTGGGAGCTGACACAGAAGAACCCGGCACAGCAGTCCCCGGTGACGCCGCAGTTGGTGCGGCAGGCGTTGCCGGAGCACCGGTACGGGCAGCAGTTGGTGACCGCTCCGTCCAGGCACGTGCCAGCCCCGTTGCAGTAGCGTGCATTGGTCTGGAGGAAGTCGACGCACGTCTGGGGCTGGCACTGGGTCGTGGCAGGCCAGGAGGAGCAGACGCCGGAGCCGTTGCACGTCCCGCTGGAGCCGCACTCCGACTCCGGGCTCTGTGCGCAGTCGTCGACCGGATCGGTGCCAGCCAGGGCGTTGGCGCACGCGCCGTAGCCGTTGCAGATCTGACAGGCGCCGCACTCGTTGGCCGGGTCGGTGTTGACCGGGAAGTTGGTGCACTTGCCGAGGTTCCCGGCCACCGCGCAGGACTTGCAGGTGCCGAGGCAGCCCGAGTCGCAGCAGAATCCGTCCACGCAGTGGGTGCTCTGGCACTCTGCGCCGGAGCCGCAGGCCGAGCCGTTGGGCTTCTTCGTCACGCAGGTATTGCCCTGGCAGTAGCTGCCCGTGCAGCAGTTGGCGTCGGAGGTGCAGCCGGTAAGGCATCCCGTGGCCCCGCACTGGTAGGGGCAGCAGGAGATCTTGTCTGCACAGCAGCGCGTGTACGCCAGGCTGGTACGCGGGGAGCAGGTCTTCGGGACGGTTGGGAGGTTGTCCGGGTTGCCGGGTCCGGTGAAGTACGCGTCCTCCGCGCACTCGGAAAGGGTCCACACGGGCTTGTCCTCGTAGCCGCAGCCGGTGTCCTGGGTTTCTCTGTTTGCGAGCTCGTCGTAGGTGCAGAGGCGGCCGCCACGGGCATCGCACAGGTCACGCGCCTGAGAGAAGGTGACGGGGCCGCTGCACGGGTCGGTCTCCCCGCACACGCTGGCGGAGCCGAAGAGGTCTGGCCAACCGAGCGTGGCGCAGTCGGACGCGGGCGTCGTGCAGTTGCCGTCGCCGTCGCACCAGTTGGCCGGGGACTGTTTGTTGCCTGCGCAGGACTGGGCCTTGCAGGCGGTCCCTCCGGCCCACTTCCTGCAGGCGGCCTTGCCGTTGCACGAGCCGTCGAACCCGCAGCTTGCCTGTGCATCTGCGGAGCACTGGTTCTTG
>Ga0233425_10004646_pt1 | contig 22759 bp, 16 predicted proteins | sample Watercolumn_Towu_2_FD_181712 | JGI IMG/M metagenome (GOLD analysis project Ga0233425, IMG submission 181712) | Freshwater microbial communities from Lake Towuti, South Sulawesi, Indonesia - Watercolumn_Towuti2014_140_MG | ecosystem: Environmental > Aquatic > Freshwater > Lake | place... | reverse complement strand
GGGCTTGACCCCTTCGGACTTGGCGGCTTTGTAGAAATCAATCACCCCGAACATCGTCCCGTGGTCGGTGATGGCAATCGAATCCATGTTCATCTCTTTGACGCGTTTGACCAACTTCTTGATATTCGAGAAGCCGTCGAGCAGGGAATATTCGGTATGAACGTGGAGGTGGGCGAAAGACATAACGGGTAATTGGTAATTAGTAAATGGAGATTAGGGAGTGGAAAAGATTATAGCACGCATGTTCGCAAACGACCCCAACAACAGGCTTAAAATATTACAGGCTGTTCCTGCTTTTATTCAACTTCCAATAGGAAAGGCTCAAATAGGCGCCAAAAATAAAAATCAGGCTGCTGATGTATGCCCACAACAGAAAGGCGATGATGGTCGCCAGCGTGCCGTACACGAGATTGGTAATCGAAATATAGGCGGAGACAAAGGACAGGAAGGTCTTCTTGGCGAACTCCCAAAGGACGCCTGCTCCAATGGCTCCCACCCCGACTTCGCGCCAGTTGGAGGAGCCGTGAGGCAGGATCATGTACAATGCCATGAACAGGGTGACGTCAAGCAGGATGGTCAGCAACAGATTGACGCCGTGCCCGAATGGGATGACCTGGTCTGGCAGCCAACGGCTGATGTTTGCAATCAAACTGCCCGCAAAAGAAATCAAAAACAGGGCGGGTCCGATGAACAGCATCACGAACAAAATGGAAACTCCGCGCCATTTCAACGCCGAGCGCAGTTGTTTGACCTGCCAGATTTGATTCAGGGTATGTGTCAGGGTGTAGAAAAACGTCGAAGCAGACCATGCCATGCCGACCAGGGCGACCCCAGTCACAGGTCCACGGCTGCGGACGATCTGATTGATGTTTTGCCCCAGCAACTGTCCCAGGGCTGGCGCGATGAATTCCAGCCTTTGGATGATGACATACTGATCCATGGCTGGCTCGAAGCCGAAACTGGCAAGTGAAATGCTGAGGAGGATCAAAGGGAATAGGGAAAAAAGCGCGATGTAGGCAATCGCCGAAGCTAGAAACCCTGCGTCGGGCATCATGGTTTCCTTGAAAGCATTGGCGAACACCCACAACCAGCCATTCGTGCGTTCGTTGAGTTTTTTGACCAGGAGAATGCCCTGCTGCCACAGCGCAGAAATGAAATTGGATATTCCGTGTAGTCTCATTACCTCTTCTCGCACAAATAACACAGCCGCAGAATCTTCAACTCATCGTAATTGACCGTGCCATTCATCTTTTCGTGAATGGGCTTGAGCATGTCCGCGCCGAGCATGTCGAAGGCTTTGAAGACCTTCATCTGCTGGTCGGGACTCAGATTCGAGAGGGCAATTAAATCCTCGGCGGAACGCAGCGGATTGCCCGCCATGATGTAGCGCGCGAGGTGATTCAAAATCGTGTCGGCGTTCACGCCGTACCGCGCCATCAAAGCCTGCACGCTTTCGCCCGCGTTGTAGGCGTCGCCGACTGCCATGTACCGCCGCCCCGCGTCGTCCTTCTCGCGCATTGGCGTTTTGTATTTTTCCTCGATATGGTTTTCCCTGCAATACTCTTTGATGATTGCCAGAAAATCCGCGCCGTAGCGTTCGTACTTCACCCTGCCCATGCCGCTCATGTTGAGCAGGCTTTCCTTTGACTGCGGATAATACGCCGCCATCTGCGCCAGGGTCTTATCCGAGAAAATGACATACGGCGGCACGTTGGACTTGTCCGCCAGTTCCTTGCGTTTGTTGCGGAGCAGGGCAAACAGCGACGCATCGTATTCGGGTTCTTCCGCCGAAGTGGATTTGATTCTCGCGCCCGATTTTTCGCTCCGCTTCGGCTCGTTGACCTGCCCCTTGATTTGCTCCCGCGACTTGAGCATTTCCAACCCTTTGCCTGTGACTGACAACACGCGATAAGCCGGTTCCTGTTCCAACAGTCCGCGCTCCACCAGTTGACGGGAGAGGTGCATCCACTGGCTTTTGGTCAATTCCTTGCCAATGCCGTAGGTCGATAATTCATCGTGCTTGTAGCGAACCACCTTTTCATTTTTCGAGCCGAGCAGAATATCCACGATATGCGCCGCGCCAAATTTCTCCCCGCTGCGTTTGACACAGGACAAAAACTTTTGCGCGGGAATGGTGATGTCGGTCAGTTCGGATTCGTCCACACCGCAGTTGTCGCACGCGCCACATTTTTCCTGCGAGAAAGTCTCGCCGAAATAAGCGAGCAACGGCTTGCGGCGGCAAACGCTTCCCTCCGCGTAGCGGGTCATCGCCTCCAAATGCCCATACGACGCGCTGCGCTCAGGCTCTTCCTTTTGGTCGATGAAATAGCGCAGTTTGGCTGCGTCGGCATAGGTGTAGAGCAGCAGACAATGGGAAGGCAGCCCGTCGCGCCCCGCCCGCCCGATTTCCTGATAATAGCCTTCGATACTTTTCGGCAGGTCAAAGTGAATCACGAAGCGCACGTTTGGCTTGTTGATTCCCATGCCGAAGGCAATCGTCGCCACGATGATTTGCACATCGTCGCGGATGAAGGCTTCCTGGTTGCGCCTGCGCTCGTCATCCTCCAACCCCGCATGGTACGGGCGGACAGAATAGCCGTACCGCGCCAGCGTCGCCGCGAGTTCGTCCACCTGTTTGCGCGAGAAGCAGTAGATGATTCCTGACTGGTCTTTGAAATTCCGCAGGAAGTTCAGGGTTTGCGAAACCGCGTCTTTCTTGGGTGTGACTTCGATAAAGAGGTTCTCCCGATTGAACGAAGCCAGAAATTCATTCGACTGCGTGAACCCCAGCGAGGACTTGATGTCCGCGCGGACTCGCGGGGTGGCGGTGGCGGTCAGCGCCATGCACACGGCGGAGGGGAATTTGCGGCGCACGTCTGCCAGTTGGCGGTATTCGGGGCGGAAGTCGTGACCCCACTCCGAGATGCAGTGGGCTTCGTCGATGGCAAACAGGTCAACCCGCAGCGTGGACAGCAGGGAAAAAATTCTGGGAGTCAGCAAAGTTTCGGGAGCCACATAAAGCAGTTTGGACTTCCCAGTCCTGACCAAATCCATATTCGCCTGGTATTCCTCTGGCGCGAGTGAACTATTGAGAAATACCGCCGACACGCCCAGCGCGCTGAGCTGCTCCACCTGGTCTTTCATCAGGGCAATCAGCGGCGAGATGACCACCGTCAACCCGTCGAACATCAGCGCGGGGATTTGGTAGGTGAGCGACTTGCCGCCGCCCGTGGGCATGACCACCAGCGTGTCACGCCGCGCCTGCACGTTCGAGATGACTTCGCGCTGCAACGGCTTGAAGATGTCGTATCCAAAAACGGATTTGAGGATGGATTCGGGTGTGGGCATATTCACTCATTATAATGGGAGCGCATTGGCTGAAAACCGATTGAACGCAATGAATTTCCCATGGGAATGCCATTGTGAAAATCCCGTCAACCAAGGCAACACAAAGACTTGTCCGTTATATAATGTCCTCGTTCACAAATGCACTTCCCGCAAAACGTAAAAGGGCGCAATTTGTGACCGTGAAGGGTATAATTGGATGTGTCAGGTTGTAATCAACTTGCTGAGGAAAAAATGGCAGAAAAAATCCTAATTATTGATGACGATGTTGATACGCTGCGGCTGGTTGGGTTGATGCTGCAAAGGCAGGGCTATCAGATCAGCGCTGCCTCCAATGGTTCACAGGGATTGACCAAGGCGCTCGAAGAACGCCCTGATTTGATCCTCCTGGATGTGATGATGCCCGACATGGATGGCTACGAGGTCGCGCGTCGCCTGCGAAAGAACCCCGCCACCCAGTCGATCCCGATTTTGATGTTCACTGCGAAGACGCAGTTGGACGACAAGGTGGCAGGCTTCGAGGTCGGCGCGGATGATTACCTGACCAAGCCCACCCATCCCACCGAATTGCAGGCGCACGTCAAGGCGCTGCTGGCGCGGTCTGCGCAGAAGGAAAAACCGGCGGGCGAATCGGCCTCCGCTGCGCAGGAAAAACGTGGGTATGTGATCGGCGTGACTTCTGCTCGCGGCGGGTTGGGAGTGACTTCCCTGGCGGTCAACCTTGCGGCTGCCATCTATTCCCGCGTGCAGTCTGATGTGATTTTCGCCGAGTTGACTCCCGGCGAGGGGACTCTCGGATTGGACTTTGGATACCAGAATCCCAAAGGCTTGACCGACCTTTTGCAGGGGACTGTGGCTGAAATTACGCGCGAAAAAGTAGACGCATCCCTTTCGCCGCATAGTTCCGGGGTGAAGCTCCTGCTTGCTTCCAGCGCTCCCCGTGACATGACGCTCGTTTCGCAGGAAAAAAATTACGAAGCGCTTGTCGGCCGCCTTGCCGCCTCCGCCCGTTTCGTCATCCTCGACTTGGGGAACGGCTTGCCTTCCTTCGTTCAGAAAATCCTTCCCCTCTGCTCCGAGTGTCTTGTGGTGGTGGAGGGAGCCGCCGGCAGTATTTCCCACACACGGCTCATGATCGAAGATATTGTGGCGCTCAAGGTGGACCCGCGCAAAGTGAACGTGGTCTTGAACAACCGGATGCGCAGCGAAGCCCAAATGCAAATGGCGCAGGTGCAGGAAAAGTTGGGACATTCCATCGCCGCCACCCTGACTCCCGCTCCCGAGGCGTTCGCGCAGGCGATTCGGATGCAGACGCCGTCGGTCGTCTGCCAGCCCACCAATATCACCTCCCAGCAGATTCTCAAACTTGCGGATTCAGTCGTCGAGCGTGAAAAATTGCAATGACCTCCTTTCCCTCCCGGACGCAGTCGGCCATTGAGTTCGCCGCGGATTTACTCCGCCAATCGAAGCACACTGTCCTGCTGACGGGAGCTGGGATTTCGACCCCCTCCGGTATTCCGGACTTCCGTTCCACCGGCACCGGATTGTGGTCGCGCGATGAGCCTCTGGAAGTGGCTTCACTGACCACATTCCGTACTGCGCCGGAGCTTTTCTTCCAGTGGTTCCGACCGCTTGCAAGCCAGATTTATAACGCCCAGCCCAACCCGGCGCACCTTGCGCTGGCAGGGCTGGAGCGCGCGGGGTTTATACGCTCCACCATCACTCAGAACGTCGATATCCTTCATCAAAAAGCGGGTTCCCAGAATGTAATCGAATTGCACGGAACCATGCGGACTTTAACCTGCTCCCAGTGTTATCATCGGGAGGAAGCGGCGATGCATTTGGATGTGTTTGTCGGCAATGGAACGCTTCCACGCTGCGCCCTCTGCGGGAATGTACTCAAGCCGGATGTGATCCTGTTCGGTGAACAATTGCCGCAGGCGGCGTGGTTCAAGGCACAGCGTGAGGCGCGGCAATGCAACCTGATGCTGGTCGTCGGCTCTTCGCTCGAAGTGCTGCCCGCAGCCGGACTTCCCATGCAAGCCTTGGACCGCGGCGCGCATTTGATCGTCGTCAACAATGCGCCGACCTACATCAATGTCCGCGCCGATGCGGTATTTTCCGAGGATGTGGCTTTAATTATTCCTGCAATTGCAGAGAAGGTGTTAAATGGCTGAAGTAAAAACCCAAAAACTCGACGGCTATCGCCGTCTGATCGATATTGCGCGGGACCTTGCTTCCACCCTCGACCTCGACATCCTGCTTTCGCGCATTGTCCATGCTGCGGCTGAAATCAGCGGCGCAGAAGCCGCCTCCATTTTGCTCTATGATGATACCTCCCGCCAGTTGTACTTTCAGGTGGCGACGAACATGGATGAATCCACACGGCGCGGCATTGTCGTCCCGCTCGACGGCAGTATTGCCGGTTGGATCGTCAACAACCGTCAGACCGTGCGGATTACCAACGCCCACAGTGACCCGCGTTTCTTTTCCAGCGTCGAGCAGACGACGGGATATTCCACCAAATCCATTCTTGGTATTCCGCTGGTGACCAAGAACAAGATTGTCGGTGTGCTCGAGGCGCTGAACAAGCCCAAGGGGAAATTCACCGACGCCGACGAGTCGATGCTCCTGGTCTTGGGAGCGCAAGCCGCTGTTGCCATCGAGAACGCCCGTCTCTTCCAGCAATCGGACCTCATCTCCGAATTCGTCCACGAACTGCGGACGCCGTTGTCCTCGCTCAGCACTGCAACCTACCTGCTCTTGCGCCCGGAAATGTCGCAGGAACAGCGTGACCAGATTATCAACAACATCCACAAGGAGACGATGCGCCTGAATTCGCTGGCATCCTCCTTCCTTGACCTGGCGCGGCTGGAGTCGGGGCGGGTGCAATTCCGCAAGACCCGTTTCAGCGTTGCCGACCTGCTCTACGAATGCAAAGATGCCATGTCATCGAAGGCGATGGAGAGTAATATTCAAATCCGTGTGGAGCCTCCCGACGGGATGCCCCTGCTGGATGCCGACCGCGACAAGATGAAACAGGTGTTGTTGAATTTGTTGAGCAATGCCATCAAGTACAATCGTCCCAACGGGACTGTGATGCTGCGCGGCGAACTTGCCGGGAAGGAAATGCTACTGGTCGTGCAGGATACCGGGCTGGGCATTCCCGAAGAAGCCCTGCCGCATCTGTTCGAGAAATTCTTCCGCGTGCGCGAACACGAATCGCGCGCCGCAGGCACCGGGCTGGGACTTTCCATCTGCAAACAGATCGTTCACGGCCACGGCGGACGTATTGAGGTCAAGAGCAAGATCGGCGTGGGGACGGTCTTTTCGATTTTCATGCCGTATTCGGGCAAGACCCAGCCCGCCGCCGACGATGCATCCAGCGTCAAAAACAACACAAAGCAATGATTTGACTTTTTTGCCTGAAAACTGTAAACTTGGCAAAGCCGCCTTCCATTATCATATCTTTGGAGGAAGAAGAAGATGTCTCAATTCCAATTTGTCATGCGGTCAGGTCCCACGCCGGGCGTGACCTTCCCCCTCGAAGGGGAGCAACTTATCATTGGGCGCGACGCTTCCAACAGCATCGCAATCAACGACCCCGAGATTTCCCGCAAGCATTCCAGGCTTTCGTTTCAGGGCGGGAAATATGTCATCGAAGACCTCGGTTCTACAAACGGTACATTCGTTAACGGTCAACGCCTTGCGGGCCCCGCGGTGCTAAAGCCCGGTGACGTGGTTTCCTTCGGCGAACAGATTGTGTTGATGTACGATGTCATCAGCTACGACCCTGGCGCCACGATTGCCTCGCCGCGCGCCGCGCGCATGGTACAGCAGCCTCCGGTGCAGCCCGTAGCCCCGCCGGTTGCCCAGCCCGTCCAGCCTGCTCCCGCCTATTCGACCCCTCCCGCGAAAAAGACCAACCCCATGCCGTTTGTCATCGGCGGTGGCGCATTGCTCTTCATTTGTCTCTGCATTGCCTTCTTTGTCTGGGTGGACGCCACGTATCGCTGGTGTGTCTTCTTCCCCTTCATCTCAGGTTGTGGTTAAACCCCGTCCAGCCGACCCGCGAGCCTGACTCGCGGGTTTTTTTATTTAATGTTATAAAACCGTTCATTCTGTCTGCTGGAAAAACGCCCGCCTCGCTGAATCACCGACTCTGCCAAAATTCGAGAATGGATCGACTTTTATGAATCAATCGCCTCCTCCCATTTCTCCCTCATGGGGGACGAATACCAAACTCGTGGTCGCCTTGACCATCGTCGTGATCGTCGGCGCGCTGCTGGTCAAGTTCCAGTTTGTGATTACGCCGCTGGTGACTGCCTTCATGATGGCGTACCTGTTGCACCCCGTTGCCAGTTTTCTCCAGCACCGGGCGCATTTTTCGTGGGGTGCGGCGGTGGGGTTGATCTATTTCGTAATTCTTCTCCTTCTCCTGGGGTTGTTGACCGCCGGCGGCGTGGGATTGGTGCAGCAGATTCAAAGCCTGATCGCCATTCTGCAAAAGGCGGTGACAAACCTGCCGCAGTTGATCGAAGATGCGTCCAGCCGCGTGTATCAGTTTGGCCCCTTCGCGTTCGACTTCCGCGCGCTGGATTTGACCGAAGTCAGCAACCAGGTGTTGGGCATGGTGCAGCCTTTGCTGAGCCAGACCGGCACCCTGCTCAGTACGGTGGCTGGCGGCGCGGCGAACTTTTTAGGCTGGATGTTCTTCATCCTCCTTACCTCGTACTTTGTGCTTGCCGAGAGCGGCGGCTTGCGCGGACAAATCGTCCCGTTGGATTTTCCCGGTTACACCCAGGATTTCGAGCGACTGACCCGTGACCTGGCACGCATTTGGAATGCCTTCCTGCGTGGGCAGATCATCCTGTTCTTTCTTGCCGTCATCGTCTATTTCATTGTTCTGAGCTTTCTGGGTGTGTCCTATGCCATTGGCCTTGCGCTTGTGGCGGGGCTGGCTCGTTTTGTGCCGTATGTCGGTCCAGCGGTTAATTGGGCGGTGCTGGTATTGATTTCCTACTTTCAGGCCTATAAACTGTTCGGCATGTCGCCCTTTTATTACACCCTGCTGGTGCTGGTCATCGCGCTTGTCATTGACCAGGTCTTCGACTATATTGTCTCCCCGCGCATCCTTTCCGATACGCTCAAGGTGCATCCAGCGGCGGTGCTGGTGGCGGCAATTGTGGCCGCCAACCTGTTTGGACTGCTTGGCGTGGTCGTTGCGGCTCCGATCCTCGCCACCACCCTGTTGTTGTGGAAATATGTCATGCGGAAGATGCTGGACTTGGATCCCTGGACCGAGGATGAGAATCGCCAGCCTCCGTCGTCGCCTCCGCCCGGAGCCAGGATCCTTGTCTGGTTCCGCCGCCTGTTCCGCAGGTTTGCCCCAATCCGCAAGTAGAAAATCCCGTTCATTATTTTATAAAAAAGGAGAATTGCCATGAGCAACGATCAGAACGATCCCTATACCGAGACGCTTGCCGAGTCTGAGAATTTCAACATCTGGAAGGCGGAAGAACCCGACGGGGAAACCACCTACCACTTGGAGCTGGGACGCGCCACCATCCACTTCTTCCAGGAGGAGTGGGAGGAGTTCCTCGATTTGATGAATGACCTCGACCATGTGTCCCCCGACGAAAACGGGTTCTATACCCTCGAATTCGACAATGTGGATGTGTGGCTCGACGAAGATGACTGGGCGGAGTTTTGTAAACTGGCGCAGCAAGTCCGCAAATAACGAGGTCTTTGGATGAAGATATTGCAGTTCCTTTTTCGGGCGGGAGTTTCGTTATTGATCGCGTTTACCGCCAGCTTTTCCTCGGCGGTGATTTTTTTCGGCTATTCGGCGTATGAGCATACATCGGACCGCCTCTTTCTCGTTGCCGTGCCCACCCTTGCAATCGGCTACCTGCTTTTCGAGGTTTCGGGTCGGCTGTGGGACTGGTTCCGTAGCAGGCAGGTCCCCATTTTGGTCGGTTTTGGAGTCTTCGCCGCCGCCGCCGCCGTTGAGTTTGTGTTGCCATACGCGGTTTCGCGCGTGTACTATCTCGGCATGGCGGCGTTTGCCGTGACCCTGTTTTTCTTCATGCTGCCTGCCGCCCCGTCTGCCGAACGACTGCGTCCCGCGCATTCGCTGGGACATTATTTCATCGGCTTTTTGTTGAGCCTCTTCCTTGCGTATGCCGTGATCGGCTTTTTGGGCGGGGTCTTCAAGGATCGGGTGGGCGTCATCCTCTTTTGCCTGGCGACGGTTTCTGCGGGCAGTGTCATCGGATATTACCTTGTGCGCCGCGCTGCGCAGTCGTTGCGTGATGGCTTTTTGAGCAATCCCGTTAACTTGATTCTTGCCCTGTCCCTGCCGCTCTTTCTGGCGGGAATCATCTACGGCGCTCTGCAATACCCCGCCATGTTTTTGCTTGAATTCATCCAGATGGAAGCGGAATGGTTCGGCTTTTATCTCGCCGGCGGAGTCGTCGGCGGCGCCTGGGGACTTTGGGTGCTGGACCAGGTCGAGGCGCGGGGATTTGCCCGTTCGTTTGCCCAGACCCGGGCTTTCGTCTTCATCCGCGAAAACCTGCCCGGACTCTATGCTGCGATCCTCTTCTTTTTCATCAACCTGATTTTTGCCCGCGCCCTTAATCATCCGATGTACAGCCTCAATAGCCTGATCTTCGAAGCCGATGCGGGGCCGTGGATGTCGATTCTGGGTTACCCGGAAGGACACGATGTCAACCGCGCTGTTCATCCGCTGGTGCTGATTACCCTGCGACCGATCACCAGTATCGTGCGCCTGTTCCTTTCGGATAAATGGTTTTTCGCGCCGATGATCGTGGTTGCCGCGATGAATGGCTTGTCGGTGTTGATGGCTTGGCTGTTCGTCAAGCGTGCCGCACAAAAGGACTCATACGCGTTTGCCTTTGCCCTCATGCTGGGAGCCTCAGCCGCGCACCTGCTCTTCGGCTCGCTGACCGAGACCTACGTCTTCGGCATGACCTCCCTCATTCTTTTCTTCCTCATCGTTCAATCGGACGAGAAACGGTTTTGGGTTCTGGTTCCTGCGGGTGTGCTGGTCTTTGGCGTGACCGTCACCAACATTGCCCAAAGCATGATTGCCCTGTTCTTCAAAAAGACCTTCAGTTTCTGGAGGCTGGTTTATTACGGCGTGATCGTGCTTACGGTCAGCATTGCGTTGACGGCGCTGGTCAGCGTGTTGTATCCGGGCAACCAGACCTTTTTCTACGTCCCCGCCGACCTTGCCTTCGAGGGACGTTTCTCGAAACCCATCTACGAAGGTCCGATGGAGCGGGTGGTCGAGAGGACGGGCGTGGTGGGCAGAGCCATCTTCCTGTATGGGGCGGTTGCGCCGCAGCCGCTCGAAAGCGTTGCCCGCAAAAACACCGAACCCATCAGCGAGTTCGAGACGTATAACTTCCGCTCGAAGGAAACGGCGTGGTATCACGGTGCTGCCTACGTCCCGCTCATCCTCTGGCTTGTTTTGCTTGCCGCCGCAGTGATCCAGTTCTTCAGAAAATTCCGCTCTTCGCCGCATACCCCGCTCATGCTCGGCTTGCTGGCAAGCGTCGCTTTCAATTACCTGCTCCACATGAACTACGGTACCGAACTCTTTCTCTACTCCACCTTCTGGACCTACCTGCTGGTGTTCTTTGCCGGGCTGGCGCTGGTGGATTTTGCCGGGCGCCGCTGGTTCGAGGTTGTGCTGGCGATTTTTGTGCTGATGATGATGGTCAACAACGGGTTGTTCGTCCTCGGCATTTTGCGCGGCTTCAACCCCTACCTCTCCGCCGCCTGATCCCAATCGAGATATGATACTGCTCCTTCGACTTTTTCTCTCCGCCCTGCTGGCGTTGGCTGCCTCCTTCGCATTTTCCCTGTCATTTCTTGACCTCCTTGACCGTTCTGCAACCGACCAGGCTTTGCTGGTGTCCCTTCCCGCCGCCGCGTTGGGTTGGTTGATTTTTTCGGCGCTGGGGAATCCCGAAGCATTTCGCACTCTTCGCCTGCCGAAATTCGAGGCGGGGTCGTTCCAAGCCCGCCTGCGCGAACACGCGCCCGGCATGGCGCTGGCTCTGCTTTTCTTCGCCGCCTATGCCTGGTACGGGCTGCAACTCAACTTCTCAGACAGCGACACCACGGATAATTTCCTCGACGCCGATAACTACCCCTGGATGATCCGCATCGCCTACCCGGAGGGACACCTGCTCGAAATGCGCGGACCGCATCCATTTGCCTACTTCCTCCTGCGTCCCTTTGGCTGGTTGCTCAACCTCGTCACCTCCGACCCGCATCTTTCCGCCGTGTTGCTGAATACCCTGGTGGGAGCCTTGTGCGTTTTCATGGCATGGGTATTCATCAAACGCCAGTCGCAGAACACGGTCTATGCCCTGCTGATTGCCTCCCTGCTGGGACTGAGCACATCGCATTTCTTCTTCGGCGCGGTGATCGAATCGTATATTTTTTCCGCCGCCGCATTAATCGGGTTTGTGCTGGCGCTTCAAAAATCCAACGGAAGTCTGTTCGCTCCAGTTGCGATGGGCGTTGTCACCTTCGGCATCACCCTTACCAATTTCGTTCAAAACTTCATCGGGTTCGTGGTAGCGCAACTCCCCAACTTGTCCCGTAAAACCTTTCGGGATGCCTTTGTAAAGGTTTTCCGTTTCACCGCATTTGCGCTTTCCATCGGTATTGTCCTCAGCGTCCTTCACGCCACGTGGTATCCGTCCAGCCGCCTGTTCTTTCAACTATCAGATGCGCAGATCGAGCAGGATTTCTCCAACTCCCTCTTCGATGAGCCGCAGTGGAAAATCACCGGGCGTATCATCCTCCTTGTCCGCACCATTCTTCTCTATACCGTGATTGCGCCCAAGCCCTTCGTGTTCGGCAAGGAAGTGGGCGCGTGGCTTCCCTATTTCAATTTCTTCAAACTTACCCCGCAGGTTTATTCCTACAGCGCTTATGACGGTTTGGGGAGCATCCTTATCTTTGTCTGGGCGGGACTCCTTCTTCTGTCTGGCATCTTCTTCCTGTGGAACTTGATCCGCACCCGCAAGGCAGACCTCAGCCTTGCCTTTGCGCTCAGCCTGCTCTTTAACTTCCTCCTGCACGTCAATTATGGTTTCGAACCTTTCTTATATTCACCCGATTGGGCGTACGCGCTGATTTTCTTCGTGGGGCTTTCTCTTGCCCCGCTGGCGCGAAGCCGCCTCTTTCAGGGCGCGCTCCTGGTGTTCCTTGTTTTGCTTGCCTACAACCAGGTACAACTCTTCCAGTTCATCCTCGATACGATTGCGCCTTTTTATTACCCGGGTGGTTGATGCTGAAATTCTTCAATGTCCGCATGTTCTTCGCATGGATGCTATCCGTGCTTGCGGCTCTCCTTGCGATTGGCTTTCTGGATGATTTCCATCCCGCTTTTCTCGAAATTCTTCTGCTGGTGATTCTCATGCAGCCCCTGGCTGGATTGCTGATCTACCGCCTGTTGGGCAAGGCCAGGCGCCTGCGCCGCGAACAGCCCCTCGACCTGATTCTCACGCTCGTTCTTTGTCTCGCCTTGAGCGCCTTTGCCCTGTCCCTCTTTGACATGGCAGGCGACTTCCCCAGCCTCTTCGATCCTCGAATTCTTCTTCCCCGCGCCGAGACCTTCCCGCCCTTTATTCTGGGGAACCTCATCACCATTCCCGCCCTTGCCTGGGGGCGGAGGTTCGTCAAAACGGGGGACATAAAACAACTTCCCGTCTATCTTTTGATGGATAGGACGGTCACCGGCATCCTGCCAGCGGGTTTCTTCTTCATCATTTACCTGATGCTTGCGTCCATTTTCAACCAGCCTGCCTTCGATGTGGACGATATCTTCTTCGACTCGGATGGTCTGCTTTGGCGGATGCGTTTTACCAGCGAGTTCTACCGCGATTATTACTGGCGCTCAGTGCATCCCTTTGTCCTGCTCATTATCCGTCCGCTGGTTTCTGTGACCGCATTCTTTCTCAAAGGTGACACCCTGTACGGGGGGATTGTGCTGGTCGCCCTGGCGGGAGCGCTGTGCGTTTTCCTCGCCTGGTACTTTGTCAACCACATGACCGGGAATCGGCTGTATGCCTTGCTGGTTGCCTCCCTGTTGGGCGCATCGGCATCGCATCTGGTCTTTGGTTCGCTGATCGAGACCTACATTTTCCTCGCCGCCGTCATGCTGGTTTTTCTCGTACTTCTGGTCAAGGACAAACCCCTGCCGACCCTTGTGATCGCGGGGCTGGCCTCGTTTGGAATCACCATCTCCAATTTTGTTCAGACAGCCATTGCCTTTCTTTTCGTAAAGCGCGATATCAAACAGTGGGTGAAGTACGGGCTGATCGTTGGGGCTCTTGTCTTCCCGCTGGCTTTGCTCAACAATCTGGTTTATCCCGATTCGCAGCCTTATTTCTTTGTCCCATCCAACCTGACTGTCGAATCGGATAACACTTTTTCGCCTTCCGTCGCGCGCGGGACGGCGATTTTGCGGGTGATGTTTCTGCATAGCATCGTGGCGCCCGACCCGCTGATCCTCGAAGAGGAAATCCCCTTTTTGAAGGTCTGGATTTTCAAAGCCAATCCGCTGCGGATGAGTGAATACAATAATTTTTGGGGGAACATGCTGGCTTTTGCCTGGGTGGGGCTCTTTCTTCTCGGCAGCCTCCTTTTTATGAGGAATCTAAACAAGCAGGATAATCGTTTCGCCTTTGCCTTCATTCTGATTCTGCTCTTCAACTTTGTCCTCCACCTGCGTTACGGCAAGGATGTCTTCCTCTACTCCGCAAACTGGACGTATGCCATCATCCTTTTCCTCAGCCTTGCCTGGCGCGACCTTGCGGGCAAACGCTGGTTTCAAATCCTCCTGCTCGTTTTCCTTGCCCTGCTGATGGCAAACAATTCCCGCTTGATTCTGACCATGCTCGACACATCTGCCCTGCACATCCGCTGACTTGGAGGGACTCGCCAGCTTTCAACGCGGCACTGCGCCGTCAGTTGGGTTACAATACCCCAATAACCCCGTCGATTGATAGAAAGTAAACGAAAGAACCCACCAGGCAAAAGAGGTACGTATGTCCAAAACCCGCAAAAGCGTGTTCAAAGTTTTGCTGATATTCTTCGTCATCATCCTTCCGCTGACCGCCTGTTCGCAAAAGCGCGCCCAGGTTGACTTTGTTTTTATGTACACCAGCGATTTCACGGAGCCATACTGGCAGGGCGTCATCCAGGATTTCGAAGCGCAAAACCCCGATATCGAAGTCAACCTGACCATCTTCAAGTGGGCGGATGGACGCGACAAGATTGCCGAACTCGTCAAACAAGGCAAGCCGCCGACGCTGGCGCGCGTCGCTACCCGCTGGATTCCCGAATACAATGCGGCAGGCTGGCTCGAACCCATCGATGGGTATATCACTCCCGAATTCCGCGACCAGCTCATCACCAAACTCATCGACGAAGGTTCCCAATACGACGGAAGGACATTCGGGCTGCCGATCACCGTTTCTTCCCGCGCCCTGTATTACAACAAAGACCTGTTCAGGCAGGTGGGCGTGGATTCACCTCCGCAAAACTGGGATGAGTTGAAGAAGACAGCTCAGGCAATCGCAGCTCTTGGTCCCAATACATACGGGTTTGGCATTCAGGGCAAGGAAGCGGAGACATCTACTTATTTCTATTACTTCCTCTGGGGCAACGGCGGCGACATCCTCTCGGAGGATGGGACGCGCCCGGCATTTGCCGATGCTGAGGGGCTGGAGGCGGCGCAATTTCTGAAGGATATGGTCGATGAAGGATTGACCCAACCCGACCCCGCGAACAGCGTCCGCAAGGACCTCGAAACGGCGTTCGTCGAAGGCAAATTGGGCATGGTCATCACGGGACCCTGGCTTGCAACCCGTCTGGGAACCGAAGCGCCAAATCTCGAATACGGGCTTTCCGTCATTCCCTATCAAAAAACGCCCACCACGCTTGCCGCGCTCGACACGCTGATCCTGTTCAAGCAGGCGGAGGAGGAAAACAAGAAAGCCGCCTGGAAATTCGTCGAATTCCTGTATGCCGACGAGTACCGTTTGCAGTATGCCTTGAAGGAAGGTGTATTGCCCGAGAAAAAATCGGTTGCGGAAAATGGCAAGATCACCGGCAATGAGGCGTTCAACTTCTTCATGGAGAAACTCCCGACCGGGAGGTTCGAGCCGTTGAATGTCAGGAGCGCCGATATTTCCAATGCGGTGGCGGCGTCGCTTCAAGCCGTGTATCTCGGTCAGATGACGCCCGAAGAGGCGCTCAATAGTGCGGCTGTCCAGGTCTTGCAGATGCTTACTTATTCGGCCACTTCCTGGTAATCATGCAGCAGACTTCGCTCATCAATCTCGAAAAATGGCGGCAGATATCGAAGGAACATTTTTCGCGCATCACCCCCCGCTACGACCAGGGGAGGGATTTCGAGGAAAAACAACGTTGGATCGCGGATATTACCAGCCGAGTCTCGATTGAGCGCCGCGATTGGGTGCTGGATGCCGGCTGTGGCACAGGGCTTCTTGCTGCCCAATTTGCGGGTCAGATGGACGGGCGAGTGCTTGGTCTCGACCCCGCGCGGGCGATGCTGAATCAGGCGCTCCAAAAACCGCAGCGCTCCAACCTCTCGTGGGCGCAGGGTATTTCCGAATCCCTGCCTCTTGCCGTAGAAACGATCAAGGCAGTCTTCCTCTCGCAGGTCTGGCATCACCTTGCAGACCAGGAACAGGCGGCGAGCGAGTTCTTCCGCTGTCTCAAACCCGGCGGCGGGTTGTTCATCAAAACCTTTTCGCATGAACAACTTCGGGCGCGTTGGGATTTGCAATTCATCTTCCCGGAATTGATGCCGTTGATGTTGGGCATCTACCCGGACGTGACGGATTTCGAGCAGTTGTTGAAGGGCATCGGGTTTTCCTCTGTCGAGTTCCAATCTGCCCAAAGGGAAAATTCCCTGCTCCCCTCACAACTGCTGACCTTCCTGCGTGAGAAAGCCTGGTCGATGTTCTCTTTTCTCAGCTCGCAAGGCTCTGCCGAGGGGCAGGCGCGACTCGAAGCGCTGGTCGCTGCCGGCGATGTGCCGGTTTCCTTTCCCGACTTTCAACTGCTGGTAATTGCGCTAAAATAGGAAGCAAGGAGAATTTATCCATGTTCCGCTGGCTCACTTCTGGTCTGCTCTTACGCATCATGGTTTCACTGCTGCTGGTTTCGGTCATCCCCATTTCCTCCATCGTTTACTTCACCCAGCAAAGTTACATGGCAACCCGCGACGAAGTCGTTGCCAAAAGCCAGGAGGCGCTCGACGCGAAAGCCGTGCAGGGACTGGAGGCTCGCGCCATCCTTGTCGCCAACTCGGTCGCCGAATTCCTGAACACCCGCGAAGATGCCCTGCGCTTCCTCGCCTCGCAGAAACCCGATGCCGGAGCCTACCTCAATTTTGGCCTGGCGCAGCAAGGTTCCCTGTGGACCATCAATGGTGATGGGGAGGAAGTGCGCTTTGAAATGCCCGTTTACCGCGAGGTTGCCTTTGTGGATTTGAAGGGGAAGGAGCAGGTCAAGGTCAGCAACGAGTGCGCCGAATATCCCTTCGATTGCAGGATGAAAGCAGACAGCGACCTGCATGATGTCAGCCAGCCTGCCAACACGCTCTACAAAAGTGAAAATTATTTCTCCCAAAGCAAAAGCCTCAAAGCGGGCGAGGTGTTCATCGGCTCTCCCATTGGGTTCTATCTCCCCCCGGAGAAAGCCTATGCCAGCGCGCAATTCCGCCCCGGCGAACGGTATCGCGGTGTGCTGCGTATGACGGCTCCCGTCTTCGAGAATGGAAAACGCATCGGCACGCTGGTTATGGCGGTGGAGATGCTTCATCTGATGGAATTTACCGCCCATGTCGCCCCTTCCAATTCCAAACCGCAGGCGGAAGTGGACCCCCGTGAAGCCGATTTTTCGTACATGATCAACCCCGAAGGCTGGGCAATCAGCCACCCGCGTCATTTCAATATCTACGGCGTGGATGAAAATGGCTTGTCGGTGGAAGGCATCAACGAAAGCGGCGGTCAGGCGGAGGCGAACCTAGGCCGTCCCGGTAACCTGAGCGAGATGGGATTCATTTCCCCAAGTTTCCCCGACCTGGTTGCCCTCAATCAGTCCGGCAAAAACGGCATGTTGCCAGCGAAGACCTGGAACCAGTATGACCGTGCCTTGATCTATGCGACCATTCCTTACAAGGGCGGGCAATACAACACTCCCGCCGGGTTTGGGCTGGTCATCCTCAGCACCGACGGTGGACGCCTGCATGTGGATGCCGAGGTCCTCAGTCAGAGGTTCAAAAACACGCTGGATGAACTGCGCGAATTTTCCTATCAACTGATCACCATTACCCTGGTGGGAGTCCTTTTCCTGGCTGTCCTGCTGGCGCGTACCATTGTCTCGCCCATCCTGCGCCTGACAGGGGTTGCCAAGTTGATCGAAGCCGGTCACTGGGACAAAGTGGACGTCAGCCGTGTGGAAAAAATCGGCAGCGGCGGCGCGGAAGTGGGTCAACTGGCAAGAGTGTTTGCATCCATGACCAAACAGGTCTACGTCCGCGAAACCGAACTCCGCAAGCAGGTTGAAGGCTTGAAGATCGTCATCGACGAGACCAAGCGCAAGAAGGCGGTTGCCGAGATTACCGACAGCGAATTCTTCCAGAGTCTGAGCGACCGCGCGGCGAAAATTCGCCAGAAGCAGCGTTCTGCCTCGCAGGACGCATCCAAAACAGAACCGAATCAAAATTAGGGAAAGATGAAGCGCTCTTTAGGCAGCCTGCTTTCCGTTGCGCCCGGCGAAGAACAAAAGACATCCCTGCTTTACCTCCTGCACCTGCTCTTTTACCTCGGGCTGATGTGGGGGGATGCCGCGCGCGAAGCCCTCTTCCTCTCTGCCTGGTCGGCGGACGACCTGGCATTTGTGTTCGTGGCTTACGCGGTTGTGGGTTTCATCATGGGGGTGCTCTACACTTTTGTCGCCGACCGCATCGACAATGGCTCCCTCCTCAAAATCCTCATGGGCATCATGGTCTTGTGGCTGGTCTCGGTGCGGTTCATGTTGGAGACCAACGGCGGCGAGCGCGGAATCGTGTACCCCTATTTCTACCTGGTGTACCTCGCCTTCCGCGACGTGTCCACCATGCACATCCTGATCTACATCAACGAGTTCTACGACACCCGCGCATCCAAGCGGGCGTTGCCGCTCCTTCTCTCGGCTGGGATTGCAGGCGGAGCCCTGGCAGGATTCAGCGCCGAATTCCTCGGCAAACGATTTGGGCTGGAAAACATTCCCCTGGTTTGGATCGCCGTCCTGGTTTTGTGCTTCCTCCTCATTCTGGTCATCGAACGCCGCCTGAGAGGGGACCTGGAACAGATCGAACGCCAGCGCAGGAAAACTTCCACGGCTCACGGGGCAAAACCCTCGAACGGCTTGCAGAACCTGCGCGAGGGATTCGAGTTCGTGCGCCAATCCGGGCTGCTGCGCTGGCTGGCAGCCGCCACCTTTGTGATGGTGGCGCTGATGCAGTTGCTCACCTACCATGCCAGCCATGAGTTTTCCATCCTGATTCCCGATCGCAATGAACAATTCAATTTCTACGGCAGGTTGAACGCCATTTCACTTGTTGGCGGGTTATTGGTCCAGCTGTTGCTGCTCAGCCGATTGGTCAACTGGCTGGGCGTTGGTACGATGAACCTGCTTTTCCCCGTCGTGACCCTGGCTTCCATTTCCGCAATCAACTTTTTTCCGGGGTTGAAAAGTACGGCGATTTTTGCCCGCCTCGACTACAGCACCATCAAGCAGACTTTCCGCAACCCCCTGGATGCCATGCTGTACAACAGCATCCCCGTCGCCAACAAGACCCGCGCGCGCGGATTCATCAACGGGGTTCTGGTCCCCCTCGGCACGCTGGCAGCGGGTTTGATCGTGATGGCGGTCAAGGCGCAATTCATTCAAGGCGCGTTGTTGATCGCGACCGGCATCGGGTTGGCTCTGGTGTATGTGGCGATTATGTTCAATGTGCGGCGCGAGTATGCCCGCTCGATGACCAGCCTGCTGGCGGGGGATGAGGTCAACCTCTTCAACCAGGACCAGTCCGAAGCCCTGCCCCCCGACCCGGCGACGTTCGCCTGGCTGCGCGAAAAATTCCAAAACCTGCCCCACGATTCGCAATCCGACGGTCAGGCGGTCTTCATCAGCCAGATTTTATATGACATGGATTCCCGTTCTGCCCTGCCCCTGATTTTCGACATGGTTGGACGGCGCGGCTCGTTCTTCAAAAAGGGAATTATCGAACTGTTGGATCAGTCCAATCTCGATCACGCCAATTTTGCGGGACTCTGCCAGCGCAGTCTCGATGACCCCGAACCCGTCATCCGTGAGGCGGCGGCACGCGCCTTGCTCAACTTCATCAGGCGCGATGCGGGAGCGCGCGAGGACGGGAAGAGCATCGGCATTCTCGATAGTTTGTATGCCCGTCTCGCAGAATTGGGGCTGGAGGAGCAGACCCAGTTGGTCATCCTCCTGATTCAGCACGGGAACCTGGAACAGCAGGCGAACGCGCATTCCATCCTCGACGAGTGGCTGGCATCCGCATCCAAACGCCGCGGTCCTTTGGAGGAAAACGCCCAGACCCTTGCGGCAGGACTTGTGGTGCTGGTCGAAGCCGAAAGGACGCGGATGAAAAGCCTGCACGGCAGCGGGTTCGAGAACCAGCCTGCCCTGCGCCGCAAGGTGGGCGCCGAACCGAGCCGCCTGCCCAAACTGGTTGGCGCGATGCTCGAACATTCCGCCGCTCATGTCCGCCGCCAGTTGATTCCCGCCCTGGTTCGCCAGTGCAAATACATCCACTGGGATGAGGGACATTGGGCGACCCAAAGCCTGGTGAAATTGTTGCAAGACCCTGAGCCAGCCATCCGCCTGGCGGTTGCAGAAGAGTTGCAGGCGGAGGTGACCACCATTCCTCTCCAGCCTGTGGTCTGGCAGGCTTTGAACGTCCCCGATTTATCGGTGCGGCGGCTGGTCTGCAAACTGCCTCTCCGCTTGAAATTTGCCGAGTTGCAATTGTTGCGCGGCTGCCTGGATGCGGCTTCCATCCAAAACGCGCCGTACCGCGCCGAAAGCGCCGTCTACCTGCTCATTCAATCGGGACAGCGCGGTGTGAGGACTTCGCTCGGAAAAATGGCGGAAGTTTTGACGCTCGATACCTACTGGCTGACCCTGCAAAGCCTGGCGTTAAAGGAGCTTGCTCTCAACGAGAATCCCCCGCGCCCCGGCGCCCGCCTGATGTTCAAGGCGATTCAGGAGGCATCCCTTTCGGTGATCGAGCGCATCTTCTGGCTGATGAGCGCCGACAGCAGCGAGGAGGAGGTTCAGGCGGTGCAACGCGCCCTTCCTTCCGAAGACTCCGCCGAACGCGCAAATGCCGCCGAAGCGCTGGAAGCCATCCTGCCGCCTGTCGTCGCGCGTCAACTGGTCCGCCTGTTGGACGGTTCGCCCGACGCCGAAGTGATCGAATGCGCGGAAAACGAATTGGGGTTGCGCGTTCCCCAATTGATTCATGTCCTGCAAAATGCCTGGCTGCAACTCAACCTGCGCGAACAATATACCCGCCAGGCAATTCCCCCGCGTTTGCAAAACTTCTATGCCGATGGCTGGCTCGCCGCAATCGCCATCCATCTTTTGAACGAAGTCCAGCCCGCCACGTTCTCCATCAACGCCGACTCGCTGCGTGCTTCCCTGAAATCAACCCTTGAATCCGACTCCCGCCCCAACGTGCAGGAAGCCGCCAGGCTGGTTTTATCGAAACTGGATTCGCCTATAAAGGAGACTGCCATGTCGTCCTCCCAACCCCTATCCCTGATCGAAAAGGTCATCTTCCTGAAAGAAGTGCCGTTCTTCTCTGACCTCTCCCTGCAGGAAATCTCCATCCTCGCGGGCATTAGCGAGGAGGTCAGTTACCCGGCTGAGTACAAGATTTTCTCGCAGGGCGACAACACCAAATCGCTGTACCTTGTCATCAACGGCAGGGTATCCGTCCAGCAGCAGACCCGCACCGGCGTTGTGCGTTTGAGGGCTTTGGGCGCAAAAAGTTATTTCGCCGAAACCTCCCTCTTCGATGGATCCCCGCATCAGGCGGATATTGTCACCATCGAACCGGTCGACATCCTGCTCATCCGCCAGTCCACCCTCTTTGCGCTCATCCGCCGCCGCCCCGATCTGGGACTGTCCCTGCTGAAGGCGCTCAGCCAGCGCCTCCGCGAGACCTACGCCCAGGTCGCACAGACCGAACGCGCCAAGCCGCAGAAACTGGTCAGCCTGTACGACAAAATGGAGAAATAGATTAAAAACGAAAACGCCGCGTCACGCGGCGTTTTCGTTGAAGGACGGTTATTCCGAACTTTCGCTCTTCGCGGGTTTACTTTCAGCAGACTTGGCTTCCTTGGGAGCGCTTTCCTTTTTGGAGTCAGCCTTTTTTATGCTGGAAGTGTCTCCCGAAGGCGACTTGTGGTCAGTGGCATAAAAGCCCGAACCCTTGAAGATGATCCTGGTCGGCGTGATGACTTTCTTGAGCGCCTTCCTGCGGCACTCGGGGCAGGTCTTCAATGGCTCGTCGGTGAACGACTGGTGGCGTTCGAACTGAATCCCACAATTTTCACAGCGATAGGTGTAGACTGGCATACTTTTTTCTCCTTACATGACTTTCCAAAACGACGCTGGCATTATAGCGCGGATAATATGCAGGGGCAAGCCCTGCGCGCGCCATGTTATAATTTTCTTACAAATTAGCCGGGTGTGGGTCTCTTATCAGGCAGTCCTCACCCGAAAACGTGGAGAGTATATGCTCAAAATCGAAATCACCTATTGCGCGGTCTGACATTACACCAACCGGGCTGTAAGCCTGGCACAGCAATTGCTCGGGGAATACGAGCATGTCATCGAATCGATGACTCTGATTCCCTCGGATGGCGGAAGCTTCGAAGTAAAGGCAAACGGCGCCCTGATCTACTCCAAACTGCAGGCTGGGCGGCATGCCGAACCGGGCGAGGTGTTCAATTTGATATCGAAAATCGTCGGATAGGTTCCGAATTAATCGAGGTAATGAATGGCAAAAAAAGGAAGAGTTTTTTCAGGCGCGCGTCCAACGGGCCGCCAGCATCTTGGAAATTACCTGGGGGCGATGAAGAACTACGTCGCCTTGCAGGCGGATTATGAATGCGTCTATTGCATCGTGGACGTCCACGCCCTGACGACGGTGGAGACCACACAGGAACTCAGGCAGAACACCTTCGAGATGGCGCTGGACTGGCTTGCGGCGGGCATCCGCCCCGAGGAATCCATCCTCTTCGTTCAG
>Ga0233425_10004645_pt1 | contig 22762 bp, 6 predicted proteins | sample Watercolumn_Towu_2_FD_181712 | JGI IMG/M metagenome (GOLD analysis project Ga0233425, IMG submission 181712) | Freshwater microbial communities from Lake Towuti, South Sulawesi, Indonesia - Watercolumn_Towuti2014_140_MG | ecosystem: Environmental > Aquatic > Freshwater > Lake | place: Indonesia... | reverse complement strand
AGCCGCGGCTGTGCCCAGAAAAAGGAAGACGGCCGGTCGTGAAACCAGCCGTCTTCTCGGAGCGGGAGAAGGGATTTGAACCCTCGACGTCCACCTTGGCAAGAGGGGGAAATCGCGTTTCTCGCCGTTACGCATCTTCGTAAATCATCGTAATCGCACACACGCCGTTACCCGGACGATCCAGCCGTTACGGAAAAGTGGTGCTTCAGGTGGTACCCAACGAGTCTTGAGTACCACTTGGTTCGAGTGTTGCGGTGGTGCTCGACCACGGCTGAGCACCACCTCGAGATCTGCGCTAGGATTTGCGGTGTCGCTGCGCGCAGATCCGAGCCCGTGTACAGGCCCCGAGCCGGCGCCCGTGCGAACCCAAGGCGAAGCCTCGCCGACGCCCCCGGGAAGCCTCTGCGAGGCCTCGCAGGGGACCCAAAGTGGCTGTTTTTGTGCTGGATCCTGCATTCGTCATGCCGGGGCCGGTCCGCGAGCACTGCGCGCTCGAGTGGCGCGCCGCGCGGCGCGTAGTAGGCGCGGTAACGGCGCGCGGTGGGCGCGCCCAGCGCGCGTATTGGGCGCGGCCAGTCCCCGCGCAATCGGCGGCTTTCACGGGCGTGCGCCGGTCGCCGCGGCGACGGCGTGTTGGACACCGCCCGTGCGGCCGTCGCAGCGGCGTCTGCGCGGCCGTTCGCGCGGCCGCCGTGCGGCCGCATCCTGGGCCGCTCCAGGGCCGCCTAGGCCGCCGATAGAACGGACGATTCCCACCCGGCGGGTGGCCACCTTGCCCACGCGGGCGATCTGTGGCTGACTCCGCCGCCATGAAACTGCTCGTCGGTAACAGCTACGTCGTCGCACAGCGCGACGCCCGCTGGCTTGCCCACGGACGAGCACCGTTTGCTCCCTGGTGGGGCGGGTAGACTCGAAACGACAACGTCGTTTCTTCGAGGCCCGCCCGAAAAGGAGCGGGCCTTTTCGCTTTTGTCATGTTGCTCACGATCACGACCACGCACCGGCCGGCGCCCGATCTCGGCTACCTCCTGGAGAAGCACCCGGGGAAGTGTCAGAGCTTCGAGCTGAGCTTTGGCAAGGCCCACGTGTTCTACCCGGTGGTCACCGAGGAGAAGTGCTCGGCCGCGCTGCTCTTGGATCTGGACCCCATCGGCCTGGTGCGAGGCCGCCGCGGCGGCGACGCCCCCACCCTCGGCGCCTATGTCAACGACCGACCGTACGTCGGCTCGTCGTTCTTCTCGGTGGCCATTGCCCAGGTGTTCGGCTCGGCGCTCGGCGGTCGTTCGCGTGAGCGCTCGGAGCTCGCCAAGCGCGCCATTCCCTTGGAAGTGAGCTTGAGCGCGGTTCGGTGCCGGGGCGGCGAGGGCCTCGTGCAGCGCTTGTTCGCGCCGCTCGGGTACGCGGTCACGACCCGGCCGCTGCCGCTCGATCCCGCGTTTCCTGAGTGGGGGCCTGGAGCGCACCTGACGCTCGGGCTCGAAGGGCAAGTGCGGCTCTCCGACTTGCTGGCCCACCTCTATGTGCTCATGCCCGTTCTGGACAACGACAAGCACTACTTCGTGGGCGACGACGAAGTGGACAAGCTGCTCGCCAAGGGCGCGTCCTGGCTTCCGGCCCATCCCGAGCGCGAGCTGATCGTGTCGCGCTTTCTGAAGTATCGGCGGAGCCTCGCCCGCGATGCCCTCGAGCGTCTCGCGGCGGACGACGAGGTCGACCCGGACGCGAACGAGGACGCAAAGCAGCGCGAGGAGGCCGCGGTCGAGGAGCGCGTCCGCTTGAGCGAGCAGCGTCTCGGTGCGGTCATCGGTGCGCTGAAGGCGGCCAACGCGAAGAGCGTGGTCGACTTGGGCTGCGGCGAGGGTCACCTCCTGCGCGCGCTGATGCAGGACAAGGCCTTCACGCGAATCGTCGGCATGGACGCCTCGCCGCACGCGCTCGAGCGCGCCCACGACCGCCTCCGTTTGGAAGAAATCCCGGAGCGCCAGCGGGGCCGCATCAACCTGGTTCAGGGCTCGCTCGTGTACCGGGACGAGCGCCTGGCCGGCTTCGACGCCGCGTGCCTGGTCGAGGTGATCGAACACCTGGATCCAGAGCGCGTCCCGGTGCTCGAACGCGCGCTGTTCGAGCAGGCGAAGCCGCGGACCGTCGTCGTGACCACGCCGAACGTGGAGTACAACGTGCGGTTCGAGGCTCTGCCGGCGGGCTCATTCCGACACCGCGACCACCGCATCGAGTGGACTCGGGAGCAGTTCCAGGCGTGGGCGAACCGCGTCGCCGAAGCTCACGGGTACGCGGTCCGCTTCGTGCCTGTGGGGCCGGAAGACCAAGACGTGGGAGCTCCCACCCAGATGGCGGTGTTCTCGCAATGAAGCTCGAAGTACCCCAGCTGTCGCTCGTGGTCATGGTCGGAACGACCGGGAGCGGCAAGAGCACCTTTGCTCGCAAGCACTTCAAGCCCACCGAGGTCTTGTCGTCCGACTACTTCCGCGGGCTGGTGAGTGACGACGAGAATGACCAGAGCGCGTCGGCCGCAGCCTTCGATGCCCTGCACTACGTCGCGGGAAAGCGCCTCGCCGCCGGAAAGCTGACGGTGATTGACGCGACGAATGTCCAACCCGACAGCCGCAAGCCGCTGGTCGCGCTCGCCCGCCAGTACCACTGCCTGCCCGTCGCGATCGTCCTCTCGGTGCCACCCAAGGTTGCACACGCCAGGAACGCCAGCCGCCCGGACCGCTCGTTCGGCGAGCATGTCGTCTCGAAGCAGCACCGGGACCTCCGGCGTTCCCTCGCCTCGCTGCGCCGTGAGGGTTTCCGGCACGTCTTCGTGCTGGAGCCCGAGCAGATCGAGTCGGCGACGATCGTTCGAACCCCGCTCTGGAACGACCGAAAGCTGGAATCGGGGCCGTTCGACATCATCGGTGACGTGCACGGCTGCTTCGACGAGCTGGCCACGCTGCTCCAGCAGCTGGGATACCAGGTCTCCGGCTTGCCAGATCCACCGCGCGCGGTTCCGCCCGCGGGTCGTCGCGCCATTTTTCTCGGTGACCTCGTCGACCGGGGGCCGAAGATCCCCGCCGTCCTCAAGCTCGTGATGTGGATGGTGGCGAACGGGCACGCGCTGTGCGTCCCGGGCAACCATGAGCGGAAGCTCGCCCGAAAGCTCAGCGGAAGGGACGTGCGGATCACCCACGGCCTCGAACAGTCCCTGCGTCAGCTCGAGGCAGAAGACCCGGCGTTCTCCGCTCGGGTCCTCGAGTTCATCGAGTCACTGGTCAGCCACTACGTGTTCGATGGCGGCAACCTTGTCGTGGCGCACGCGGGCCTCAAGGAAGAGCTCCAAGGGCGAGGCTCCGGCAAGGTTCGCGACTTCTGCTTGTTCGGCGAAACCACCGGCGAGACCGACGAGCTCGGCCTCCCGGTTCGGTACGATTGGGCGTCGGAATACCGCGGCAAGGCGATGGTCATCTACGGCCACACCCCGGTTCCCAAGCCGGAATGGGTCAATCGCACCCTCTGCATCGACACGGGTTGCGTGTTCGGCGGGAGCCTCACCGCGCTGAGGTACCCCGAGCGCGAGCTCGTCCAGGTTGACGCGGCGCGTACCTACTACGAGCCGATTCGCCCCACCGCACGCAGCGATCAGCGTGGAGACCTCCTGGACGTGAAGGACGTGCTCGGCAAGCGCATTGTCTCGACGCGCCTGCACTCGAGCATCACGATTCGCGAGGGGAACGCCAGCGCCGCGCTCGACGTGATGAGCCGCTTCGCGGTGGAACCGAGCTGGCTGATCTACCTGCCGCCCACCATGTCGCCGACCGAGACGGCAGAGAGCGGACCGTTGCTCGAGCACCCGCGAGACGCCTTCGCGTACTACCAGCGGCAGGGCGTTCCAGAGGTCGTGTGCGAGGAGAAGCACATGGGTTCGCGCGCCGTCGTCATCGTGTGCCGTGATCCAGGCGTGGCGCACCGGCGTTTCGCCGCGCGCGACCAACGCGTCGGCGTCGTCCTGAGCCGGACCGGGCGTCCGTTCTTTTCGGATCGCTCCCTCGAAGAGACCTTCCTCGCGAGAATCCAGGCGGCCGTCACGTCCGCCGGATTCTGGGAGCGCTTCCAGACGGACTGGCTCTGCCTCGACGCCGAGCTCATGCCGTGGTCGGTCAAAGCGAAAGAGCTGCTCCGCGAGCAGTACGCCGCGACGGGCTCGGCGGGCACTGCCTCGCTCGCCGCTGCATCCGCCGCGCTCGAGCGCACGCTCGACCGTGGAGAGACTCTGGCCGATGACACTCGGGCCACGGTCGGTCAGCTACTCGGCCGCTTCCGCGAACGCGAGAGCTCGATGGCACGGTACATCGACGCCTACCGGCGCTACTGCTGGCCCGTCTCGAGCTCGAGCGATCTCTCGCTCGCGCCGTTCCACCTGCTCGCCACGGAGGGCAAGGTGCACACCGACCAGACCCACGTTTGGCACATGGACACGCTCGCCGAGCTCTGCCGCCAAGATCCCGAAATCCTCCTTGAAACCCCCTACCGGCGTGTGGACCTCACCAGCGCCGAGAGCCAAGCTCAGGGCATCGAGTGGTGGGAGGCCCTCACCGGCGCCGGCGGCGAGGGCATGGTCGTGAAGCCGCTGCGCTGGATCGTGAAGGGCAGACGCGGTCTGGCGCAACCGGCCATCAAGTGTCGGGGCGCCGAGTACCTGCGCATCATCTACGGGCCGGAGTACTCGGCACCCGAGCACCTCGAACGCCTTCGAGCGCGGGGCCTCTCCGTCAAGCGCTCCCTCGCGCTGCGCGAGTTCGCGCTCGGTCTCGAGGCGCTCCACCGATTCGTGGAGGGCGAGCCCCTGTACCGCGTTCACGAGTGCGTGTTCGGCGTTCTCGCGCTGGAGAGCGAGCCGGTGGACCCGAGGCTTTGAGGCATGCAAGCTCAGCCGGTTCCTTGGGCCGGCAGCGCCACGCCGCGCGTGGTCAAATTTTCACCTCGTGTCACGACACCGGCTCGACGCCGAGGGTAGCCGATCCAGCAGAAAAACCGAGGAGCCAGCGCGCGCATGCCGCTCCGCCGTGGTAGAATCGGAGCTCAGAATCGAAGGCTGGGAGGGCTGCATGTTCTCGGTGCGCTTCAGGTGGATTGTGGCGACGTCGGCGGTATTCGCGCTCGGCTGCGGAAGCACAGGTTCGGGCGGCGGGGGCGGGACACCGGACGGTGGTGGCGCTTCGGGATCCGGCGGCACCAGCGCCGGCGCCACGGGTGGCGTCGCAGGCGTGGGCGGCGGCTCCGGTGGACTCGGTGGCTCGGTGACCGGTGGCGCCGGCGGCATGGGCGGCGCAGGTCGCGCGGGAGGCGCGGGCGGGCAGTCGCAGCTCAACGCGTGCTCGAATTACGAGGCGAGCTGCGGCGCCCCCTCCGAGTGCTGCGTGGGCGACCCCGCCGGTGGCGGCTGCTTGTACACGGGGTTTGGGTCGCAGTGCTACCCCAAGTGCACGAAGAACGAGCAATGCAAGTCTGGTTGCTGCTCGCCCACGGGGATTTGCAGCGGCGCCTACACCGAGGGCGGCGTCACGAAGACGATCTGCGATCCGTCGGCGTGCGCTGGCCCCGGGATGTCGTGCAACACCAAGGACTGCTGCACCGGGATGGTCTGCTTGAACCTGCTCCAGGACGGCAACGGCTGGTGCGCGGTCGAATGCCTATCGGATTCCGACTGCCAGGGCGGGTGCTGCAAGCCGATCGCGAGCGGGGCGAAGGTGTGCTTGCCGTGGTCGCTGTGTTCGTGAGGGCCTCGAGTAACGTCCAAATAGAGCGGAGCTGCGGGCGCCGAGCGCAGACCGAGGTCCGTCACTGGGACGCGCCGCCGCAGCTCCGCGCTGACGTTGGACTGAACACCTGGTTGGTCACAGTTCTTGAACTGAAAGAACTTCAGCTATGGGTGCCAATGCCACCGTGATCTCAGATGCTCGGTCCGTCTCGTTCGCGTAGAAGAGCAGCGCAAACCTCGAGTGACTTGGTTCAGTCCACTCGCACTCTGCTTCATCGTAGTTCCGTTGAAGAATGAAGTGCTCTCCGCCCACGTCGCCGGAGCGGTAGTACTCGCCACAGTGGTACCCGCTATCGTGCAAAACCATGCGGATCCCCAATGCGCGTTCAATCGATGCGCGGACATCTGCTAGGTCCCCGCGGTGAACTCCGAATAGCGCGTACGTCTTCATCGTCTACCTAAGCTGAACACTTGGTGCTCGGGCGGCGGCGGCGGAAGCGTCACCGTAGATCATGAAGTTGACCGGTCGGCCTGCGAGCTCTGACATCGCCTTCTGAACGCTTCCTAGCCCGAGCTGATGAACCTGAGCTGCGGTCAGCGGCCCTGTGCGCGTCCCACCAGACCGCAAGCCGATGCCAAGTTCCTTCGCGCGAGAGAGCATGGACGGACTGGCCAGCGCGATATCGAAGTCGCTGACGCGCCCGGCGTCGAATGCTGCGCCCGTTCTGAAGCTTCGCCCTGTCACCGCACTGCCTTGCAGGAGAGCCGTACTATCTGCGTAACCCGCCTCGGCGACGGCGGTATTCAGCTTCGTTCCGAACTGAGCGAATGCTTCCGGAGTGGCGAAGCCGCGAGGAAGCGTTCCGCCACCCGAACTGATCTTGAGCGCACCACGCGTATCCGCCGCAAACGCCTGAAGCTTCCCTACCGTCTGCTGCTCGAGACGTGCCAGACCCTGCGCAATTTGGGCGTCCTTCGCTGCTTTCCAGGCTGCTGATCCGACACGTGCCACGGCGGCAGCCCCACGAACCACGGTGACTGCAGCGGCCTCCGGCATCAGCGGGGTCATCAGCGCGATCTCGCCGGCGGTGGGCGTCTGACTTGGCTTGGCGATGGGCGGCCCACCATGCGACTGGCCACCGGCACCCCGAGTACCCCCGTAGAACTGACTCGCCGCTCCGCCGGCGCCCGGCGTGAAATTCGCCTCCGGCTCAGACCTGTTGGGCTCTCCCGGACCGCCTCCGCCAGCGCCCTGCGATCCCGTCGCAGGCCCAGGTGCCGGCGTCGGGGCAGCCTTCGGGTGCTGTTGCGAGTTCAGGTCCGACTTGGTGTGCCCGGGCTGCCCCGTCCCGCCCTCGTTCGACTGGAGCCCCAGCGGGTCGATCGCCCTCAGTGCCTTCCCGCTGACGTACGCGTACACATTCAAGTCCGCGCCAAGCGCATGGACCGTGAGCGGATCCGCACTCACCCACCGGTTCAACAGCGGCGCGTAGTACCTCTTCCCGAAGTACTGCAGCCCAACCTCGACATCTTCCTCTTTGCCGGTGAACCGATAGTCCTCCCTGAACCCCTTCCACCGCTCCGGCCGGTAGTCGCTCTCAGCACCTCCGTACGCCTGATAGGTCCCACGCTCGACGAGCTCGCCGGTTGCCTGATCGAGCACCACGCTCGTTGAGCCCAGGTGATCGCCCAGGTCGAGCAGCACGTGGAGCTGCTTGCCGCCGACCGTGGGCAGCTCAGGCTGGTTCCAGGCCACGCGCGCAAGGCGGACGCCGTGGACGTAGAGGTTCGGGACCTCCGTCCACTTGCCGAGCTCGTAGTCGGGGACCTCGCTCGGCCCGGAGCCAGGGGCGAACACTGCTCTGCGAAGCTCGAGCGACTCGAAAACGTAGACCGTGTGGCGCTCGTTGAGCGCGTCGTCCACCGCGGTCTTGAGCACGCGCTGGTCGCCCGCGTCATATCCGTAGCGGAGATCGGCAGCGAGGTCGGCGTCGGGTGGAAGGTCGCTCATCGGCGGGAGCGTGGCGACGTCCCAGCGTCGCGCGCGGGCGAGGCGACCGACCTCGTCCCACTGGTAATCGAAGACCTGCGAGCAGTCGGAGCTCGCTGGAAGGCACGTGCCGGCCCTCTGCACGTGCATGCGCGCCAGGTTGCCGCTCGCGTCGTACTGCGCGGCGAGCTTGCCGGTCTTGCCTCCGCCGAGCGCGGTGTTGTCGGCGCTCTTCAGCTGGTACGGCTTGCTCGTGTCGTTCGCGATCGGACCGAGTGAGCGATCGTAGAAGCCGTGGGCGTCATCGTCGGTCTTGCTCGTGTTACCGAGCCAGTCATACGAGAACGTCTGCCACTGGAGTCGCTTGGCGAAGTCGACGTGCGGGCTCGGCTTTGCGCGTCGGGGATCTTGGAGATCCGTCTGCCCGCCGTTCTCGGCCGCGAAGGGGCTCGTCCACGTGTCGTCGCCGCCTTCGTATTGGTAGTCGACGCGGGAGACTCGGTAGAGGTCGTCGTATTGGGCCTTCTTGGTGACGGGCTTGGCGCCCGCCGGCCACTCGCTCGCGATGCGCCAGTCGCGGATCTCGGTCGGGTTGCCGACGCTGTCGTAGATCAGCTCGTCGTCTTGCAGGAGGAGCTGGAACGTCGGCTGGTTGTTGGGCGCATTCCAGCCTGCGGGCGGGCCGCGGTAGGTCTGAACCGTCTTCACCCGCCGGCGGACGTCATAGGAGAAGTCGGTCGTGGTGTGCGTGGCGTCCCCGTACTCGACCCGCTGGAGCAGACCGTCCGCCGTGCGCTCCGCGCGGTTCACGAGATCGCCGTAGCTTCCCTTCACGTGTTTGACGGTGCCACGCTTCGTGTAGGCCGTGCGTACGGCACTCGTGCCGAGGGCGTCGGGGATAGTGCCCTGGAGCTCGGCGACGGTGGAGCCAGTCGTGGCGGCGATCTCGCGGTCCGCGCCGTCGAAGACCATGGAGCGGACGTACCAGTGATCAGCGTAGCGGGTCGCGAGGGCGTCCGACGGGGTGCCCGGTTTCGCGATGCGCACCGCACTTGCGGGCGTGCGCCCGCGGCCGTCATATTCGGTGACCGTGAGGGAGGCGCGGTCGTAGGTCGCGACGAGCCTGCCCTTGATGAAGCCGGGGACGAGGTTGATGCCGGTGGGCAGCGGCTCGGGAGGCGCGGTGTCGTAATGGTAGAGCACTTCGAAACCGGTGCGCGCGGCTAGGTTGGGCTCTGAGTACACCGCGTGGGACTTGCTACATGGCGAGTAGTCCTCGGAGGTGAGCCGGCCGGCGCCGTCGTATGCGAAATTCACTCCGCAGCCACGCGCATCGCTCGTGCCGACGAGGTCACCGGCATCGTTGTAGGCGTAGCGCCACGCGCGGAGATTTGCCGGCAGGCTCGTGGGTTGGTCGGTGAAGTTCTCGCTCGTGTTGGGCTCGACGTTGAGCACGAGCCGCCCGTGGGAGTCGTAACGCATCCAGCGCACGACTTTTTCGGTCGTCCCGACGAGCTGGCGTGTGATCGCCTGTGGCTCTCCCGTGGGCAGGTACTGCGTCAGGGTTTCGCGGGTGCGAAGGGTGCTGCCCTCGTGGAATCGCTCGAGCGTCGCGCGGGTGCGCCCGTGGCCGTCCTTTCGCTCGCTCGCGAACGTGCCCTGGTGCGGCCCGGGACTGAGGTCCGCCGCGTCCCACATGTCCGTCGAGAGCGCGTGGTACGACGAGTAGAGCGTGACTGTACCGTCGAGATCCGTCGTGGTGACTTGGCGCCCGAAGGCGTCATACGTCTGCGCGCCGAAGGGCGTGGACGGAACGGCGGCGAAGGGGAACGCCTTGGCGGTGCCCGCGTAGTAGGACTCGAGGTACTTTCGCTGGAGCGCTCCTTTGCCGTCGAACACCACCTGGCCGCTCGCGACCCAGGGAGCGCCATCGCCACCTTGCGCAGGGAGCAGCGGGTCGGCTTCGCTCAGCGTGAGGAGCGTGCGACCGAGACCATCGACGTAGCTCCAGGACTCCAGATACTCGTCGTCGGACAGGGATTCGCCGTCGTGGGTCGAGGTATGAATGAGCGAGTAGCTGACCGGCTTGGTCGGAGTGGAACCTAGATCTGGCGGCAGGAAATACTCGACCTTGACGCTGGCTTTCGGAGAGAGCGCGAGCTGCGTCGTCGGGTGCGGGCGCGTGAGCTGAGAGAGTCGGCCGAACGCATCGTAGGCAACTCGGGTCTGGCGGGTGCTCAACTCGACGACGGTCGTCACGAGGCCGAAGCCGCGATCGTACGCGGCGCTGGTCGCGAGCGCGCCGACGCCGCACCCGCCGGTGTAGATGGTCTCGACGGTGGCCAGCGTCTCGTAGGCTGGATCATAGGTGACGTCGCGACAGCGACTGTTGGGCGCGGTCTCGCGTTCCAGATTGCCCAGGGCTGTGTACTTGTTCTCAGCGACGAAGGTGCCATCCACCGAGGCGTCACCGGGCGGTTGCGCGGTGGCGGCTCCGGCAAGCTCGTGGAAGCGCTGGAGCAAGAGCGTGTGATTCAGGGTGTAGGTCGTCTTTTTCAGGGCGCCTTCCGCCGTGTACTCGAAGCTCGTCTCCTTCAAGCTCCCGAGGAAGTACAGCGACCCCGCCACGCTCGACGCCTTCGTGCGCCAGAGCCAGCCGGTCGGATCACCGGTGGGTCGGTCGGGCGTCGTGAGAGTCGTGATCTCCTCGTCAGAGTCGGTGCAGCCCTCCTTGCAGCCCCTGGCGACGGCAGTGAGGCGATTGCCGAACTTGTCCACGGTGCTCGACGACTGGATGAGCACACGGCCGGTCGTCGAGCGAAGGTCGAGGGAGCGGGTGACGGGTGGAACCGTGTTCGCGGTCTCGACCACTACGTCCGTCAGCGCCTTGGTCGATTTCGCAGGCGTGAACGTCGCGGTGTCGTAGAGGTAGGTGTCCTTCGCGCTCTCGAAGGCGTGGCGCACCTCCCGGCCATCTAGGCCCGTGTAGAGCTTTCGAAGCACGTAGGTGGTGTGCTCCGTCGAGAGGTACCGGCCGCTCTCGTCGCGTTTTTCAGTGACCACCGGCAGGCCCTTCAACGCCTCGCGCGGGTTGTCGCGCCAGCGCTCTGGAGTGCTGCACTCGTCGGTGCCGTTGCTCGGCGTCTCGTCCACACACTCCCCGAGCAGGAAGGTGCTGTCCGTGATGTCACTCGGGCTGTTCTCGTCGCCGACGCGCTTCGCGCTGGCCTGCCGGAAGCCGCGGAACTCGCGCTGCCGGCCCTCGAACACTGGGTCGCGGTAGCTGTACTCGGTGACGTAGCTTGCGGGCGGGCGGCCGGCGATGGTGAGGTTGTCGCTCTCGGTGACGCGCTTCACTACGTGCACGGCCGTGGGCATGCGGGACTTCCACTCGTCCCCCGCCTTCTCCGCCGCTAGCATCTCGGCGGTCGACGTCGAATACTCGAGGGTGGTGGTCTTGCCGAGCCCGTTCTCGACGCGAGTCAGGATCCAAGGGCGCTGACCCCCAGCGAGATCCATGTACTGATACTTGTTGCCGTTGCCCCAGAGGATGTCGCGCGTGCCCGAGCCGTTCACGTCCACGAGCCGGACGCGGTTCGCGTAAGACGGGCTGGCCGGCGTGCCCTTGATGATGTGCCGGTCCGTCCAGCCGACGCCATCGACGTTCAGCCAGACATCCACGTCGCTGAACCGGATCTGGACCAGATCGGTGAGCCCGTCGCCGTTCACGTCGTCGAGACGCAGGCTCTCACCTTGGATGTCCGAGTACTGCGGGCTGGTCGCCATCATGACGTGGCGATTGGCACCGAAAGTGCCGGCACCGCAATCGTCGCGCTTGCCCGTGCCCCAGAAGCCGTTGCCTCGGCCGGGCCAGTAACGGATGTCGCCCTTGCGGACGCGCACGATGTCAGGGATCCCGTCGCCGTTCATGTCGGCGACCTTGATGTCGGGATCGCTGAACCGCACCGGCGTCGCGCTCCAGGGCACGCAGGTCCGCTCGGGCTCCGTCGAGAGCGTTGCCGTCGTCGCGCCGGTCCAGCTGCCCCGGCCGAAGCGACCGTCGCCTGCCGCGTAGCGACCGAGGGCGAAGAACGTCTGCATCTCCGTCCCGGTGCTCACCACGACGTCCACCAGGCCGTCGAAGTCGACGTCCATCACCTGGGTCTCGCTCGCGTCCTGGCCCAGATCGATCTTCGGGCTCAGGTTGTCGCTGGTCGTGACCTCCCTGCCCTGCCAAACCCAGCCGCCCGGGGCGTGCACCGGCGCGTAGACCGAGTAGGTCTTGACCTTCGGCATGTGGAGCAGGTCCACCGTGCCGTCTCCGTCGAGATCGAGCGGGGCAATGTTGTCGTTCTTGAGCGTGATGGTCGTCGCGCCGGCGCCGAGGACGCCCGCGATGCCCATCGGCGTCGCGTTTCCGAAGCGGTCGGCGTCGCCGCCCTCGCCGTTGAAGAAGACTCCGTGCCCGGAGCCGTAGACCCCGGCGGCCGTGACGAGAACGTCGGGCAGGCCGTCACTATTCACGTCGAAGAGGTCGCTGAGTTCCTCGTCCACGGAGTGCGGCGGGCTGTTCAGCATGGTCCGAAGGCGCTCGTCGAAGCCCTCGTAGCCCGTGAGGTCGGCGACGCCGGGGCCGCCGCTCACGGTGAACGGCTCGACGTGCCCATAGCTGAACTTCATCGCGGGCAAACGCGGGCAGCTCGTGGTCTCGTTGGCCTCGTCCGCGGCCTTCTCCTCGTCGCCTTCGCAGCGCCCCTCCACCTGTACGCTCGCGAGCAGCGACACGTGCGAGCTCGGGTCGTACTCGAGGTGGTAGCGCCGTACGCGGCGACGCGCGCCATTCGATGCGCTGCCGAAGGTCTTGCTCGCCACGTCGATACTCGTCAGCCGGAGGCGCTGCTGCATCTTCCAGCCGCTGCGGTACGACTCGGTGGGATCGCTGCGGTCGGCGTAGACCAGGCGCGTGCGGTGGGCGTACTCGGTGAGCGGCGCACTGGCCGCGTTGGCACCCGGCGGCGTGTCGTAGATGTCGCTCAGATACGCGGTCCCGCTGTCCTGGGAATAGCGGAACACCACGACGTTGACCGGTTGCGGATTGCCGCTCGCGGGGTTCGCGTTGCCCCAGGTGTCGTACTGCCGCACCAGGTTCCAGCGAAACACCTCGGTCGCCTTGTCTGGGTTGCGCTCGAGAGCGCCGGTGTAGCCCGAACCGTCCAGCGGCACGCCAAGCTCCATCGTGACGCCGCTCTTGTCCTGCACGCGCCAGGTCTGGTGGTTCGGGTGCCAGAAGAAGCGCAGGAACGAGCCTTCCACCCGCGGGCGGAAGTACTGATAGCCTGCGGACCAGACCGGCATGATCTCGTTGCCGGTGCCGATGGTATCGATGGGGCCGGGCGCGCCCTTGATCGCACCGTCGCAGCCAAGCTGGGCGGTGACCGTGCAAATCGGCACCAGCTCCTGCCCGCCGTTGAACACGAAGCGATCCTGTCCCGCGTGCCAGCTTCCCTGGTCGTCGTAGCGCGGTACACCGCGATCGGTCTGGCGCGCGATGAACGGAACGCCGATGGACCAGCCCATTCCGACGACGCCCGAGCCGCCGCTCGACGAGTACGAGAGGCCGAGGCTCGGCTGCGCCCCTCCGCGCGCCGCGGGCAGCGCGATCGGCACCGAAAATGTGGCGATGCCGGTCGAGAGCTGCGCGCTGAAGCTCTCCTCCATGCCCTGGAGCGTGCCCGCGCCCTTCGGCACACTGATGCTCTTGCTCGTGACGCCGCTCTTGTCGGCACCGCTCGGCAGCGCGGCCGGCGCGATGGGGTCCGGCGCGCTCGGGACAGCCTTCTCGACGGGACCCGAGGTCGCGACGCCCGGGGGCGCTCCTTGATCGGCGACGTTGGCCGACTGCACCGGCTCGTTGCCGCTCTGGAGGTCGCTCGCGGCGGGCGAAGCAGGGGCCGGTGCGGTCTCGACCTCCGGCGCGGGCTCGCCGCTCTCCGCGCGCGCGACGCGCGGCGGCAGGAGCGAGACGAGGAAGCTCGTCAGCGTGACCGCCACGATCGGCGGGCTCAGGCGGCGGAGCACCCTCATTGCGCGCCTCCGGGTGGCAGGCGCAGAATCGGCAAGGGGATCAGCTCGGCGACGACGTCCGGCGTGCCCTCGACTGAGCCGAAGACGCGACCGTAGTCGTCCCACGCAGTGGCGAGGGCGCCGCTGCCCGTGGCGGCTAGTGCGGGTCTACGCTGGTCGTCCTTCAGGTGCGCCGGCCAACGCGGGAGCGCGATCTCGACTTTGGAGAGGTCGAGCGTCGTGCTCTGCCAGGCGAGTTCCTTCAGCCAGAGCTCCTCGGCCCTCGCGTCGCCGGGCACGAGCGCCGAGCGCCATGCGACGAAGAGGCGAGAGCCAGCCCGGACGACGTTCGCTTGGCTCTGTGCGAGCGCGGCGTCCGTCGAGTACGGCGCGACAGCCGGCGTGATCGGGAACGGGTTCACGCCCTGCGACGCGGTGTCCAGGATCGCGCCACGCAGTCGAGCAGGCGTGCCCTCGCTGAACACGAGGAGCAGGTGCGTGGCGTCGAGCTCGGCGAGCGCGGGCTTGTCTTCTGCGGGGCCGGGCGAGGTGACCGCGACGCTCCACGATGCGCCAGTAGTCTTCACCGCGATCGTCTCGGTCCCAGACGCCGCCACACGCCACGCCGCGGCCCAGCCGCTTCCGAAGGTCGTGAGCGCGACCCCGGACTCCTGCGCAGGGCCGTTCGCGAGGATCTCCTCGGGGCTCACCGGGGCCAGCGAGGCGTTGAAGCGGCGCATCCGAACGTCCGAGCCGCTCGTCGGGAGCTTCGAGTCGTCGACCCACGCCGCCACGAGCTCGGTGCCCGTCCACACGAGGTCCACGTCGTGCTGGCCGAAAGTCTTGGTGGCGTTCGCGCGGACGAGCGAGCCGACCTGCTTGGTGGCTGCGTCGACGCTACGCAACGCGATCCCGAGTCCGTCGCCGTCGCCATTCAGGTCAATGTACGCCACGGCGTACTTGCCGCTCGGGAGCGCTGCCACGACGGGGTGCGCGTTTGCCGTGATGGACGCGTCGGCGGCTACGGTGACCACCGGGTTCGCCGGGATGCCGACCGGGTCGAAGGTCAGGAGGCCGAGCGTCACGGGAGCGGGGATCGAGGTAACGAACGCGATCGCGAAGCCCGAGTCGCCACCGCCGATGGGGTGACGGCCATCGCCGAGCCGTCGCGACACCTTCGGCGGCACGCCGCCGTCGGAGCCGGGGCCTGGGACGAGCAAGACGTCCTGCACGAAGCACGCGGAGCACGAGTCGGAAGCGCTCGCGTTGCCGTCGTCGCACTCCTCGGTGAGCTGGTCACGGATGCCGTCGCCGCAGATGAGCGAGACGGGTGCGTCGGTGGAAGCATCGAGTTGGATCCCGCCCGTGCCACCGTCGCCGGCTCCGCCGGTTGCACCGGCGCCGGCAGTGCCGCCGCTCGGTGTGCCGGCGGAGCCTCCAGTAGTGGAGCCCGCCGCTCCACCCGTGGAACCGGCGGCGCCGCCGGAGCTCGAGCCGGCGGTGCCGCCGCTGGGGGTGCCTGCAGCGCCGCCACCACCCGCAGCTCCGCCGCTACCGCCCCCACCTGGCCCGCCCGGCCCGCAGCTCGCTGCTGCGCAGAGCGCGCCCACCACGCTCGCCTCGAGCGCTGCCGTGATGACGCTGCGCCGTGACCAGTGGCTTGCCATCGCCGCCTCCGGTCAGGGCTTGGCCTTCGGGAATCGCGTCCAGTAGTGGTACTTCCAGACGAGCTGCAGGTCGTCGATGTGATCCCAGCGCAGACCGGGGCGCTCCCAGATCCGGATCGTATACAGGCCCTGCAGCGGCCGGCCCTTGTACTCGTGCTTCATGTACGTCTCCATGAGAGCCGAGTCCGAGCTGGAAGGCGGATTCGTGATCGTACGCTCGGCCGCGAGGAGCTTGCCGTGCTCGATCACTCCGCGGTCGAGCTTCGCCGGCATCGAGCCGCCGGTGTAGTTGCGGATGATCGTGTCCCCAGCGTGGCTCAACGAGTACTCGAGGAACCCGTTGTAGTAGCAGGAGGCAACCTGCCCGTCGCAGCTAGCGACACCCGTGCCCACTGCGTTCAACCCGACCAAGTTGTGGCGATAGTTGAAGTTGCCAATGGCGATCTGGCCGCTGGGGATGAGGGACCCGTTCTCGATGTCCTCGAGCCGAACATTGAAGTTCGCCTCGTAGAAGCACCTGGAGGGGACGCTGTCGGAGTCGATCGCGCCGCAACTCGGCTTGATTCCGTCGGCGCACACGTACTCGCAGCGCCGCTTGAATCGGTTCCTGAAAGCGGGGCCGCGCAGCTCGTCGCAGATCGGGTCCTGCACGTTTCGCGAGAGGTCGGTCCGCACCCATGTCCCCGGTGTGGCAGAGAGTGCGTTGTTCTCGAGGATCGCTCGCTCGACTTGAGCTGCAGAGACGACCAGATTGGGCCAGCTGCCCTCGGTGCTGCCCAAGGGCGATTCGACCTTCGACGGCAGAATCTCGAGGCGGTAGTCCTCGGACGACTCGGCGACGAAGGTCAGCGATGTCCGTTCCCATTGGCTCGCGCCTTGCGTGATGTTCCCGGACGCGATGACCTGCCCATCCGACGCGCGAACCACGCGGAGCACGGCAGCAGCCAAGGGCACCGCCGTACCAGCCAGCGAGTAGATCGAAGCAACGTGGGTTCCGGGCTCGAGCCCGGCGAGGTTCTGCGCGAGCGCGCCCCTGGTCGTGTACTGCGAAGTCGAAGGACAGACGGTCGTCTGCCCCTCGGCACCGGTGACCTGGACGCAGGGCTCGTTGCGCAGGCGGTACGGCAGACCCTCCTTGGGCAGCCCGTTGCGAGTCAGACCGAAGGTCGTGTTGCCCACGTTGAGCACCTCCGGGATGACCCCCACGCACCCGCGCCACTCCTCCGCCGGCGCGCCGCCGCTGCTCGGAAGCGTCAGCCCGCAGTCGCGGACGTACCAACCCTGAGTGTCCTTGCTTGGAGGCTCGAAGCTGTCGCTCTTGTTGAGCTCGGTCGAGAAGAACAACAGGTTACGGCCAGGCTTCGTGCACGACGCCGATACGTTGAAGATGTCGTCCGCAAGGGACAGGACTGCCGTGTCGTCGCCATCTTTCAGGGGGTAATCGATGGGGTAGCTATTGACGAAGTCTTCGAGCTTGGTCACGTAGTCGCCGACATAGGCGTGGGCGAAATCGTCACCGGGTAGAGGCTTGGCGCCGGGGGTGGTGCCCTCGACGGGCTGCTCCGGGTTGGGCTGCCGGATCTCCGAGTAGTCGATGCCTTGAAGGTCGCAGATGTCATTGGCCCACTTGCTGGGAGCGTCGACGAGCGTCATCGGCTGGTCCAGGCGCTGGAGATCCACCCCGAAGCGCAGCTCGATGGCCCGCCGTGACAAGTACGCCAGCCGCTTCGCGCGCTCGAAGGCCTTCTCGTAACGCAGGAGCTTCGTGTTGAACATGCGGCGCATGACCACGTTCACGAACTGCGGGTCCTTCTTGCCATCGGGGCTGTTCGCGTAGTCGGCGAACGTCATGCCTGCGGTGGCTTTCGCAGCTTTGTTCTGGATGAGCTTCAGGTCCGCCGTGGCCTGGTTGAGGTCGTTGAGCGCGAGCGCGAAGTCGTTGGCCGCCTCACGCGCGGCACCGATGTTGCTGACCATCGAGGCCACCACGTCGAGGCGTTTTTGCTCTTGGCCCGCCTCCTGGGCCTTGTGGGTCGCGGCAATCGCCTGACACTGGAACTGTGCCGCGGCGAAGTGTGCAGCTGCTGCTCCCATGTGGGCCACATTTGACCCAAAAAGGTTCTTCGGGTCGCTCGCTTGCGCCAACGATGACAGCGCAGCGGCCATGCCTTGAAAGGTGGCTGCATACTTGGATGCTACTGCAGCTTCATCTAGCGCCTCATCCTCCTCGGCAATGCTCTTCATCTTGCGAAACGCAACCGAAAGCTGCGCCGTGGCATCCTGGATCTTCGCGTAATCCTCCGCGGCCCGAATCAGCGCCTGCTGCTGGCGCCCCATTGACTGGAGGTACTCGCCCCCGAGGCCTGTGGTCGATGGCAGCGCGCCCTTCTTCGAGAACGCATCGAGGACCGACTTCGGAATCGGCCCGACCGAGAAGCGCTCCGCGGCGGAGCCCGCCTGTTTCGACAAGCAAGTGAGCGCGCCAGAGAAGACCTCGAGGTCAGTCGTCGGGAGGCTGGCGACGTCGAGCCCTTCGCATTTCACCGGGGTCGCGGTCGCGGCGCGCGCCTGCGCATGGCAGGCGAGCTCCAGCGCGTCGAAGACGTTGCGCTGACTCAACGGGTACTGGAACGGCACGGCCTGAGACGCGGGGCTGCCCTTCCGTAGGTCAAAGAGCATCTGGCCGTACCTGGTCATTTCGCCCGGTGTGACCGGGCTGAGCCAACCGCCGACCTTCTTCTCGTCGGCGAAAAGGACGTTGCCAGGATTCGGAAGCTTGCCGAACCGCTGAAAGTCGGTGTTCGAGGCAAGCGGAGCGTCCGTTCCAGGAGCGAAGCAGAGCGCTCGCCAAACCGCGCTCTTCGGGCTCGGCTCGGCATCGTCGCAGAATGCCTCGCCGACTTGTGGCGTCTGCCACATCTCGGCGACGGCATTGCTCCACGGCGCGCCGTACTTTCGGACGGCCGCCACTTTGGCGACATAGCTCCCGACATAGCCGCTCGTCATCTTCACCTCGCCTACGGACACCGCCCAGTCCGCCGACGTGAAGTTGCTGAACCCGCCGTCGATGACGGGCTGGTATTGGCTCGGGGGCGCCAGGTGGCAGTACGGCATCTGCGGGTCCAGACCGCCGGGCGCTCTCGTGCCAGTCGGCGACAGCAGTATTGGAAACTTTTCAACGAGAAAGCCGTCGCCTGTCCCTGCGCCAATGAAGTCGTACGGGTCGGATTGCAGCGGCAGGGCATTGGGGAGGAACCCGTTGAAGTTTACCGGCCTTCCTCGGTCTTCACGCTGCGGGTCGAACAGGTGCACGCAAGCCGCATGGTTCTTGTACGCCTTGTTTCCGCCTGGGGTTCCGTGCAGTACCCAGAGCGGCTCGAGCGGAGGGGGGTTACCGATCGTAACGTATGCCCCGCCCGAGTTGTTGTACAAGGCGTCGCCGAGAGTGGGGAACGGGTTGAACTTCGCGCGAGTGAAGATGCGCGCGAGCGTCATCATGTCGTTGTTGAGCTCGCCAGTGATCACGCCGAGGGTCGCGACGGCGCGTCGCAAGTGCCCGAAGCCCCAGAGCCACCGTTTGCGGAGAGCTTCGGGCTCGGTATCGAGTGTGGCGTTCGCCTGAACCGGGTCCGGGTTGCTGCAGCCGTCGTGCCCGGGACAGCCCGACACCGCAAGGACGCACTCTACCGGAGGGTCAGTCCAGAACTTCGATCCGGTGCTGGTGTCCGCGTCCACGATCACGCAGGGCGCCGCGAGGGAGCCATTGGGTGCCCCTGGTTTCGGCCGTTTGGTGTCGAAGACGACAGCCTCATCGTTCACGGTCAGCTTGTAGTTGTCTGCGAAGCCCTCCGAGTACCGAAGGTTTCTCGCGAGCTGCACGAATTGCTCGAAGCCGAAGTCGTTGAAGATGAAGTTGCGGATGTAGTCTTCGCGCTTCCGCTTCTTGGTGATGGGGTCTGCCGCGTCAAGCTCCGGGCCGTTGCCCAGACGAAGCGCGCTGAAGGCTGCACAGGCCCCTGGGTTCGACGTCTGAGCACTCGTCTTGACGAGCCCGAGGGCCCGCGCAGCAACCGCTGTCGCCTTGTTTTTCAGTTCCGGGTACTTGTCGAACTTCGTGCCGCAGGTACTCGCATCGGCGGTCTCATTGGGATTCAGCACGATCGGGCACGGAGCAGTCGGCGCCTTCTGTCGGTTGCAGACGACTCCATCGATCTCCCAGAGGCACGCATCCTTGTCTCCGAGCGTGACCCAGACCAGCGGATCGGGCTGTCCATTCGATCCGATACCGCAGGAGGCGATGTCGGCGCCGCACAGCTCTTCGAGCTTGCCTTGCATCTCTTCGCGACGGAGGTCCATTTGAAGGCCCTGGCCGAGCAGCTCTTCGCCGAGCTTGTCCGCCTCCGCGGCTGCTTCCTTCGCCAGCCCGAGGTAGTGCTTCCAACTCTGCTCGAAGGGCTGACCCGACGGCTCGCCGACGATCTCGGACTCGAGCGGCGGCCACAGATCCGATGGCAACCCTGCACAGGTCGTCAGAGTCTTCGAGCAATCGTCGCTGTTCGGCGTCACGGCGTTCTGGAGCACTTGCTCCAGAGTCCCACCGGCCGGCGTGATGACCGCGCGGGTGGCAGAGATCCCGGTGGGCCAAGACGGTTCAGGACCGCCTGGCAGGTTCAGCGTCCCGGGCATGGGCACCACGCCTCCGAACGCAGCACGTGCGCCATCCGCCGTGCGGATCACGTAGACCGGGTGCTCGACCGTAACCGGGTGCGCCGGCGAGTCTTTCTGAGGGATCGAGGTCACGAGCGCGGACAAGTGGCCACCAGAGAGGTCCGTCATCCTCGGGTCGGCCGTGCCCGAGTACAAACCCACCGCGTTCAGGTCGATGGCGTAGTGCGACGGATCACAGGCTGCGCCGTCGATGCTTCCGTTGAGCACGCACTTCAAGCCCTTCACGCCTTGAACGAGCTGGTACTTCTCACCGGCCTGCCCTGGGTTGGCCGCGCTCGCAGGAACGCCATGGATGATCACGCCGAGCTGGTCCACCGCGAGGCCCTCGGGCGGCGCACTCGAATGCCCGAGCACGAACTCGAGCCTGCGCCCCCCGGTTTCGGTCTCGAGCCCCTTCGCCACCGAGTCCAGCGCCGCCGTTAGTTTCGGCTGAACACCCGCGGACGCCGGGTGCGCCGAGAGCTTCTTGGTGGTCTTCTTGAAAGCGTCGAGGACTCTGACTGCACCCGACGCCGAGTAGCTGCGGGTCCCCACTTTCTGCGCGGTAGCCGCGCCGACGGCGCCCGAGAAGTGCGAGGCCATTGCTCCCGATGGGAGCGTGCCCGCCGGCTTTGCGGTGCCGGTGAAGATCGGCGCGAACACGCCTCCGCCACCGACCGTGCCGGCGGGCAGCATGGATGTTCCGGTGAGCTGGGCCTGCGCACACTGATAGGCAGCCGCCTTGACTACGTTCTCGCTGGTGACGTTCGCCTTCTGGAGCACCTTTTCCTGTGGCAGCGCCGTTTGGATCGCGCCGGACTGCATCCAACTGGCGTTCATCGCGAGCGCGAAGTCCGTGACAGGATCCATCGAGGGCTTGTGATTCAGCTGCCAGGAGAGGAAGAGAACGTTCTTCACTCCCTCGTCTTCACCGATCGGCGGGCAGATCGGCACACCCGTGGGCCCGATGTCCGACGCCTTGTGCTTCTCCCCGCAAGACGTCGAGAACGCCATCGCCTGCTGTGCGCCCGCCAGCTCTCCACCGGGCTGCCCATAAGCGAGGAGGTTCGCGATCGCCGTCGCGCTGTCGACGGAGCCGTTCCACTGCGTCGCGACTTCGTTCAACTCGGCATTGGCACCGCGGACGCCGGCCTGCGCCGAGTCGCGCATCGCATCGAGCGTCCGGTAGAGAGCGCCGGAATACTGGTTGGCGGCGTCGGTGACAGACATGAAGAGGACGTCCGCCCAAGTTGGAATCACGCCATCAGCGTCAGCGGTGAGCTCGGTGGCAGGCGCGAGCTCACCAGGTAGGGGAGCGAAGCGATCCGCGCACGTCGCCGTTGCCACTCGGCTGTCTGACGCCGTTAGCGCTTCGCCGAGGAAACCGGCCTCGCGGTATCGGCTGAGCGCACCGCGTAGTGCCGCAGCACGACTCGGCGCCTGCATGGGTTGGAAGCGAATCTTCGTCGTTCGTCTGATCGTTCGCGGGGCCCCCGCCTTCGCCAGGGCAGTCATCCTGGCTGTTTCCGGAATCTGCAGTAGTTGTTGGAACTGAAACGGCGTGCCTACTGTGCTGCTCTCGAGCGTGCGCGGCAGCGGCGAGCGTGCGGCCTCCTCGAGTAGCATCCCGGCGCACACCTCGTTGCGCAGCCGGCACACTTCGGCCTTGCAGGTCGGCATCGAGGGATTTGCGACCGAGGCCGGGTCGATGTCGATGAGCGGGTCGCGATTGCCGACGGTCGAGCTCCCGCACAAGGTCGAGTCGGTGGTCTTCATCCGGTCGTGCCAGCACCAAAGGCGCGCCAGTTGTTCCGCGCCCGCCTGCGGAAGCGGCATTGTTACCCAACCGACGTTCGGGACGTCGACCTCCACCAGCACGGTGGACTCCTGGGGAAGCGGTTGAGCAAAGCTCGGCGAGATGTCAGGCGGCACCTCGTCGCACGACGCGCCCATCCCAACGGCTGCAAGCACGAGGACTCCGAGTTGCTGAACTGTTCGCCGCCACGTCATCTTGCCTACCTCGCAGAAACGCCCGAACCCGTGCGCAATCCGGCCCGAGCTGGGCAGGTGCAGCAATGGACAAAACCGATGACTTTTCTGCGCGGATGTAGCCCCGTGTGTGCTGATCGAACACGCTCGCGCGCCAGCGCGAACTCCGGTACCTACTGATGGTGGGAGAAGTCATGAAGAGCGGGCGCGCCTGGCCGGTCATCCTGAGCGTGAGTCTTCTGGCGTGCGTCGTGGCGATGGCGTGCGGTGACAGCGCCGAGGAGAAACTGTTCGGCTCCGGCGGCGCCGCGGGTGCCGACGCTTCGACGGGTGGGGGCGCGGCAGGAGGAAGCGGAGGAGGAACGGCGGGCGTCAGCGGCAGTCCGAGCGGCGGTGCGCCGTCTGGTGGAGGCGCGCCCGGAGGCGCGGCTGGCAGCGGTGGCAATGCTGCGGGCGGCTCGTCGGCAAGCGGGGGCACGGCAGGGGGAGGAGGCGCCACCAGCGGTGGCGGCTCGCCGAGCGGCGGTTCACCCGGCGGCGGGGGCGGCCCCGGTGGCGGAGGTGCGCCTAGTGGCGGAGGCGCGAGAT
>Ga0233425_10004644_pt1 | contig 22765 bp, 16 predicted proteins | sample Watercolumn_Towu_2_FD_181712 | JGI IMG/M metagenome (GOLD analysis project Ga0233425, IMG submission 181712) | Freshwater microbial communities from Lake Towuti, South Sulawesi, Indonesia - Watercolumn_Towuti2014_140_MG | ecosystem: Environmental > Aquatic > Freshwater > Lake | place... | reverse complement strand
GGCCGAGCTCGAGGAGGGTGGCCAGATCGCCGCTGGGCACCTCGTGGCTGAGCAGATTCCGAGCTGCCTCGAGCTTGTCGCGGAACGCTGCCCTGGCGGTGAGCTCCAGGCGCACGCTCGCCGGCGAGAGCGGCTCGACGCGAGCGCGAGGCAGCGGTGCCGGCGCGGGTCCGGAGTTACCTGCTCCGGACATTGTTGATAACTCCGTCTGCGCGGGCCCCGGCGTCGGGGTGACAGTCGTCGGCACGTCCGGCCGCGGGAACCAGCGGGCGATGAGCTCCTCGACTTGCCGCTTGGACTTCCCTCGCGCCTCGCTGAGCAGCTGCTCGACGTTGTCCTCCGTGAGGTGCCCGGAGAGCAGGAACAGTCCCGTCAGGTGGACTTCTCCGGACGCGAGCGCGTCGAGCACCTGCGGAAAGCGCTGGACCAGACGGGCGACCCGCACGCGCTTGTTGGCACCGTCTTCGGAGTAGCCCAGGCGCTCCAGGCAGTACGCGAAGAGCGACGAGCAGGCGTCCTCGAGGTAGAGCTTGCGGTTAAATAGACAGTCCGGCCGGGCCGGAGGAACGCGCCTCGAGTCAGTCCTAGTCGCGGATACGCCGCCGGTCACGTGGCGTGGAGCAGAACGCACTGGAGCTCGGCCAGGTGGAAGATGACCTCCGCGGATGCGGCGCGCTCAGTGCTGACGGCAGCCGCGAGGCGCTCGCGGAGAACGCGATCGGAGACCGAAGTGAGAGCTTGCATGTCTTCGTGCATACCACGCGATTTTTCGACCTCGCCGCTGACACTGAGCCGCGCTTTTGCGTATCCGAACGCGTCGCGAGTCGTCGCGCGCGCGAAGCGCGATGAGCGTGCGACGTCGTGCGCGAACGACGCCGTCATCGGCAGGGTCGTCGAAGCGTGAGCAGGGGTTGCTCCGAAGCGTGTCAAGCGTGAACTGCAAGACAATGCATTTTCCCTTCGTGACACCGAGCGCAAGGACGGTGCGAGCACGCTCCGACAAAGGGGCGTGCACGGAGTGCCCTCGTGGTCTTTGTCAGCGGCAGCGACCTGGGCGAGGAACGGCGCGTCGAGCTCTGGTCCGTCGCGCCGCCGCTTCATTTCCCGGCCGCGTCACCGAGCGCGAAGGAACGCGACGCCAACGCCGCCGCTCCGGTGCCGCGCTGGCCTCCGCTCGATGCGCCACCCCGGTCCAGCATCAGGCGAAGTCGAGCCCCTGCTTTCACTAGGGCGCTTGCCCCATCATCTGATCGAGAACGCTCCGCTCTCAGCGCCGAGCGGAGCCCTGGTCGTGCGGCTCTGCGGGCTCGCCATTGCGCCGTCCATATGCTTCTGCACCCCTCCCGTGTAGCGAAGCGAGCGCCGGGGAGGTTGAGCGCAGGCGGCGCAGCCGCTGAGCACGGAGGCGGGCGGACGCGGGTGGGCAACCCTAACCGATCGATCTCACGTTGTTTTCACCTAGCAGCGCTGCGAGCCTGTGCCGTTGCGAATATCCGAACAGCCTCCTAGCCTCGCTTCCGTGCCCGGCGAAGCGGCGGACGTGTGCATCGTGGGGGCCGGACCGGCGGGCGCGGTGCTCGCGTCGAAGCTCGTCGAAGCGGGTCGCTCGGTGACGCTGGTCGAGCACGGCCGCGCGTTCAGCGCCGAGGAGCGCCGCACGTTGCTCGAGAACCGGCGGCGCGGCGCCGAGCCCAGCAGCCACAACCACGCCATCCCCGAGGACGCGCAGATCGCCTACAACCCGGTCGAGGCGAGCGGCTACACCTATTTCCAGAGCCGGGTTCCCGCGCTCGGTGGCTCCTCGTTGCACTGGTCCGCCCACTGCCCGCGCCCATTGCCGAGCGACCTCCGGAGCTTCCCCTTCGATTACACCGCGCTCGAGCCCTGGCTCGGGCGCGCCGAGACGGAGCTCGGCGTGGCGGGCGACGCCGACGACCCCCTCGCTGCTCCGCGCAGCACGCCCTTCCCGATGCCGGCGCATCCGCGCTCGTTCTTCGAGCGGGAGCTGCTCGCGCCCGCGTGCAAGAAGCTCGGCTGGGCGCTGTGCTCGAACCCCGTGGCCATCCCGTCCAGGCCGTTCGGAGAGCGGGTCCCCTGCCGCGCGTGTCGGCTCTGCGAGCTCTGCCCATCCGGCGCCCGCTACTCCGCCGACCAGATCCACATCCCGCGCTTCGCGAAGTCCGCGAACGCGCGCCTGCTCACCGAGACGCGAGTGCGCCGGCTCGAGCTCGATCGCACGGGTCGCGCCACGCACGCGCTCGCGGTCGACCGCCGGACCGGCAGCGCGCTCTCGATCGCTGCCAAGCGCTTCGTGATCGCGGCCGGCGGCGTCGAGAGCGTGCGGCTCTTGCACTTGACCGAACGCACGGCGAAGCGGCCGCCGCTCGCGCAGCTGGGGAAGGGCTTCGGCGACGACGTGATGATCGCCGCGCAGCTGCTCGCCGAGCGCGACGTGGGCATCGGCCTCGGCTTCGCCACGACCGCGATCAACCACTTCCGGCAGCGTGCGGAGGGCGGCGGCTTCAAGCTCAACGCCTACCCGCGCCTGTTCGACCGAAAGACGCTGCTCCAATTCGTCACGCGATCGGGGAAGCTCGCCCCCGACAGCCTCGGCAGCGACGCGAAGCGCGCCGTCACGCTGGTGGCGCTGGTCGAGAAGGATCGCACGGGGACCATCGAGCTCGACCCCGCGCGCCGAGACGCGCACGGTGACCCGGTGGCGCGCATCACTCTGCCGTTCAGCGAGCGCGATGAGAGGACCCTCGACGCCGCGGCCGGCGCCCTGCGCGAGCTCGCTGCGGCGCTCGGCGCGCGGGTGCTCGAGGACGGTCACCGCACCGCCCTGCGCATCTGGGGCGCTCACCCGTTCGGCGCAGCGGCGCTGGGTCGGACCGAGAAGGACGGCGTCTGCGACCCGCACGGCCGCGTCTTCGGCATGCGCAACGTGCACGTGCTCTCGAGCGCCACCTTCCCCGGGCTTGGCGCCACCAACCCGACGCTCACCCTCGTCGCGCTCGCGCTCCGCATGGCCGAGGCGCTCTCGGGAGAGAAGCCATGACGCTCTCGCGCCGAGCGCTGCTCGCCTCCGGGGTGGTCGTCGCGGCGGCGTGCCGGGAGCAGAGCGTGCCTTCACCCCCGGATGCGGAGGCTCCCGGGCCGCCGTTCACCCAGCTCGTGCGTGCGCTCGGCCCTTGGCCCCCGGGCTCGCGCGACAGCCTCCTCATCGCCGAAGCCTTCGAGCGCGGCCTGGCGCCGAAGCCTCCGGCTGGAGTCGACCTCGCGAGCCTCGCGCCGCGGTGCCTCGCCTCCCGGCGCGCCGTGGGCGCGGTGGATCTGGCCTCGCTCTCCGAGCCCGAGCGCGCCTTCGTGCTCGACTTCGCTGCGGCGCTCTATCGCATCCCGGACGTGCTCGCGGCGCTCACCGGCGCCGAGCCCGAAGGCTCGTGCCCGGCGGACCCGCTCGCGTACACGCGAGCGCCCGGCTGAGCGAGGTCTCTCAGCGCCCGCCAAAGCCCCAGGGCGCGCCGTCGCCGCAGCGGTGCACGCGGGCGCCCGCCACCACCGCGGTCGGCGCGGCGCGCTCGTCCAGGGACCACGCCGCGAGCCGCAGCTCGACCCGCTTGCCCCAGAAGCGCTCGAGCGGCATGTCACGCAGGCTCTGCGGCGGGTCGCTGGCCGACAGCTCCGGGCGCGCGAGGCGCAGCACCAGGTCCGCCTCCACGATCCCCACGTCCACGCCGATGCGCCCGGCGTCCGGGGGCGGCTCTTCGGCGCGCACGTCCAACGCGAGGCAGCTGCCGCGCGCTACCTGGAGCGGCAAGCGCACGTCGGTCGGCGGCTCGCCGAGCCCGGCCGGGGCCAACCGCACGGTGTCACCGCTCACCGCGACGGAGCCGCGCTCGACCCGGTGCGACCCCTGGTGGAACGCCACCACCAGGTTCTGGCGCGCGGTGCACGGGGCGATCCGCGGACGGTGAATGCGGGCGCGGTCCCCTCGCAGCGTGGGCCCCGAGCGCGTGCCGAAGCGCACCAGCACGTCGCGGCCCGCCCAGTCGGCGAGCGGTAGCTCGAGGGGCTTCGGTGCGTGACCGGCGCGCGCGTGCCAGGCGACTAGGCGCGGCCTCTCGTAGCCGTCGATGACGTGGACGTCGAACTCCACCCCGTCGCTGTCCTCGTCGCCCGACGCCACGCCGAGCTCGGCGTAGAGGCAGGCGTCGGCGCAGGGCACCAGCGGGAAGAACACCTCCGCGTCCGGCTCGGGGAACCGGTTCGGGTCGAGCGCGAGGGTGTCGCCCTCGACGCGCGGGGTCGCCGTGCGGAAGAACGCTCCGGGCCCGCGCGCGGCAGCGAGCAGATCCGCGCTCGACGTGCACGCGGCCCTGGGCGCCCGCTCGCCGGAAACCGCGCGCACCTCCTCGAGCTCGAGCAACGCGAAGGTGACCATGGCCGGGCTGAGCTTGCTCCCGCGCGCCCTCACCACGATGCGATCGGCGGCGCGGGTGGAGCGCGGCGCGACGCCGGCCACGAAGCGCTGCTCGGCGGCGGCGGCGTCCACCGGGAGCAGGGTGGTGTGCGTGCCCAGGGTCGGGTAGGGCACGCTCATCGGCGACCCGAGGGGCTCGTCGCCGGCGTAGAGCTGCGCCTCGAGCGCAGGGACCCCGCCGAAGAGCCGCGCCAGCCACGGCACCTCGAACGCGTAGCGGATGGCGAGCGCGCGATCCCAGGGTACGGGGCGCGCGAAGCGGTGACTGACCTCGCCCGGCACGAAGAGGACGGCGCTGCCGCGCTCGGCCAAAGCGAGCGGCGTGCGCGCGAGCGGCCGGGAGTCCGCGCGCAGGCGCGTCACCCAGAGGTCGGCGCCCAGGGGCTCGACTGGCTCGTACAGCTCGGAGAGCGCCAGCAAGTACTCGCCGAAGCCCCAGCTGCCCTCGTCGAAGCTGACGATCTCCTGCACGTAGAGCGGGCAGCGCTCGCGCCGCACCGCCTCGGCCATCTCCCGCTGGAGCGGTGCGGACCAGCCCAGGCTCATCGCGGTCGGGCCAGGCACGCCGGTGATGGCGTGCAACGCCACCTTGCTCGCGGGCAGCCCGACGCAGCGCACCCCCTCGGCCTTGCGCGCGAGGAGCCACTCCTCGAGTCGCCGGAAGTCGCCGCGGTAATGCTCCGGGCTCGGCGCGCCGGAGAGCGCCGCGGAGGCGCGCGCGAAGCCGCGCGGGTCCCAGGCGTTCGAGCGCCCCATGTGGGCGCCGAACCAGCCGAGCACGAAGACCAGACCGATGAGGGCGGTGTAGGCGGCGAGCGCGGGGCGCTCTCGCCGGTGGCGCACGGCGATCAAGAACAGCACCGCCACCAGCGGCAAGAGGGCGGCGTAGACGTGCTCTGCGTCGCTGCGGAGCAGAGCGCGGGCCAGAAATGGCGTCGTGCCCGCGAGCCACGCGGCCGCCACCGCGTCGCGGCCTCTGCCGCGAGCGACGAACCAGAGCGTCGCCAGCGCCAGCGCCACGAAGAACGCGACCTTCTTGGGGGAGAAGCCCTCGGCCTGGAGCAGCATCGTCGTGCCGTAGGCGCTGGTGATGCCGAAGGCTCCGCGTACGTAGCGCACGATGCTGCCGCCGCTCGCGGCGAGCACGAGCGCGAACGCGGCCTGGCACCCGACCCACGCGGCGAGCGTCCGCCCGAGACGCGCGAGCTCCGCCCGCCGGTCCAGGGCGAGCGCGGCGCTGGTCGCGCCGGCGGCCGCGAGCCCGAACAGGCCGAGCAGACCTGCATCGAGGGAGAGCCAGCCGCTGGCGGAGAGCAGCCCCGCCGAGACGAAGGCGCGCGACCAGGTCGCGGGTGCGCCTTCACGTGGCAGGAACACCCAGAGCGCCGCGAGCGGAAGCAACCCGCGCGCCGAGCGCACGTCGTCGTGGAGCCCGAGCAGAGCGAGCGGTACCAGGACCAACCAGCGGTCGCGCCACGCGGTGGACGAGCGCAGGGCGATGACCACGGCGACGCCCAGCGAGAGCAGGGGGAACGCCAGGTGCAGGCCCGTGATGGCGCGCCGCGCGCTGAACTCGCCGAACGCCGACGGCAGGTAGGCGAGCAGCTGCCACAGCGGTCCGATGGGGTAGACGAAGTCCCAGCCGGACCAACGACCGCGCGACGCCTCCCAGGGCAAGAGCAGCTCCCAGCCGTAGTCCCAGTGCCGGTACTCGAGCAGGCGGTCGTCCACGCGCGCTCCCCACGAGACCGCGTTCGCGACGATGGCGAGCACGAAGTACGCGCACGCGAGGGCGAAGATCCTGCTGTCGCGAGCCCTCATCGCGCGCACCTCGTGACCCGCGGCCGGCGCAGATGGAGCACCCCGTCGGAGCTCGTGACCCGCTCCACGTGCAGCTCCAGAAACACCTCGCGCTTGTGCCAGTCGTGCAGGGAGAGCGGCCCCGAGCGCTGGGCCTGCCCCGCGACGACGCTGCCCTTCGCCATGGCATGCGTCAGGCCGTCGGCCCGCGCTGCGAGCAGGTACTGGAACTCCGCGTCCGGCGTCGCCGTGTCCAGCTCGAGCTCGAAGCAAGTGTCGGCGATGGCCGTCAACGGGTAGACGACCTTGCTCCTTCCCGCACCGAAGGCGATGTCCGCGCCGCGCACGTCCACGCTGCCCTCGGCGAGCGCGCGCCCGCTGATCAGGGCGCTCGCCAGCTCGGCGCGCGCGCTGCAGCGCGCGACCCGCGGGCGTTGGACCCACAGGAAGTCGGAGCTCGGGTCGGCGCGCGGCAGCGAGCCGAGCCTGAGGAGCACGCGCCTGTCCGCCCAGCTCTGGAGCGGCACCTCGAAGCGCCGGCTCTCCTGGCCTGGCAACACATCGAACACGGCGATCCTGGGGCGGTGCGGTCCGTCGAGCACGTGCAGCGAGAGCTCGGCGCCGTCGCCGCTGCCCGCCGGCATGTCGATGCCTGTCTCTCCGACCAGACACGAGTCCGCGCACGGCGTGACCTCGAAGAACACCTCCGCGCCCTGCTCGTGCGTCGGGTTGGGGTGCAAGAGGATGCGCTCGGCGCTGGCGCGCAGCGCCACGTTCCGCGACAGCGGGCGCTCGCCCCGCGCGTCGCCGAGCAGGTCCCGCTCGAGCTCGCAACGGCCCGGCGCCGGCCGGCGTCCGGCGTCGCCGGGGCGCCAGGTGCTGGCGCCCTGGATGTGCAGCGTCGCGTGGCCGGGGGTCAGCCGCCCGCGCGCCCGGACTCGGAAGCGAATCGCATCGGCGCTGCGTGCCTCCGTCGCGTCGAGCTCGCCCATCCAGCGCGGCTCGGCGATGGCCGGGTTCACCGCGACCAGTGTGCGCGTCGGACGGTTCACCGACAGATCGAACACGTCGATGAAGTCGGTGAGCGCTCGACCCTCGCGCTCGAAGCGGTACTCGAGCTGGGGCGCCGCTCCCAGCAGCGTGGCCCAGCGCGGCACCTCGAGCGTGTAGTCCACGCGGAGCAGATCCGCGTCCGCCAGAACGCGACCCAGCGACACGACCAGCTCCGCGCCCAGGGCGAGCCGCTCGCTCCGCGGCGCGACCTCGAGGCGCTCGCTCCGCGCCGGGAGCGGCTCCGCGCGTCGGGTCAGCCCGAAGGTGGCCGGACCCAAGCGCTCGGCGAGCTGGTAGGTCTCGGCGATCGCGATCAAGTCCTCGCCGATGAACCAGTTGGGCTTGTCCGGGCGGTCGAAGCCGCCCACCTGGTAGACGAACCAGGGGCACTTCGCGCGACGGATGTCGTCGCCCAGCTCCTGTCGCTGCTCCGCGTTCCAGCGGATGCGCGCCGAGGTCGGGCCGGGCACGTCGGCCAGCGCGTGCGCGGCGGTCAGGGCGGGGGAGAAGCCGATGCAAGCGAGCGTGGGGTCCCGCGTCTTGAGCGAACGGGCGAAGTCCGTGGCCCGCCCCAGGTCGGTGACATAGTCGTTCTGCGGCGCGAGCCGCTTCGCCAGCACCTCGCGCAGCGTGACCAGCGCGCGCGGGTGCAACCAGGCGTCACCGCGGAAGGTGCCGAACCAGCCGAGCAGGAAGGTCAGCGCGAACAGGCCGGCCGCCGCGCGCTGCCCTGGCACCGCCAGGTCGTCCTTCGCCGCCACCAGGCAGAGCACCACGAGCACCGGCAGTGCCCCCATGAAGACGTGGCCAGGGTTGGGCTGTACCGCCGAGAAGCCGAGCAGCGGCAGCGCCCCGGCGATCAGCACGCCGCCCGCGAGCGCGCGCTGCCGGGCGATGAGTGGGGCCAGCGCGAGCCCGCCCGCGAGCAGCGCGAACAGCACGGCACCGGCGACCGGCGAGCCCGCGCCGCTGGTGGCCATGTTCACCGCATACGAGGCGGTCAGCCGACGTTGCCCGATCAGGTATTCGAGCGGGCTCGCACCGCACGCGAGGGCGGCGAGGCCCAGCATTGCGAGAAGGCCGGCCTGCGCCAGGGCGTAGCGCGCCAGCCGTCGCAGGGCCAGCGCCGGGGGTAGGCCCGCGCGCTGGCGCGCGAGCCACTCGAAGGCTGCCATCACCAGCACCGAGAGGCTCGCGAAGACGAGCCGGTCGAACGAGAACAACATCAGAAGGGAGCTCGCCGTCGCGGCAGCGAATGCAGCGCGCCAGCTCGGGGGCTCGTCACTCCGCGCGCTCTCCGCGTAGAGCACGAGGTGTACGACCGAGAGCAGTGGTCTGAGCGTCGAGATGCCCGCGCCGTAGGCGCTGAACACCACGGCGCCGATCAGGAGCAGCCGCGCCGGCCCCACCGTCCGTCGCGCGAGCCAGACCCCGACGGCGATGCCGCCGAGCTGAGTCGCCGCTTGCATGCCCGCGATCACCAGCGGCGCGGAGAACCCACCGGCCAGGGTGCCCGCGAGCGCGAACACCTGCCAGAGCGGACCCATCGGGAAATGGAAGTCGCGCCCACTCCACTCGCCGCGTGTCGCTCGCCACGGCAGCTCGACCTGCCAGGTGTAGTCGATCAGGTTGGCGTCGAAGCCGCGCATGTCCCACGCCGCCACGCGCACGACGGCCTGCGCCACGACCAGAAGGAGCGCGTAGCCGAGCAGCAAGTACGTGGCGGCCCCGAGCACGCGCGGCATGGGTGCGCGGAGATTAGAGCACCTTTCGCCTCGTGACGCCCCGCGCCCGAGTCACGCCCCGTCTCGCCCCGCCCCCCGCCGGCTCGGCCGCCAAACGACGGGTTGAAGGCACGTCGCGAAGCGAGTACGACGGCAGCCCCCATGACGGCGAAAGCGGCGGACATCCGGCGAGTCGTTCGTCGCGCCCTGCCTCGAAGGACGCAGGACAAACCCGAGCAGGGTGCCTACCACGTGGACGCGCCGTCCATGCACCGGCGGCTCGCGCTCCTGACCCGCTTGGTGGCTCCGAGCCAGCGCGTGCTCCTGGTCGGCGACGACGACCTGACCTGCCTGTGCCTGCACTGGCTCGGCTACCGGCACATCACGCTGGTCGACTTCGACGAGGAGCTGCTCGACATCGTGCGGCGCGAGTCCAAGAGCAAGGTAGCTACCATCGCGCACGACCTCCGCGGGGTCTACCGCGGCAAGCTCCCCAGGCTGGGCCAGGGCTTCGACCTCTTCATCACCGACCCGCCCTACGGGCCCGACGGCCTGCGCGCCTTCACCGGGGTCGGCCTCGGCGCGCTGCGGGTCGGCGGGCACGGCGTGGTCGTGGCCCCGTCGGCGCGCGTCGCCGGCAGCAGCGTCGGCAACCCGCTGGAGCTCGCCCTCTGCCTCCAGGAGTTCACGAGCGCGAACGGCGCGGCGCTCGTCGAGCTCGAGCCGAGCTGCCAGCGCTCGTACCACGGCACCGTCTCTTCCATGCTAGTGCTGCGCCGGGTCCTGAAGCGAAGCATCGACTTCAGTGCGCTCGACGGGCCCAGGGAGTTCTACTGATGACCCGACCTGGACTCGGCCCCGACCCCCACGCGCGCCCCTCGAGCGAGGTCGCGGGCGCCTACGCGCGCGGGGCGACCAGCCTGTTGCCGCAGCTGCTCGGCAACGCCTACCTGCCCCGGCCGGCGCTGCGCCGTCTGGTCGAGCGACGCCGAGCTCGCATCCTGCTGCACGCTCTGGAGAACGTACCGCACTACCGCGAGAAGTTCCGCGCTGCGGGCCTGGGCGCGGAAAGCCTGGCCGACCCGGAGGCGTTCGCGGACGTTCCGTTCCTCGAGAAGCGCCACGTCAAGGACGAGACCGAGCACCTGCTCTGGCCCGCGGTCGATCGCGCGCATCTGCTCGAGCGCAAGTCGAGCGGCTCGACGGGCTCGCCCGTGCGCGTCTACTTCGATCCCGTCAACGAGCTGCCGCGCCGCGTGCAGGAGCTGCGCTTCCTCCTCGCGCACGGCTTCCGCCCCTGGCACAAGCAGATGATCCTGGACGCGCCGGCGCACCTCGCGCCACAGCCGTTCCTGCCGCAGCGGCTCCACGTCTGGCGTCGCGAGCCGTACCCTTGGTGGCTCACGCCCGCGCAGGCCGTCGCGGAGATCAACCAGAAGAGGCCCGACCTGTTCCACGGTGTGCTGGCCGGGATACGCATGCTCGCGCTGGCCATCGAGGCTGCCGGTGGGCTCGACTACCGGCCCTACCGCGTCGTCACCAAGGGCGAGCTGCTCGACCCGAGCACGCGCTGGTTCATCGAGAACGCCTTCGGCGCCAAGATCATCGACTTCTACGCCACGGAGGAGACCGGCATCATCGCTTGGGAGTGCCCGAGCGGCGACGGCTACCACATCGACCAGGACTTCAACTTCGTGGAGGTCGTGCGCCCAGACGGCAGCCCCGCGGAGCCCGGCGAGGTGGGGGAGGTCGTGCTCACGAACCTCTACCAGCGCGCGATGCCGATCATCCGCTACCGTGTGGGCGACCTGGCCGCCCTCGCGCCGTCGCCCTGCTCCTGCGGTCGCAGCCTCCCGCTGTTGCGCCAGCTCCGCGGCCGCAAGCTCGACTTCTTGATCACGCCCAGCGGCGCCCTCCACGACCCCTTCCGCGTGATGGCGGTGATGGAGCGCGTCGCGCACGTGCGCTGGTTCCGCGTGATCCAGACCGCCCTGGAGCGCGTCGAGGTGCGCGTGGGCTGGGAGCGCGACGTGAGCCCGGATGCGCGCGCGGACGTCGTGGCCGCCATCCAGGGCGGGCTCCGCGAGCTGTTCGCCGAAGATCTGAGCATCGACGTGGTCACGGTCGACGAGTTCCGCGTCGAGATCGGCGAAAAGGCGCCGCTGGTCAAAGGGCTGCCCGGGCAGGAGCTGGCTCGGCTCGCCGAGCGCGGCTACAAGCTCGCGTTCTGAGACGTGCGGGCTCGAGCTCCCGTCAGGCCGGTCCGATCACACGCTCCGCGCTGAAGACCCTCCCTCGACCCGCACCGTCGCCCGTCGCCTCCCAAGCGCTTCGAAGTGCTCGACCCCGCCGTGCGCGCCGCCTCACCAAAGCGGTGAGGATGCGGTCACCTCGCCGAGCTGAGCCTTCGCCCAGCGTTGACATGAATACCTTACACGGTGTAAAGAATCCGCGTCATGAAGGGGCGCCCCCCAAACCGCGTCCGCGAGCGACGCGAAGCGCGCGGGATGTCTCAGGTCGAGCTTGCAGACGCGGCGGGCCTCAGCAGGCAGAGCGTCAGCGCGATCGAGGCTGGCCGCGCGACACCCGCTGTTGACGTGGCACTTCGCCTCGCGAAGGCGCTCGACTCCAAAGTGGAGGATCTCTTCGCGGACCCTTCGGATTCGGTCACGATCGACGCCGAACCCATCGCCGAGGAACCAGGCGGTCGGGTTGCGCTGGCGCAGATCGCCGGCCGCTGGGTGTCCTACCCCCTGGCCGGTAGCCACATGTGGCTGTGCGCGGATGGGCTGGCCAGACGCGCACGTCGAGGCCGCGTCGAGGTCGAAGCGCTCCGCCCGAGCACGGACGCCCAGCAGAACGTCGTGCTCATGGGCTGTGCGCCTGCGCTCGGCATACTCGCGGGTCGCCTCAACTCACGGCCCGGCCCCGGACGCTTTCTGTGGGTGGGCGCTTCGAGCACGCGCGCGCTCGAGGCACTCGAGAAGCGCCGCACCCATGTCGCGGGTGTTCATCTGGTGGACGCACGGACCGGCGAGGCGAACGTCGCCGATGTGAGGCGTCACACGGGGCCGGGACCGGTCGTCCTCATCACGCTCGCGCGCTGGGAGGCCGGGCTCGTCACGGCACACGGGAACCCCAAGCGCATCTATCGCACCGAACATCTCGGCCGTCGCGGGGTGCGCCTCGTCACGCGTGAGGAGGGCTCGGGTGCCCGACGTCTCCTCGAGCGAGAGCTGAAGAACGCGGGAATATCCCGTGAAGCCGCGAGCGCAGCGCAGGTGGAGGCAGGCGGACACCTGGAGGTCGCGCACGCGGTCTCGATCGGCGCTGCCGACGTCGGGGTCGCTACCCGTGATGCCGCGATCAGCTTCGGTTTGGATTTCGTGCCGCTCGCCGAGGAGCGCTACGACCTCACGGTACCTCTCTCCGGCTTCGAGGACCGTCGGCTGCAACGCCTTTTCGACGTATTGGCGTCGGCGGAATTCCGTCGAGAGCTCTCGTCGCTGGGCTACGACCCTGCGTCGAGCGGCAACCGGATCGCCGAGGTAGGTGCCGCGTGACCGGCGCGACACGAAGCTTCGATCTCAGGCGATCTCTCGCCCTCACCGCCGTGCGCATCGTCATGCTCGGCTGCGCGGTCGCCTCGGCACAGGAAGTCGGTAGCTCGGACGCGGGAGCGGCCGAGGCGGGCACGGAGCGAGCGGTCGAGGTGAGCTCCGGGGCCAACCCAGGCGCGAAGCCGCCTAGCGATGCACCCCCTTCGTCGGCAACGCCCATGCCGCGTGGTCGGGAAGAGACGACGGCACGTGCCAAGCCGACAGCCGCTGCGGCAGAGCGACCATGGCGGGCAGACGAGGCGATCGGCGTTCCGTCGTGGCTTCGTTTCGGACTCGAGCACCGCTCGCGCTTCGAGCACCTGGAGAACGACTTTCGAACGGCCGCCTCAGGTAACTCGACAGCGCTTTCGCTTCGAACGCTTCTCTCGGCGGAGCTGAAGCTCTCTCCCGTCGTCGTCGTCGCCGAGTTGCAGGACTCGCGCGCATACGCGACGGACGTGACGCCGCTCAGTACGACGATCGTCGACCCGCTCGAGATTCTGCAAGCCCATGCCGGGCTGCGCCACAAGGGGGCCTTTCTCGACGGCGATTCGGCCGCGCTCACGCTGGGCCGATTCACAATGGATGTCGGAAGCCGCCGTCTCGTGGCGCGCAACGAGTTCCGGAACACCATCAACGCATTCACGGGTATCGACTTGCAGTGGACGAGCCCCGGGCGCCATGTCTTGCGCGGGTTCGCCGTGCTCCCGGTGATCCGCCTGCCATCGGATCCCGCCGAGCTCGCGAACAACCCCATCGAGCTCGACCATGAGAACACGGACGCGCTCTTCTGGGGCCTGTTCTTCGGATCCGCGCCCCTGCTGGCGGGCGCACAGCTCGAGTCGTACGTCTTTGGGCTGCATGAGGGCGACAATGCGGATGCGCCCTCTGCCAACCGGCGGCTCGTTACACCCGGCGTCCGGCTCTGGCGGGCGCCGGCCGCGGGGCAGCTCGATTTCCAGGTGGAGGCGATGCTCCAACTCGGGACATCTCGGGCAAGCACGCAAGCGACCGACACCACGGACCTCGCTCATCGAGCGTTCTCGGGCCATGTGACCGGCGGATACCGGTTCGACGTCGCGTGGAGCCCGCGGGTCGCGCTGCAGTACGACTACGCGAGTGGCGATGGAGATCGCATTGACAGGATCAACGGGCGATTTGATCCGCTGTTCGGAGCACGACGCTTCGAATTCGGTCCCACTGGCCTCTACGGCGCATTCGCGCGGAGCAACATCAGCTCGCCCGGGCTGCGCGTCGAAGTCGCACCTCACCGAACCGTCGACGCTTTCGCGGCGTATCGGCTCTTCTGGCTTGCCTCATCGCGCGACGCGTGGACCACGGCGGGCCTGCGCGACCCAGCCGGCGCCTCGGGAAGCTTCGTCGGCCAGCAGGTCGAAGCGCGCGTGCGATGGAACGTTTTCCCGAAGAACCTCGCGCTGGAGGTCGGCAGCGCCTACGTCGTGCGCGGCGAGTTTGCGACCGACGCGCCGAACGCGAAGTCGTCGAATCCAGTGTTCGTCTACTCACAAGTCACGGGAACGACCTGACCCATGCGGCATTCCCAAACGCACACGAACGGCTACCGCTCACGAGGAATGCTCCTGTCCTTCGCCGTATTCCTGTTTGCCGCGCTGGCTCTCGCCGGCTGCAAGTCAGCAAAGGCCCCTCCGACCCTCAACCTCGTCACAACCACGAGCACCCAAGACTCGGGCCTACTCGACCAGCTCGTTCCGGCTGCCGAAAAATCACTGGGCCTCCATGTCAAGGTCATCGCCGTCGGAAGCGGCGAGGCGCTGAAGTTCGCCGAGCGTGGAGAGGCTGACGTCCTCTTGGCGCATTCGCCTTCGGCCGAGGAAAAGGTTGTCGCCGCGGGGCACCTCGTAGACCGCACTCCGCTGATGTGGAACCGGTTCATCGTCGTTGGACCGGAAACGGACCCCGCGAAGATCTCGGGGCTCAGCGATCCGGTCGAAGCCTTCAAGAGGATCCACGCTGCGGGGGCTACCTTCGTCTCACGGGGAGACGAGTCGGGCACTCACAGGAAGGAGCAGGAAATCTGGAAGGCGACCGGGCTCGAGCTCAAGGACCCGCACGTCGTTGCCACGGGACAAGGCCAGGGTGAGACCCTCTTGGTAGCAAGCCAGCGCACGGCGTATGCGCTCTGCGATTCCTCGACGTGGGCAAAGATGAAGCCCACGGGCCTCGTCATCCTCGTTGACGCTCGAGGAAAGAAGCTCCCGGGTGGACCATCGCTCACAAATCCATACCACGTGATGCGGGAAAACGAGGCGACACATCCGTCAACCAACACCGAGGCGGCGAAGCGGTTCTTGGCGTGGATCAAGGGCCCTGAAGCTGCGCGGGTCATCACATCGAGTGGCTTCAGCCTCGGCGAACCTCCGGCGGGTTGACACATGCAGGAGATTTTCGAGGGCCTTCTCCATGGAGCTCGGCTTCTCTTCTCGGGTGACCCGGAGATTTGGGGCACGACCGGGCGGTCACTGGTCATCTCTGGCTGCGCCACGTTGCTCGCCACGTTACTCGCGGTCCCGTTCGGGGTCTGGATCGCGATCGGTCGCCTTCCGGCCCGACGCGCCTTCCTCGCGGTCCTGTATGCGGGAATGGGCATGCCAACGGTGCTGGTGGGTCTCGTCTTGACGATGCTGCTTTGGCGGGAGGGACCGCTCGGGGGGCTCGGCATCCTGTTCACGCCAACCGCGGTCGTTCTGGGGCAGATCATCATCGCGTTCCCAATCGTTGCAGGGCTGACCGCTTCGGCGATGCAAGGAATCGAGCCGCGCGTCGTTCTTCAGGTGCATGCGCTGGGCGCGAGCGGCGTCCAGGCGGCGCGACTGCTCGCCTTCGAGGCTCGCCGAGGCGTCATCGTGGCGGTCCTCGCGGGGTTCGGCCACGCTCTCTCGGAGGTCGGCGCGGCGATGATGCTCGGCGGCAACATCGCGGGCGAGACACGCGTTCTCACCACCGCGACCGTTCTCGCGGCCCGCATGGGGAAGTTCGACCTGGCTGTGGGGTTGGCATCGTTGCTGCTTGCGATCGCCTTGCTCGTAAACGGTGGAGCCGCCGCTCTCCAGCCGAAGGCGCGGATCTAATGGCCGGTGTCGGCCTTCATATCGAAGGGGTCGAAGTTCGACGCGCCAATCGCCTGGTTCTCCGCATTCCTTCATTGGCCATCGCACCGGGGGAGGCCCTCGCGGTCGTCGGCCCCAACGGTGCTGGCAAGTCGACTCTTCTCTCGGTGCTGGCCGGGCTCGAGCACCCTACGACCGGGAGCGCCCGGATCGCCGACGGGTTGGCTACCTTGCTCCCGGCGCGTCGAAGAGTCTCACTGCTACCGCAGGACGCGCCGCTGCTCTCCGGGAACGTTCAGGGCAATGTCGAACAGCCGCTCGCGCTGCGAGGGGTTGCGAAGCCAGAACGTCGATCTCGCGCCAGCGCCCTGCTGGAGCGCATGGGCTTGGCCCACCTCGCCAAACGGCACGCGGCGCAGCTCTCCGGAGGCGAGTCCCGCCGCGTCGCGCTCGCCCGCGCCCTCGCCACAGAGCCCGAGGCGCTGCTGCTGGACGAGCCGTTCAACGGTATCGACGATCCTTCGCGGGAGCTCCTCGTCGCCGACATTCGGGCTTCTGTGCGAGCCACGGAGCGCACCCTCGTCCTGGTGACGCAAAGACGGGACGAGGCGCTGCGGCTTGCTACTCGACTCGCGATCGTATGGGAGGGTGAGATCCGGCAGTCGGGCGCGACCGAAGAGGTGCTTGCTCGCCCAGTCGATCCGGCCGTCGCGCGATTCCTCGGGATGGAAAACGTGCTCAAGGGCCGAGTCGCCAATCAGACCTCGGACGGCGTCGTGGTGGACGTACATGGAGTCCGCCTACACGTCGCGCTCGAGCGACCGGCGCCCATGGACTCCGAGGTTTGGATCGTCTTTTCTCCCGAGCACGTCGAGCTGCGGGCCCTCGACGACACTTCGCGAGGCTCGCCGCGTAATATCATCCCGGCCCAGGTCGTCTCCATCCGGCCACGTGAAGGCAGGGTCGAGGTCACTCTCCAGGCCGGATTCTCCCTCGTCGCAGCCGTGACTCGGGCTGCGGTCGAGGAGCTCGCCCTCGCGCCGGGTGTCGGTGTGCGGGCAGTCATCAAGGCCACAGCGCTTCACGTCGTTCCCGCGTAGGGCATTGAACTGCAAAAACCCACCGAGTCGAAGAGCCTGCACGCTTCGCCCACGCATCAACGCGCGCAGCGGGCTTGCCGCGTTTCGTGGTGAAGGAGCTCGCCGAGAGCGGCTACGAGCTTCAGCCCCGCGGCTTGGTCGCGTACGCGATCAAGAAGCTCCCGAGCGTCGGGAAGACGCGGGCCAGCGCGCGCGAGGCGAGGACCACGCGATCCGGATCGCTCGCGGCGCGCCTCCAGACCACCAGGGTGCTCTCGAGCCCGTCCAGGCGGAGCCCCGCGCGAGCCAACGCCTGGCGCAGCGTGCCCGCGGTGAAGGGCCGGATGTGCAGCTTCAGGTAGGGGTGCAGCGGCTGCGTCTGCGTGGGCGTCCCGCCCAGGAGCAGGCGCAGCCGGTCGGGCAGGTGGGCGAGGTTCGGTGTGGTGACGATCAGCGCGCCGCCCGGGCGGAGCACGCGTGCCAGCTCGGCGAGGAACGCCTCCGTGTCGAACAGGTGCTCGATGATCTCGCCGGCGTACACCACCTCGAAGCGCTCGGCCGCGTAGGGCAGGGCGCCGGTCGCGTCGGCGAGCACGGCGTCGAGCCCCGCGGCGCGCGAGGCCCGCACGTTCTCTTCGGCGGCGTCCACGCCGCACACCTGGTAGCCGAGCGCGGCGAAGCGCTCGCCCACCCGCCCGTCGCCACAGCCCACGTCGAGCAGCTCGCCGCGGCCGGCGCGGCGTCGCAAGAAGCGCTCGACCCGGTCCAGGCGCAGCCTGTTGTCGCGGTCCTTCTCGAGGAAGGCGAACGCGTCCTCGCGGCCGAACCAGCTGGCGTTCTCTCCCGTGCTCAGAAGTAGAAGTCTTCCTTGTTGTTCGCCAGGATCTTGCACTGCGAGTCGCACTCGTAGACATGGGCGCGTGCGCGCGAAGCCGCAGGCGAGCTCCACATCCCGTCCAGGTCGTCCCTGAGGATGCTGCCGAAGCTCTCCAGCGTGTTCGGGCACATCTTCACGTGCCCGGTCTCGGTGACGAGCAGCGTCTTCAGCTCACCCTCGCAACTGGCGGTCTTGGCGAGCTCCGTGGGGTCCCGGAAGTAGGTGCGCCAGGCGGCGAAATCGGCCTCGGTGTTCTTGATGGGCCAGCCCCCGGCGCGGCGCCGCTCGAGCTCGTCCACCAGCGCCAGCGTGTCCTTCGGGTCCGGCCAGAGCTCGCTCTTCTGGAACCAATGGTCGCCCTGGTGCTCGCGCCCCTGGAAGAAGTCCGGCGTGGCGATGGGCTGGAAGGTGTGCCCCTCGATGCCGTTCTCCTTGCACCAGTCCGAGAGGCGCAGCAGCTCCTCGTGGTTGCCGCGCATCACGATCGAGTTCACGTAGACGACCGGGTTCTTCCGGCCGAGCGCCGTGCGGGCCTCGCGCACGTGCTCGATGGCCTTCATGGCTTGCGCCCAGGTGCCCGGCCTGCCGCGTGTCTCGTCGTGGAAGCTCGGCCCCATGCTGTCGATGGAGACGGCCATGAAGGCGAGCCCCGACTCGACCACCTGGCGCGCGCGGTTCCTGGTGGCGATCAGCGTGGCGTTGGTGGTCAGCGAGGTGACCGCGCCGCGCGCGCTGGCGTAGCCGAGCACGTCGAGCATGTCTCGGTGCAAGAAGGGCTCGCCGGCGATGAAGGACAGGCTGTAGCCGGAGCCCAGCCAGGCCGAGAGCCGATCGACCACCTGCTTCTTCTGCTCGAGGCCGAGGGCCGGCGTGAGCCGGTAGCTCTCCGTGCGATTGCCGATGTCGCAGTGGTTGCAGGAGAGATTGCAGATCTGCTCCCACCACCAGAACACCCGCTCCGGCTTGGGCTCGGGCGCCGCCTGCGTGGCAGGCGCGAGTCGGTCCAGGCCCTTCCTGAGCAGGCGCTCCACCGCGAGCAGGCGCATTCCCAAAAACCTAGGGGCCACGCGCCCCTCGGTCAAGGCGACACGCGATCCGGTGTAGCTTCGGCACATGAAGCCGCGCGCAATCTCCCCATTCGGGTGGATCTCGGCAGCGGCGCTCCTCGCCTTCGACCTCTGGCTCGTGACCTTGCCGCCGCTCGATGTTCCGTACCTGCGCGAGCTCTACTTCGCCGGGGTGGCCAGCGGCCGCGAGCCCTTGACCTGGGACTTCTTGACGCGTCCCACGCTCGAGCACGTGATGCCGCTGCCCATGGCGGTCGGCGCGCTCGCCGTGCGCGCGACCGGGCTCGCGGGTGCGAGCCGGCTCTTGAACGTGCTCCTGCTCGCGCTCTCCGCCTATGCCCTTTCGCGGGCCGCAGCCACTCTGCGGGGCCGGCCGAGCCCAGTCGACGCCGCCATCCCGCTCATGCTGCTCGGTCCGGCCCACGTTTTCAGCTTCGTGTCTGGCTTCAACCTCCAGCTCGTGCTGAGCGGGCAGCTGTTCAGCGTCGCCGTCGCGGCGGCGGCGGTGTGCGCGGCGCGCTTCTCGAAGCACTGGCTCGCGGCCGGCCTCGCCGCGCTCCTGGGTCTGCCGCTGTGCGGCGTGAGCGGCGTGCTGTCCGCCGCGTTCGCGGCGCCGGCTCTGGCCTGGGTCGTCTGGCGGCATCCCGGGCGCCGCGCTCTCCGGGCGCTGCCCATCGTCGCCTGCGCAGGCCTCGCGCTGTTCTGCTTCCCCTTCGGCCGGCTAGCGGAGACGCACGAGCGCGTAGTCGATCCACTGCGCTTGGCGTCGGAGCTCCTTCCCGCCGCTCTCGGCGCTGCGGGCACGCGCACCTTCCCGCTGAGCGCTGCGCTGGTGGTGACAGCGGTGGCTCTGGCGTTGGTGCTGCTCGCGCGAGCGGGCGCACGCCCCGTGCTGGTCGCGATCGCACTCGGAGTGGCCGGCCAAGCGACGCTGGCGCTCGCCATCGGCTTCGGGCGCTCGCACTACGGCAACGCGCTCGCGTTCACCGAGCGCTACGTCGAGCTCGCCGTGCCGTGGCTCGTGTTCGCGCACCTCGGGCTGGCCGGCGCCGAGGGCGAGCGCTGGGCTTTCCGTGTCCAGGCGGGGCTCGGGCTGGCCGTCGCGGCTTCGGTGTCGGCCAACGCCGGGCACGCGATCGGCCGCGTGCACGAGGCCGAGGCAGGCCTGCGCGCGTTCTCGGGCGACGCGCGGGCGGGGCTGCCCTTGGGCGCGCTCGTCGAGCGCCACGGCGAGTTCCTCTACCCGTTCGACCGCGGCTTCTTGCGCGCCAGCCTCTCCACGCTCATGGTCGAGCCGCTCTCGCCCTTCGACGCGAGCCCGTTCGGCGGGATGCTCTCGCTCGAAGCGAAGACGGGTCCCTGCGCGAGCGACCGAGTGAGCTGGGCCAAACCCAGCGCCTCCTGGTCGGCCTTCGCCCACGCGCCGGAGCGCGCGCTCGACGGGCACGGGGCGAGCGAGTGGCGCGCACCCGAGACGCGGCCGGCGCTGTTCGAGCTCGCGCTTCGCGAGCCGCAGTCGCTCTCGCGCGTCTGCATCCTGCTGGGCGCGCAGCGCAACGCGGGCTCGGTGCTCCGCCTCGAGGCCTTCAGCGAAGGTCGGATGGTGGCGCACGCCGTGGCATCGCCCGTCGGTGACGCGCTGGTCGTGCCGCTCTCCGCGCCGCGCGCCGATCGCGTCAAGCTGCACCTCGCCGCGCGTATGTCGCTGGCCGAGCTGGCACTGGCTCCGTGACGGACCACGAAAAAGCGAGACGGCCGACCCAGTGGATCGGCCGTCTCCCGGTCAGACGAGCCGCGCTCGCTTCCCGGCCCCTCGATGGAAGCTCACTCGTGCGACTTCGGGGCGGCGAACTTGCCGCTGGCTGCGTAGTCGTGGAGTGCGCGCATCGACGCTGGGCCGATGCCGTAGGTCTCGGACAGCGCGGCCAGCGAGCTGAAGGGGCGACCCTCGACGATGGTCGTGGCGCCGCCGGAGTACATGCCACCCTCGCCGGTGAGCTGGGCGTACGTGGCCGTGTTGGCGATGGAGAGCGCCTTGTCGGCGGTGTTCTCGTCGAACGCGATGCCGTCGTAGGTTCCAGCCTGAGCCGGAGCCGAGCCCTGCCCCATCTCGACGGCCCACGCCGTGGCGCGGTTGCGCAGCACGCCGAGCGCCGCCGGGCCGACGCCCTCGACCGCGCCGATCTCGGTGACCGTCTCGTAGGGCGCGCCCGCGACCAGGTTCTTGGCGGCGGTGCTGGTGAGGCCGACCTCGAGGTCGAGCTCGGAGACGGAGGCGTGGTTGATGCCCCAGACCACGGCCACGGCCTGCTCCGCCGAGAACTGCACGCCGTCGACGAGCTCGGGCTGAGCCGGCGGGTGCGCGACGGCCCAGTCGCGGAGCTTGCGGAGCGCCGAAGCGCCGACGAACGGCACGCTGTCGAGCTCCTCCAGGCTGGTGAACCTGTCGTCGTCGCCGCTGGGGTAGACCCCGTCGCTGCCCGCGCGGTGTGCGATGATGTTCTCGGCGGCGCGCGAGTCGAGGCCGATGTCGAAGTCCAGCACGGCGGCGGTGGTGGCCGGCGAGTTGACGAGCTGAACGACCTGGTCGATCTCGTGCTGCGGCAGCGAGATCGGGTCGAAGGCGCCCTCGACCTCTTCGCTCGAGTCGGACCCGGCAGCGCTGCAGGCAGCGGCGGCGGCGGCGAGAGTCAGGATCCCCAGGGTCTTGGTCAGGCGAATGAACATCGGTCGTCTCCTCGAATGCGTTGACGTCGCCCCTTTTGCGAAGCCCGTGCCAGGGGCGCGGCCGGGAGAAATCGCGGGATTCTCGCCGCCGCCGGGATGGCATGTGTTGCAGGAATGCAACATACGATGACTCATGGCATCATCCAGTGAGCTGGAGCCATGAAAGCTGACTGGGACCACGCCGCGGACGCCGCCCTTCACGCCGCCGGCATCGAGTCGCTCGAGCGCCGCATCATGGACATCGCGCTGGAGCGCACGGGAGCCTCCAACGGGGCCATCTTCCTCTGGGACAAGAAGCAGAAGGGCCTGCGAGTGGACTTCCACGTGGTCGACGGCGTGGTCGTGAACATCCCGGGCATCGTGCTCAGGGAGCGCCACGACGGGCGGCCGAACGGCATCGCTCTGGCGTGCCACGCACGGAATGCGCCGTACGTGTGCAACGACACTCGGACGGATCGGAACTACGCCACGTACTTCCAGGACGTGCTGTCGATCGTCGCGGTCCCGATTCCGTATCAAGACAAGCCCATCGGTGTCGTCACCGTGTCCTCCCGGCGCGCCGACGCGTTCGGCGAGGAGCACGTGGACGAGTTGCTGGGGCTGGCCGCCGACGCGGCCAAGTTCCTGCGCCGCGCCCAGCTCTACCGCGCGACGCAGGACGAGTCGGGTCGACCCTTCTTGATCAAGGGACTGTCTCCCGAGTGGCTGACCGTGGAGCGACAGATCGAACAGGTCTCGCCGACCAACGCGCCGGTGCTGATCCACGGTGAGAGCGGGACCGGCAAGGAGCTGACGGCGCACGCCATCCACTTCAACAGCAAGCGCGCGAGCGGCCCGTTCATCGCGGTCAACTGCGCGGCGATTCCGGAGACCTTGCTCGAGAGCGTGCTGTTCGGCCACGTGCGGGGAGCTTTCACGGGCGCCACCGCGGACAAGGTCGGGGAGCTCACCAAGGCCGACGGCGGAACGCTGTTCCTGGACGAGCTCGGCGAGCTCAGCATGGTGCTGCAGCCCAAGCTCCTGCGGGCCATCGAGTCGGGGGAGGTCATGCCCCTGGGCAGCAACAAGCCGCCGCGCCGCGTCGACGTGCGAGTGGTGTGCGCCACCAACCGCGACCTGCCGAAGATGGTGAGCGAAGGTCGCTTCCGAGACGACCTCTACTACCGCATCGGCGTGGTGACCCTCGAGCTGCCACCGCTCAGGCGCTACAAGGACAACCTCGAGATCTTGTCGCAGGTCTTCCTGCAGCAGGCCGCGGTGCGCTACG
>Ga0233425_10004643_pt1 | contig 22768 bp, 19 predicted proteins | sample Watercolumn_Towu_2_FD_181712 | JGI IMG/M metagenome (GOLD analysis project Ga0233425, IMG submission 181712) | Freshwater microbial communities from Lake Towuti, South Sulawesi, Indonesia - Watercolumn_Towuti2014_140_MG | ecosystem: Environmental > Aquatic > Freshwater > Lake | place... | reverse complement strand
GTCGTCGGTGCAGACGTTGCCGTCGTCGCAGTTGGCCGGCGTTCCGGAGCACACGCCTGCCGAGCAGTGGTCCGATTCCGAGCAGAGGCTGCCGTCGTCACACGGCAGGGTGTTGGGTTTGAACACGCACCCGCCCGCGGCAGCGTCGCACGCGTCGTCGGTGCAGGGGTTGCCGTCGTTGCAGACCACGGAGACGCCGTTGCTGCAGGTTCCCGCAAGGCAGTAGGTCTGCTCGGTGCAGGGGTTGCCGTCGTCGCACGGCAGGGTGTTGGGCGTATACAGGCAGCCCTGCTCCGGCGTGCAGATCTCGTCGGTGCACGGGTTGTCGTCGTCGCAGCTCACGGTCTTGCCCGCGCAGACCCCGGCGGAGCACACGTCTCCCCACGTGCAGAGGCTTCCGTCGTTGCAAAGCGCGACGTTGGGGACGTTCACGCAGCCGCTCTTGCTGTCCAGGCACGCGTCGTCGGTGCAGGCATTGGCATCGTCGCAGGACTGGAACACCTTGGGCTGGCAGGTGCCGTCGCCGCACTGGTCCACGGGGGAGCACGCCAGCCCGTCGTCGCACGGCAGCGTGTTGAAGACGAACTGGCATCCGGTTTCGGGCGAACAGACGTCGTCCGTGCACGGGTTGGCATCGAGGCACACGACCGGGAACCCCGTGCACTTGCCCTTCTGGCACTCGTCCTCCTGCGTGCACGCGTTGCCGTCGTTGCACGGCATCCCCTGGTTGACCGGGGTCAGAGCACACGTGCCGGACGTGGAGCTACAGAGGTTCTTCTTGCACTGGGTGTCCTCGTCCGTGGGGCAGATGACCACGGAGCCGGCCTCCAGGACGCAGACGTGGGGAATCACGGCGACGTCGCAGACCAGCTTGCCGTTGCACAAGTCGTCGTCGTCCTGCGCGAGGCAGTCTGCATCGGACTGGCAGAAGCAGACGTTGACGGCCCCGGGCTTGCACGCACCGTCATCGCAGGCGTCCCCCGCGGTGCACGGGTTGTTGTCGTCGCACGGGGCCGACGTGGGGACGTTGTCGCAGCCGGTGCCCCCCAGCGGGTTGCACAGGTCCTCGGTGCAGGGGTTGCCGTCGTCGCAGGAGAGGGGCTGGGCCCCGGCCGCGCACGCACCGGCCACGCAGACGTCCCCCAGCGTGCACACGTTGCCGTCGTCGCACTGTCCGTCCACCGCAGCGTGCAGGCAGCCGGTCAGGGGAGCGCAGCTGTCGGACGTGCATTCGTTGCTGTCGTCGCACACCACCGGCGAGCCGACGCAGAGGCCTTCCATGCACGTGTCTCCGGTGGTGCAGAGGTTGCCGTCGTCGCAGTCCCCGCCGGTCTGCGCATAGACGCACTCGCCGGTGACGGGGTCGCAGGCCTCGACAGTGCACGGGTTGCCGTCGTCGCACAGGGTGAGGCCGCCGCTGACGCACTGGCCTTCCTCGCAGTGGTCGTCGACGGTGCAGGAGTTCCCGTCGTTGCACGGAGTCGAGAAGGGCTCGTGGATGCACCCGACTTCCGGCTGGCAGGAGTCCTTGGTGCATACGTTCTCGTCATTGCATTGCAGGAGGTTCTTGCCCACGCACGCGCCGTCTGCGCAGGCGTCGGTCTGGGTGCACAGGCTGCCATCGTCGCAGGGAGCGGTGTTGTCCGTGTGCCAGCAGCCCTCCTTGGGCTTGCAGCCGTCGTCGGTGCAGAGGTTGCCGTCGTCGCAGTCGAGAGCGGGTCCTCCCGCACAGGTGCCCGCGCTGCACGTGTCCTTCGAGGTGCAGACGTCGCCGTCGTCGCACTGCGCGCCGTCGTCGTTTACCACCAGGCATTCGCCGGTCTCCGGCACACAGGCTTCTGTGGTGCATCCGTTCCCGTCTGAGCAGTTCTTCGGAGTTCCCGAGCAGGCGCCGTCCGCACACGAGTCCTCCAGTGTGCAGAGGTTGCCGTCGTCGCACGGGGTCCACTCCGGGAGCAGCTTGTGCTGGCATCCGGTCTCGGGATTGCAGGAGTCCTCGGTGCAGGGATCCGCGTCGTTGCAGGAGACCGGGGTGCCGGCGCACACTGCCGATGGGAGGCACGAATCGTCGATGGTGCAGGCGTTCTTGTCGTCGCACGCATCCGTTTCGTTCACCTCGTGGCTGCACGTTCCGTCCACGCACAGATCCCCGGTGCAGGGGTTGCCGTCGTCGCATTCCGCATCCGAGCCGCATTCCGGGACCAGCTCCGGCTCGCCGACGTCCTCTCCCGCCTCCTCCGCCACGTCCGCACACGCGACCGGAGAGGACGAAGCGCCGCACGAGCTGCCGGCCAGAAGAACCGCTGCCAGCGCCACGACGGCGCCGGACGACCACAGGTGAGACCGCATCCGATGTCTCCTTCACTTCAGCCGATACCGCTCCAATTTACCCAAAGCATTTCTGGGAAGCGAGTCCAAAAACACGACGATGCGCGGGCAGTTGAATGGAGCGACGGTCTGCTTCACGTGGCGGCGCAGATCCTCCGCCAGTGCGTTCGACCCGATGGTGCCAGGGGCCGGCACGACAAATGCCTTGAGCACCGTGAGCCCGTCTTCGTCCTTGGCCCCCACGACTCCGGCATCGGCCACGGCCGGGTGGGACTTGAGCGCGGCTTCGGCCTCGTACGGCACGACCTTGCGTCCCGCGACGTCGATGATGTCGTCCACGCGTCCCTCGTAGTGGAAGTAGCCCTCCTCGTCCTGCACGAACCGGTCGTCGGTCAGGACCCACTCCCCGAGGAATGTCTTGCGCGTGGCCGCAGGACGGTTCCAGTACCCGGAAGCCATCCCCTCGTCCTTCACCATCAGCCGTCCGACCTGCCCCCGGGGGACCTCCTGGAGGGAATCGTCCACCACCTTCAGCTCCCTGCCGTACACCGGCTCGCCGAGCACGCCGGGGCGCACCCGTCCCGGCCGGCTCCGGATGAACTCGCCGGACGTCTCGCTCGTCCCGATCATCTCCAGGGGCTCGATGCCGAACCGTCGGGTGAATTCCTGGTACACCGCGGGCGGAAGCGGCTCTGCGCCCACCTTGCACAGCGTGAGCGAGGCCAGGTCCTCTCGGCGGACCCCTGCAAGCGCCAGGATGCGTGCCAGCATGGTGGGCACTCCCAGGAACACCGTGGGACGGTGCTTCCGGATGTTCTCCACCACGCGCTCCGGCGCGGGGCGCTGCGGGTCGAGCACCTGGGACGCGCCGAGCATCAGGGTCGCCACGAGGTTGTGCACGCCGAAGTCGGTGAACATGGCCGCGAGGCTGTAGAAGCGGTCGCTGCTTCCGATCCCGGTCCCGTGGTAGGTGTGCCGGGCCTTGTGCGCAAGCGCATACTGCGTCTTCATGACGGCCTTGGGCGCTCCGGTGGTCCCGGATGTGTACGACCAGAAGGCCCAGTCTCCCTCCACCGTCTCCGCGGGAGCCATGCTGTCGCGGGCAGAGGCCATCCGCTCCTCCAGGCTCCCCGGCACGCCTGCAAGCGGCAGAAGGTGCGCCAGCCCCGGACAGGACGCCCGGGCCCCTTCCACCTTGGCCAGGAGCGGTTGGGCCACCAGCAACGCCTTCATCCGGCTGTCGTTGAGGAGGAACACGTAGTCCTGCGGGGTGAGCAGCGGCGACAGCGGCACCGCGACCGCTCCCGCCCTGACCGTGCCGAAGAACGCGGCCGCCAGCAGCGGCGAGTCCGGGCCGAGCAGACCGATGCGGTCCTCCAGGCCGATGCCGAGCGATGCCAGCACGTTGCCGCACCGGTTGACCATGCGCCGGAACTGGCCGTAGGTGACCATCTGGTCGAGGAAGCAGTAAAGCAGCGCATCGTCTGCTGCCTTGCCCGGACCTGCATCGACCAGCTGCGAGGCAGCGTTCAGCCGGGGAGGTTGAAGCCATCCGATTCCGTCATGCATGGTCTGCTCCAGGAGGTCTTCGTGCTAGCGGCCGGCCGACTGGCTCTTGACCGTTTCCCATTCCTTCAGGGACTCGGAGCTGTAGAACTCGGACACCAGCTTCTTGAACAGGTCGTGGGGCCAGTCCTCGAACACCCCGTGCACCGTGAGCACCTCGATGTACGGGCGGCCGTCCGCGAGCACTGGGGGCCACATGGCGTCGCCCACGCCGTTCCACCGCACCACGGGCCAGCCGAGCTTCTGGCACAGCTCCACGTTGAACACGGGGGTGAAGCGCGTCCAGCGTCCGTTCACGTACATGTCGGTGAACGCACCGCCGATGAACACGTTGGTGCGGAGCATCTGCTTCAATCGCTCCGCGGCCTGGTGGTTGCGCATGTCGAGCATGCCCACCCGGGCCGGGATACCCGCGGCGCGGGCGAGCGCGGTCAGAGCGACGCCCTTGTGTGCGCAGAAGCCTTTGCGGGTACGCAGCACCGTCGAGGCCGTGACGCTGTCGTCCTCACGGCTCGGCTCCCAGGGGGAGAACCAGATCTTGTCACGGGCGAAGTCGAACACGCGGCGGGCCCTCTCCGCCTCGGGGGCCGACTCCGCTCCGGCCAGGATCTCGGCCACCGTCTCCCTGACCAGCGGGTGGTCGGAGTTGATGAACCGACCGGGCTTCAAAAACGCGTCGAGGTTCTCCATGGCCAATCCTCCTGCCTCAGATGCGGACGACGCTGCCGGCTTCCCTGAGCCGGTCAGAGATCTCGTACATGTTGGAAACCCTCCCGACAATGATCTGGTCTGCGTACTGGAAGGGCTTCATGTACGTGCCGCACGCGAGGATCTCGGTGCCGGCGGCTTCCAGGCGCTTCAGGTCGTCAGCCACCGGAGAGCCCTTGAGCAGCAGCTGCACCGCGGTGTTGTACAGCACGATGGTGTCGGGACGGCGGCCTCCCTCCGCCATGGTGTGCAGGAACGAGCCGATCAGGATCTTGCCGAGCATCTCGTCCCCCCGTCCCATCACGTTGGCCGCCAGGGCGATCACAAGCTTGCCCCGTGCCGATTCCGGACTCCTCACCTCTTGCGACATGCAATCCTCCCTACGCCTTCCAGCGCTGTGTCGATATCCGTCTCGGACAGGAGCGGACCCGCGCTGAAGCGAACCGTCCCGCGCGGGAATGTTCCCAGCGTCGAGTGCGCCGCGGGCGCACACTGCAGGCCGACTCGCGCCATCACCCGGTGCTCTTCGCCGAGCAGCTCCCCCACCTGGGAGACCTCCATCCCGTCCACGACAAACGAGAGCGTCGCGGTGCGCTCACCCCGCGGAGCAAGCCCGACCAGGCGCACGCCTTCTATCCGCTGCAGTCCGTCGACCATCCGGGCGCAGAGCTGCTCCTCGCGGTCGTGGATGCGCTCGACCCCCTGCTCCAGGAGCCAGCCGACTCCGGCCCCGAGGCCGACGATTCCGACCGCGTTGGGGGTTCCGGGTTCGAATCGGTCGGGAAGGAAGTCCGGCTGCTCGATGTGCTCCGAGCGGCTTCCCGTGCCCCCGACCTTGAGGGGTCGCAGAACCCTGTGGTCAACCCCCGCTGCCAGCACGAGGCCTCCGGTCCCGGTGGGCCCCAGCAGCCCCTTGTGACCGGAAAACGCCAGGAAGTCGATTCCGTCGGCTTCCACGTCCAGCGGCACGCTTCCAGCCGTCTGCGCGGCATCCACTGCAACCGCAACGCCGCGTGCGTGCGCCAGCCGGGCCAGCTCACGCAGCGGCAGGACTCGGCCGGAAACGTTGGAGCCGTGGCAGAGGATCAGCAGCTTCGTGGCCGGAGTGAGGCACGCCCCCAGCTCGTCGGGATCCAGGGATCCGTCCGCGTGGTGACGCATCGTGGACCAGGTGACCCCTCTCTCCTTCATGAGCGAGAGGACCCGCATGACCGCGTTGTGCTCCAGCCCGCTCGTGATCACGTGGTCGCCGGGCGAAAGGTAGCCCTGGAGCGCCAGGTTCAACGCCTCGGTGGCGCCTGACATGAAGAGGACCCGCGTCGGGTCTGCCGCGCCAAAGAGCCGGGCCACGGCTTCCCGCGCGGCAAACACCTCGCGGGCCGCGGCCAGGGACAGCGGGTGGCCCGAGCGGCCCGGGTTTGCCCCCTGCTCCTCCAGGAAGCGTACCATCGCGGACACCACCTCCCGGGGCTTGGGGTAGCTGGTGGCCGCGTGATCCAGGTATACCCGTCGTTCCATTGCCGGTACGCTCCTCCAGGGCGCCGCACCATTGTAGCGCACGTCTGCCCGGCTTTACAATTGCGAAGGCATGTGGAAGTATGCCGGACGTGCGTGTGCGAGGAGGATCATGGACCTGACTCTGGCCCAGTTGGAAGCGTTCTGCAAGGTGGCCGAGCTGCGCAGCTTCACCCGGGCGGCTGAGTCCCTTCACCTTGCTCAGGCATCCTTGAGCGAGCGCATCAGCGCCCTCGAATCCCAGGTCGGGTGCAGGCTCCTGGACCGGTCCGGCCGCCGGACCGAGCCCACCGACGCGGGCAGGACGCTCTACCCGCTGGCAGCGCGCCTCCTGCGGGAGCGCGACGCGATCGTGTCCCGCATGCTCGACCTGGCCGGGGTCAAGACCGGGATCGTGCGGGTTGCGGCAGGGACCGTGCCCGGCGAGCACATCCTCCCCACGCTGCTGCCCGGCTTCAGGAAGCGCTATCCGGGGCTCGGGGTGGTGCTGGAAGTCGCGTCCTCGGAGCGCGTGGTCCACCTGGTGGTCGAGGGGCTCGCGGACGTCGGGTTCGTCGGCTCGGCCGGCCCCTTCCGGGGGCTCGATGCGGTGCCGTTGTGGGACGACGCGCTGGTGGTCGTCGTCCCGGCCGGGCACCGGTGGGCGCGGCGCAAGTCGATCCCCGTGGCCGACCTTGCGACAGAGCCGTTCGTCAGCCGGGAGCAGGGCTCGGGCACGAGCCAGTCCTTCATGGACCGCCTCCGGTCGTCCAGCCGGTTCGACGGGCTCTCCCTCGACATCGTGGCCGTGATGGACAGCTCCGCGGCGGTCAAGACCGCGGTGATGTCGGGCCTCGGCGTGAGCGTGTTGTCTTCCCGGGCCGTTGCCGCGGAGGTGCAGGTGGGTCTGCTGGCTTCCCTGCGCCTGGCCGATGCGGACCTGGCGCGGAAGCTGCACCTGGTCACCAGCCCGAAGCGCACCCTCTCGCCCGCGGCCCGGGCCCTGGTGGACTACGTGACCGAGCAGGAGGTGAGGTGATGCTCGTGGTGGGAATCGACGCAGGATCCAGGGCCATCAAAGGCGTGCTCCTCGACCCGGGCACCCTTGACGTGGTAGCCACCGCACAGGCGGACCAGGGGGTGCGGCAGGCAGAGCTGGCTTCCGGCGTGGTGGACGCACTGCTGCGCAAGTGCGGGAGGCAGCGGGAGGAGGTCGGCTACGTCGTGGCCACGGGCTACGGCAGGAACCTCGTGGACTGCGCGACCACGACGGTCACCGAGATCACGTGTCACGCCCGCGGCGTTCACCGCCTCGTGCCGGGCGTCCGCACGGTCATCGAGATCGGAGGCCAGGACAGCAAGGTCGTCCGCCTCGAAGCCGACGGCAACGTGCGGGACTTCTCCATGAACGACCGCTGCGCCGCAGGCACGGGGCGCTTCCTCGAAGTGGTGGCGTCCCGGCTCGGCGTGCAGCTCTCGGACCTGGGAAGGCTGGCTTCCGCGAGCCGCAGCCCCGCTGCCATCAGCAGCACCTGCGTCGTGTTCGCTGAAACCGAGATCGTCGGGCTGCTCGCGTCCGGTGCGTCCCCGGAGGACATCGTTGCGGGCGTGCAGAAATCCATCTGCTCCCGCGTCGCGGGCATGGCGGGGCGCAACCTGAACCCGCCCGTCGTGTTCACGGGCGGCGTGGCCCTCGTGCCCGGCATGCGCGAGGCGCTCCAGGCTCTCCTCGGCCACCCGGTCACGACCGCACCCGACCCGCAGCTCACCGGAGCGCTGGGCGCCGCGCTCATCGCTGCCCGCCGCCTTGCCTGAGGCCTAGGCGCAGGGCTCCTGGGGAGGCTGGGGGATGCAGCCGTCCGCATCCGCAGGGGTCAGCGCGCCGGCCATCGCGGCCTCGGCCCGCCTGCGCGCGTAGGCCTCGGTGGCGACCCGCGCCTGGTCGAACAGCACCTCCAGCTCGTCGGTGCGGCCGAGCAGGCGGTTGACGAGGCGCCTGACCGCGACTCTCAGCCGGGAGACCTTCTTGGCGAGCATGTTGAAGATGATGGCGAAGCCCAGCAGCGCCTGAAGCTTGCCGTGCAGGTAGGGATTCTTGAGCTGCTCGATGAAGAAGGAGGGCCGGAACACCGCGGACATGCCGAGCTTGCGCGACTCGCGGTCGACCTCTTTGCGGGACATGGTCTCGGTGCGGCACACCGCTCCGCCCACGTCCCACTCGGAGTAATCGAAGGTCTCGATGAGCCCCCGCCGTGCGACTTCGAAGTACATCGCAGTGCCCGGCGTCGGCGAGAACGCGGGCAGCCCGGGCGAGAACCGCGGCCCCAGCGCCAGCGCTTCCTCCCGCATGCCGCGCATGGTCTCCAGAGAGTGCTCCGGGAACCCCACGATGAAGAACGGCCCGATGACCGGGACCTGCGCTTCTTCCGCGGCCGCCATGACCTTGCGGTTCAGGTCCACCGTGGTGCCCTTCGCAATGCGGTCGAGGATCTTCTGCTCCAGCGACTCGAGGCCGAGCCACAGCATCACCATGCCGCACTTGACCAGGCGCTTGAGCAGGTCCGTGCACTTGAGGACCGTGTCCGCTCGGCCGAAGGTGACGAACGCGTACTTCGGCTTCTGCTTCTCCATCTCGATGACCAGCTCCTCCAGCCGCTCCCGGCGGGCGAACACGTCGTTGGAGAAGAGCTGGCCCGACTTGACGCCGTACTTCCTGTTGAGCAGCACGAGCTCCTCGACCACCTGCTTCTCGCTGCGGTAGCGCAGCGTCCTTCGCCACAGCGGCGGCTTGACGCAGAAGCGGCAGTCGAACTCGCAGCCTCGCGTGTACTCCACGCCCCATGCAGGGGATCGCAGCAGCAGCGGGCCGACGTTGGGGAACCGGTACTGGCGGGAGCCCGCGGACAGCAGGTCGTGCTTGGGCATGGGCAGGTCGTCGAGGTTCTCGATGAGCGGCCGGTTCTCGGTCTTCACGAACTCGTTGCCCTGCATGAAGCCGAGGCCGCGCACGGAGCGCATCTGTTGCCTGTCCCACTTCTGCTCGATGCGCTGGAGCAGCTCCACGATGGTCAGCTCCCCCTCTCCCAGCACCAGGTAGTCGGTCTCGGGGCAGCCCGCGAGGCATTCTGCCGGCGACAGCGTCACGTGCACCCCGCCCAGCACCGTGGCGATGGAGGGGTCGATGCGCTTGGCGAACTTCATGAACGACATGGCGGAGATGAGCGTGGCGGTTGTCGCGGTGCTGCCCACGACATGGGGCTTGAACCGCTCGATCCACGCTCGGAGGTCGGCCGTGGACAGGCGCCGTGCCCACACCTCCGCTACCTGCACCTCGTGCCCGGCATGGTGGATCTGGGTGGCCACCCGGAGGAGCCCGGTGTTGGGCATCCACACGCCGACCCACGGCGTGTGGGGGTACAGCATCCAGTTCGGGTTCGGCGGCGGCTCGATGAGCAATACGCGAAGCGGCACGGAAACCTCCTTGGCGCGCAGGCGCGGCCCCTTCCATCGCTACCAGCATGCCCCCCGGCCTGTCAAGGAACTCGGACCAATACTGTTGGCAGATCCCATCCCTGTCTGATACCCTCTGTCTTGCCCGGGACGGGCCCGGGAGGAGCGGAGCATGGAGCTCACGGTCGGCTGCAACTGGGATCCTGCGCTGGTCGATGCGCTGGCCGCGGTCCCGGAGGTGCGCACCCTGGCCGCAGCGCTTCCGCTCCAGCCCGTCGGCACCGACAGGCCTGTTGCCCGCCACCCGGCCGCCACCCGGGAGGACGTCGAAGCGTACGTGCGGCGAACGCACGCAGCGGGCCTGCGCATGACGTTCCTGCTCAACGCTCCCAGCATTGGAGGCAGGGAGTTTGCGCCGGCCCGACGCCGGGAGATCCTGGAGTACGTCGCGTGGCTGGATGGCATCGGCGTGGACGGCGTGTCCGTCTCGTCTCCCGGCGTCCTGGAGCTGGTGCGGGCCAGGTTTCCCAGCCTTCGGATCTCGGTCTACACGCACGCAGGGGTTTCCCGTCCGGACCAGCTTCGCACGCTGGCCGACCTGGGGGCCTCCGAAGTCTGCCTTTCCAGGACCCACAACAGGGACCTGCCCGCGCTCCGGCGCATGGTCCGGGTTCCGGTCCCGGTCGCGCTGACGTGCCTGAGCCTCTGCCCGGTCTCCTGCCCGAACCGGGTGTCGCAATACCACCTCTCCATCACGACCTCGCTCAACACGCGGGGGCGCACCACGGGACCGGACAATCGCCACGGCCATTTCCACAACATCTCGTTCTGCCATGGCGTCCGGCTCCAGTCTCCCAGGGCGTTGCTCACGGGCTGCTTCCTGAGGCCCGAGGACCTGCCCGTGGTCATGGCCGGGACCGGCGTCACGCGGTTCCAGCTCGACACGCGGCTGCTTCCCACCCACGCAATCGTCGAGGCTGCCCGGGCCTACGCCGCGTGCCGGTACGACGGCGACGTGAAGCGACTGGTGAGCGTCATCCACTTCTCGCGAAGCTCGCCGGGCGGCCTTGCCGGCCAGCAGCGTTCCATGGGCGGCGATGCGACCGTCGCGGAGGTCCGCAGCACGGTCCCCGCGCTGGCAGACGTCGTGGACTTCGACCGTGTGCTGGAGTGGGACAACCGTGCGACCGACGGCTTCTTCGAGGAGCTGGCCGGCCGCCCCTCGTGCGTGACGTGCGAGGACTGCGACCTGTGTGAACGTTACTCGCGCAAGGCCATGCGCTTCGACGCACCGCTTGCACGCGATGTCGTGCAGCTGCTGAGACGATACAGGGACTCGAACCTCGACAGAGGCTAGGTGAGCGCAAGGAGCATGCCATGAAGCTGTTCGTCGGATGCAACTGGGACCCGTCGCTGGTTCACAGGCTTTCCGCATTCCCCGAGGTGGTCGACTTCAGCGGCCTGCTCCGCAGGAGCGTCGTGGGGGCCGGCTCTGCGGCCTACCTGGCTCCGGAAGCAAGCCGCATGGACGTCGAGAGTTTCGTCCGTGACGCGCACCGGGCGTCGCGGACCGTCACCGTCATCCTCGACGCCCCCAACATGGAGGCGCGGGAGTGGGAGCCCGAGGTGCACCAGCAGATCCTGGAGGAATTCGGGTGGCTGGAGAGCATCAAGGTGGACGCGGTGGAGCTCGCCATCCCGTATCTCGTGGAGCTGGTTCACCGCCGTTTCCCAAAGCTCGGGATACGCGTGTCGCCCACCACGCGGGCCGCCACGGTGGACACCGTCACCTTCCTCCAGGAGATGGGCGCTTCCTGCGTCGGCGTCGAGCCCATGGTGCAGCGCCGCTTCGAGGTGCTCAAGGTCATGGCCGCGCAGTCCGGCATCCCCCTGTTCGTCGAGGTCACCAACGGTATCCTGCGCGGGAGCCCGAGCTACGGGAACTTCGACCTGGCCTGGACCAACAGTCTCATGTCCTCGCACCGCTTCGAGCCGGACGTCTTCTCCGAGCTGTCCAAGACCTATAACCACGCGTACGACGACGGCTACAAGGTGAAGCACCCGGTGGAGATCCTCCGGACCCACTTCGTGCGCCCCGAGGATGTCCACCTGTACGAGAGCATCGGCATCGAGCACTTCAAGCTCGACACCGCACTGCTCACGACCGACGACATCGTGCGCAGGGTCGAGGCGTACGTCGCACGCACGTACGACGGCAACCTGACGCATCTCGCGAACCTGTTCTACTTCGGCAACCGATACCAGTCCGAGGTCGCCACGCCGTACCAGGCGCCCACGTTCCCCGGGAATCCGCCCCAGGCCATTACCCGCTTCTTCCAGCTGCTGGGAGACAAGGGGATCATCGATTCGATCCTCTCCGTGGACAATGCTCGACTTCACGGGCTGCTCGACCACGTGGTGGGCGGACGGTGCGACCCGGTGGCGTGCAGCGAGTGCCAGCGCTTCGCGGACGCTGCCATCCACGTCCGCCCGGATGCCGCCGCGGCCTTCGTGGACGCGCTGGAGCAGTACCGCCGCTGCCTCTTCACCGGAGAGTACCTGCCGTGAGCACACGCGGCCGATTCTCGGTAGGCACGAACTGGGACGACGCCGCGGTGGAAGCGCTGGAGTCGCTTCCCGACGTCACCGACTTCTACGGGTCCCTGCCCCTCGGAGTCATCGGCCATGGCAGGCCCGCGGTCACCATCCCCGGGGTGTCCCGGGCAGAGGCCCTGCGCCACATCCGCCGCATCCACGACGCAGGCAGGACCTTCACGTACCTCGTCAACGCACCCAGCCTCGGCGGAAGGGACATGTCCCCGTCCTTTCGCACGCGGATGCTCGACATGCTGGCCTGGGTCTCGGACGCGGGAGCCGACGCGGTCACGCTCGCGTCGCCCGCTCTGCTCGAGACGATCCGCATCCGGTTCCCGAACATCGAGGCGAAGATCTCCCACAACGCCACGGTGCTCACCGTCGAGGACGCACTCCACTGGGAGCGGCTCGGCGCGTCCATGATCTGCCTGCACCGCTGCACCCACCGCAACTTCCCCCTGCTCTCCAGCCTGGCCGCTGCGGTTTCCATCCCGCTCCAGGTGATCGTGACCAGCGGCTGCGTGTTCGGGTGCCCGAACCAGTCGTCCCTGTACCACATGTCCATCACGGCCAGCCAGTCGACGGGCAGACCCGAGGCAGGCAACGCGCCACCGTCCTCCCCCGCGACCGGGAGAGCCGAGGCTGGCAACGCTCCTCCGTCGCCCACCGCGCGACATGGCCAGGGGTACTGCTTCTCCTGGTGCCACGCGACCAAGCTCGAGCACCCGGTGGAGCTGGTGAAGTCCGCGTTCATCCGCCCAGAAGATCTACAGTATTATGAAGATGTTGGTATCAAAAACTTCAAGTTGGACACGAGGGTATTGGACACCCCGACTCTGGTGGCTCGCGTGAGAGCGTACCACGCCCGCCGCCACGACGGCGACTTCCAGGATCTCTTCTCTGCGTTCCCGCTTGCGTACCGCACGCGAGTGGGCACGCAGATGGGCGTGGGTGACGCGCCGAGCGAGGGGCCGGACCGGGCGCTGGCAGCGTTCCAGTCGCAGCAGGCCGCGGCCGGAACCCCGCCCCTTTTTCGGATGGACAACCGGGCTCTGGACGGTTTCATCAAGCGGTTCCTGAAGCACCCGTGTCCCCCCTCCTGCGCGGACTGCGACTACTGCGCGGCGTTCGCCCGCCGCGCGCTCGGCTTCGACGATGCCCGCCGCACCCAGCTCCTCCAGGCTCTCACGGACTACCACGATTGGCTGACCGGAGAGCGCGAGTAGCAGGCCGACTCCCTCCCCCGAGGCACGCAATGAGCGCATCTGCCCCCCCCTCCTCGGCAACCACCGGGCCAGCACAGCATCGTCTTGACGCGCTCAGTGAACCGCGTTACGTTGAAACAAGCTGACTTAGACTGCTGGTGCCCGGAGGCATCATGAGCACTCGGATGGCAGCAGCGCCCCTTCTCGTCCTCTGTGCTGTGGCTCTGAGTTCCTGCAATGAGTCGGGAGGTCCAACAACGGCCGATGCCGGTCCGCCGGAGGCCGAGCTCCTGCCGTTGCCCGAGAACCCGCATCTAGTGGTCTCTCCGGCTGCTGTCGTGTTTGGAGGCTATCGCACGCTGAAGGTTTTCAAGAGCCCCCTGCGCGTGGTGAACACGGGCGGACAGGATCTCGTGTTGAGTCATCTTGAGTGGAGTGGGAACGACTGCTTCGGACTGGAGGTCGGACCGAAAGCCTATGGGGGCGGCGACGTGCCCTGGGGAGTGGTCGAATTCGAAGAGGCGATCGTGGTGGAGCCTCTCTCCTTCGCTGAATTCGTCGTGACTTTCGAACCACCGTATTTCGGTACTTTCGCTGCCAGGCTGACCTTGTACTCGGACGATCCTGAACTCGGGGAAGGGGTGGAAGTGATGGTTTGGGGCGGCGAGTCGGTTCCTGTCATCGGAGCTGACCCCGCTGTCATTGCATTCGGAGCCCTGAAGCCGGGCGAGTCCGACACGCTTACGACAATGATCTTCAATTTGGGCTTCGCTCCCCTCGCCATTTACAAGATCTTCTGTCAACAGGACAGGTCAGACTGCTTCACATTGGACTTGGACCCTTGGTTTCTCACCCCGACCTCCGAGGACCCTTTGGAAGTGCCAATCGGGGGTGCGTTTCTTGTCCACGTCACCTACGCCCCGGAAGAGCCTTCCCGCGGAAGCGAGACCGGATCCCCCGTTTCGGACTTTGCGACGATCGTCATCCACTCCGGCGACCCGAACGTCCCGACGTTCAAGATTCCTGTTTCGGGGTCGTGCGCAGCACGCTGATAGAGCAGCCCCGTCAGTACAGGCACGCGTCCAGGATGGAGAGGACATCGTCCAGCACTACCGGGGACGCTGCTGCGATCCGCGCTATCGGGGTCTGGAGCAAAATCGGCCTGCGGGGTCTCGATGACCACCCCGTCATCCCCGCATGCCAGCAGGCCGGAGCCTGCCTTGATCCCGGAGGAACTTCGGACTAGAACCCGCCCGTATTCAGCCCGAACACGGCCCCGCCGTCGACTGGAATCACCACGGGCAGCAGCGACACGGTCTCGCGGGAGCCGAACGACGCGGACAGCCCGTATGCGACCACCGGACAGAGCGCCGCCAGGGCGAGACTCGCCCCAGTGGCCGTTGTGTCCTCGGAACTCGAAGCCACCAGCACGACGGTCGTTGCTCCGACCGCAGAGCCCGCAAGAGTGAGAAGCAGAGAGCCGTCGAGCCCGACGACTTCCCCCGTTCCCCACGCGCCCAAGGAACTGCCAACGACGTAGCCCGACAGCAGTCCGATCTCCTCGCTGCGCCCGTCAGCGACCGCTGGGAGAGCGAAATACCCACCGAGAGCGCCAGCGACGCTGAAAAGCGTCGCAACCAGAGGCCCCAACACCCAGTACCCGGTGGACCACACGTCGGCCCCCCGTGCGGCGACCACCCCGTCTGGGCAAGGCTCGACGCAGGGCGCAGCGTTCTCCTGGCCAACGGCGAGGCCCGGACCTACGGTCACCGACGCAATCAACACAAACGCTGCGATGCCCTGGTTCCAAGCGTGCAGATGACGCATCATGTCACACCTCGGTGTGGCGGCGACCTACTCGGATCTGCAGCATCGAAACCCGAGAGAGCCGGAGTGCGACGACGGGTCAACGCCGCCGAAGCGGTACGATACGCGGAGATTGCTGCTATCGTCAAGGTAGAAACTCCCTCCTCGGATGACCCGCTTGGAACCCGGCGGGTCAAGCCAAGCGGGGTAAGCAACGTCGGGTGCGCCAGCGTACCCGAAGTGATGCCAGTCCTCGGTCCATTCCCATGCGTTGCCCAGGATGTCATACAACCAGTACGCAGTCGCACGATGGGTTGGCTCCGACTACGGCCTGGTACTGTCCCTCCGTCACCTCCGCTTCCAGCATGGCGAAGGGCAAGACCTGCACGGCATGAACAGGGAACTCCGAAGCCCCGCACGCAGGGTCTCCGGGAGAACAGCCCACCTGGAAGGTCCCGCCAGGAACCGAAACTGACTGACGGTCAGCAGGGGCAAATGGGGTTCCGTTGCGGCATCTGTGTCTGCGTTGACATGCCATCATGCAGCGATTACACTCGACCTGTTGATCGGAGGTAACGACATGGTGCGGACCCAGGTGCAATTGACCCGCCAGCAGGTAGCCAGGCTCAAGAGGTCTGCCGCTGCCCAGGGCGTCTCCATGGCAGAGGTTGTCCGGCGGCTCGTCGACCAGGGACTGCGGGAGGAGGGGGCTGACCGCACCCATCTGTATTCACGGGCAGCGGCACTGGTGGGAGCATTGAAGGACCGGCACAGCGCCCGCGACTTGTCAGCTGAACACGATGCCTACCTGGCCGGGGAGCGGGAATGAGCAGGGTATTCGTCGACACCTCAGCCCTTCTGGCCCTGCTGGTGCCGTCGGACAGGCAGCACAAAGCAGCGGCCAGGCGATTCGAAGCGCTGGCAACCTCCCGCGCCGAGCTCGTCACGTCGTCCTACGTGCTGGCAGAGGTGTATGCACTTCTCGGGCGTCGGTTCGGCGCCGGGGCAATCCGGCAGTTCCGGGCGCTCTTTGCGCCTCTCCTGTCAACCGTCTGGGTTGACGAGGGCCTTCACGAGCGTGGTCTCGACCGCCTGCTGGCACGCTACAAGCGACGCCTGTCGCTGGTGGACGCCGTATCGCTGGAGATCCTCGATCAGTGCCGCATCGACGAGGTGTTCGCCTTCGACAAGCACCTGTCCTGACCCTGCCCTGATCGAGCAGCCCCGTCAGTACAGGCACGCGTCCAGGATGGAGAGGACCTCGTCCAGCACGACCAGGGACGAGGTCGCGATCCGCTTGGCCTTGCGGGCGCGATAATCGATCAACTTGACCTGATCGACCATCACGAACCCGGACACCGCCGGGTCGTCGGAAACCTTCACGTGGAAGGGATAGCCGCGGTCGGTGGTCGTCAGGGGGCACACGAGAGCCAGCCCGGTGCGCGCGTTGAACAGCGTGTTGCTGACCACCAGCGCAGGCCGCCGCCCCCTCTGCTCGTGGCCCGTCTGCGGGTCGAAGGAAACCACCACGAAGTCGCCTTTGGACGGGACGTAGCGCTCCATCTACCACTCCTCCCGGCCCACCGGCTTGCCCCAGTCCACGGCCCGGGGCCGGCGTCCCCGGGGAATGCGGGCCACCAGGTCCTCCAGGCGCACCCGGCCGCGCACGCGGCGAATCGGCGTGATGATGATGAGCCCCTGCTGCACGGACACATCCACGTCGTCACCGACCGAAATACGAGCCTCCTCCAGCAGCTTCCTGGCCAGCCGAAGCCCCTGGCTGTTGCCCCACTTCTGCACGGTTGTCACCATCTGCGACCCTCCATGGCTATACCAAGTATAGCCCACTGCCGGATACCTGTCCAGCCGCGGTAGGCACGCCCATTCCTGGTATCGGGGTCTGGAGCAGAATCAGTCAGGAAAAGTGGAAGCGGCTACGCCGTAGCTTCAGCAACGGCGGGTCGGAGCAGTCCGGAAGCTATGCCTTTCTCACCCGGCAGAGCAGCGCGCGAAGCGGCCAGCCGCCCGATGCGCGGTTGCACGATCGCGGCTCGTCGTCGGTCAGCACGTTGACGTTGGATTCCAGCGCACCCGCGATGCCTTCAGGCCCGTTGCCGCGCTCCGGGAACCACCAGCCGTGCTCCGCATGGACCACGTCCGGGCTCACGCCGTCAAACACGCAGCAGGTCTGGACGATGCATCCCCGCGGGGTCTCGATGACGACCCTGTCACCGTCCGCGATGCCGAGCGCGCAGGCCGTGTCCGGGTGGATCTGGACGAGGGGAGCTGGATGAAGTCTGCGGAGCCCCTCCACCTGCCGGTGCTCCGAGTGGTACATCACGTTGACGCGGCCGCCCGTGGTCAGGATGAGGGGGTAGTCGGTCGCAAGCGCCGGGGTGGACAGGGGGCTTTCCGAAGGCTCGGACCAGGACGGCAGGGGGTCGAGCCCCAGCTTCTCGAAGACCAGGGAATAGAGCTCGAACTTGCCGGTCGCAGTGGCGAAGCCCGCATCCTGCCACCGGACGGACCCGTGGCGCAGCGAGAGGTGCCCGCCTGCCTCGGCAAAGGAGCGGAGCGTATGGCCCAGGGGCGCCAGGCGCGCGTCGTACGCGGCCTCGAGGTCCGGCCACGGCCAGTCGGCCTCCTGGCCCAGACGCAGGCCAAGCCCTCTCCAGAGGTCGAAGTCGGGCCGGCGCTCGTACCGTCCTTCCACCACTCCGGGCATGGGGGCCCGGCCGCCCGTCAGGAACCCCGCAGTGTCGCTGCCCGAGAACAGCGACGGCCGCTCGAGGAACGACGCCGCGGGAAGCACGTAGTCGGCCATCATCGCGCTGGGGGTCATGACCGTGTCCGCCACCACGTACAGGTCCAGCGCCCTGAGCGCTTCCAACACCCCGCGGGCGTTGGGCATGGTGACCAGAGGGTTGTTGGCCGCGGTCAGCATCGCGGTAACCGGGTACGGCTTGCCGGTCCGCGCTGCCGCAAAGACGGACGGCGCGTGGCCGAAGCAGTGGTGGCTGGACGTCATGCGGCGGCCGTGGACGCTGAGCACGTGCTCCTGGACCGCGTCGTAGCCGGGCCAGGCCAGCAGGGGGAAGGCGTCCGAGCCAAGCTGCTTGCGCTTCTGCTCCTCCGGCAGGCGGTCCCAGAGCTCTACGTCGCTTTCCGGAACATACAGCGGGGTGGGGGGGCGCCCGAAATCCGCGCCGACGCGGTCCAGGTTCCCGGTGATGGCCATGAGAGCGTACCGCGCGTGCAGAGCGGATACGCAGTTGGACGTCTGGTCCACGCCGAGGTAGCTGCTGGAGGTGCATGGCCCGTGCGTGGCGTACATGCGGGCCGCCTGCCGTATGGCCGCGGCAGGGATGCGGGTGATGGGCTCGGCCCACTCCGGCGTGCAGGTCTTGACGCGCTCGCAAAGCGCGTCATAGCCGTGGCACCAGCGCGTCACGAACTCCCGGTCGGCCAGGTTCTCGGCCGCAACCACGTTGAGCATGGCAAGCAGCAGAGCGCCGTCCGTGCCCGGCCGCACCTGGAGCCACAGGTCCGCGGCCTGAGCGGCCTGCGTCCGCCTCGGGTCCACCACGATGAGGACCGCACCCTTGCGCTTCGCCTCCAGGATGAGGCGCCATGACGACACCTCGGCCTGCGCCGGGTTGGAGCCGAGCAGGAAGATGCAGCCGGTCTTGCCCGGCCGCGGGGTCACCGCGTTGCACGACAAGCCGCACAACGCTGCGGAAACCATGTTGCTCACGCCCCAGCAGATGTGCCCCTGGGAGATGCAGTTCGGGGAGCCGAACAGGTAGAAGAACCGCCTGCGGTACTCGTCGGGCGTGCGATACGTGCCGCTGGTGGTGGCCACGGCTTCCGCACCGTGCGTGCTGCGGATGCCCGACAGGCGGGAAGCGATGTCGTCCAGCGCCTGTTCCCAGCCGATGCGCTGGAAGCGGCCTTCCCCGCGGGCGCCCACCCTCTTGAGCGGGTGGTTGAGGCGGTCCGGATGGTGGAACCACTCCGCGGCGTGGCGGGCACGCGGGCAGGCAGCCACGGTGCGCGCAAAGACCTCCCCGCGGGGATGGTCCTGGTCGCCCTCCACGGCCACCAGGCGGCCGTCCCGCGAGTGCACGCGGATGACGCAGTGCGAGTGGCACCAGAGGCAGACGGTGCGGCCTATTTCGGTGCTCCCCAAAGCCTCTCCCTCCACGAACGAGGGTAGAACGCTCGCTCGACGCAGTCAAACACGAGAGCGCCCGACTCGGTGGTCACGACCCGGTCCCCCTGGGTCTTCACGACTCCGAGGGCTTCCAGCGCTGCCAGCGTCTCGCGGTGGTCCGCGGGCATGTCGCCGAACGTGGAAGCAAACTCGGCCAGCGACATCTCTCCCTTCTGTCCCAGCTTGCCGATGAAGAAGCGGGACACCCGATCCTCGGCCGTTGCGGTGTAGTGGCGGGCAGCGGGCAGATGACCGCGGGCAATGGACGCGGCATACTCGGTCAAGGACTCGTGGTTGATGTGCAGAAGCTGGCCGATCTGGCTGCGCGCCGCGGGGCCGAAGCCCCAGCTCGTACCGCCCATGGGCCGCAGCCCCTCCTCGGCCACCGCGAAGAAGCGGTACCGGTTCCACGCGTCCTCCCGGTCCTTCTTCACCCAGTGATGGGGCCGGGTGCGGCCGTAGCCCGCGGCCTCGAACAGCAGCGCCGCAGCCTCGAACATCTCCACCTCGACACGGAAGTAGTCGTCCTGCTTCCGCACACGGTCACGGTTGGCCGCGTTCACGCGCAGCAGGTACAGGCTGAACTCGGGCACGCCCAGGTCGATGCCGGTCTTGACCGAGTCCTTCCAGTCCTCGAGCGTCTGGCCGGGAAGCCCGTACATCAGGTCCACGTTGAAGATGGGGAAGCGCCAGGCCAGCACCCTGCCGATCGCGTCCACGGCTTCCTGCCGCGTGTGGTCTCTGCCGCACGCCGCGAGCACCCGGTCGTCGAAGCTCTGGACGCCGAGGCACAGCACGGTTGCACCGGATTCCTTCAGGAACGCCAGCTTCTCCGCGGTTGCGGCGGACGGGCTCGTCTCCACCGTGAACGACGCTCCGGGCACCAGGGGCAGGTGCCGCGTGAGCGCGGCAAAGACCCGTCTCAGCAAGGGCAGCGGAAGCCAGGTGGGCGTGCCGCCGCCGACGTAGACCTGCTTCGTGAGCCCGATGTCCGGGACGATGGAGCGGGCCAGGGCGAACTCCCGCTCGATGGAGGACACGTACGTCTCCGCGCTGGCATCCGTGCCTGCCACGCTGAAGTAGCAGCAGTAGCGGCACTTGCGGGAGCAGAACGGCACGTGGATGTATACACGCGGCTCGATTCCCGACGCCGTGGACGCGATGTGCCGGTGGATCTCCAGCGGGTCCGCCACCGCGGGCCAGAGCTTGTTGATCGAGTTCGGGAACACCGTCTGGTTGCCGTAGTCCACCTCGGGCCTGCCGAAGCCGCCGCGTGTGAGCCCGTCCAGCAACCGTTCCAGCTCCGCCTTGGTCATGTGCCCCCGTTCCTGCAAATCGACCACCGCCCGTGAGCCGGGCCGTCCTGCCACCGTTGCGACGCGGCCGGTCCTGCTGCCCTGCCGTGCGCTGCCGCGCGGTCCCGCGGCTAGTGCGGGTCGTGCAGCTCCTGGTGCGCGGGCTCCTCCAGCGGCTTGTCTCCCACGAAGCGCGCCTCGCAGTGGTCGCAGACCAGCCCCCTGAGGCTCGCCAGCCGGAGGAACCGGCGTATGGCCTCGCATCCCGCCGCGCCCAGGTGCACCGTGTGCACCCCCACGTAGGCCTTCACGAAGCCGCGGACCGTCTCCCGGTCGAGCCCGCGGGCATACTGCATCGCCGCGTCCAGCGCTTCCTCCTCGTGCTCCAGCGCGTACTGGACAGAGCGGCGGAACACCCGGTCCACGGCCAGTCTGACGTCTCCCGGCAGGTCGGACCGCACCGCGTCAACGCCCAGGAACAGCGGCGCACCGAGCTTCTCGAGGCAGATGGCCCCGAGGTCCACCACCTTGAGCCCCAGCCCCTTGACCCTGTACTGGTCCTCGCTGATGAGGACGCCCGCACCGATCCGACCCTCCGTGACCGCGGGCAGGATCTCCGAGAAGCTCATGACCACGGGCTCGAAGTCACCGGCAAACACGCGTGCAGCGAGGTGGCCCGTGGTCTCGAGACCAGGGACTGCAACCTTGGGCGGGAGCTTCTCCCACCGCTGAACCAGGAGCGGGCCGGAGAACGACTCGCCCATGGCAGCACACGCGCCCGCGGTGAGCAGCTCGTAGCGGTTGGCCGCGGTGGGAACCGCTCCGACGGACAGCGCGGTCACGTGAAGCTCTCCCTGCGGCGCCTTGCGGTTCAGCACCGCGATGGGCTCCACCACCTGCCGGAACTCCAGCCCTTCGCAATCCACCTTGCCGGCCAGCAACCCATGCAGCATGAATGCATCGTCGGTGTCTGGCGTGTGTCCGATAGTCAGCTTCATTGTCTCTGGTCCTCCACGACTTGGTACAAAGTGTTTCTCCGGGCGGGAACGAACCCGGCTGCCCGGATGACTTCTCTCAGCTCCTTCTCGTTGGTGGCGATGCCGCCTCCGGCCGCGTGCAGGACCTTCTCCTCCATGAGCACGCCGCCCATGTCGTCTGCTCCGAAGCGCAAGCCGAGCTGTGCGACCCGCATCCCCTCCGACAGCCAGCCTGAACCTATGTGCGGGATGTTGTCAAGGTAGAGTCGGGAGACGGCCAGCATCCGGAGGTACTCGGCCCCTCCGGCTTCCACTTCGTCCTTCCGCCCGGTGTTGGCCAGGGCATACGTCCACGGGATGAATGCGCGAAACACGCGGGTCTCGTCCTGGAGCGTGCGCACGACGTCAAGATGCGCGACCCGCTCCTCCAGCGACTCGCCGCCTCCGAACACCATGGTGGCCGTGGCCTGCATGCCGAGCGCGGCCACCTCCCGCATTACGCCGGTCCACTCCGCAGTCGTGAGCTTGCGAGGGCTCACGTGGCCGCGCACCGAATCCACCAGGATCTCCGCACCCCCGCCGGGCAGCGAATCGAGGCCTGCCGCCTGCAACCGCTGGAGCGCCTGGCGTACCGTGAGCCCGCCCATGCGCGCAAGGTGCAGGACTTCTGCCGCGGACAGGCAGTGCACGTAGAGGCCGAGCTTCTTCATCTCCCGGAGCAGCGTCTCGTAGTATTCGATCCCCAGCGTGGGATGGAGCCCGCCCTGGATCATCACCTGCGTGCCTCCGGCCTGCACGAGCTCGCGCGCCTTGGCGACCACCTGCTCCACGGTCAGCACGTAGCCGTCGCTGCTTCCGGGCGGGACGTGGAACGCGCAGAAAGAGCACCCTGACGTGCACACGTTGGTCACGTTGATGATCCGGTCGATGACGTACGTCACCCGGTCCCCGGGCACCGCGGCCAGCCGCGCCGCGTGCGCCCGCTCCCCAAGCACCCACGTGTCTGCACAGGACAGCAGCCGGACCCCCTCGGCCCGCTGAGGCCTTGTAGATCCCCCGAGTCCCCCTCCCCCCGCGGGGGAGGTGCCCGGGGCTCGTCCCCGGGCGGTGGGGGCCGTTGTCCCTGGCACG
>Ga0233425_10004642_pt1 | contig 22770 bp, 15 predicted proteins | sample Watercolumn_Towu_2_FD_181712 | JGI IMG/M metagenome (GOLD analysis project Ga0233425, IMG submission 181712) | Freshwater microbial communities from Lake Towuti, South Sulawesi, Indonesia - Watercolumn_Towuti2014_140_MG | ecosystem: Environmental > Aquatic > Freshwater > Lake | place... | reverse complement strand
GAAACTCAACCGCTGTTTGCTTTTTATATAATCTCTGGTTCAGGCTTTTCTGCATGGTCAGCCATTCCCGCAGCCGCCATGCCCATTTGAAATTGAAGATCTCAACTTCATAATTCTTTTTGATCTGTTGGTAAGTATAATAGGCGGTTCCGGACCATGTCCGTTTGTCCAGGGGGCTTAGCCGGGAAGCAAATCCTACTTTCATTTATAAATATTGTCTGGCGATCAGATTATAAGTTGTATCCTCTATTCTTATTTTTTTAATTGTCAGCTTTGATAAATAATTATCCCATGAAAAAGACTCCCACAAATGATGCAGGTAAGCTTCTGGAAATTCTTTTACTCCCTCAAACATACTTTTCAATCCTGCTGTATCATACAACGGATAATGAAAAGTAAAAGAGCTTAACTGAGTGAGCATTTCCGGATGCCTTGCCGCCAACCGTTCCGGCACCTGCACTGAATGTTCATTCCAGTATTTATCTTTTCCTGTTGAACGGAATGATTTGTATTCATTCAACCACAGGTTTACAAAATCACTGTTCTTCTCTGACAACAAAACTGCATTGCACAGCCCGGTAGCCCCTTCCTTTATTTTTATTATTCCAAGTTTGTACTTCAGTCGCTGTCTCCAATTCTTCGGATCGTATGCCGCTTTGAGTTCTTGCCCGATAACAAATGAATGATTCAATAAATCTGTTAATGGTTTTACGCTGATGGTATCCAGGTCAAGATAAACACCTCCATGTTCCTTTAGCATTTGTAGTCTTACCACATCTGCTTTGTGCGCCACATGATGAAGTTTGTTGCCCATGATGCTTCCGGGTGCACTGATCTTATTTAGTGTAAGTAATAGCCTCGCTTTTTCCCAGCATTCTCCTTCAGGTTCGTACTGGTAATGAAAAAAAGCAGTTGAAGGTCTATTTAATTCCACTGCCGACTTAACGGATAGATAATGTACTAATGAAAATGGTTTGCCGCCGAAATCAGGAGCCATGCCAAAAACAAAGTGGAGGATGTTGGGGATCATAAACAAATATAACCAACAGTTTCAACCGGGCTTTTAACCCATCAGGCCGCTTGAAGCGTCCCGATGATTATACCGCCTCTGCGTCCACCTTTTTTTGAATTTTCTTTCTTTCTTCTTCATTCAGTATCACTTTCCGCATACGAACGAAATTAGGCGTCACTTCAATGCACTCATCCTGTTGAATGTACTCCATACATTCTTCCAGTGTCATTAAAGTTTTGGGCGCAATGTTAGTTGCCGCATCACTTCCGCTGGCCCGCATATTGGTAAGTTTTTTTCCTTCGATCACATTCACCACCAGGTCACCGGGTTTTATATTCTCAGCCACTATCTGCCCGGCATATACTTCTTCTCCGGGGTCAACAAAGAAGGTTCCTCTATCCTGCAACTTATCTATAGAATAGCCTGTAGCCGAACCGGCCTGCTTGGCAATAAGCACTCCATTGTTTCTACCGGGTATTTGTCCTTTCCATGGCTTATACTCAACGAACCGGTGAGCCATCACTGCTTCGCCTGCTGTGTTAGTCAGCATTTGCGAACGCAAACCGATCAGAGCTCTTGATGGAATTTCAAACTCAAGGTGCTGTATTTCCCCTTTAGTTTCCATCACATGCATTTCTCCTTTGCGTCTTGTCACCAGATCAATTACTTTACTCGCAAATTCTTGTGGCACATCCACTACTAAATTTTCATAGGGTTCACATTCAGTTCCGTTAATTTCCTTAACTAATACCTGTATTTGTCCTACTGTTAACTCATATCCTTCCCGGCGCATCGTTTCAACAAGAATCCCCAAATGAAGAATGCCCCGGCCATATACATTAAAACTGTCGCCACTTTCTGTATCCTCTACTTTCATGGCAAGGTTCTTCTCGGTTTCTTTCATCAGCCTGTCACGCAGATGTCTTGAAGTAACAAATTTTCCATCCTTACCATAAAAAGGAGAGTTATTGATGCTGAACAGCATGCTCATCGTAGGCTCATCCACACTGATCACCGGTAATGCTTCCGGATTTTCCGCATCAGCGATCGTATCTCCGATATTAAAATCTTCGATACCCACTACTGCACAGAGGTCGCCGGCGGAAACCTCGCTTACTTTTTTCTTGCCCATCCCTTCAAACACATACAACTCTTTTACTTTTGATCTCTTAATGCTCCCGTCAGACTGCATCAGCGCCACCTGTTGATTTTCTTTTATCACACCCCGGCTCACTTTGCCGATGGCAATTCTTCCGAGAAACGACGAATAATCCAAAGAAGTGATCTGTAACTGCAAAGTTCCTTCAGTCACTTTTGGTGGCGGCACATGTTTTAAGATCCCATCAAGCAGCGGATCAATATTATCAATTGCTGTGAGTGAATCATTGAACCATCCATTTTTACCCGAACCATAATAGGTGGGGAAATGCAACTGTTCTTCTGTTGCATCAAGATTGAAGAATAATTCAAACACCGCATCATGCACTTCATCGGGCCGGCAGTTGGGTTTGTCCACTTTATTGATCACAACAATCGGGTGCAGATTTAACTGCAACGCTTTTTGCAAAACAAATCTTGTCTGTGGCATCGGGCCTTCAAAAGCATCCACCAGTAACAAAACTCCATCAGCCATTTTCAAAACTCTTTCCACTTCACCACCAAAATCAGAGTGACCGGGAGTATCAATGACATTAATTTTTACTCCTTTGTATTCCACCGCAGCATTCTTGCTGAAGATAGTGATACCCCTCTCCCTTTCCAGGTCATTACTGTCCATGATCAGCTCGCCGGTTTCCTGGTTATCCCGGAATACTTTGGTAGCATGAAGTATTTTATCCACCAAAGTGGTCTTACCGTGGTCAACGTGGGCGATGATTGCGATGTTTCTTATCTCCATAATCTCATTTTCAAACGAGCCGCGAAGGTACGGCAATATGCCGGGGAGAGCAAATGAAAAGATGGTTAAATAAGGATTGGATTTTCCTTGAAAACAAGGAATTATGTAGTTTTAAGAAAATACTTTTGATGAAGTTCCTGAAATGGCTCGGCATTTTTCTTTTGTTGTTGATTGTGGTCTATTTTTTAGGGCCACAGCCAGGAGCACCAAAACTCAGTAAAGATTTAGCTGCCGTACCTTCAGAACCTGCAGCATTGGAAAAATATATAAGAGATCATGAAGCACAACATAAATTAAAGCCTGACAATGAAGCAAGGATATTATGGTTCAATGATTCACTGAAGCAAAAAACAGAATATGCAGTGGTGTACCTGCATGGATTCAGTGCATCGCAGGAAGAAGGCGACCCGGTACATTATGACTTTGCACAAAAGTTCGGCTGCAATCTTTACCTGGCAAGATTAGAAGATCATGGTGTAGACACTACCGAACCCCTGGCCAATTTCACAGCTGACCGTTTCTGGAATTCAGCCAAAGAGGCATATACAATAGGAAAACAACTGGGATATAAAGTGATCTTACTTTCCACCTCCACCGGTGGTACCGTAGCTTTAAAACTTTGTGCTGAATATCCGGAGATAGCGGCCAACATTATGCTTTCTCCCAATATCGCCATCAATGACGGCAACGCATGGATGCTGAATAATCATTGGGGCTTGCAGATAGCAGAGCTGGTAGAAGGCAAGCACAGAGTAATTAAGGATACTTCGGCTGTTTATGCGCAATATTGGAATACACGTTATTCAACCAGATCACTCGTTCAACTGGAAGAACTGATAGAACAAACCATGAAAGAATCAACCTTCAGAAAAGTGAAACAGCCCACACTGATGCTTTATTATTATAAAGACAAAAAGCAACAGGACCCTGTTGTGAAAGTATCGGCGATGAAAAGAATGTTTGAACAACTGGCCACACCCGACAATTTAAAAAGACAAGTGGCTATTCCCAATGCCGGGAATCATGTGATCGGTTCTTATGTAAAATCAAAGGATCTGCAGACGGTGGAGGATGAATGTGAGAAGTTTGCAATAGAGATTTTAAAGATGAAACAATAAATAAAAGTAATTATGCCTTCCAGATTTTCACGCCGCGATGCAATTAAGGCTATCAGCTTTGCTGCTGCTTCATTTCCTCTTTCTTCATGGGCTATGAATGAAAAAGGCGAACGGATTATTTTGCCGGATAACCCGCTGCATAAAAAATTAAAGAAACCGGTAACTGCCATTACCTGTGGTGCAGGCGCAAGAGGAAATGTCTATGGAAACTATGCGGTGCAGTATCCCGACCAACTGGATATTGTGGGTGTGGCAGAACCCATTCCTATCCGGATTCAACGATATAGTAGGAAACATAATATCCCTGAAGAAAATCAGTTTAAAACATGGGAAGATGTTTTTAAAAGACCAAAGTTTGCTGATGCCATTATTATTACTACCCCCGACAATCTTCATTACGGCCCTTGTATGGATGCCCTGAAGATGGGCTACGATGTGCTGCTGGAAAAACCGATTTCCCCCAGCGAAAAAGAATGCAGGGATATTTTACAACTGGCAAAAAAAACAGGAAGAATTGTAGCAGTATGCCATGTGCTGCGCTATGCGCCTTATTTCATTAAACTTCGGGAACTGATGAACAGTGGCGCCATTGGCGAAGTTATCAGCGTACAGCACTTGGAACCCATCGGCCATGTGCATATGAGCCACTCCTATGTAAGAGGTAACTGGCACAACAGTAAACAAACCACCCCTATCATTCTTGCGAAATCCTGTCATGATCTGGATATACTGAAATGGATGATCAATAAGCCTTCCAAAAAAATTCAGGCCTTTGGCGATTTAAAATGGTTTAAAAAAGAAAATGCACCGGAAGGCAGTACCGAACGCTGTGGCGATGGTTGTAAGGTGGAAGCCGAATGTCCTTACTCTGCCCAACGGATTTATTACCGCAACAGAACATGGACCTATGTTTTTGATATGCCTGAAGACAAAACCAAACATGGCGATCATGTCCTCGAAAAATTAAAAACCACGAACTATGGCCGCTGTGTTTACCGCATGGAAAACGACCAGCCGGATCATTATATCTGCAACATTCAGTTTGCTGATAATGTAACCGCCGCATTTTCTATGGAAGCCTTTACTTCTTATGAAGGCAGAAGAACAAGAGTGATGGGGAGTATGGGTGATATTGTGGGCGACATGAATTCTTTTGTACTGACCGATTTCAGCACCGGTAAAAAAACAGAATGGAAGCAGGATAGCGACGGACATGGCGGTGGCGACTGGCGGCTGGTAGCTGATTGGATACAGGCTGTTGACCAGCAAAACCCATCATTACTTACCTCCACCATTGATGCTTCCATTGAAAGCCATGTGATGGGCTTTGCTGCGGAGAAAAGCCGGAAAGAAAATAAGGTGGTGGAGATAAGGATGTGATGTAATTATCTCAGTTGCTTATTATTAAATTCTTGAGGTGTTTCTTACATGATCACTTTAGTAGTTCTGAATGCATTTATTTTTTTGTAAAACGGCCAAGCAGGCCTTGTTGCGAATCAGTCCCAACCATCACATCAAACTCACCAGGTTCTGTAATAAATACGCCTTCATTATTATAAAAACCCAGTTCAGCATCAGTTAGCACAAATTCTACTAAACTGACTTCATTGGGCTGAAGACTGATTTTCCTGAATCCCTTTAATTCCTTTACCGGCCGTACAATACTGGCCACTTTTTGCCTGATGTAAAGTTGTACCACTTCTTCACCCTGAACTGTTCCTGTATTTTTTACCGTTACATAAACTTTTATGGCTGCTTTATCAGTTGCATCTATTTTCAAATCAGAATATTTAAACGTAGTGTAACTTAATCCATAGCCAAAAGGGAAAAGTGGTTTATGGCTTTCATCAATATAGTGCGACCAAAAAACTTCATTCTTGGGACCTGGCCTTCCTGTGTTATAATGATTGTAATAAATTGGCACCTGTCCGACGCTTCTTGGAAAAGTCATAGGTAATTTTCCACCCGGGTTATAATCGCCAAACAAAACAGATGCTATAGCGTTGCCCGATTGAGAACCTAAATGCCATGTTTCAAGAATAGCCGGCACATTTTCAGCAGCCCAGGTGATTGCTAAAGGTCTTCCGTTCATCAGCACCAGAATTATTTTCTTATTCACCTTAATAACTTCTTCAAGCAATTGCTGTTGTACGCCAGGCAAATCAAGTTTTGTTCTGCTTCGTCCTTCTCCGCTTTGGTAACCATGCTCACCTAAAACCATGATAACAACATCAGATTTTTTTGCCAGTTGAATGGCTTCATTAAAACCACTTTTATCCGTTTCATTTATTTTAACCTCATAAATAAAATTTACCGGACCAACAGAAAGATCAGCTCCTTTTGCATATTTAAATTCATTGGTGTATTTTTTTATACCCTCCAGCACCGACACTGCGCTGCTGTCAGCCGATCCGATCCGCCAGCTGCCCAAAGGGCTGTTCTTTTCATTGGCCAGTACACCTATTACGGCAATATTTTTCTGGCTTTTATTCAGCGGCAATAAAGGTTTTTTTTTACCGGCAATACGATCATTTTTTAATAATACAATTGATTTTTTTGCCATATCCAGGGCGGCTGAAATCCCCTCGGGGCTATTAACCATTGTCTTTTCCCTTTTTTCATCACAATACCTGTATGGATCATCAAACAATCCCAATTCAAATTTTACCCGTAATATTCTTCTTACTGCATCATCAATCAAATTGATATCAACATCGCCGCTCTCCACTAATTCTTTTAAATGAACTATATAAGAATATGATTCCATATCCATATCACTGCCCGCATTGGCAGATAAAGCAGCAGCGTCTTTTAGATCTTTGGCAAAACCATGATCAATCATTTCGCCGCCGGAGCCCCAGTCAGAAACTACAAAGCCATTAAACCCCCATTTACCCTTTAAAATATCTCTTTGTAAAAATTTATTGGCGGTTGACGGAATTCCGTTTAAAACATTAAAAGAATTCATCACGGTCTTGACATCATTTTCAACTGCAGCTTTAAAGGGCGGTAAAATAGTATTGTATAGAGTGGAGGTGCCTGCGTCAGCAGTATTATAGTCCCTCCCGGCCTCTGCAAACCCATAACCTGCAAAATGCTTGGCAGTTGCAGCAATTGTATTAGTAGCCGAAAGATCATTGCCCTGAAACCCCTTTATTCTTGCCACACCAATCTTCGAGCCAAGATATGGGTCTTCCCCTCCCCCTTCCATCACTCTTCCCCACCGGGCATCCCTTGAAATATCAATCATTGGCGCAAAAGTCCAGTTGATGCCAACAGCTGAGGCTTCTATGGCAGCCATCCTTGCTGATTTTTCTATTGCCTCAATATCCCAGCTGGCGGCTTCTGCTAGTGGAATAGGGAATATGTTTTTATGCCCATGTATTACATCAAGCCCAAAAAGCAGTGGAATTCCCAATCTCGTTTCTTTAACGGCAATCTCCTGCACCTTTCTTACTTTATCGACCCCGCTTATATTCAGTACAGCCCCAACCATCCCCTTTTTAAGATGATCATACTTTAACCTGGCATTTCCCTCGGTGGGTTCCGGACCGGTCACTTCCCAGAAGCCATTGTACTGGTTCATCTGGCCTACTTTTTCTTCGAGGGTCATTTTTTGAAGCAGCGAAGTAATTCTCAACTCAATGGAATCGGTTTTGCTTATTACTTGTGATGTTACTGTATTGACTGTTGCCAGAAAAATAATAACAGAAATAATTTTTTTAAACGATGTATTGCTCATATGTCATTTAAAATTTAAAAAGCGGAGGTGTAAACTTAAACAAGTAAATACGATCCGCTAATTAATGATTGCTTATAAAAAAAGCTCACAATGAGAAAAATATAGAACGCAATCAATACCCAATTTTTATTATTAAATACTAACTGTAAAAATTATTGATAAACCCTTACGTAATCAATTTCCATCGTGGCACTTGTAAAACCAGGATCAACGGGTCCTCCGAATGTTCCTCCCATTGCCACATTTAATATGAAAAAGAAATTCTGGTTAAAAGGAATACTTGGTGAATTCACCACCGAATGAACAAGATCTCCATCTACTGAAATTTTTATAAGTGATGATGTCCATTCAAGCGTATAAATATGAAAAGCAGTTGTGGCGTTAGAAATAATCCTGGTATTTCCGTCAGCATTTCCGCCGGATCTGCCCGGGTAATGTAACGTTCCATAGATTTTATTCAGTTCACTCCCCTTGTGTTCCATTATGTCCATTTCACCGCAGGCAGGCCAACCGACGGTTGAGATATTATTTCCCAACGTCCAGATAGCAGGCCATGTTCCCACACCCGCCGGAAGTTTTGCCCTGATCTCCGCCCTTCCGTATTTAAAAGAAAACTTGTCTTTCGACAACAACCTGGCTGAAGTATAAGCTTTGCCATTAAAGTTTTCCGCTTTGGCAATAATTTTTAATGTACCGCCGGAAACAATTGAATTATCAGGCCTGTTTGTATAGTATTGCAGTTCATTGTTGCCCCATCCGCAATTAGTCGGGCACCCATCTCCTATATCATATCCCCATTTTGAAGGATCGGGGGCGCCTGGTGTGTCAAACTCATCAGACCACATCAGGGATAAAGTTGTGCTTACTGTAACCTGAACAGACTTTGAAACCGTTTGACCTGAAGAGCTTTTGGCAACTACTGTAACGGTATACGTTCCTGATGAGGCATACCTGTGCGTAGTTACTCCAAACTGAACCGTTTGACTGGAGCCATCGCCAAAATTAAAATCAAAACTTACTGCATTATTCGCCGAGGCTGAAAAAGAAACATTACCGCTGTTATCCGTACTTACTGTTGCTGTAACAACCAGATTTGATGGAGCACCATTATTATCATTTGAATCGCCGCCCTTGTTGCATCCTGATACAACCGCAAGTAATGCTGCTAGTAATAAGTGAAACATTCTCATAAATTAAAATGTATAATAAATAAATAATACTGCCGGAGCATATAACGACTTGCCGACCCGGCTACTTAATTACTTTAAATATTAAAAGGATCTCAACCGGAATGTCCACCATCCCCAGCCCATATTTACACCAAGGGTCAGCAAATCATAACCACCGGCGGTAACACGGGTTTGAGCAAGTACATCATATGTAATGGCTGTTGCCACAGGGCCACTAGTGTTCTCCACCCCGTTTTGCACTTTTTGTAAGCCAATATGAGCCCCTAATCCTTTTACAGTCAGTTGCCCTAAACCGGCAACACCTGCGTTGCTAGTAAATGAATATGTAAACGAACCCGAACCCCAGAGCCTCTGCGATGGAGTATAATTAGCAGAGGGCTCACAGCCAAAAGTATTATTTCCCATATAACCATCTGCATAAAAATCACCTTTATTATCGTAGGTGAAAGTGGCATTCGCATTGAATGAAAAAGTATATTCATCATTAAACTCACATGACCTGGTCGTTACATCGCCCAAGTTGTTTTGCCACCAGCTACCATCATTTGGACCTGGCCCAACCTTATAAGCTCCTACATCCGGATCCAATTTCCATTTTTTTGAAGTGCAACTGGTAATGAACCCTAATCGTGTGCCGGAGCAGGCTGTCGGGTCACTGGCGGTTACATTGATTACCTGACTTGCACTGTCAACGCCGTTTTGCCCATATACAAATAATTTTACTGTATATGTACCACTGAAAATAAAATAAGCTGTATCAACCTGTTTCCCCTGTACAAATGTTCCGGTAGCTTTATCCCAATCGTAGCGGAACGAATTAGCGGATGTACTGGTTAATAAATATGTATTGGGCCTCCCTGAAACCGGTGTGACAGTGAATGACGCAGTTGGTTTCGGTCCCAACTTCTTCACTTCATATTTTTTACAGGAATCAAGCGTAAAGCCAAGTAAAACCAACAGCAGGAATGTTGTTGAATTTTTTTTGAGATTAGGCAAATGTTTCATATGGCAATCATTTAAAAAGTTTTATAAATAATTTATTAATATCCCGGGTTTTGAGTCAGACCACCGGTTCTTACATCATAATCCGGTATGGGAAGCAACTCATGTTTTCCACCAACAAACCCTAATGATCCTAATTCCTGGGTTGCTTTTCCCCAACGAACGAGATCCTGGAAGCGGAAACCTTCAAAGGCAAGTTCAAGCTGCCTTTCGGTTACGATTGCATCAAACAATGCTGAACCGGTTGCGGTAACATCGGTCAATCCTGATCTTTGGCGAACTTGGTTCAAATAGGTTCTTGCTTTTGATTCATTGCCCGCACGGTAATTTGCTTCTGCTGCCATCAATAAAACGTCAGCATAACGGATATGCCTCCAGTTAGTTCCATAATTAAGTTCTCCAATTGGCCCTCCGGTTTGCGTAACATAAGAGCCATATTTTCTTTGAAAATATCCTTCGTATCCCCAGGCAGTTGGATTACTCCAGTTGCCACCAGCAGCAACTAACTCAGCCTGTGACATAACAATATATCTTCTTCTGTTGACATCACCCGCAGCAACAAATGCATTCCATAATTTTTGCTTGGGAAGATTAAAACCCCATCCGCCGATCAGAGAATCTGCAGGAGCTTTAGTATAATAGTCGCTCCTGGGCCCCATTAACTGGATATGTATATTACTTTCCGGCTGATAATCCCATGGGAAATTACCCCAGTCATAGCTGCGACCATTGGTATAGGAAATTTCAAAAATTGATTCCGGACCAAACTCGGCGGCTCTTGAAAAAGCAGCACCAACGTTTGCCGCTAATGAATATTGACCTGAAGTAATTACTGCTTCAAACTGTGTGGCAGCATCGGCCCATCTTTGCTGATTTTGTTGAAACAAATATGTTTTTCCAAGTAAAGCCTGTGCCGTGCCTTTTGAAACCCGGAATTTATCCGCTGCTGAGTACGAACTTTTATTCGGAAAATTAGTTTCTGCTATGGCTTCTGTAAGATCTTTTTCAATTTGTGCAAATACTGCCGCTTTAGGTGACCTTTTAGTACTGGTATAAGCAGAGGGTGCAATGTCGTCAAGCACCAATGGAACATCGCCCCACAAAGTCACCAGCTCAAAATAGTTATAGGCCCTTAAAACTTTTGCTTCTGCAACAAGACGTTTACGCAAAGTTGTTGAAGCATTTGTTTTGTTGATGACTTTATTGGCGCGGTAAATAGTAAAGTAGCACATTCTCCAAACATCTCTTACCTTATCATTGGTGGCATCAAAATTATATTTGTCAAGCGTCTGGTATCCCGGCTGATCGCCCGCATCACTGCCACCGCAATTGCTTTCATCTGATAATAATGTTTTAACCAAATAGATGCTCGCCCAGTTGGCATTATAATGTGCCTGCATAAAATCATAAATACCAATTACCGCCTGCGAAACATCTGCATCGGTTTTGTAGAAATCCTGTTCGGGAAATGCACCAGGCACATCCTGTGTCAAAAATTTCTTACATCCGCTGGTCATCACCAGTAACGAGAGACAGATGATTGTTGATTTTATAAATATACTTTTCATGATTATTTTTTTTGAATATTGTAAAGTGGGTTTTAGAATGTAATTGACAATCCGAATACTGCTTTTCTTGGAATCGGGTATCCACCCCTGTCAATTCCAATACTGTTACCTCCGTTGCTTCCTCCTTCAGGATCGACACCCGGGTATTTTGTAAAGGTGAAGAAATCATCAAGTGAAACATATACACGGGCATTCTTAATCCTAGCTTTGTTTAATACACTTTTCGGCAATGTATATCCCAGCTGCAACTGGCGGATCTTTGTAAAGGAGCCATCAAATATCATCAGATCGCTGTTGTATATATACGGATTTGATGTATTGGAAGCAAACCATTTATCTGTACTTCCATCACCAGTCCACCGGTTGGCAAAAAAGAAATAAGGCTTGTTGGTAGTGGATCTGTCCACCCTGTTAAAGCCCATCAGGATATCATTTCCACGTTGTCCCTGAACGAAAATCATCAGATCAAAACCTTTGTAACTAACACTTCCCCTTGCACCAAAAAGAAAACTGGGATGCGGTGAGCCAATCATTGTCTGATCGGCCGATGAAATCTGCTTATCGCCATTTACATCAACAACTCTTGGGTCCCCGGGTTTTGGAGAATATCCCGTAATTCCTGTTTTCGCTAAATATGCTGTTATATCGGCTGCATTCTGGAAAATACCATCAGTTTTATAACCGTTAAAAAACCAGATCGGTTTTCCTTGTTTCATTGCTGTAGCGCTCCACCCGGTTCCAACACCTGCACCGAAAATTATTGGCGAGTTTGGATCAAGATAAGTGACTTGATTTTTCAGTGTGCTGATATTTACTGAGGCTTCGTATGCAAGATTTCCAACCCTTGCTGGTTTATTCTTTATACCCAATTCTACTTCAAGACCTTTATTTTCTACACTGCCTGCATTTACCGTTCTTAAGATATTCCCGGCAAAAAGCGGAGCATTGCCGCCGGTTAAAAGGTCTTTGGTGGTTTTCTTATAATAATCAACCGACAAATTAATTCTGCCTTTCCAAAAAGAGAGATCAACTCCAATATCAAATTGCTCACTTGTTTCCCATGTTAATTGCGGATAAGCAAGGCTTGTAGGTGCAGCACCAACCAACAGGCCGCCATTACCATCGGGATAAATGAAATTGGCGCCAACAGAGTTTAACCATTCTCCGAGCCCTACACTTGATAAGCTTCCGTTTTGTCCCCAGCTGGCCCGCAGCTTAGCATAATTTATGTATTTTGAAACGGAGCCCGGGAAAAATTTTTCGTTTGATAATACCCAGCCTGCTGAAACAGAGGGGAAAGTTCCCCATTGATAATCGGGAGAAAACAAAGAAGAGCCATCTCTTCTTAATGTGGCATTTAATAAATACCGTCCATCGTAATCATAGGAAAGACGGCCATAAAACGAAGCAAGTGTTCTGGTAAATCCTAAACTTCCGATCCTGTCTGTTGCATCCGGAACAAAATCAGCATAGGAGAATTTATCTTCCTCCTTAAACAACCCAGAATAAGACCCACCCACATGATATTCTTTTGTTTTTTGAGCTGAAGCACCGGCTAGCAGAGTAGCATTATGCTTTCCAAAATTTCGCTGGTAAGTTGCAAAATTTTCAAATTGCCAGGTAAACCAGTTGTTACTGTAATCATATCCGTTGGCTACAGTGTTCTGGCTTTCATCAGAGAACCAGAAAGTAGGGGTCCAGCCATGCCCTGATTGCCAGGCCCCATCAATACCAAACCGTGAAGTAAATTTAAAATTTGCAAAAGGGGTCAATTCTGCATACACATTTCCCACCAGTTTGTTCTGTACGTTTTCCCCTTTTGCCATATCAATCCGGGCCAAAGGGTTTCCGTATTCACCCCTGAGGAACCTGGATATTCCATAAAGATTTCCATCAGGGTCTGTTCTTAAGGGTTTGCCTGCCAGGATTGCATTTTGTACATGTACCGGCAGCGTAGAACCGGAAGGGTATATTACCGGTGTAATCGGATCCATCAACAAAGCACTTCCCAATATTGAACCGAACTCATTGTTATCAGAAATTGCTTTTCTCCGGTGATGGGAGTATAATAACCGGTTCCCGAATGTGAGCCATTTTTTTACATTATAGTCATTGTTGATACGAAGCGTATAACGCTGAAATCTTGATTTTTCTTTACCAACCACGCCTTCCTGGGTGAAGAGGTTGCCGCTTACCAGGTAGGTTGATTTATCTGATCCGCCACTAATAGATAATGAATGATGTTGCTGGGGTGCTGTTTGTAGCACTGCATCCATCCAGTTTGTTCCTTCACCCACTCCTGCAACATCGGCTAACGTGGGCGCACCTGCCACCCCTGCTTCAGCAAGGTATTGCTGGTATTGTGAGGCGCTCATCATTTTCAGAAAGTCACTTTTTACAGACTGCACGCCGAACTGCCCCTGGTAAGTTATTTCTGGAGTATTTCTTTTACCGGTTTTGGTAGTGATGATTACAACGCCATTGGCGCCTTCAGCACCATATATTGCAGAGGAGGCTGCATCTTTCAATATTTCAATAGATGCAATTTCAGAAGGGTCAATAGATTCAATACCACCAGCCCTTATTCCGTCTATAATGAAAAGCGGATTGGAGTTTCGGTTTGAACCCGTTCCGCGAATCCTGACAAAAAGACCCGCACCCGGCTGACCCGAAGTGGGTACTATTTGTACCCCGGCTGTTCTTCCTTGAATCGCCTGATCTATCCGAATGTTAGAAACAGTAGAAAGCTGATCGGATTTAATAGAGGAGATAGATCCGGTCACAAGGCTTTTTTTCTGCTGACCATAACCAATTACCACCACTTCATTCAAGACCTTATTCGCCTCTTCCATCTGAATTTCAATTGCATCAGCTGAATTAACCTGGTAGCGAATTGGCTCCATTCCTGTATAGGTAACTATAAGGATAGCCCCCTTGGACACCGAAACCGTAAAACTTCCACTGTTATCAGTAATGGTTGTGGTAGAGGCTCCCTCAACTTTGACGGAGGCTCCGACTAAAAATTCTCCTGTAGTTTTATTTTTTACCTTACCGGTAACGGTCATGTTCTGACCAAGAGCCACTTGAAGAAAACTACCAAGCAAAAACAAAAGGCTCAACAATGAGGTTTTGTGTTTCATAAGCAATCATTTTTTTATTTCCAAAATCGTTTGAAAAACAGCTTCAAAACTATACTCCCCCCCCTACAGTTTCCAAAAAAAATGACACATCAATACTACATCAAAAAACATAAAACATTGATTCATAATTCAATCATATTACGTCAAAACTACATCAGGATAATTTTTTATACATTCACACTCATGAAATGGGTAAGATATATTCTGGTGTTTAAAATACTAATTTCCCCTTTTTTCCTTTTTTGTCAAAATACCATTGGGTTTCCCGATGTTATCAATTACTCGAAAGATAACTATAGGGCTGGCCTCCAAAACTGGGATATTAAGCAAGACAAAAACGGTATTATCTATATCGCCAATAATGAAGGCTTAATTTCATTTGATGGTGAAAATTGGGTTCTTTATCCCCTGCCCAATAAAACAATTGTCCGTTCAGTTGAAATAGGCCCCGACAATAAAATATATGTGGGGGGCCAGGATGAGGTAGGCTATTTTTCTCCATCCAAAAACGGAACACTTGGATATCACTCACTTTTATCATTCATTCCGGCCAAAGACAAATCGTTCGGGGATGTGTGGGACATTATTGCACTGGGGGGAAGCATTTATTTACGAACACAAGCCCGGATATTAAAACTGACAAATGAAACCGTAAAAACGTATTATGCCTCTTTTGAATGGAGTTATTTAGGAATATGTAACGACCGCCTGTATGCTCATGATGCAAAAATGGGGCTGATGGTCTTTAATAATGACAACTGGTCGCCGCTTCCACTGGTTAAAAGTGAACTGCCTGCGAATGATCCTGTAACCTCAATAATTCCGATACAAAATGACAGTATACTAATTACTACATTAAAGCATGGAATGTATATTTTTTCAAGACAGGCAATAACCAAAATTCAGTCTCTCAATAACCGTTACTTTGAAGAAGAGCGAATTTATGCAGCAACAAAAGTAAATTCAGAATGGGTGGCTTTGGCTACAAATAATAACGGAATATATATAACCGACCATAAAGGAAAAATTATTCAAAATTTTTCCAGAACATATGGCCTTCAGAATAATAACGTCCTGACTGTTTTTTTGGACAAGCAAAATAATTTATGGCTGGGCCTTGACAATGGAATTGATCTAATTGCTTATAATAGTGCTATAAAACAAATTAACCCGTTACTGAAAAGCGGATCTGGCTATTCAGCGATTATCCATAATAATCGCCTTTATATCGGCACTTCAGGGGGGCTATTTAGCGTGCCATTAGAAACAGTCAGAGATTTGAGTTTCAGCAAAGGCAATTTTGAACCAGTTGCCAATACTACAGGCCAGACCTGGGCATTGTCTGAAATAAATAACCAATTGCTGCTTGGTCATCATGATGGTGTTTACAGGGTAACGGATAATACTGCAGCTTCCATTATAGGCAAACCCGGTTTCTGGAATTTTATTCCATTATCAGAAACATATCCCATTACACAAATTATTGCAGGCAATTATAATGGAATCAGGAATTTTAATTTTATCAACAACACGTTTGTGCCGGCAACGGAAATTCCGGGATTTAACGAATCTTCACGGTTTATTACAACAGATAATGAGAATAATATCTGGGTTTCACACCCTTACCACGGAGTTTTTAAAATAACTGCAAAAAACGACGATAGAAATTTTGCCATACATTCTTATACAGTCAAAAACGGGCTGCCATCCACACTTAACAATCATATCTATAAAATAAAAAACGAAATTGTGGTTGCAACAGAGAAAGGAATATATAAATATAATACATCTAAAAACAGCTTTGAGCCCAACCGTTTTTATCTCGGTTTATTGGGCACTCAAAGTATCCGCTATCTCAAAGAGGATAATTCCGGAAACATCTGGTTTATTCATGAAAAAAATATAGGGGTTATAGATTTTTCAGGTGTCCGGCCTGCCATCATCAGCATACCGGAACTGAACAATAAAATGCTGAGTGGATTTGAATTTATTTATCCCGTTAACGGTAATAATATTTTCCTAGGCGGTGAGAAGGGTTTCTATCATATAAACTATGATAAGTATATAAAAACAACACGGGAACTGGAAGTTAAAATCAGATCAGTTCATATTATAGCAAATACTGACAGCGTGTTATTCGGCGGATATTTTAAAGAAGTAAACGAAAAACAAATTCAGGGTACTGATGATATACCGGAAATAAAAAATAAATGGAAGACAATAAGATTTCAATTCTCCTCATCTCTTTTTGGGAACAAAGCCGACCTGGAATACAGTTACCAATTGAAAGGATTTGATGAAAGCTGGTCACCCTGGACTAACCGGACAGAAAAAGAATATACAAATTTACCCGCCCGCACCTACACCTTCAATGTTAAATTGAGGAATAATCTTGGCAATGAATCTGCAGCTGCAGAATTTTCTTTTACAATTCTTCCGCCCTGGTACCAGACTGCCTGGGCTTATATAATATATGGGCTTGTTTTATCAGGAATCATTTACCTGTTGTATAAATGGCAAAAGAGAAAGTTTATCATTCAACAGGCAAAACATGAAAAGGAGCAGAAAAGTCTTCAATATATACATGAGCTTGAGCTTAACAAAACCGAGTCACAACTGGTTGCCTTGAAGAATGAAAAACTTGAGTCTGAAATAAAGTTTAAAAACTCCGAACTGGCTTCTTCTGCCATGCACCTGGTTAAGAAAGGGGAACTTCTGTCAAAGATCAGGGGGGAATTGACACAGATGATGAAAGACATTGAAAATCCACAGGCAGTTGCAGAATTAAAAAAAATGATCAAAACATTAAACGAAGAAGAAAGCATAGATGCTGAATGGGAGAATGTTACCAAACATTTCGATATAGTTCATGCCGATTTCGTCAAACAAGTAAAAAATAGACATCCCGGAATTACCCCGAACGAATTAAAGCTTTGTGCCTATTTACGGATGAACCTTACAACAAAAGAAATAGCCCAGCTTATGAATATTTCTGTAAGAGGGGTTGAAATCAGCCGCTACCGGCTAAGAAAAAAATTACAAATATCAACTGAAGTAAACCTGGTTCAGTTTTTAATGGAACTGGTATAGTTTATACAGCATCTTGCAATGGTTTCGTGTGAAACAGTTTCAATTCCCTTCTATTTCCTATCTTCCTCGTTCAATTGCCTGCCATGACAAGAAGTAAGATTGCCGGTATCGGGATGTATGTCCCTAAAAATGTTTTTACCAATAATGACCTGGTAAAATACATGGATACCAGCGATGAATGGATACAGGAACGTACCGGTATCAAAGAACGCCGCTATGCAGATCGTCTTGGCGAAACCACTACTACTATGGGAGTGGAAGCAGCCAAGATCGCTATTGAAAGAGCCGGAATTACAAAAGATGATATTGACTTTATCGTTTTCGCTACGCTTTGTCCCGATTATTATTTTCCGGGTTGTGGTGTGTTATTGCAAAGGGCTATGCAGATGAAGGACATAGGTGCGTTGGATGTACGAAATCAATGCTCGGGATTTGTATATGCACTCAGCGTGGCAGACCAGTTCATCAAAACGGGGATGTATAAGAATGTTTTAGTGGTGGGCTCTGAGAAACATTCCTTTGGCCTTGACTTCAGCACAAGGGGAAGAAATGTAAGTGTAATATTCGGAGATGGGGCCGGTGCGGTAGTGCTGCAGCCCACTGAAGATTCAAATCGTGGAATTTTGAGTACTCATTTGCATAGCGATGGTGCCAATGCTGAAATACTGGCTATGTATAATCCGGGCACCCATGCCAATCACTGGATAAAAGAGCAAAAACTGGCAGATTTTGATGAAGCAGAGATCGGGCAGATGTTTTTCAGTCATACCATGATCGATAAGGCACAGGTATTCCCGTACATGGATGGACAGGCTGTCTTTAAAGTAGCAGTGGAGAAATTTCCCGCTGTTATCAAAGAGTCATTGGAAGCTAACAATCTTCACACTTCCGACCTCAGGCTTCTGATACCTCACCAGGCCAATCTGCGTATCTCGCAATTCGTTCAAAAGAAATTGGGCCTGAAAGATGACCAAGTATATAACAATATTCAAAAATACGGGAACACCACTGCCGCATCAGTCCCTATTGCACTTTGCGAAGCATGGCAGGAAGAAAAAATAAAAGAAGGCGACCTGGTCTGCCTGGCTGCTTTTGGAAGCGGATTTACCTGGGCCAGCGCTTTATTGCGGTGGTAAGATAATTTTGCCATCCATGCACAGGTATATTCTTTATATCATCAATCCAATTGCCGGAACAAGAGCAAAAAAAGATCTTAAGTCTTTCATTGAAGAAAAAACAAAGGCAAAAGGAATTCCTTTTGAAACATTTCCCTCTGTCGCCAATGCTGATTATTCTTTTCTAAATTCAGTAATCAAAGAAAAGAAGGTGACGGATATAGTCATTGCCGGAGGCGATGGAACGGTGAGCCAGGTCGCAGGCAGCCTGATGAATCAAGATGTGAATTTCGGCATCATCCCCTGCGGTTCCGGTAATGGACTTGCGCTGGCCGCTGGAATTTCAAAACAACCTGCAAAAGCATTGGATATAATTTTCAAAGAAAAAGCATCTGCCATTGACGGATTTTATATCAATGACCCCGCCTCTTCAGGTACGGGCAGACGTTTTGCCTGTATGCTCTGCGGCCTCGGTTTTGATGCAAAAGTGGCTTATGATTTTGCAGACCAGCCGAAACGAGGATTAGCAACTTATGCAAGAATGGCAATGAAAAATTTTTTTTCCATGAAGCCATATCGTTTCAGGCTTCAGCTGGATGAAACTACATTTGAAACTGAAGCTTATTTTATGAGTATCGCCAACAGCAACCAGTTTGGCAATAATTTTACCATTGCCCCCAAAGCAAGCTTATCTGATGGGATGCTGGATATTGTAATAGTGGCCAGTAAAAACAAGATCAGTTTCATACTGCAAACACTCCGGCAACTGGCAGGCTGGAACAAACTGTACAGCAGTTCATTGATCAAAGAAAAAAAGGGAGTTATTTATTTTCAAACAGACAGGCTGATCATTTCGAATCTTTCAGATGCTCCAATGCATATTGACGGTGATCCGGCTGAAACAATGAAAGAATTGGAAATAAAGATGAGTAAAAATTGTTTCCGGCTTATTCAACCCTGAAAAAATTATCACCAACGAGGCCTGAAAAAGAACTGTTGAATAGAATCCGCCTGTGCTTTCCGGGTGAATAATTCCATTGCCTGGCTAAAGCTTTTTTGATTAATGGATGAGTTGATGGAAGCCACAATATCTCTTTATTCTCTTTTTGTCAAATGAAAGTTCAGGGCCGCCTTGTTTTGTTTATTGTCCACCGCATATTCAAATGCGATCTTATATACCGGTACAGCGCTGCGGGTACTGTAATACCCAAGCATATCACTTTGAAAATATTCCATCATCTTAAACCAGTTATGCTGCAACAGTAAAAAAGGTTTGGTAGCATGGTCACCAATGTCATCAGAGAGGTAAGGCATTTCCCAACCTCCGGCCTTTCTGGCATTTATCTGTAATACCAGCACACCGCTGGTATTATCTTTTATCCAATCCTCAAAGCAAGATAAAAAACGAAGTGTTGTTTCCTGACCGTAGTTATCACGAAGGCCTGCATCCATCACATCAATCATTGGGTTGGAGGGCAGCCATACATTAGGTAAAACAATCGGAAATGTGGCATTCATCCGAAGGGCTGTCAGGATACGTAGATTGTAAGGATCCTATTTGGCAAAAAAAGAAACAAAATCCACTCCATCAGGATCTGATGATGGTATATTCGTCGTATCCGCTGGTTGACGCATCATAAAACGTACCGGCTGCGTACTGATGATCATTTTACGGCTGTCCCTTGTCACGCTGCCATTTACTGTGGCGAAAAGAATGAACCAAAACAACAGCAGCACCTGGTATTTTCTGAAATGCAGAAATAACAGTTGCACAGGAAATGAATAAAAAAATCCGCGAAGCCAGGCTTTCATAAGTAATGGAAATGCGGTTTATCCTTAAAATTAATATTAATACGGGGTTATTTCAAGTAACCCTTACTTAGATTTTATAAGATACGCCATCCAGATTAATGATAACAAGAGAAACATGGCGACAAGCTGATGTAACTGGGCCATCCATTCAAATATTCCCCAATGATTGGGAACTATTTTGATACTGGTAAGAACGGAGACAATTCCCAATACAACCTGTATAATAACTAATACAAGCGGTAGCCATCTTGTTCCTGTAAACAATCTGCCGGCTTGTAGTTTAAATGCTCTCCGGGTAAATATGAGTGTAAGAATAAAAAGAATATAGCCAAGTGAACGATGAATAAAATGAATGGTGATCTTATTCTCTATAAAATTCAGAGCTCTATCAGGCGAAGGAAACATCTGATCAGGAACAAATGCTCCATTGATATCCGGCCATGTCGGTGCAACAGTGGCGGCCTTGTGCCCGGCCATCAATGCACCATACGCAGTTTGAATAACGAGAAGGACAATGATTGACCAAACAAATTTTCTTAATGAACTGCTGACCACCCTCTCTTTGTTAGGAACCAGTAGTTGCAATGCAAACCAGAAAGTATAGCATAATAATCCCAATGCAAAAACAAAATGAAGCATCAACCGTGTTGGTTTTACATAAATAGCATCACCCGTTAACCCGCTTGCTACCATGATCCAGCCAACAGCACCTTGTAAAGCGCCAAGAGGAAAGAGAATTAGCAACGGTTTCACCATGTCAGGCTTAAATCTTTTTTGCACAAGAAAAATGACGAAAGGAATAGCGAATACAACTCCTATCAACCTTGCCCAAAAACGATGAAACCATTCCCAAAAAAAAATGAATTTGAAATCATCCAGTGTAAAATCGGAATTGAGGATAAGGAACTGAGTCGTTTGTTTATACTTGTTAAACTCCTCCATCCATTTTTGTTCATTCATCGGGGGTAAAGTACCCGTCACCACATTCCATTCTGTAATGGAAAGCCCTGAACCGGTAAGCCGGGTTATCCCTCCCAGTAATACCTGTATCATGATCATTCCCACACCTATCAGTAACCAGATGGCAACAGGCCGGGAAGATCTATGCAGGGGATCGTTTTGCATGGCTGGTTTATTTGAATCAAGTGCGAATTTACAGAATCGGAAATGGAGAATTGAATTGTATTAAATGAAAATCAAACTTTATAATTTTGAAAAAAGAATTATTGAAACCATTTTACCAAGATAAACTGCCTGAAGCCGGCTGTGATGAAGCGGGCCGGGGTTCCCTGGCCGGGCCTGTGTTTGCAGCATCAGTGATTCTGCCCAAAGGTTTTTTTCATCCTTTGCTCAATGATTCAAAACAGGTAAGTGAAAAGAACAGGAACGAATTACGAAAAGTAATAGAGGCGGAAGCTATTGCTTTTTCAGTAGCCAGTGTTGATAATAAGGAAATAGATCATATTAATATCCTGAAAGCCTCATTTAAAGCAATGCATCTGTCGCTGGACAGCCTGAAAACAAAACCTCAAATGTTGTTGATTGATGGTAATCGTTTCATACGTTACAAAAAAGTGCCCCATCAATGCTTTGTTAAAGGTGATGCCAAGTTTGCATGCATTGCAGCTGCCAGCATACTTGCCAAAACATGGCGGGATGAGTATATGCTTAAGTTGCATGAAGAATTTCCGTATTATGGCTGGCACAATAATAAAGGTTATGGTACTCCGGAACATATCCATGCCATTCAACAACATGGTCTTTGCCAGCATCATCGAAAGAGTTTCCGGTTACATTCTCTACAGACAGAGTTGTTTTGATCGCAAAAAACTAGCTACCTCATTAAACCCGGATGATGGTATCTTGTCTTAATTCCAAACATTTTGAAATAATAAAATCAGATGTATGAAAAAGATATTTGCATTAGGCCTTATCCTGATAGTGTTGTCTGCAGCGGCAAATGCACAGCGGCCACGGGTTGTATTTCCCAATAGCCCACGAGGCACATTTCCCAATATAAGACCCAATACCAATCAATTATCATGGGGTGAGAAAAAAGAACTTAGAAAAGATGCGATCCGCTA
>Ga0233425_10004641_pt1 | contig 22784 bp, 19 predicted proteins | sample Watercolumn_Towu_2_FD_181712 | JGI IMG/M metagenome (GOLD analysis project Ga0233425, IMG submission 181712) | Freshwater microbial communities from Lake Towuti, South Sulawesi, Indonesia - Watercolumn_Towuti2014_140_MG | ecosystem: Environmental > Aquatic > Freshwater > Lake | place... | reverse complement strand
AAACTCAATTTCGGGGATTGCCTCTACTGCTTCTGGAGCAATCAGCTGTTCTGCATTCGCCTCCACCGGTGGTGAACGCGCGGGTGCGATTGCCGGTACAGTTGTTGGCTCGCCAGCCACGTCTCCAGATTTTCACGCACCACTTGATACGCCGCACTCCGTTCCGGCCGCCGGCGTACATACACCGCAGCCCGCTTCAGCTTGCAGTTACTGCCTAAGCTTGTCCCCGGCACCCCAGCAGGGCTGCTCATAATATTACCGATTGGAGGTGGTGGTAGTTTGGAAAGGCCTCGTCCACCCAGTTGTTACTTCTGTCAGTTCCTGATTGTGGGAAACGATCATACCACCTTCTCCACACGTAATTGTTTTTCCGAAATCAAGACTAAAAACGCTGACGTCAGATAATGTTCCAGTATGAAGGCCCTTATAAGTTGCACCAAGCGCTTCGCAACTATCTTCAATTACCAGCAACCGATGTTCTTTAGCTATGGCATTGATCTCATCCATTTCTGCTGGATTTCCCAACATATGTACAGGAACAATTGCTTTTGTTTTTGGGGTAATAGCTTGTCTCAATTCAGTCGGATCCATATTATATGTATCGTTTACATCTACAACTACAGGTGTTGCCCCACAAGCTAGGATTGCTTCAACAGTTGCGATAAAAGTAAATGCCTATGTAATTACTTCATCACCAGGCCCTATACCCAGACATTTCATAGCTATGTATTGAGCAGATGTTCCGGAGGTACAAGCAGCAGCATAGCTTCCTGCATGCAATTGTCCGAATTGCTTTTAAAATTTCTTACATGGAAAATTCCATTACGTCTTGCGCCAAATCCATGCGCAAAGAGCACTCCACCACTTTTTTCAAAAAATTCATTGATTGCAAGTTGTTCTTCTTTACCAATTAGTTCAAACCCTGGCATAAAGTATGTTTTAATTTAATGATGATGATTATAAACTTTTGCCTCTTCTGCGGCATTGGCGGCTTCCGGATCGCCTTCGAGCGGGCGGGTGCGAAGTGCGTCTTCTCCAGCGACTGGGACCGGTTCAGCCGCCAGACCTACGCCGCCAACTTCGGCGAGACGCCGCACGGCGACATTCATTCGGTAGCGGTGGCCGACATTCCCAAGTTCGACATTCTCTGTGGCGGCTTTCCCTGCCAGCCGTTCAGCCTCGCGGGCGTCTCCAAGAAGAACAGCCTCGGCCGTAAGCACGGCTTTCAGGACGAGAAACAGGGCAACCTCTTCTTCTCCATCGCGGAAATCCTCGATTAGCACCAGCCGCCCGCCTTTGTGCTGGAGCCCGTGGAGCACATCACGTCAGTTCAGGGATCCCCAGTTCCTTCAGGTAGGCGAATGTCGAGTCGTAGAACGCTGGCGAACGAGTCGGATCGCTCTTGTCGCCCGGCGGGACGAAGACAACCATTCCCTGTCGGGCGCGGGTGAGTAGAACGCGATACGCATTTCTCAGATAATTGCGGTTGTCGGTGTTCTTGATGTTGCTCCAGCTTGAGCCGCGGAAGTCGTGGTAGTTCCAGCCGCTGCCGTTGAAACGAAAGTCAGCATCCCAAGTAACACATGTCCAATCGAGTTCCAGCCCCTGCACCTGAAACTCCGTTGCGGCATCCTCGAGGTAGTAGCTGGAGCGAACGTCGTCGCGGTCGTTCAGGAAGTAATGCACGGGATCAACGTCCACGCGGATATCGACAGCATGAGGCCTCAGTCGCATTGCTTTGGAAGAGGCGAGCAGTCCGAAACGCTCTGACCCTCGGGCGTGTGAACGAACCCAGGTTTTGGCTTTGTCCAAGTCCCGTGCGAGAACGATAGGGAAACGGGCGCTAAGTTCTGCGAACGCTTCACGAGCGGCATTCGCCTCGCAATCAAGCAACGCCTTCACAAAGGCCGAGACGTTTTCGGCGCGGAACGAACGCATCGAAACAGCGAGATGCAGAGAATCGTCCTGATAGGTCTGCGCCGTCCGTTGCGCGAGTTCGAGAGTGTTGCAGGCGGCATATTCACTGTCGTGCAGCCGAGAGGAGATGAACATTTTCCATTGCGGGAAATGCCCGATCACTGCGTTCAGCCAAGCCGCGATGCCGGCTTCGCCGGTGTTGATTTCCTGACCACCGCCAACCAGACAAATGATCACCGCCCAATCCTGATGGCGGTCCATGTAGGAAATCAGAAACTCCGGTTCGGATTGGGTGAAGCCCGGACGCCCTTTCTTTCGCTTCATGAAGTTGGCCGTCATCTGCGAATTCCACGCCCGCTGCGCTTCATCGAAGATAACGACGTGTTCCGGTGGTGGTGCTTTCTCGTCGGTCAGCCCCGCATCGCGAAAGTGGTGGACGTTTTGGATGAACGCTTTTACGGGAGTCGCAATTTTCTTTTTGGTGACCTTCTGCTTCTGAGCTTTGAGTCGGAAGTATTCATCCCGAGTTAACGCTTCACGCAACACGGCAACGAGCGGCCCATTGCCAGACAGGAAGACTGCGTGCGTTGGCGCTTTCTCGTCGCGCCGCTGCGTGGCGATGTTCAATCCCACCAAGGTCTTTCCTGCGCCGGGAACGCCGGTCACAAAACAAATGAACTTCTGCCCTGTGCTGCGCGCCTCATCCACCAACTCTTCGATGCGCTTGGAAGTCGTGTGGAGATTCTGCGCCCCAGCGTCAAAACGGGCGATGGCCTCAACAGAGTGCTGCGCATACAGCGAACGCGCGGCTTCAATAATCGTTGGAGTCGGGCGATACGATGCCCGCGCCCAAGCTTCCGCGTCGAGGGACGACCCCTTGGCAAGGCTAAGGCCCCGTTCCAGCGTCTCGCGCAAATTGTCCGCGTTGGTCAGGACGGGCCGATAAACGTTGTCTGCGTCAGCCTCAAACCTGCCGGCCACGGGCTTGGCATCGGTTGCCACGAGAATCGGAGCGATAGCGGCGTTGTGGCTGGCCTCGTGAAAATTCTTCAGATCGAGCGCGTAATCCCAGACCTGTTCGATAGCTGCGCGGTCGTAGGTCGTTTCGCCGACTTTGAATTCGAGCGCAAAAATTACTGAACCCAGAACGAGAATGACGTCCACGCGCCGCCCCATGCGGGGGATGTTGAACTCGAAGAAGACCCAACCTTCCACGCCTTTGAGTTGCGTATGCAGGAGGTCGATTTGCGCAAGCCAAGCATCGCGTTGATCAGTGAAGTGTCCGTCGCCTGCGTGCCGGGAGAGCTTGCCCAGAATTTCATTCGCATCGCTGGCCAGAAAATCTCCGATGGCGGCCCCATACCATGATCGTGCCAAACCGGAGTTGCTCGCTACACTAGACATTCCGGACGGAGTATGGCGGGAATTTTCCGCATGGGAAGCTCGTGAGCAGATTGCGCTTGTCGTTCAGATCAAACCTGACGGATAGGAAATTCAAACCCACAACCACCGGCAAACGATAAGCGCTGGGCCCGCACCCGTCAAGCACCACTGTGCGCTAACCTGCACCGCGCCATTGCTTAGAGGTAAACGATCACACTTGTTGGATATTCCGAAAGGTACGCTCAGCGCAACAGTCGGAAATGGCCCGATTTGGACAGGCCAGCATCGGCAGCCCTGAATGTTCAGTGCGCTCTGCCAGCAGCCACACCACGCCTGCCCAAGCTGCGCCGCGTGTGCCATTACTGCAGCGCAGGATTACCAACCTACTGTCTGATCAAACTCCAGGTCCGGGATTGGCTCTGCATCCGCATCCGCACCCGCACCGGCACCGGCCACTAACCTATCATGCCCAGCTTCCGCTGGCAGGTTTGCCGTCTGGTCAAACTCAATTTCGGGGATTGCCTCTACTGCTTCTGGAATCAGCTGCTGTGCATTCGCCTCCACCGGTGGTGAGCGCGCGGGTGCGATTGCCGGTACAGTTGTTGGCGAGCCAACATGCCCCAGTATCTGTCGCACCGTCGCCGGCTCTGTGATAAAGCCAATCAGGCGCACCCGCCCGCCACACCGCACACCCGAGCTAAAAGCTGGTGGCGCACTTGCACCGGTACCAGATTCCAGTGCAGCGACCTTCAGTCCCCAAGGTGGCCGGGGCTGGCTAATCGCAGCTTGTAAGCCCTAGAAATGATGCGAGCCCATCACTCGGACAGGCTCGCAATTCACTCACACAGCAATCCGCTTACTAAAAGATGCCGCGTACAGAACTCTCCAGAGAATCAAATGCCCCGGCCAACATAGTGATACCTATCCGTAAGCTCAAGCCTAGTCCTCACGCAGTCGATCGAGTAATACCGCCCCGATGATAATAAATCCCTTCACAAGAAGCTGAAAATATGGCGGGATACCGAGCAGATTCATGCCATTGTTGATGACTCCAATTAGAAGCGCCCCAATGAGGGTGCCCCAGATGCTACCGCGCCCGCCATTCAAGCTGGTCCCTCCGATTACCACGGCTGCGATTACATCAAGCTCGTAACCTTGTCCTGCCATGGGCTCAGCGGAATTGAGGCGCGACGTAAGGATGAGGGCGCTAATTGCCGCGGTAATCCCTGAAATGACGTAAACAGTGGTCTTGTAGAAGTCCGCGTTAATTCCGGAGAGCTTTACTGTTTCCTCATTTCCGCCAATCGCGTATGTATACCGTCCCATACGGGTCTGAGTAAGAATGACCCAAGCTACGGCCGCAGTAAGCAAAAAGAGAACGATGGGAAAAGGTACCGCAAGAATATCCCCGCCTCCAACAAATCGAAAGGTGCCGGTAAATCCACTGATCGGGTATCCAGTTGTGTAGATAAGGGTGAGGCTCCGCGCAATGCTCATCATACCGAGAGTAACAACAAACGGAGCGATACGGCCAACCGTTATCAACACTCCATTCACAAGGCCACAGGAGATGCCAATCGCTAACGCCAGAAGCACAACAGGCAGAAGTTCCATTCCTTCCTTCAACGTTCCTGCGGAGACCGCCCCAACAATCGCAAGAATGGATCCAACGGAGAGATCTATACCTCCGGTGAGAATTACAAAAGTCATACCAATAGCCATAATCCCGAAAATCGACGATTGGCGGATCACATTCAGTACATTTGTGACGGTCAGAAATACGGGGGACAGCAAGGCCATAACAGCACAGATCACGGCGAATGCAATCACGATACCGTAGGACCGGATGATCGACCGAAGATTCAGCTTCATTTGTGTGCTCCTGCCACCAAGGCTTCTTCTGTTGATGGTCGCTCCAGGCCGAGCGCACAACTAATAACCTGTTCCTCAGTAGCTTCCCCTCGGCGAAATTCCTTTACAATTTGCCCACCAAACACCACAAGAATTCTTGTTGACATGTTCATGACCTCCGGAAGGTCGGAGGAGACGAGAAGAATCGCAGCACCATTACGCGCCCGGGAAATCAATAGCTTGTAAATTTCCGCTTTGGCTCCAACATCAATACCGCGCGTTGGTTCGTCAAAAATAAAGACGTCACAATTGCGCGCAAACCATCTTGAGAGCACAATTTTCTGCTGATTGCCACCCGATAGGTTTTTGACTTGCTGATACAGTGAGGGGGTCCGAATATCAAGACCGCGCACCATCTCGCCCACTATTTGAGCTATGGCCGGCCATTTTATGAACCCAAACGAAGAATTGAGATCGAAAATAGATAATGCCGAATTATCAATGACAGAAAGTCCAAGAACAAGCCCCTGTTTTTTTCTTTCCTCCGGAATAAGCGCAATGCCGCACTGAACTGCGTCACGAGTGTTTCGGAGCTGTACTTCACGACCACGAAGGAAGATCCGACCCGCATCTTTGCGAAGATAACCATAGATCAGCTGCATTATCTCCGTGCGACCCGCCCCTACCAACCCCGCAAATCCGAGAATCTCTCCACTCCGAACGCTAAACGACACATCTTTGCAAATGCCCTTCTTTGCAAGTCCCTCCACCCGGATCAGTTCATCCCCAGCTGGAAATTCGACCTTTGGAAATTGCTCGGTTAGCCTTCGGCCAACCATATGACGGACAATTTCGTCCACGGTCAGATCCGAAAGGGCTGCCGTCACAATACGTTCTCCATCCCTCAAAACTGTTACGCGATCCGCAACCTCATGGATCTCCTCCAACCGATGTGAAATATACGCGATGGCTACCCCGCCCGCTTTCAAACTGCGGATTATCTCAAAAAGCCTTGCCACTTCGCTGCCCGTGAGTGGCGCAGTCGGCTCATCCATGACAATAATATCTGCCTTCAATGAGAGCGCCTTTGCGATTTCGACCACCTGCTGGTAAGCAGGACCAATTGAGTGGACCATCGACCGAGGGTTGAGAAGCAAGTTGAAAGGAGCCAGAAGCTTTTCCACTTCGAGCCACATCGTTCTCCAATCGATTAGTCCATTGGAACGAAGGGGCTCCCTACCGAGAAAAATGTTTTCGGCAACCGACAGATAAGGTATGAGCATGAGCTCTTGATAGATGACGCTGACTCCCGCGTCAATCATCGTCTTCGGGTTCTTCGGCGCAACCCTTTGGTTTTTCAGCCAAATCTCCCCTTCGTCTGCACGATATACCCCAGCCAAGATTTTCATGAGAGTAGACTTTCCGGCGCCATTCTCACCAACCAAGGCGTGAACTTCTCCTTGATTGAGTTCGAAATCTACCCGCTTGAGTGCAGTAACTCCCGGAAAGCTCTTGCAGATGCCGGACATCCGCATAAGTGTGCTCATGTTACTTTTCAGGCAGGCAAGCGAACAAAGAAAGAATTCTCTTTAGGCACAATCAACAAACTGGAATGTCCGGTACAAATGGGATAGTCTCCACGGCTTTGGATAGGTAGACGATAGGAGGCGCACAGTCAACTATGGTGTGCCCAGCCCGGAAGTACAACACCCGCCCAACTAAAATCTGGCCTAGGTCAGTGCCTCGCAGGATTAAAGTAAACCTTCAAAAGAATGTTCGGAGGGTGCATGACCCGAGCTTTAGTGAGACATCGACAGTACTAGAAGCACAAACTGCGGCTTTGATCATTTCACTACTAGTACCACGGTGCACTCAGGCAACAGTGACAGTTTTCAGACGACCATGCACTGAGCCTTCACACAAACTACTCACACTTACGGCCGAAGAGTCCGCCTTGCCACTAGTTCCAATCACAAGTGCAGTAGTAGCTAAAGGGAGCGGGAAGGCCGTGGGTTGTATACCAGCAGCCTCCCCGCAGAAAAAACAGACTAAGGAGCGGTCGTCACAGCCTTTGGCGAAATGAAAACCACCGATTCTGGGGGTGATTTCTTATTCTTGATGAAATCCACCAAAACCTCAAGTGCCTTACCAGCCTGTTGGCCCGGAAACTGATCTATAGTGGCGCCAAGCCTACCATCCTTCATGTAAGCAAATGCATCAGGGGTCGCGTCGAAGCCGGCGGTCACCTTGCTTTTAGGATCAACTCCAGCCGAAGACATAGCCTCGATTGCACCAATGATCATTTCATCGTTTGCACCAAACACCGCATCAAAGTCAGGATATGCCTGCATCAGGTTTTCCATAACACTATTGCCTTTGGCTCGGTTAAACTCCGCAGTCTGGCTTACTATAATTTTAACGCCCGAGGTGGCAATCACCTCGTCAAAACCCTTCTTGCGGTCGATAGCTGGAGACGCACCCGGAGTGCCCTCGAGCTCAATCACAGACCCCTTCCCGCCAAGTTTTTCGATGATGAAACGAGCCGCAGCCCGCCCACCTTCCACGTTATCCGCACCAACATGGATGAGTACCTTATCTGTGTTTGCCTTGCGGTCAACCGTCGCAACCGGAATACCCGCAGCAACAGCCGCCTCAATCGATGGTACCAACGAATCTACTGTCATGGGCGAAATAAGTATTGCGCTCACTTTCTGGGCAACGAAGCCCTCGACAGCTGCAGCCTGCTTGGCAGAGTCATTCTGAGCGTCCACAAATACAATTTTCACACCGAGTTTGGCAGCTGCCGCGTCTGCTTCATCTTTCATTATCACAAAGAATGGGAACTGTAGGCCTGGAACTGTCATACCTATCACAATCTCTTTTGGTGCCGGAGCTGCGCAGGCAACCAATAGCACAAGCGCCACCATTAATATGTTTACCATTCTGGAAACTTTCATGTTGTAATTCTCCTATAGTCACAAATTGAGCAATCAAAATCCCGGCAAAGATTTGCACTAATCGAGCCGCTACCTCCTATGTAAAAAGTTTACCACAGAGCTATCGGGCTCCCAACACTTAGTACAGCCATGGTTCCGCACAACGGGTGCTTTCAGAGCTCAAAAAGAATTCGTAAGCCACTGTTAAAAATAACACATTGCGTTGAGGAATAACTACTCGCGCCCGCTGCAACCTTGCGAGGTCCAAATGCTACCTGCTGTCATGCCGCAAAAATGTCCTCTAATGCCCTGCGCATTACGCCAGAATCCGGATCCACACCCGTCCAATGCTTAATACCAATTACACCTTGATTTACGAGCATTCCAAGACCATCGATCACCTTACATCCAATTTTTCGCGCCTCCCGCACCAGTTGGGTCTCCGGAGGATTGGGAATAACATCTGCCACAACCATGTCGGGCCTCAAAGTGGTGATGTCGAAACCTACCCTAGCATCTCCATTAGGATAAAGCCCAACCGAAGTAGCATTGATCACAAGATCGCAATTCTCCGGCAACTTGTAATCAACGGTCGAGGGCACAAACTCCACGCTTGCCCCCAGCTTACTTCTGAGCAGTTCTGCAAGTTCCACACCCCGCTTGGGGCTACGATTCACAAGTTCAAAATTTTGCGCTCCGGCAAGAGCCAGTTCCACACTGATGGCCCGTGCAGCACCGCCCGCGCCAAAAATAACAACGCGCTTACCCGTGGGATCCACTACCTCCCTGATTGATTTGAGGAAACCCTTGCCATCAGTATTCTCCCCGATCAGTTCATTTCCCCGGCGCACCACACAGTTGACCGCACCCATAATTCCGGCAGATTCTCCTAAACCGTCAAGATGTTCAATAACGGCTACTTTGTGAGGAATTGTGCAGTTAAATCCGGCAAATCCCATGGCGCGGGCTCCCTGCACCGCATCAGCCAAGCGATCAGGAGCAACCTCGATCGTCAGGTAGCGCCATTCAAGGCGGTGGTATTTGTAAGCCGCTTCAATCATTACCTGAGTAGGATTTTCGCTCACCGGCTGTCCAAAACATGCGGTCAGTTCTTGCTTAAAATTAAGTTCTCTAGACATCCTACGCTCCTAATTTGAGGCTCTCCAATATCCAGTGAAACATCTATGCATACAATAAAACACGGCACCAAAAACAACAGTTGCGTATTAGTATCAAAAAGTTGTTCTTGGACGCTTTTACCCAACTTCGTTTCCCAAAAGCCATTCACGGGCCTTACATCGCGAATATAGCTTCTGCCCATCGCCCAACGGTCATTGCAAGTCAGTGCCTATCATTTTTCAGTCCACACCAATTGCAACCCTAGACTACTGCTATACTCGCAAGAACAAACATGTCACCACTCGATGCTAGTTGTTGCAAGATTTGGTGCTATTTCCGGAGATGACTTTTTCAAAAGCCCGCATGAAAGAAGTATGCCATATACCCAGGTTGAACATACAACCAGCGCAACTCAGCGCCATCGGGTACTAACAAGTGGCTATAACCTCGGTTTTTGGCACTGGGCACGTAGATCAAACCCCCAGTCCCAACAGTTTGCGGCATCAAAGCCCTAGAAATGATGCGAGCCCGTCACTCGGACGGGCTCGCGACTCACTCACACAGCAATAGGCTTACTAAAAGATGCCGCGTACAGAACTCTCCACAAAACTCATTAGTGGACCCGGTACAATCCCAAACACCAGTGTTCCCGCAGCGGTAAGCCAGATGGTGAAGTTCAGCGCGCGCGGCAGAACGGCCTCGCCCAGGCCTTCTTTCATCCACATCACCACAATCACTCGCAGGTAGTAGTAGGCGGAGATCAGGACTGTGACAACTCCCAGCAGTACCAGCCACGTATAGCCGGCCTCAAGCGCAGCCCGGAAAACGTAAAACTTGGCGACAAAACCAATTGATGGCGGCAGCCCGGTCAAAGAAAGCATGAAGAGTGTCATGGCTGCGGCCAGCGCGGGCTGGGTGCGGCCAAGACCGGCGTAATCCGCAACGTCGGTGGTCATGCGGCCCGGCTTTTCAACCGCCAGCACCACCGCCCACGTACCCAGATTCGTGAGCGCGTAAGCACCCAAATAAAAAATTGCCGCCCCGGCCGAAAAGTTCGACAGGGCGCCTTGGGCATCAATCAGCGCAGCCACAGCCACATAGCCCGCATGTGCGATGGAGGAGTATGCCAGCATGCGCTTCATGGAAGTTTGCGGAATTGCAGCCACATTGCCCAGCACCATGCTAAATGCGGCCAGCGTTGCCACCACCACACCCCAGTCCAAAGCCAGCGGCGCAAGCGCATCAAACAATACGCGCACCAAAGCCGCAAAACCCGCCGTTTTCGCCCCCACCGACATAAATGCTGTAACGACCGAGGGCGAGCCATCATACACATCCGGCGTCCACATATGGAAGGGAACCGCCGCCACTTTGAAGCCCATGCCCACCATGATCAGGCCCACACCAGCCAGCAACAGCGGCGAGGTTGCCCGCCCGGCATCCAGCGCCATCCCGATGCCGGCGAAACTAGTAGCCTGCGTGGCACCATACACCAAGGCGATGCCGTACACCAGAAACGCGGAGGAAAAAGCCCCCAGCAGAAAATACTTGAGGCCGGCTTCCTCAGACTCTATGCGCGGGCGCCCAAAACCCGCCAGCACATACAACGGAATGGACAGCAGCTCCAGCGCCAAAAACACAATGATCAGATCTTTTGCCATGCCCATAGCCATCATGCCCACAATCGAAACCAGCAGCAGCGGATAAAACTCGCCGCGCTCGAGATCGTGCTGCCGCAGATAATTCAGTGCCATCAACACAGAAAACATGCCTGCCCCGATGAAGATGTAGTTGATGAGAGTAGAGAAGCCATCGATGGCAAGCGCGCCGTTAAAGGCTGCCTGCCGCGAGCCTTGCTGCGCAATCACCAGCCCCAGCGTGATTGCGAGGCCGGCAAATGCCAGCCAGCCGGTTACCGGCTTGTGCGCTTTAGGAATCCAAAGATCTGCCAGCAACAGAGCGCAAGCCCAAGCCGAAAGAAACAGCAGGTGCACTGCTGCAAATAAATTCAAGTCAAGGGGAGGCATGTGGCTAAACGAAACGCCGCACTAGCGCAGGGAACAATCCGATTGCGCTTGGGACATTTTTAGCGCGCAGCAATACTGGCCGCACTAAAAGCATCTGCCAGGCTCCCGACGGAAGACTGCATCAAGTTGAAGAATGGCTGCGGGTATAGTCCGATCCAAAAAATCAAAACCAGCAGTGGCACCAGCGCAAGCACTTCGCGCCAGTTGAGATCAGGCAGACTCTCATTCTTTGGGTTGGTAACCTGGCCCAGAAACATCTTTTGAAACATCCATAACAAATAAATAGCCGCCAGGATAACCCCAAGCGCCGCCACAATTGCATAAACCGGCGATGCCAATGCGTCAGACCCAAACGCGCCCAGCAGAATTGTGAACTCGCCCACAAACCCGTTCAGGCCCGGCAAGCCCATGGAGGACAGCACCACAATCAGCATCAGCGTGCCATACACAGGCATGCTCGTCCACAAACCGCCAAACTCCCCGAGGTCGCGGGTATGCCGGCGCTCATAGATCATGCCCACAAGCAAAAACAAAGCCCCGGTGGAAAGGCCGTGATTCACCATCTGCAGGACTGCACCCTGAATGCCCTGCGTGTTGAGTGCGAACAAACCCAGCATCACAAAACCCAAATGGCTTACGGATGAATACGCCACCAACTTCTTTACGTCACGCTGCGGGTAGGACACAATCGCCCCGTAAATGATGCCAATCACAGCCAGCGTTGCCAGCAGCGGCGCAAAAGAAAGCGCTGCGTCAGGAAAGAGCGCAAGATTGAACCGCAGGAAGCCATAAGTACCAAGCTTCAGGAGTACGCCGGCCAGGATTACCGAACCGGCCGTGGGCGCTTCCACATGCGCATCCGGCAGCCACGAATGCAGCGGCCACATGGGCACCTTGATGGCGAAGGCAGCTGCAAATGCAAGAAACAGCCAGCGCTGCATTACGGGGTCGATGCCGCCCCGCGCCGCCAGCTCGGGCACAGAGAAGCTGCCTTGGGCAATGCCCAGCCATAAGATGGCAACCAGCATCAAGATGGATCCAGCCATGGTATAGAGGAAGAATTTCAATGCGGCATAAATGCGGTTTGAGCCGCCCCAGATCCCGATAAGAAAATACATCGGCACCAGCGTGAATTCCCAAAAGATGTAAAACAAAAATAAATCCAGCGAGAGAAACACGCCTAGCATGCCGGTTTCAAGCATGAGGAAGAAGACCATGTATTCTTTGACCCGCTCTTGAATGGCGGTCCACGAGCTGAAGATGGCAATCGGCATCAACAGCGTGGTGAGTAGCACCAGCAGGATGCTCATGCCGTCCAGGCCCAAATGAAAATTGATGTTCCAGCTGGAGCCCACTTGAATCCAGGGGACGAACACTGTGAGCTGTTCTCCGGGCACACGCGCATCAAACTGCGCCAGCATCACGAGCGAAAGCAAAAAGGTGGCCAGCGAAAACACAACCGCCAGCCAGCGAATGAGATCCTTTTGCTCGCGGTTGATGAACAGCAACACCACCGCACCCAGCAGCGGAAAGAAAACCACAAGCATTAGTGTGGAAGATAAAAAGTTCAAAATTTCCATTATGAAGAATGCCTCATGCTTTTATGCGGCGTTGCGCAGCTAGGCGCTCCGGCTCACAAAGTAACCCATCACCGCCACCACGCCAAGCACCACGCCCAACGCGTAGTTGCGCACATAACCAGTCTGCACGCGCTGCAAGTTGCGGCTGCCCAATACCCGCACTGTGCCTGCCAGCCCGTCAAACAGCCGGTCAACGACGGTCTTGTCTACCGGTCCGGAAAGAAATGCAGCCAGCGTGCGGAAGCCCGCGGCCAGCACCGAATCGTGAAAGCCATCGTGCCAGAGGTTCCAGTCCAGCGCGAAAGCCAGACTGCGCGCGCCGCGCTCGAACGGGCGCACAATCACAGCGTCATAGAGCTCGTCCACAAACCACTTGTCCCGCAGAAAGCCAAACATGGAACCCAGCGCCGGCTGCATTTGGTCCGCAGCGTCAGCCGTGGTGCGCGGCGCCAAATAGTAAACGCGATACCCAAGCGCTATGCCGGCCAGCGCCACCGCCGTGGAGATGCCGGCCACCAGCGGGTTGAACGCACCCGTGAGAAAGTATTCGTGTGTGTGCTCCAGCCACGTGCCGAGTGCGTGCCAGCCCGGCAGGTTTAGTAAACCGCCGAGCACAGACAACACGGCCAGCACCCCCAGCGGTGCCGTCATCAAGGGCGGGCTTTCATGCGCATGCGCAGCCGCCTCTGAACGGGCTGCGCCGAAAAACACCAGAATGATCTGGCGTGCCATATACAGCGCAGTGGAAAACGCTGCTAAAGCCAGCAGCGCGTATACCAGCACGCCATGCCAGTGCCCTTCGCCGATGCCCACATGCCAGGCATCCGCAAGAATCTCATCCTTGGACCAAAAGCCCGCCAGCGGAAACACGCCCGCCAGCGCCAGCGCGCCAATCAGATAAACCCAAAACGTCACGGGCATCTTGTTGCGCAAGCCACCCATCACGCGCATATCCTGCGCATCTACATGCGCGTGCGTGGCATGCGCCCCATGTTCCACCCCATGAATGACCGACCCCGCCGAAAGAAACAACAGCGCCTTGAAGAACGCGTGCGTCAGCAAATGAAACATACCAGCCACATAGCCGCCCAGCCCCACCGCCGCCACCATGAACCCCAGCTGGCTGATTGTGGAATACGCCAGCACGCGCTTGATGTCATATTGCGCCAGCGCAATCGTGCCTGCCATAAAAGCAGTCGTCGCGCCCACCAGCGCCACTACCATCTGCGACACGGGCGCCAGCTCAAACATGACCGCCGAGCGCGCCACTAGATAAATGCCCGCGGTGACCATTGTGGCGGCATGAATAAGTGCGGAAACGGGAGTGGGACCAGCCATGGCGTCGGGCAGCCAGATGAACAAGGGAATCTGCGCCGATTTGCCGCACACCCCAACCAGCAACAACACCGTGATGACGGTTGCCAGCCCGCCAACTGCAGCCCCTTGCACAGCAAAGTACTCGGCTACTGCGTCAAACTGCACCGAGCCCACCTGCCAGAACATAATGAGTATCGCCAGCATCAAACCAAAGTCGCCAACGCGATTGACTACGAACGCCTTGCGCCCGGCCCGGGCATTGCCCGCTCCCGCCTGCGGCTCGCCGCCCACGCGCGCCGAAGCGCTTGGCTCACCGGCGTCATACCAAAACCCGATTAACAGGAACGAGCACAGCCCCACGCCTTCCCAGCCCACAAACAGCATCAGGTAGTTGTCGCCGCCAACGAGCACAAGCATGGAAGTAATGAACAGATTCAGGTAGATGAAGAAGCGTGCAAAGCGCGCGTCGCCATGCATGTAGCCGCTGGCATAGATGTGGATTAGCATACCGACGCCCGTAACCAGCAGCATCATCGTCACCGATAGCGTGTCAATCCGCAACTGCCACGGCGCGCTTAGCTGCCCCACTTCGATCCAGCCTGCGAGCGGTGCCAGATGCGCCTGATAGCCGCTGCCGGCCAGCGCCAGTGCCTGCAAGATGGCCACCACGAATGCTCCCCCAACCGCTGAAACGCCAATGATGCTGATCCAGCGCTCATTCAGGTAGCGCCCGAAAAGCAGATTGAGCAGCACACCGGCTACCGGGAATGCAAGCACCAAGGGCGCTAGATCAAACATGATTTCGTTTAGCCGCGCAGCTGGTTGAGCTCGTCCACATTGATGGACGCCCGCACACGGAAGATGGCCACAATCATGGCCAGCCCCACGGCCACTTCAGCCGCGGCAACTGTAAGCACAAACAGCACCATAACTTGTCCATCAAGGTGGCCAAACTGGCGCGAGAACGCCACGAAAGCAACATTGGCAGCGTTGAGCATCAACTCAATTGACATGAAAATTACAAGCGCGTTGCGCCGTACCAGCACGCCCAGGGCGCCGATAGCAAACAGCACAGCCGAGAGCGCAAGATAAAAGTTGACGGGGATCATGTGCGGCGCGATGCGCGCGGCAACCGGCGCCGGCGCTCCTCCACTGCCGTCAGCACCACCACGCCAATCATGGCCACGAGCAGCAGCAGCGAGGTAAATTCAAACGGAAGCAAATACTTTGTGAAAAGCAGCATTCCCAGCGCTGCCGGACTGCCATAGTCTTGCGGGTCGGCCAGCACTGCGCCCGGCGCTGCCCCCTGCGCAAACACATAGCCGGCCAGCGCCAGCAATGCCAGCACCAGCACCACCGCCAAAGGCTGCTGCCAGCGCAAGCGCTGCTGCGGGGCCGGCAGTCGCTCTCCACCCAGCAGCATGATCACAAATATGAACAGCACCATAATCGCGCCGGCATACACAGTAATTTGCAGCATTGCAATGAACGGCGCGCCAAGCACAAGAAACAGCACCGCCACCACGGTGAAATTGATCACCAGAAACAGCGCTGAGTAGACAGCATTCTGGCTGAGCATCATGGCCAGGCCCGAAGCCACTGCCACTGCCGCCAGAACTGCAAAGGTAATCAGGGACGCGGCGGTCATGTCAATCCGGGTTCTGCATGTCCGGTATCGAGCGATTGAAGCTGCCCGGTGCCACCTGCTGCGGTGTGTCGGTGCCGCCCGCCGGCGGCACCAGCAGCATGTCCTTGGTGTAAATGGCGCTGGCCCGGTCGTAAAACGAAAGCTCGTACTCATGCTCCATCACAATCGCCTCGGTGGGGCAGGCGTCTTCGCAAAAGCCGCAAAAGATGCAGCGCAGCATGTTGATCTCATACACGCGCGCAAACCGCTCGCCGGGAGAATAGCGCTCTGCATCGGAGTTCTCCGATGCCTCCACAAAAATTGCGTCAGCCGGGCAGGCGGCTGCGCACAGCGAGCAGCCGATGCACTTCTCCAGCCCGTTGTCGTAGCGCTTCAGCTCATGGCGGCCCTTGAAGCGCGGTCGAACCGGGCGCTTCTCCTCCGGGTATTGCAGCGTAATGCGCGGCTGAAAGGAATGCTTGAGCGTGGTGCCAAGGCCTTTGAGAATTTCAATAAACATTCAGCCCCCTATTGCGCCAGCACCAGTGCGACCGCGGTGACTACCACGTTGGCCAGTGCCAGTGGCAGCATGCGCTTCCAGCCAAACGCCATCAACTGGTCGTAGCGCATCCGCGGCAGCGTCAGGCGGATCCAAATCATCAAAAACAGAAATGCGAGCGTCTTGCCGCCCAGGTACACAATTCCCAGCAGCGGATATTCCTCGACCATCGGCCCTAGGTAGCCGCCAAAAAACAGAGTTGCAGTCAGCGCGCTGACTGCAATCATCTTTATATATTCCCCCATAAAGAACAGTGAGAACTTCATGCCGGAGTATTCGGTGAAGTAACCAGCGGTCAGCTCCTGCTCCGCCTCGGGCATGTCGAACGGCGCGCGGTTGACTTCAGCCAGCGCTGCCACAAAAAACAGCAGTGCGCCCAGCGGCTGCAGCACCACATACCAGACCGACTGCTGCTGCGCCACCACAATGTCGCGCAGGCTCAGCGAGCCCGCCAGCATAATCGGGCCAACAAATGCAAGGCCGAGCGCCAGCTCATAACTCACCATCTGCGCCGTGGATCGAATACCACCCATCATCGAAAATTTATTCGCTGATGACCACCCGGCCAGCACAATTCCATACACCGCCACAGACGCCACCGACAGCACATACAGCGTCCCGACATTTATGTCTGTGATCGCCAGCCGCATTGGGCGCCCAAAGAGCACGGTGTCCGGGCCCAGCGGGATCACCGCCATGATGATCAGCGCCGGTACGGTCACCAGGATCGGCGCGCCAATAAACAAAAAGCGGTCGGCCCCCGCTGGCACAATCTCCTCTTTGAAGAGCGCCTTGACGCCGTCCGCAGCTGGCTGCAGCAGGCCCCACGGACCCACGCGGTTGGGGCCGCTGCGCACCTGCATCAGCGCGGCAACTTTGCGTTCGGCAAAGGTCATGTAAGCAAAGGCCGTCAGCAGCACAAACGCCAGCAAAATGCTCTTGAGCGCTGCCTCCAAAACAATGAAACCAATTTCCGCCCAGGCCATGTAACCTGCTCCGGCCGTCAGGCCCGCTCCACCGTTGCCGGCAGCGCGCTGTGCAGCACCAGCCCGCCGAGGCTCTGCGGCACCAGCACCACACCCAGCGGCGCCCGGCCGTTAACGCGCGCCGCAAGCTCCACTACACGCCCGGGCACGCGCACCCGCACACGCGCTCCATCGGCCACCTGCATGCGCGCTGCGTCCGCGGCATTTAGTTCCACATACGCCGCCGGAATGTGCGCCCCCATCACAGCCGAGCGCCCGAAAGTTGTGCTGCGGTCATACAGCACTGCAATCGGCACGGCCTGCAGTTCGGTCTTCAGCGCGGAAGGACCTGCCACGACCACCGCAGCCACAGCTTGCCCGCGCTCTATCAGCGTCGGCGTCTGCACGCCCAGCCCGCCAGTATTTTGAAACGCTGTGCCACCGTAATATAAATCGCTGCCGCCCACATCCGGCCATTGCGCTTCCACTTTGGCCAGCGCCTGATAGTTGATCCCAGCGTAGTGAGCCACGCTGCGGGAAATTTCCAGCATGACAGCTGCAGCCGATGCCGGGCTTTTGCCAAGCCCCAGCGCCTCGCCGATTTGCGAAAAGATCTGCCAGTCTGCACGCGCCTGGCCACGCACCGGCAGCGCCGGATAGTAGCGCTGCACGCGGCGCTCGCCACTGGTAAGCGTGCCCTCGCGTTCGGTAAACGCGCGCGCCGGCAGCACCACATCAGCGCGCTGCGCCGTCAGCGTGCCAAACAACTCCACCGCCACCACAAACGTGGAGCCCGGCAGCTGCTCGCCATCGCCCAACGGATCAGCGCCAGCTGCAATCACCACTGCAGCATCACCGACAAAATCGGCTGCTCCCAGGCCGCTGGGGCGCACGCCCATGTCCCACGCACCCTGCGTGTTGCTGTGCGGCCACACCGGCACCAGCCCGCTGTTGTGGCGGCCGCCGTTGCCAGTGGAAATCAGCAGGTTTGCGCAGGCGTGCGCCACATCCGTCGAGCCGGCATAACCCAATCCATCCCGCCCGTAGAACACGATGATATTTTTTGCGGCAGCCAGTGCGCGCGCAGCGCCTGCGCTGGCAGCCGCCACGCCGCCGGGCAGCTCTTTGCCTGCCCGCAATTGCGCTGCCATTTCCGTTAGTGCCGTCACGCTGCGCGCTTCTTCGCCATACACATACCGCAGCGCATGTGTTGCGCACGCATCTGCAGTTGTGCTGCGCCCGTTAAGAACAATCAACTGCGCGCGGCTCTTATCGAGCGTTGCGCCGGCTTTGGTGGCAGCTTGGCGCACGCGCAGCCACCACACCGGTGCTTCCTCTTCAAGGTCGGTGGCCACCAACACAATCACAGTGTCGCCACCGGCGCGCGCAATATCGGTGCCCGCGCCGACACCCACCTGCTGCACTACATCGCCGCCGCCCATGACGCCCGGCCACTGCGCCACCCGGCCGCCCGAGCCTTCCATCAAGCGCCGGAGCGCAAACAAGTCTTCATTGGACAGGCGCTCACCCGCCAGCGCTGCCACCGCGCCCGGCGCGGCCTGCATGCGCGCGGCCACGGCAGCCAGCGCCTCATCCCAAGTGGCTTCCACCAGCTGCCCGCCGCGCCGCACCAGCGGCACCCGCAGGCGGTCAAGGCTGCTCGCAAAGTGCTGGCCAAAGCGGCCCTTGTCACAGATCCAGGTTTCATTCACCAGCTCGTTCTGACGCGGCATCACGCGCTTGATCACAAAATCACCGGCCACGCCGGAGCGGCGTGTATTCAAGTGCAGGTTGCAGCCCACAGGGCAATGTGTGCAAATTGAGTCAGTGTGCTTGAGTTCCCATGGACGCGCGCCAAAGCGGAAGTCTGCGGTGGTGAGCGCGCCCACGGGACAGATGTCGGTGGTGTTGCCGGAAAAGTAGCTGTCAAAGCCGGGATCAGAGTGCGTCACAATTTGCAGATGGCGCCCGCGCTGGTCGAAGCCGATCACGGGATCGCCCGCAATCTCCTCCTGAAAACGCGTGCAGCGCGCACACTGAATGCAGCGCTCGCGGTCCAGGTAAATCAGATCGCCCAGCGGCACGTGCTTCTCAAGCCTGATCTTCTCGTCAAACACAAAGCGCGAACTGCCGGGGCCGTGCCGCATTGTCAGGTTCTGCAGCGGGCACTCGCCGCCCTTGTCGCACACCGGGCAGTCCAGCGGATGCGATGTGAGGATCAGCTCCACCACATCTTTGCGCGCGCTGGTCACTGCATCCGTTGTTGTGCGCACATGCATGCCGGCCGCCACTGGCGTCGTGCATGCCGTTTGCAATTTTGGCATCCAGGCAATTTTGGGCTGGCCGTCTTCATCCAGCACGGCGGCACCGGTGGCACGATCGCGCTGCGGCATGCCAATCTCCACCAGGCACATGCGGCACATGCCCACCGGATCCAGCTTGGGGTGGTAGCAAAAAACAGGAATGTCGTTGCCCACCGTTTTGGCTGCATCCACGACAATCGTGCCGGCCGCAGCCGTCACCAGCTGGCCATCGACAAAAAAGGAAACCGGTTCAGGCATGTTCAATTCTGTTTCTAAGCCGACAATGCACGGTAGGCAATTTTACTTTTAGAACTGGAATGCGCTGCTTGCGTCAGCTTACGGGCTGGGCAACTTTGGCGCGTGCCGCCGGCTTCGCAGTCACGCTCGCTGCCACCGCCAGATGCTGCTCGTAGTCAGCTGGAAACAGCTTGAGGCTGGAGACCACCGCGCTCGTCGAAAAATCTCCCAGCGGGCACAAGCACTTTCCGCCAATCTGGTGCGTCACATCGCTCAGCAAAGCCAGGTCCGCCGCCTGCACCCCGCCCGCGTGCACCCGGTCCAGAATGTGCGTCATCCAATATGTACCTTCGCGGCATGGCGTGCATTTGCCGCAGGACTCATGCTTGAAGAAATGCGTGGTCTTCATCGCCACCCAGCTCATATCAACCGTCTCGTCCATGAGAATGATGGACGCAGAACCCAGCTGCGAACCCAGCGCGGCCACATCCTCATAAGTGAGGCGCGTGTCCAGTACCTTGTCTGTGGCTGCCAGAATGGGGGCTGATGCCCCGCTTGGCAAGATTGCTTTGAGCGCCCGTCCTCCGCGAATGCCGCCAGCCAACCCGTAAATCAAATCGCGGAACGTAATACCAAACGGCACTTCGTAGTTGCCGGCGTTGGCAACATGGCCGGATAGGCACATGACCTTTGTGCCGGGGCTGCTCTCTGTACCCAGCGTGCGGTACCACTCCGCGCCGCGCGCCACAATCGGCGGTATGTTCGCCAGTGTCTCGGTGTTGTTCACCACGGTGGGCTGCCCGTACAAGCCGCGATCGGCGGGAAACGGCGGCTTGAGGCGCGGCTGTCCCAGCTTGCCTTCAATCGATTCGAGCAGCGCACTTTCCTCGCCGCAAATGTAAGCACCGGCTCCGAGGTGGTTGTGCACCGTAAGTGAATACTGCGTGCCCAGCACGTTTTTGCCAAGCAGGCCCGCCGCATGCAACTCCGCAATTTGCGCATCCAGCCGCGCCGCCAGTTCCCAAAACTCGCCGCGCAAATAGTTGTAAGCCGTGCTGGCTTGCGCAGCGTAAGATGCAATCATCAAGCCCTCAAGAAACTGGAACGGATTGCGCTCCATAATCTCGCGGTCTTTAAATGTGCCGGGCTCTGACTCATCAGAATTGGCTACCACGTAGCGCGGAAAGCGATTGCTAAGAAAAGACCACTTGACGCCGGTGGGAAAACCCGCGCCGCCGCGGCCGCGCAAGCCACTGGCCTTAACCAGGTCAACCACGGATTGCGGAGTCATGCTGGTCACGACCGTGCGGTAAGCATCAAAGCCGCCGCTAGCTTGGTACGCAGCCAACTGGTGGATGTTCTCCATACCAGGCAACCGATGACGCAGGACTACATGTTCAATCAAGATAATACTCCTTGCTATTCTGTTTGAAGCTTGGCCACCAAGGCCTTTACGCTATCAAGCGTTTGGTCTTCGTGAAAGGTAAGCCCGGCGCCATTCTGAACCTGAAACATGGGCGCGCGATCACAAGCGGCCAAACACATCACGCCCTCCACCGTCACTTTGCCGTCCGCGGTAGTGCCGCCCATCTCCACACCCAAATGCGCGCACACCCCGGCAGCAAATTCGTCAGCGCCCCGCAAGGCACACGGCAGGTCAGTGCAAATTTGAATGCGGTGCTTGCCGCCCTGCTTGTCGTAATACAGGCTGTAAAAGCCCACAATCGAGGCCACCTGCGTCGGCGCAATCTCACACAGCGCTGCAACTTCATCAATCGCCGCTGCCGGCACATAATTTTCGGCGCGCTGCGCGAGGTACAGCAGCGGCATTACCGCCGAGCGCTTGCTGTCTGCAGGGTAGCGCGCCAGAATGGCAGCCACCTCAGCAGGGTATTTTTGCATCAGGCTCATGGTGATCGGTGTGCGCTAGTCAATCCAGATAAATTGCTAGCGGTCAACATCGCCAAGCACAATATCAATTGAGCCAATGATCGCAACCAGGTCTGCAACCAGATAGCCCTTGCTAACCCTGGAAAGCACCTGCAGGGTATTGAAAGACGGCGTGCGGAAGTGCACGCGGCGCGGATTTGGCCCGCCATCGCCTGCCAGCAAGCAGCCCAGTTCGCCGCGCGGCGACTCGGTGGCAACATAAACTTCGCCGTCCGGCGCTGGAAAGCCATCGGTCCAATACTTGAAGTGATGGATTACCGCTTCCATACTGCGGCCCAGCTCAGCCCGTGGCGGCGGTGCAAACTTGCGGTCAGAAGTTATGAAAGGGCCGGGCTTCAGCAGGCGCAGCCCCTGCCGGATGATCTTGATGGATTCGCGAAACTCGCGCATGCGCACGCGGTAGCGCGCATATACATCGCAGCCGGTTTCCAACGGCACATCAAACTCAAAGTTCTCATAGCCGGAATACGGCATTGCGCGCCGCACATCAAAGTTCACGCCCGATCCGCGCAGCGCCGGGCCCGTCATGCCCCACGCCAGCGCTTCATCGCCATCCACAATACCGATGTCTATTGTGCGCGCCAGATAAATCGGATTCTTGTCCAGCAGGCGCTCATAGTCGTCCAGCTTCGCAGGCAGGTAATCCAAAAACGACCCGACTGCAGCCGGAAAATCGGCGGGCACATCGCGCCACACACCACCCGGCCGAATGTACGAGGTCATCATGCGCTGCCCACCGATCAACTCAAACAGGTCCATGATGCGCTCCCGGTCGCGGAAGCAGTAAATGAGGATGCTGCTGGCGTTCAGGTCAATTGCAGAAGTGCCCAGCCATACAAGATGCGAGGCAATGCGCTGCAGTTCAGCGCAAATGACGCGCAGCACCTGCGCGCGCTCCGGCACTTCAATTGCGCACAGCTTCTCAATCGCCAGGCAATACGTCAGGTTGTTGCCCATGTTGTTGAGGTAGTCCATGCGGTCGGTCATCACCAGCGCCTTGAGGAAGGTTTTGG